>Ga0070708_100001221_pt1 | contig 19765 bp, 21 predicted proteins | sample KBSK5503metaG_FD_65469 | JGI IMG/M metagenome (GOLD analysis project Ga0070708, IMG submission 65469) | Corn, switchgrass and miscanthus rhizosphere microbial communities from Kellogg Biological Station, Michigan, USA - KBS K5-50-3 metaG | ecosystem: Host-associated > Plants > Roots >... | reverse complement strand
GTGCACGAGCATGGGGGCGAGATTCTTTGCCAGAACAACGCGGGAACAGAGGGCGCTACCTTCACCGTCCGCCTGCCCGCCCTCTCAGAAACGGCTTCGGTCGCGGCCGCTGCCGGAGTTATACAGCGATGACAGCGCTTCCCGCCAAGCCCGCCGTTTTGCCAGTGTTGCTCATTGAGGATGAGCCCGCCGTTATGGCTTATGTCCGCGCCACCCTGGAGCGCAGCGGCTACGCCGTGGTCTGCACCGAATCTGGAGTTGAGGGTCTTCGGTTGCTTGAGTCCGGAGACTTCTTGGGCGTGGTTTCGGATATGCGCACGCCTGGCGGGGTGAACGGCGCCGATGTCCACGCCTGGGTTGTCCGCTATCGCCCCGAACTAGCATCCCGGATCGTTTTCATCACCGGCGATATTGCAAATGAAGAAACCGTCGCCACACTCCGCAACACCGGGGTGCCCTGCGTGGAAAAGCCGTTTCGCGTCCAGCAGTTCATTTCGGTCATCGAAAAAACCATGGGGAAGGCACTGTGAGTGAAGATTTGCGTATCCGTCTGCTAATCGTTGATGACGAGCAGAGCATCCGCAAGCTCTGCATAACCGTGGGTGAGGCGCTGGGCTTCGCCTGCATAGAAGGCGACAGCGGGGAAACCGCTCTTGCCCTGCTTGAGGAACAGCCTGCACACATCATTCTCACTGACATGGTCATGCCCAACATGTCCGGCCTGGAGTTTCTGGAGAAGGTGAAGAAAATGTTTCCTCGCACCGAGGTTGCCGTGATGACCGGTCACGGCTCGGTGGAAACCGCGGTGCAGGCCATGAAGCTCGGCGCGTATGACTACATCAGTAAGCCCTTCCCGACGCTGGACGAGCTGCGCCTCCTGCTACGCCGGATGGAGGAGAAAATCTGCCTGGTCGAGGAGAACCAGTTCCTGAGCGAGCGCGTGGGCGCGGAAACCGAGCTGCATGGAATAGTGGGTGCCTCGGCCAAGATCCAGGACGTATTGCGCATGATCTCGCGTTTGAAAGACACCCACACTCCCGTGCTGATCAGTGGCGAGAGCGGCACGGGCAAAGAGCTGGTGGCGCGTGCGATTCATTTCCGCGGCTCCTTTGCCAAACATCCGTTTGTGGCGGTGGACTGCGGCTCGCTGGTCCCGACTCTCATCGAGAGTGAGCTGTTCGGCTACGAAAAGGGGGCTTTCACCGGGGCGCTGAAATCCAAGGCGGGATTGTTTCAATCGGCCAGCGACGGCACTATTTTCCTCGACGAAATCGGTGAGCTTCCCCCCGAGATGCAAGCCAAGTTGCTCCGCGTTTTGCAGGAGAAAGAAGTCCGCCCCGTGGGCAGCAATCAGAAGGTAAAGGTGGATGTGCGCGTAATTGCGGCCACCAACCGTGATCTCGAGGCAGCCTACCGGGCCGGGACCTTCCGCAAGGACCTATACTTCCGCCTCAACGTAGTTACCGTGCATCTGCCGTCTCTGCGCGAGCGCCGCTCGGATATCCCCATGCTGGTACACTGGTTTCTTGACCGGTACGCTCCCGGCGACCCCATCCAGGTCACCGGCGCAGCCATGAAATACCTGCTGCAATATGACTGGCCAGGGAACGTCCGCGAACTCGAGAACTGTATTGAACGCGCTGTTGCCCTGGGCGACCGGCGGATCATCGACATCAGCGATCTGCCCCCGATCATCGCTTCCGCCTCACCCGGCTTGGACGCCGGGGTGGATTCCGCTTCGGGCCTCTCTTCCACCGACCTGGAGGATATTGAACGCGCCACCATCCTCCGGGTTTTCGAACAAGTGAAGGGAGACAAAGCCCTCGCGGGCAAAATGCTGGGCATCAGCCGTGCCACGCTTTATCGCAAGCTCAAGCGCTACAACATTGGCACGCGGCAGCAGCAGCCACCCACGAGCCAGGCGCTGCAGTAGGGCCTAGTTTGCGGCACTTTGTGCTGTGTTGCGGGGCACCTTGGGATCGGATAATGGGCACCGGCAACTGGTTCATGGCGACTGAGACTCTGTTTCAATGTGAGACGGAAAGTCGAATTTGGACCTGATATCCAGCCTTACTACTGCGAGCATGCCCTTTAGTAATCAACACCTTAAGCTCGCTCTCGAAATCCCGGACTTTGGTTGCGTTCGTGCATTCCTTTTTTTTCGATGCGGTCCGGGTGTCTAAGCTCTTGCTAACCGGCAGGCCCGGGACCCGGGCCGCGTCGATCAAAATTGTTGAGCCCCGCAATCGAGGTGTCCCGTGCCCAAAGAGGCCACAGTCAGCACACGTTCTGCGCGCGAAAGCTCGACCGCCAAGCTGGCGAAGTTCTTTCCGGGGGCCAGTCCGGTCCGCATTCCCGTCCGCTTGACTCGGGTCGGAAGCGGAGGCAATGCATTCACTGAAAGCACAACCATCGAGTTTGGTACGCCACGTGAGGTACTGTTTGCTTCGAGCCTGCCGCTGGAATTTGCCGACATGTTGCGGCTGCAGAATTCTGACGGCACCTTGGACGCTGAAGCCTCCGTGGTGGCCTTGCAATATACCGGGGGATCCACCGCGGTTGCCGCCCGCTTTACGCGAGAGGTTGCCAACTGGATCGTGAAGCCATGACTGCTACACCCCAAACGAATGAACTCGCCGCCGAATGGCGCGCTTCGCTCTTGCTTTATCCCTTATACGCAGCCCTGGCGCGGGAGTTCGTCATTGACTTGCCTCCCTGTAACGACCTGGAATCCGGTGTTGAGGCTCCTCCGCAGGAATCGGTTGAACAGGCTCGACAGTGGTTTCTGGACGTGGACCAACGCATACAAGTACATCAGTTGCGCCAGTTCCTGCAAACCACCAGCCTAACCAGCCAGGAAGGTCTGCGCGTGCTCCTCGAGCACCATTTGCACAAGCCACAGCGCGCCAGCTCCGACCGCGACAAAATTGATTTCCTGCTCGTCCAGTTCTTTTCCCATTGTGTTCCGTCGCGCTTGGAAGATGCCGATGTGGACATGGAGTACGTGGCCCAGGTGCTCGACGGCGTTCTCCCGGCGTCGGACTTGAACGTTCCGGCGTGGCTCAAACCGCTCGAGGAGTTGGTTCAAGCCGCAAATCGCTGTCGCGGCCTTAGTGAGCTGCTCTCCAACGGCATTCTCGAGAAGGGAAGAAAGCTCAAGGTTGAATCGGGCGAAAACTATTTCGTGCCCGCGGCCATGGTGGCCTTTACCCGCTTCAGCTTCCTGATGCGGCGGGTCTTCTTCCGCCTGATGCTGCAGGACCTCAATGCCATCCTGGACGGATTGCGCGAACTGGAACTGTGCGGCGTCAGCACACTCGATTGCCGCCCGGCCCAGTTTTCGGCGGACGAGCCCATCGTCCGTCTGCGCATGATCTGCCAGTCTTGGAAGGTGATGTTTCACGCCGAGTACTCCTCCGGCCAGCCACTGCGCATGTTGGTGGACCTCCGCAGGGTGATCGACGCCGCTCTGGCACGCACCACCAAGAGCGCGGCCGTGAAAACGGCTGCCTCGCCGGCTCCTCGAGCCCAGGCAGCCGCGGCAAGCGCAGAGTTTGCTGCCATCGGTTCGGAAGTGCCCGAGTTCGAAGTTTCCAGCGGCTCATCGGAGTGGGATCAGGATGCCTCTGCCGGTCATCGGGCTGGACCCAAAGACGACGGCACCGCGTAGAGACACAACGCAATGGGAACGGAGACGAGGAACGTGGATCAGCCCACCGTATTGCTCATTTCGGATGACCCCGAGTTTGCCCGCGCCGTCATGGGCCGCTGGCAAGCCGAGCGCAGCGTGCCGGCGCTTACTCTCATGAGTGGCGATGTCTGCCGGGCAACCGATCCGGAAACATTTGACGCGGCCGTTGTCGGGACCGTGCGGCCCGGGATTTTGCCTGCCGTATTGGCGACGCTCGAAGTGTCGGGAAAGCCGGTCTTGCTGGTGTGCAAAGAGAGCCAGTCGGCGCAAGAGGTGCGCGAAACCCAACCTCGCGTTATGGTGCTGCGCCAGCATGAAGGCTGGCTCGATGCACTGGTGCTGATCGCATCGGAAGTTCTGCGACGTTGCGAAGCATTGGCCCGTGCCCATCGCGCTGGACAAGCCAACAAATTGCTGGAGCGCGAAGCCACGCTCGGCCGCTACATGCTGGAAATGCGCCACACGTTGAACAACGCGCTCACATCGGTGCTGGGCAACTCCGAGTTGCTACTGCTGGAACCCGGATGTCTTTCCGCAGTGGCACGCTCGCAGATCGAAACCGTTCGCAACATGGCGGTGCGCATGCATGAAATCCTGCAGCGCTTTTCGTCCATCGAAAACGAACTCAGCGTGGTCGAAAAGCAGGCAGAGAGAGAATCCAGAAGCAAATCTCAGGCCGCGGCTGCCAGCTCATAGCGGACGAAAAAATTGACTCCCCCGAAAGTGCCGATTTTCTTACAGGCGTAGCAAAGATTCCGGCTTTTGACGGCTGGAGTGTCAACCATGCACAAGCCTTCCGCGAGCGTGGGGGTCCTAGAGCACGAGCTCTCCGAACTCCGCCTCATCCTGGAGCGCCAAACTGGGGTGTTGCTCGATACTCCGGTGGAGACCCTGGCCGACTTGGTATCAGAATTCCTGGAATCGCGGCATATCGGTTCAACAAGCGATCTGCTGGGGCGGCTGCGTTCTTCCGAGGCGGAATGCGAAGGCCTGGCCGAGCGCTTGTTCGACGGTGAAACCCGCTTCTTTCGCTACCCCGCGGCTTTCGAGTCCCTGGCCAAGCAGGTTCTGCCGGACCTCCAGGCGCGCCAGTCGGGCGATCATCCGGGTCGCCTGCGTATCTGGAGTGCGGGCTGCTCCACCGGCGAAGAGCCTTACTCGATCGCTATGGCCGTCTGTGAGGCGGTGAACTGTAATGGCGGCCGCTGGAATGTCCACATCGTCGCGGGTGATATTCGCCGCCAGGCGCTGGAAGTCGCCGAACGCGGCCTCTACCCGCAAGCCGCACTCGAACACGTTCCGCGTCAGCTGCAAGCTTATTTCGCGAGAGTCGGCGAGCACTTCCTGGTAAAACCCCGCGTGCGCAACCTGGTTACGTTTGCGGCCAGGAATCTCGCCAAGCCCGGCTACATCGGCCAGTTTGACTGCATCTTCTGCATGGATGTATTGACCCACTTCTCCGCGACCCAGCGCACAGCTCTGGTGCAGCGGCTGCACCTCTATCTGCAACCTGGCGGATATTTGTTCCTGGGGCAAAGCGAAAAGCTTCCTGCTGTGGACGTGAAGTTCAATCGTCAGAAGAACGCCGAGTACACTTTGTACCAGAAGCCCGCTGCCGCAGCGGCAAGATCGGGACGCTGAACCGCTTCTAACCACAGAGGACCCAGACGAACACAGATCCTGAACTAAACGGCTTGCCTTTGTGCCTCTCGGTGTCCTCTGTAGTTAGGCAAACAAGAACTCTTTCGTCCGCAGCTCCTTGATCGTATCTCTCAGCTTGGCCGCCCTCTCGAACTCGAAGCGCTTGGCGGCTTCGCGCATGTCACTCTCCAGCTTGGCGATGTAGGCATCCAGGTCTTCCTGTGACCTGAATTCGGGAATGCCTTCGGCCTCGATTCCAGTCAGATCGGCATAATCCGCTTCGATGATGCTGGCCAGCGACATCTCCAGCGGCCGCACAATAGACTCCGGCGTGATCCCGTTAGCTTCGTTATACGCGTGCTGGATCGCGCGCCGGCGGTCAGTTTCATTGATGGCTTTCCTCATCGAATCGGTCATGACGTCCGCGTACAGGATCGCTTTGCCGTTCAGGTTGCGGGCACAGCGGCCAATGGTCTGGATCAGTGATCCGCCGGAGCGCAAAAACCCTTCCTTGTCCGCGTCCAAAATGGCCACGAGTGAAACCTCCGGCAGATCCAGCCCCTCGCGCAGCAGGTTGATGCCGACCAGCACATCGAACTCGCCCTTGCGCAGATCGCGCAGAATTCTTACCCGCTCTAGGGTTTCGATTTCCGAGTGCATGTAGCGGCACTTCACGCCCACTTCGCCGTAATATTCGGCTAGATCTTCGGCCATGCGCTTGGTGAGGGTGGTCACCAGCACCCTCTCGCCGCAGGCCACGCGTTCGCGGATCTCATGCAGTAAATCGTCGATCTGTCCTTTGACTGGGCGCACTTCGACTGGCGGATCTACCAGGCCGGTGGGCCGGATGATCTGCTCTACGACAACTCCCGCCGACTTGGTCAGCTCATACGGCCCAGGCGTGGCCGAGACGTAGACCATCTGGTTCATACGGTGCTCGAATTCTTCAAACGTCAGCGGACGATTGTCTAGCGCCGAGGGCAGCCGGAAGCCGTACTCGACCAGCGTCTCCTTTCGCGAGCGGTCGCCATGATACATGCCGTGCAATTGCGGAACCGTCTGGTGTGACTCGTCAATGCACATCAGAAAGTCGCGCGGAAAGTAGTCGAGCAGTGTAGGCGGCGGCTCACCCGGCAAGCGGCCGGTGAAATGGCGTGAATAGTTCTCGATCCCGTGGCAGTAGCCGACCGACTTAATCATCTCCAAGTCGTACATGGTTCGCTGATGCACGCGTTGTGACTCTACCAGCCGGCCCTGCTTCTCCAGCTCCGCTTCCCACCACGCCAGTTCTTCCCTGATCGACTCAACTGCCTTGGCCCTAGTCTCTGGCTTCATCACGTAATGTGTTTTGGGATAGATGGGCAGGCGCACATACTTCTGCTTCACCGTGCCAAAGAGCGGATCAATCTGCGAGAGCGATTCGACCTCGTCGCCCCACAATTCGATGCGATACGCCATGTCATCATAAGTGGGGAAGATTTCGATCACGTCCCCGCGCACGCGGAAGGTGCCGCGCCGGAACTCGCCATCGCTACGTTCGTAGAGGATTTCCACCAGCTTGCGGGTGATGTTCTCACGCTTGACCTTCTGCCCCTTTTCCAGGAAAAGCAGCATGCCGTAGTAGGCCTCGGGTGAGCCCAGGCCGTAGATGCAGCTCACTGACGCGACAATCAGGCAGTCGCGCCGCTCGAAAAGCGATCGCGTGGCCGAGAGCCTCAGCTTGTCGAGTTCGTCGTTGATCGTGGCTTCTTTCTCAATGTAGAGGTCGGCGGCAGGAACGTAGGCTTCCGGCTGGTAGTAATCGTAGTAGGAGACGAAGTATTCCACCGCGTTGTGGGGAAAGAAACTCTTGAACTCGTGATAGAGCTGCGCCGCCAGGGTCTTGTTGTGCGCCATGACGATGGTGGGCAGGTTTGCCTGCTCGATGACCTTGGCCATAGTGTACGTCTTGCCCGAGCCGGTCACGCCCAGCAAAACCTGGTGCTGCTCGCGGTCGAAGACACCCTTGACTAGAGATTCGATCGCATTGGCCTGATCGCCGCGCGGTTTGTAATCGCTGACTAGCTTGAAGTCCATAGAGCCAGCTATTCGCTCTTAACCTTCAGCTCTTAACTTCAACTACATACAGATAGGTGCCCTTGAAACCGTCCGGGCCTCCTCACAGAAAGGAATTTCAGGGAGTATGCAATCCTTCATTATAGCGCGGGGTAAGAACCGGCTTCAGAACTCAAGAGTATGATAAGCAAAAGCGGCGCCAGGACTGCCATCCTCGCGCCGCCCTCGGGTTTCCGTTAGAGCAAGTTTGGCCCCAGCAAAGGTCATTGTGAGGCGAACTAAGCGGCTTTCAGCGCGGACCAGTGTGGTGCCGATCGTGGCGTATCGAAATCGCAAAGCCCCGCATATTCTGAATTCCCTTCTCGTTTGAGCTACGGCCAAATCACATCAAGCGAATCCATATCGCCAATTCGGTCGAAATGGCATTTTTGGCACAGTCAACCTTAGGCGGTAAGCCCACCTATTGAGAATTGCATAATATAGTCACAAAGAAAACAGGTCGGCCTGCTGCCAGAAGGCGATCACCAGAGTGGGCCGTCGGCGCATCCGACGGAGCGCCTGACGTGCGTAATGGCTCAACTGCCCAAACGTGGTGGGACAGAAGTTCGGCACTCGTGCTGTTTCCACTGCGACCACAGATACTCGACCGGGTTCAGTTCCGGCGCATAGGCCGGAAGAAACTCCAGCCATAAGCGTCCTCTCTGCTGCTGGGCGAAGTCCCACACCGCGCGGCTGCGATGGACGGGCAGACCGGGATCGTCGGCCATCAGAAAACGGTTGATCTCGCGCTTCAGGGTCAGATCCGTCCCATGATTTCCCAGTATCGACACGCGGCAAGGAATCCAGTCTTCCCGCAGCAGGTGCTCTGTACTCACCAGCCAGTACCGCAGGACCTCGTAGAAGCCGCGCTCACGCGCTTCGGCCGGCGCAGCCAGATATGTCGGGAAGGAGCGCACTGCTTTCTTGTAGACCTCGAAGACGATACCGTCTTTGCTCCCGAAATGTTGGAAGATAGAGCCCTTGGCGATGCCCAGTTCCGCCGCGATGTAGCCGACGCGCACCGCGTCATAGCCCTGCTCAGCAAAGTGGCGCATGGCGGCATGATGCGCATGCGCTTGGCTTCCGAACGGGGACGCGGTGGCGCGTGCCGCCGATAGTGCGGAGAAGTGACCATGTTGGTGGAAATGCCGCTCATCACAATGACCTCAAGTCAAAAACGATATCGAAAGATTGTTAAGAAATTCAATTCAATTTTTCTGCATATGCGGTAATGTATGTTGCCGCCGGCAGCAGTTGATTGACCCCGGGTCATAGACAAGACATGCCGCAGACTTCCAACCAAACCTACGATGCTGTAGTGGTGGGTGGTGGTCACAACGGACTCACCGCCGCTGCTTATTTGGCACGCGCTGGATTGTCGACGCTTGTCCTTGAACGCCGTGAGATTGTGGGTGGATGTTGCGTGACGGAGGAAATCGCGCCCGGTTGTCGCGCGTCCACTACCTCCTATATAGCGAGCATGCTACGGCCTGAAGTGATCAAGGATCTGAATCTGCAGGAGTACGGATTGCGCATGGTGCCTTGCGATCCTGCGATCCAGGTTCCCTTCCCTGACGAGCAAGTGGTGCCGTGGTGGGCAGAGCGTGACCGTGCGATAGCGGAGTTCCGCAAGCTCTCCGCTAAAGACGCCGGCACATTCGTTCGTGTGGACGATCAACTGAAGAAGCTGGCGCGTTACCTGCAGCCCTTCTTTCTTGAACCGCCTCCAGAACTTGACACGAGCAGCATGCAAGGTTGGTCCGATTTGTTCCGGGTGGGCAAGCGACTCCGGTCAATTTCGAGCGGCGAGATTGCGCAACTCGTTTCCTTTCTCACAGGCAGTCTGGGCGAGTTTCTCGATCGCAATTACGAATCCGACAAGATCAAGACGATGTTCCTTGCCAATACCGTGTATGGCAAGCATGGCGGGCCGTACCAGCCCGGCACTGCGATCGGCCTGCTCTTCCACTTGTTGAGCGGCGGGGAACATGAGGTGCAGGGCTTCTTGGGGCACGTGATGGGCGGAATGGGCGCCATCACACAGGCTTTGGCAGTCGTGGGACGCAAGCTAGGAGTGGAAATACGCACTTCCGCTCCGGTCGCCCAAATTGACACCCGGCACGGCGTGGTACGCGGGGTTGTTCTCGACGACGGCACGGAGATTCGTTCCAGGTTTGTGCTTTCGAACGCCGACCCCAAACGAACGTTCCTAAAGTTGATTTCTGCGAGCGAACTCCCTGACGACTTTCTGCACGCCGTGCGTGGCATCCGGATGGACGGACCGTGCGCGAAGGTGAATATGGTACTGGGGGAGGAACCGCGGTTCACCGGAACGTCTCCGGCCGCAACCCCATTGGAGCGCACGTTCTACACGCTAGTTCCTTCCCTCCAGTTCGCCGAGCGCTGCTATGACATTTCCAAGTTCGGTGAGATTCCGGAGGAACTCTGGGTGGATTGTGTGGTTTCTTCCAATGCGGACGCGTCGCTCGCACCTGAAGGCAAACACATCCTAACCTGCTTCGTGCAGTACGTACCCTACCGCCTGCGCGAAGGCACGTGGGATGAAAAGCGCGAATTGCTTGGTGATCGTGTCGTGAAGAAAATCGCGGAGTATGCGCCGAATGTGCCGAATGCCATATTGGCGCGGCAGGTGCTGACTCCGCTGGATCTCGAACGCACCTATGGCCTTACCGAAGGAAATATCTTCCACGGCGATCTGACGCTCGAACAGTTGTTCTTCATGCGTCCAGTGCCCGGGTGGTCGCAATACCGCACTCCGATTATAGGTCTGTACCTATGTGGAGCGGGTGCACATCCGGGTGGGGGTGTGACGGGTGCCCCAGGTCACAACGCTGCGCAGCAGGTATTGCGCGACGTGAAGAGAAAGTGCTTAAAGGGGGCTGCTGCATGAGCAACGGCAACTCACATCCCCGAACCGCGGACATCGTGATTCTCGGCGCCGGCGTGATGGGCGCGTCGATTGCGTTTCATCTCGCCCGGCGCAAAGCCAGGGACATTATCGTCATCGATAAAGATCACGTGGGCCGGGGTGGCAGCGGACGCTCCTCCGCTCTCATTAGCATGCATTACGGCTACCCGCCGGAGGTGCAACTCGCACTCATCAGCTTGCACATGTTTCAGCATTGGCGCGCGCGGCGCTGATCCCGACAACTTTCCGCAGCGTGCTGCCGATGAATCGCTGGAAGAGATCATTGAACGCGCCTGCCGCTGCGTTCCCAAGTTGGAAAATGCCGAGGTCATGCGCGGAGTCACCGGCGTGTACGACATGGCCCCGGATGCACGCCCTCTGCTGGGTGAAATTCCGTGGGTTGCCGGTCTGCACGTCTGCGCGGGTTTTTCCGGCATGGGATTCAAGATTTCCCCGGCAATCGACCTCGTGATGTTAGAGCTGTTGCTCGACAGGCAAGGCAAAACGGTCGACATCAATTCATTCCGGCCCTGTCGCTTCACTCAGGGCCAGCCGATCAAGGCCGAGTACGAATATGTAGACGATTAGATATGAGAAGAGCAGGAGCGAGGGAGCACGCATGAAGAAAAAAGGAATTCTGGAGCGACTGAAAGAAGGCCCCGTCGTGGGAGATGGCGGTTATTTGCTCGAACTGGAGAAGCGCGGGTGGGTGCGTGCGGGTCCGTTCACGCCCGAAGTCGCGCTCACCTATCCGGACGCGTTGCGCGAACTCCACGTGGAATTCCGCGAGGCTGGTGCCGAAGTGCTGCAGGCACTCACCTTCTATGCCAGCCGCGACAAGCTGGCCACTGTTGGCCTGGAGAATCGGCTCGAAGAGCTCAACCGCGCCGCCGTTCGCGTGGCACGCGAAGTTGCGGGGGACCAGTGCCTGGTGGCCGGAAACATCAGCCTCACCTGGATGTACGAACCCAATAGCCCTTCCGCCGCAGACCGCGTGCGCAAGACTTTCGATGAACAACTCGAAGTGCAGGTGGAGGAAGGCGTCGACTTCATCATCGGTGAAACGTTCTCCTGGCTCGGCGAGGCTCTGATCGCCGTCGAGCGGGCGAAGAAGACCGGACTGCCCGCCATGGTGACCGTCTGTTTTGAAAACAAGCAGGAAACCCTCGAAGGCAAGAGCGCAGCCGACGCCGCAAAGGCCTTACTGGACGCGGGTGCGGACATCGTCGGCGCGAACTGCCTGCGCCCGCCCGAGCATATGTTGCCTGCCATGGAAGCGATGCGCAAGGCAGTGCCGGGTTATCTCGCCTGCCAGCCGGTCGCGTATCGCACGCCGAAAGACACACCGGATTTCACCAGTTTGCCGGAGTTCCCGTACGGGCTCGATCCGCTTCAGCTCACGCGCAAAGAGATGGCCGATTATGCGCTGCGTGCGCGCGACATCGGCATCAACTACATCGGCGCCTGCTGTGGTGCTGTGGCGATTCACATTCGTGAGATGGCGCGCGCCCTGGGCAAGCTTTCCGACGATAAGCGGCTGTGGAAGAAAGGCGGCGCGAAACCGATGTCCGCCTACGAATATTACGGCCACGATCAGCCGGCAGGTGCCAGCAAGAAGTGACCCAACAAGGCGCAAGGACGCAAAGTATGTTTGTCGCGGCTGCGAGTGTCAACAGAAAAGCGTGCCGCTGACCCTCGGTCATAAGCATTTTCGGAGGTCACGATTTTGGGCCACGGAGCTCAACCGCGAAAGATTCTTCGTGTCCGCCTGTGTGTTGAATCGCCAGACTGTGCGGAGCGGGACGCCCTTCTTTTCCCCGCTGCATAGATGGCCACGCCAATAGCCAGCAACAACCCAGTCAAACCGACAATCTTCACCACCGCGAGAGTCTTGTTGGGCTCATCTGGCTGGGGGAGCAGGGAAAGAAGGATCGTCACAGTAGTGGTCAGGAAGCCCACCACCGACACCAGTATGGCCACGGGCTTGCCGCCTGGCACGCGGATTACTCCCGGCTCGGGCGGCTCGCGCTGCAGCTTGAACATGGCGGCGAAAAGATAGAGGTAAGGAATGAAGTAGGTGATCACCCCCATGCTCACCAGCACATCGTAAGCGCCTTTGACGCTGGTGCCCGCCTGACCAAGAAAGATGAAGACCACACCGCAGACGGATTGTGTGAGCAGTGCCACCCAGGGAGTGCGCCAGCGAGAATGAAGCACACCGAAGGCTGGCGGAAGGAAGCGATCAATGCCGGCTACAAACGGCAGGCGTGCCACGGCGGCGAGGTAGGCGCCGGCGGCACCCAGGTTGCTGAGAGCAATGAGGAAAGCGGCAAAAGGAATCACGCCTTCGAAGCCCACGCGGTGCGCGGTTTTGGAAATCGCCTGCATCAGTCCTTGCAGGTTGCTGACTTCCGACCGCGGCAGGGCCAGCAGCACGCCTACCGTCCCCAGAATGTAACAAAGAGTCACGATCACGCCGCCGGCAAACAGCCCCAAGGGAATGGTGCGCCGCGCGTTCTTGATTTCCTCGCCCATGAACGACGCTGTTTCGCAGCCGCCAAAAGCAAAAGTCAGTACCGACCAGAAAATGATGTCGTTGAGATGAACGCTGGGGACTATGGAGTGAAGCATGAAGAAAGTCGCCGGTCCGAAGCGACGCCATGCGATGGCCCCCATGCCGATCACAATGATCACCGGAATCGCCATGGCGAGTGCGCCCAGGTTGTGAAGCCATTTGCCAACGTCGAGGCCGATCACGTTTAGACATGTCGCTATGCCCAGCGCGAGCAGGGAAAAAACAATGTAGAAAGTAGCGTTGTTGGAAAGGTGTCCCCATGAAGCTTGGCGTATAAAGAGCGCATTGCTTGCAGCGAAGTAGAGCACGGCGGGGAAGTAGGGAAGATTGCTGGTCCAGTAAGTCCAGGCGCACATGAACCCGGAGAAATCCCCGAAGGCACGCTTGCTCCACACGTACAGACCGCCTTCCGTCGGATAGCGCGAGGAAAGCTCGATCACCGAAAGCGCCAGGGGCGTGTAGAATGCCAGCCAGGCGCCGATCCAAATGACGATAGAGCTAGGCCCTGCCGCGGCCGCAGTCGCGATCCAACGCAAGCTAATGCCTGTGACTACGTAAAAAAGTACCAGGTCGCGGAAGCCCATTACCCGTCTGGGACGATTGGAGTCCTCGCCTTCGGCGATCGAGACGTCTGACTGAAAAAGGCTGATAGTTTCGGGCGGGTCGGCGGGTGGTTTGGTATCGGCCATTGTTGTGTCCCGGGGTCTCTGTGTTGTGGCAATCGCAAAAAAAACCAAAAGTAACATTGCTGCCCCTGCGACGCAAGCGAACGTCGGTATCTTCAAGAATCGACCAGCCAAAGGAAATAGGCACCCCGTCGCCTGCCCAGCGGTGAATGGCGAGGATTGCAGCGGGAGCAGTTCTGTCCCGTATCGTCAAAAACTCGAATCGAGGAAGTGGCGGCCGCGGCGGCCAAGCCGGACACCATTCTCGGCTGGTACCGCAAGCTGGTCGCCAACAAGTTCGATGGGCAAACCTTAGTTAACCGGCCCCAGATACTGATCCAGCCAGTTCAGTGTTTCCTTAATAAGTTCGTTGCGTGGGATGTTGTGACCGGTTTCGTAGAGCAGGCGTTTCTTCTGGTCTTTCCGCGATCCGAGCGACCGATAGAACGGCTCCTGGGACGATTCCACCGGGAAGAAGAAATCGTAGTGTCCATTCAGCATCAAGACTGGCTGCTTCACCCGTGAAATGAAGTTAATGGTATCGACTTCAGGAAGCGATCGATGGAAATCGAGTCCACCCAAAGGGGATATCGCCACGCCATCGATGAGTTCGTTGACCGGTATTCACGGCATTCCGAAATGCCCGCGGAAAGATGACGGGGATTATGGAAGGAGGTGAGGCTTGCAGGAGAAATCGAGCGCACACTCCGTCCGCTGGTGGGAATGCACGGTACCGGGCACGTGACGGTGCGGAACGGTCAGGTGCCGAGTCTCAAGCTCAACGAGAACCTGATGAAGCTGGCGCACTTCAACGATCTCGGCCCCGCCAAACAAGATCCTTCTTCTTTTTCTTCCATTTCCACCGACCTGGAGCTGGCCGATCTGCGGATTTCGAGCAGAGTTATCGACATCGACGGCTACGGAGTCAATGCTAAAGGCTCGGGCAGTGTCAGCGTGTCGGGCTCCGACGACCTGAACTATAAAGCGTAAAGTTAGGGTGTATGCGTAAGCAGTGACCCGAGTTCCGCAGATTGCCCCAGCTTGGGACCAGGGTTGGCTGGACGTGAACAAAGCGGCTTCGGTCGAGGTCACATCGGAAGCTGAGAATTATCCGATTGAATCTGCGCTTCTACGAGACGAGCATCGAGGCTGGCGAGCGGCTGAGCCCGGAAATCAGAAGATACGGCTCATTTTCGACAGCCCCAAAGGCTCGGCTGTTATCGTTTGCCGGGCTTCGTTTCCACAACCTCGGCTGCGGAAAGTTTCCGATCTCGGTGTGGCTCGGTGCGCAGGGCACCCGTATGCAGTTCACAAGCTTCCTCGGTCGCTGCGCCACAAGTAGGACAAGGCACGGATAATATCTGTTTCGGGGTGAGATCCTTGGTTTTCACCACTACATGATGCAACGTTCCGCAGCTGGAAAAATGCTCAATATTGCTCATTTTCAACACATTAGCCAAGCGGCAGGCTTCATTGGGGCCGCCAGCGGTTTTTTAACAATTCTGAGCAAAAGTGAACATCTCTGGTAATCACCATTCTGACAGAATTCCGAAGAGTGTAGCTCTACACGAGGAGAAGCCATTGATGGCGCCAACCGTGCCGGCTAAGAAAAAGTGCGACTTCGACCCAAAGAAATTCCTTGCCACTATCGGCGAGGGTAGGAAAGTCGTGGCCTTTCCCAAGAAACAAACAATCTTCACGCAGGGGGAGGCGGCTGACGCAGTCTTCTACATCCAGGAAGGCAAGGTTAGACTCACGGTCGTATCCAAGATTGGCAAGGAAGCAACTCTGGGCATATTAAGCGAGGGAGAGTTTTTCGGGGAAGGTGGCCTGGCTGGACAGCCTTTACGCATGGGGTCTGCAACCGCAATGACGGACTGCGAACTTCTGCGCATTGACAAGAAGGCCATGATGCTTGCGCTTCACCGGGAACACACGTTCTCCGATCTGTTCGTAGCGTATCTGCTGGCGCGGAACATCCGATACGAAGAGGATTTGGTTGACCAACTCTTCAATTCCAGCGAAAAGAGACTGGCTCGGCTTCTGCTCTTGCTTGCTCGTTTCGGCAAGGAGGGGGTGCCCGAGACGGTAGTCCCCAAGATCAGTCAGGAGATGCTGGCAGAGATGATAGGCACAACCCGGTCGCGGGTAAGTTTTTTCATGAATAGGTTCAGATCGTTGGGCTTCGTTGACTATAATGGCGGGAGCGGGATGCAAGTTCATAGTTCACTTCTAAATGTCGTTCTCCACGACTAGCTTCCGCGCCGCAATCTCGAAAACAAAGCTTCAAGACAGCGATGAGCAAATCAAGCATTTGCTGGATCTAAACCGGAGAGCGGCGCCATTTTCGTCGCAACCAGCACCTCCAACAAAGTGGCCGTGTTACGAACGCTTCCCGAGACGGTGATGAGTGCTTCTGAGACGAGCGGATGTTGTTCCGCTAGCCAGTCAAGACGGTCACTCACGTTGTAGAGTTGCTGAACTTCGTGCAGGATCGCACTCGGATGCATGGGGTACGCTGCTTTCCTGAGAGCCAGCCCCAGGTTTGAGCAGCAAGAAGACCTCCTGCCAGGTTGCAATCCTTTCATCAGACGAACCGCAAGCGGCAGAACACATCGTGGACGGTATAATTCCGGGCAATGGCGCTTCGCTCTATTGCGAAGAAACTGTTCCGAACACTGGCAAGAGTCATTCCACAATGCGGCATGGTTTCGCAGGCCGTGGCCTTTAATATGTTTCTCGCATTTTTTCCGATCCTGTTGGTTGCACTGGGGCTTATGAGCAGTTCCCTGAGAGGCAAGAGCGGCCAGGAGCTTGTGGTGCGGTTGTCGGCGATTCTGCCTCCGGGGAGCTGGCAGCTCGTGTCCGAATTGCTGGTGCGCCGAGAAGTGAACCCCTGGAACTGGGTACTTCTCGGTTGGGTCGGGACGTTGCTCGTCGGCTCACAGGTAATGAAGCTCATCATGGAAGGCATCCACTTAATTTACGGTGATCGTGAGAGACATTCTTTTCTCGGCCGACAACTTAGGAGCTTGCTCTTGTTCTGCGTTGCGATTGTGGCGTGGCTCCTGGCCGTCGCGCTGAGCGTCTTCGGACGGCCATTGCGCCAATGGATGACTCGCGGATTCGGCCAGTCTCCGCTGGCTCGTGGCTTCTGGACCGTCATGCTTCCGGTCTTGGCGATGGTCCTGGCGATGCTCGTCCTGGCCTTGATTTATCGCGTTGCGCAACCGGGCGCGACGACGTGGAGCTCCGTTCTGCCCGGAGCGGCTGCGGCGACGATTCTGTGGTGGGGCGTCAATTTGCTGTTTGGAATTTACGTCCGGCAGATGCGGTATGGACCTGTTTACGGAGGGCTGGCCGCGGCGATCGGCTTGATGGTGTGGATGGAGTTCTCTGCGATGATCGTCTTTCTTGGGGCGGCCTGGAACGCAGAAAGCGCTGCACTCCATGATTCCCGCAAAGGCCTCGCGTAGATTTGCTTCCCGCCCTGCGCACCGATCATCATCAACTGGTGCAATCGGGGATGCGGTCACGGGACATTATGACTTGGTCAGCGAAGAGGCGGACCGGATCACGAACGTCACCATCCGCGCCTAAGGACCGCCAGACAAGCCGAGTTCCGGTGATTTGATCCTGTCGCGGATCAGGCACACCGAATCCGTCGCCCCCCATGTGAGCTATCTTGCTCAGACGTGGCATTCGCCTACCTGTCATGCTCTATTTTGCTGAATGTGCCGAGAGAGCTGCGATCGCTAATTTCGCAGCTCTCGTTCACTAGGTCGCTGCGCTCCAGGCTCCGGCCGATTCAAGTCGAAGCAGCCACATCCAGTTAATTGGCGTTTTCCCGTGTGTGCCGTGGAAATTCCGGCGGACACAGTTCGACCCTAAAGCGCCCTAACACAGACATTTTGGGGCAACACCTCTGGTCGGATGAGAGGCGTTAGCCCGCGAAATACGAAAGGTCAACGATCATGCCTCTAATTCAACTCCTGGAAGTTCTCGTCGTGGTGGGTGTTCTCCTGTGGTTGGTGAATCGCTTCATTCCAATGCAGGCATCCATCAAGTCAATCTTGAACGGCGTTGTGGTAATTGCCGTGGTTTTGTGGCTCCTGAATGTTTTTGGGCTGTTTCACTCCCTTTCAGGTATCCGCGTCGGGAAAGGATGAGGTGTGGCGAGGCCACTTAAAAAAACAGCAGGTCACGAAACTCAAAATCTAGATGAAGCAACACGGCAGACATCTGCCAGAGGGAGATCCATTGAAGATAAAGCTGTTGTTAGCACTCACCATCGTATTGAGCCTGGCTGCACTGGCTCAAACCAATTCCCAAACCACAATGACCGTCGAGCCCCTAGCTCCCACGCCGACGTTCCGGGTCACCGTAGTCAGCCGTAGTGTGCAGGCAGTCAACTATAAGCATCGCGGCGGAGCCACCAAGCTGGATTTTGCGGGCACGGACCTGATGCCTTCAGCAAACGGCCAAGCCAAAGTCGAAAGCAAGAAGGGCTACATCGAAATCGAGGTGGAATTTGGCAACCTGCAGAAGCCCACAACTTTCGGCAATGAGTATCTGACTTACATCCTCTGGGCAATCTCGCCCGAGGGCCGGGCAGTGAACCTGGGCGAAGTCTTAGTGGGCGATAACAGCCGCAGTAAGCTGGATGTCACCACGGACCTTCAGGCCTTCGCTCTGGTCGTCACCGCAGAACCTTATTATGCGGTTCGACAGCCCAGCAATCTGGTAGTGCTCGAAAACGTAGTCCGCGAGGATACCAAGGGGACTACCGAGGCGATGAATACAAAGTATGAACTTCTGGAACGCGGTGGCTACATCCCCACCGGCTACAAATTCGATCCGGTGGTTCTGAATACCAGGTTGCCGTTGGAATTCTTTGAAGCGCGCAACGCGTTGCGCATCGCGCAATCTGAGGGAGCCGAGGAGTATGCCAGCGACAGCTATCAGCATGCTGTCCAGTTGATGAACAAAGTCGATGAATATGCCACCAGCAAGCACATCGATCGAAAGGCAATGATCGCGATTGCCCGTGAGGCAGTACAGACCGCGGAAGATGCTCGCGCAATCACGGTCAAAAAGATAGATCAGGAGCGCCTGGACAACGAACGTCAAGCTGCCGCCAACGCGCAGGCACAAACGCAAGCGCAAGCAGACGATGCTACCCAACAGAAGGAACAGGCCCAGTCTGACCGAGCCCGAGCCGAGCTCGCCAAAGCTCAGGCCGAGTCGGACACGGCACGGGCACAAGCCGCTAAGGCCCAGGCAGAGTCTGAAACAGCAACGGCTCAGGCTGAAGCCGCCCAAGCCCAGTCGGACTCCGACAAGGCTAGATCCGATATGGCGTACAGCCAGGCTTCATCAGCCAATGCACTCTCCGCAGCCCAGGCTGATGCGGAACAATCCCGCTTGGCTGCACAGCAGGCCCAGTTGAATGCGCAACAAGCGGATAACGATAAAGCGGCCATGCGCACGCGATTGTCCGAGCAGTTGAACAAGATCCTTCAAACTCGCGACAGCGCGCGCGGTCTCATCGTCAGCATGTCCGATGTTTTGTTTGACACCGGAAGATACTCGTTGAAGCCGGGTGCGCGGGAGAAGCTGGCGAAGGTCGCCGGTATCCTGCTCGCCTACCCTGGACTCAACATTGAAGTCGGCGGCTACACGGACAATGTGGGCGGCGATGAAATGAATCAAAAACTGTCTGAGAACCGTGCCGGCTCGGTGCGCGACTACCTGGTACAGCAAGGGGTAGCGATGAATTCGGTTACGGCTAGGGGTTTCGGCAACACTCTGCCGGTAGCCTCAAACGACAACTCTGCCGGCCGGCAGCGGAACCGGAGAGTCGAACTTCTCGTCTCCGGCGAAGCCATCGGCAACCCGGTCAACGCGACGACAGGAAGCTTGCGCTAGAGCAAGCGTACGTATCCAGCAGTAACGGAGGTAGCACCTATGAAAGTAATTGGAATCACCAGCACAGCCATTCTGTCTTTGCTTCTCGGAATCGCTGCTCCTGCCTACGCACAGCAGGAGCAGCACGGCGAAAAGCAAGACCATCCCGAACAGCAACAGAGCAAGCACGAGCAAGCCAAGCCTAAACAGCAGCATGCTCGGCAGCAGCAGCGGCAGGAGCAGAACAAGCAGCAACAGCACGC
>Ga0070708_100001220_pt1 | contig 19768 bp, 15 predicted proteins | sample KBSK5503metaG_FD_65469 | JGI IMG/M metagenome (GOLD analysis project Ga0070708, IMG submission 65469) | Corn, switchgrass and miscanthus rhizosphere microbial communities from Kellogg Biological Station, Michigan, USA - KBS K5-50-3 metaG | ecosystem: Host-associated > Plants > Roots >... | reverse complement strand
GCGGCCGCGGCGTCATGTCCAGCGACTCCACGACGAAGTGGATGTACGGAATGATGATGTCGTGCGTGGTCTCCCGGGCGCTTCGGCCGCCGTCCCTTGCTTCGGCGACGCGGGCCTTCAGCTCCTGAACCTCAGACCCGGCCATCGTCGTCTTCCCGATGCCCACCTTGAACCCGTTGTACTCGGGCGGGTTGTGGGACCCGGTGATCATGCACAGGCCGTCCACGGGGAGGACGTGCGCGGCGAAATACGTCAGCGGAGTGGGCACCACGCCGATGGAGACGACGACGATGCCGTGAGAGCGCACGCCGCGGGAGAACGCGTCGGCCAGGCCCTTGCTGGAGACGCGATGGTCCCGCCCGAGGACGATGCTCTGGGCGCAGGGGTCCCTCTCGAGGAGATACTGGGCGTACCCGCGCCCGAGTTGCTCGGCGAACTCCGGCGTCAGCTCGTCCTTGACCAGCCCCCGGATGTCGTACTCACGAAAGACGTGCAGCGGGATGGGCATACGCGCTCCAGCCTAGGGAGCGGGACTGTACGCGCCGAAGCGTGCGCGGACAACCTTGATTCAGCCCGATGCGCTCAGAACAGGAACGACGCTACTGCCGCGCTCTCACTGACAGACGAAGCCCGCGTTGTTCGAGTGGTTCGAGTTGCAGTTGTCGTACCCCGTGCGGGGCCAATCGCCGGCAGCGGTCGTTAGCGGTGTGTCATCCACGAAGAGTGCGTATAGCCGACCCCCGCTGTCTCCAAAATAGAGAACTCCGTCTGAGCCAAGCGTGGCCTCCGTGGCGACGCTCGACATCCTCGTACTGGGCGTGGTCGTGGCGAGGCCCGTGTAAGCCCAACGCTGTGCTTGCGTGGAGGCGTCCAGCGAGAGCATCTCTTTGTTCAATTGATCCGAAACGAAGATCGTGGTGGACGCCAAGGTCGGCGGCGAGACCTGCGTCAGATCGGTTCCTACCGTCCACGCGGTTTGCGCGTCGGAGAGGTTGAACGCAGTCAAGACGTTCGAACTCGACAGCATGATCGGACCGCTGACGAGAGGCTGCGAGAAGATGTTAAAGCCGGCAGGCAGAGGTGTAATGGTCCACGTGATCGGCGCCAGATCGGCTGCCGCATGGCGAAAGAAGGTGCGATCAGCGTTAACGCCGAAAAAGAGATCTGCGGCCGGCGTGATCGCGGCAGGGTTCGTTCCGGCGGTGGGTTGCTTTCCGAGACTCCGCGAGCTCAACGCCGCAAATGCTGTGCCAGAGAACTGGATCGATCTGATGCCAAGGTCTGTCGTCACCGGGGGTCCCGGCAACGTGTTCTTGAAGCCGAAGTAAATTGAGCTTCCTTTCGCGGACGGCGGGCCGAACGTAAACGTATTTGCGGCCGCAAAGAACGGAATGTCTTCGATGCAGCCACCACCAGCTGGCCTTAAGGCATATGCATGGGTCGTGAAGGCACCCGTTACTACGGCTAGTGCGGACACGCCGGCACCGAAAATCATTGGTGAACCCGTCAATCCTGTGACGGAGTTCGTGCAAGATTTATCGATGCCTGCGTCGCCGATGTGAAGCGCGTAGAAACTGTCTCCTGAATTGACATAAAGCACGGGTGTGGGATGAGCCGCGTCGGTAGACGTGGTCGTATCCAATGCGATATTCGAAGTGACCGTTGTAACCGGCGGTGCAAGAGCAGCACCCGCGCTCCAAGCGGAAGAACCGTCCGCTACCTTCACAGCAACAATCGGGTCGCCTGCCAGGTTTGTGCCGGCCGCGATAACTAGGCCTAGCCGCGCTGATAGAACTGGTGCACCAGAAAAGGCGACCGGCGTCTTTCGAACCCACTTCACACGAGTGACAGCTACAGACTGGGCAGGCGTCTGAACCGCCGGGTTACCTACGCCGTCAGCCGCATCGACCGTAACGTTGAGGGTACCTGTTCCATCCGGGCCCGAGGCGAACGATCCCTTAGAGAAGTCTGCGGGGAAGGTGAAGTTCCCGCTCGCCGAGTCGAACGTGACCGTGCAAGTTGCAACGCCATTGATCGTGCATTTTCCAGAAGTCGCGTTCACGCCACTTCCAACGTCACCTGTTCCCGAAGAGTCGCTGACGCTAAACTTCAGAGTGTAGTTGTTCCCGTCACCGGAGCGCCAGAAGTGAGCGCCGTCGTGTCCGCAGAACAGGTTGCCCGGGTCAGCGTTGCAGTTGGCGTTCGCCGCCGGGTACGGGTTCTGTGCTCCGCCGATCGCGAACGTAATCGTCGGCTTCTTGTCGTCGATCCCGACCGTGTTGGTGTTGTCCTGAACAGCGTTTGCCGCGATGTCCGTACCAACGACTTTGAAGTTCACTTCTCCTTGGGCAAGTGCCGCGATCGCCAGCTTCGGATCGATCATGAAAGTGCAATTGAACCCCTGCGCCGTTGCCTGTGCGCAACTGGGAATACCTGTATCAATCTGGGTCGCGCCTACCATCAACTTGAGCGAATCTGTCTTAACCCCGCTGCCCGCGTCTGTGATGTTCGCCACGGCCGGGAAGTTTGAACCGCTGCGTGCGAACCACCTGATCGGTGTCTGTCCTGGTGGTGCCGCGACTCCGCCAGTGATCGTCACACCATTCGACCTCGGGCCCAAACCATCGATGCGCGCCTGGCCCTGGCCAGCGGCGCGATCCGGCGTGACCCCGCCGCTCGTATCGGTCGCAATGATCGTAAAGGGAATCGGCGCCTCGGAGCCGCTCGCCTGGTACGCCCCTGGAATGGAGAACGAGTAGACCCTGATCTTCCCGGTGTCCGTCGTCGTACCCGCGATATCGGGCTTTCCTAGAACCCTGAGCGTCGCGGACGCGATCCCGGGTCCCTTGCTGTCATCCACCTGCGCAGTGACCAGGAAGGACTGCGAGGGGCTCACCCACCCTGCCTGAGGGTTGACGTTCTGGACCTCGGGCCCCAGCAACACGCAGGTCGCGTTGACGCACGATTCCGCGAGCCCGCAAATCTGCTGGCACGCGTACTCGCACTGCTTCTTGGAGCTGCAGAAGGCGCCGGGCAACTGCCCGCCGTCTGCGAGATTCACGCAATCCGAATCCGTGTTGCACTTCCCCAGATCCGGGTCGCCCGAATAGCAGGCCGCACACGAGAGCAACGCCAGGACGGCGATTTTGCGATTCATCCGACTTCCCTCTCCGAGTCTAAAAGGCAAACGCGAGGACCGCTCCGGACGCCGCCAAGAGCGCGCCGCTGATCAACAGCACGTTGCCAATGGTGGCGGCGCTGTGGGCCGAGTTGAGATTGGACACGTCCGACGGCAGATACGCTCCGTTCGTCCTGAAGTTCGACTCCGCGTCGTTGATCAGGTTCTTGCTGTGCTGCCCTTGGTAGATCCCCACCCCGAGGGCGATCACCCCCGCGGCAGCAAGCGTGTAACCGACCGGCCGCGTCCACTTCCCCTCCTTCACGTCCACGCTGGCATCGGGTCTCTGACCTCTCAATTCGGAAGACAGCCACATCGGCAGCCCGCCCTTCTCGGTCTGGCGCGCGTAGATCGTCTCGGAGAACCCGCCGCGGCGGACGGCGATCTTCTTCTCCAGCGACGTCCGCTGCCCCACCGCCACCCGCACGCCATGCACTCCGGGCTCGACGGCGATCACCTCCGGGTTCTTGAAGCTGCGCGGCGCGAGCCGGTTGTCGATGTAGATGTTCATGTCGCGGCGGTCCGCATCCACCGAGATCCGGCCGGCGCACTTGACCTGCAGCGCGCGGCACGCCTGACCTTCGGCCCAGGCCTGCACGTCCGACTGCCGGTCGGTCTCCAGCACCTGCTCGACCTGCGAGTTGGGCATGACGCGCTGCTTGGCCACCTCGAAGATGCGGACGGAGAGGACGAATCCGTTGCCCTTCGCCGCCGACGATCCGACCAGCACGTTCTGGCAGCGCGCCATCTTGCCCACGCTGGAGAAGCAGGCGGCATCGCGCGCGTCGCAGCGCGTGGTGCTGTCGCCGAGCAGCACGGCGTCCTTCAACAGCGGCGAGTCCTTCGCCACGTCGAAGAACGTCTTCTGGATCGAGTCGAGGTACTGCTTGTCCGAGGTACCGCTCGCGGACTCCTTCACGAACGGGAAGATGCAGAGGGAGGTGTCCTTGAGCAGGCTGAGATCGAGCGCAGGCATCTCCGGCCCCGGCGTCGGAAGCGGCAGCACGTCGTCCGTCCTCGGCGGAGCGGGCTTCGGCGTGGGGGCCACGGTGGGCGGCGGGATCGTCTGAGTCTGAGTCTGCGGCGGCGCGGCGGCGGGCTTCACGACCGTCGGTTCCGTGGTGGGCAGCGGAATGTCGTCCGCCTTCTGCTTCTTCGACTCCGCTGCTGAAGCAGAGAACGCCGCTGCCAGGACTACCGCGAACAGAGCCCGCATCTGGGTCGCCCCCTCGCAAAAAAGTGCGCGCAAGTCATCGCAGCATTTTCGCGGGAGAGTCAAGGCAGCGGGAGTCGCTGTCTAATTTTTCAGTGCGCGCGGAATCCGCGCCCAGAAGGCTCAGAGCTTGTCGTTCCGGCCGCTCGCCTTCAACGCATCCACCACCGCGCGGACGTCCTGCGCCCGATCCCGGGGAACGACCAGCACCGCGTCTCCGGCGTCCACCACACAGAGGTCCTTCACGCCCACGGCCGCGACCAGGCGCTTCCCCTCCGCCAGCACCACGCAGCCGTCGCAGTCCACGAGGATGACGTCCCCGCTCACCGCGTTCCCCCGGGCGTCGAGCGCGCGGACCTCCGGCAGCGCCGCAAACGATCCCACGTCGCTCCAACCAAAGTCTCCGGGCACGAGCGCGATCCGGCGCGCGCCCTGCGACTCCGGCTCCATCACTCCGTAGTCGATGCTGATGGGCTGGAGCGCGGCGAAGTCCCCTCCGCGCGTCAGCGCCTCGTGCACCCGCGGCAGGTGCCGGCGGATGGCCTCCAGCATCGCGTCGGCGCGGAAGATGAAGATGCCGGCGTTCCAGGAGTACGCCGGGTCCTGGAGGTACTGCCGGGCGGTCGCGGCGTCGGGCTTCTCCACGAACGCCTCCACCCCGAACACTCCCGCTCCCTTTCCCGCGCCGCGGCGCAGGTACCCGTAACCGGTCTCCGGGCGCGTAGGCTGGATGCCGAGCGTGACGAGGTCGCCGTTCTGGCTCGCCCGCGCCGCCGCCGAGAGCGCGGCGCGAAACGCATCGGGACGGGCGACGTGGTGGTCGCTGGGCAACACCATCAACGTCGCCTCGCGGTCCTCGCGAAGGACGTGCACGCAGGCCAGCCCGATGGCCGGAGCGGTGTTGCGCGCGGCCGGCTCGACCAGCAGATGCTCCGACTTCAGTCCCGGCAACGCGTCGCGGACGGCGGCGGCGTGCTCCTTCCCGCACACCACCCAGGTCCGCTCCGATGGACAGAGCGGCTCGATGCGCAGGAACGTCTCGGCGATCAGCGATCGATCGGTGACCAGCGAGAGGAACTGCTTGGGCCTCTTCGCCCGGGAGAGCGGCCAGAACCGCGTCCCGCTGCCGCCGGCGAGGATGACTGCATGCAAGCTCATACGTCCTCCTGCGCGAGCTGGATGAGCTGGTTCAAGATGCGCGCGGTCGCGCCCCAGACCACCTGCCCGCGCACGGTGTACCAGTAGAGCTCGAACATCCGTCCCTCGCGCTCGCGCATCTCGATGCGCAGGTTTCCCGGATCGAGGAAATCAGTCAGCGGGAGCTCGTGCAGGGCCGCGATCTCCGCCGGGCTCGGATTCCAGGGATAGCGCCCCGCCGAAGTGAACGCGAGCGGGTTCACCAGACCGACCACCGGGGTGATCACGAAGCCGGTCACGAACGTCGGGCAGTCGTCGAGCATCCCCAGGATCTCCACGTCCTCCTTGTCGAGGCCGACCTCCTCGTGCGCCTCGCGCTGGGCGGCGGCCGGCGCGTCGGCGTCGCCCACCTCCACGCGCCCGCCGGGGAAACTGATCTGCCCCGCATGCGAGCGCAGCTCCTTGCTCCGCTCGGTGAAGAGCACGTGCAAGCCCTCGGGCCGGGGCAAGAGCGGGACCAGCACCGCGGCGGCCGCTCCGAACTCGGGCCGGAGCACCGGCTGATGCCGCGCGATGGCGCGGCGGATCTGCGGAACCGTTATCTCTTGCCGCTCAGCCACAGGACCACCACCAGGGCGGCGACGCCGAGCCGGTACCAGGCGAAGACGGCGTACGTGTGCCGGCGCAGGTAGTCGAGCATCCAGCGGATGACCGCCGCGCCCACGATCGCGGCGGCGATGAACCCGGCGCCGAGCGCCGTCCAGGTGAGGGCGCCTTCGCCGGCCCGCATGTCGTGCACCATCTTCGGCAGCTTCACCAGGCCGGCCCCGAAAATGATCGGCGTGGACATGAGGAAGCTGAAGCGCGCGATCTCCTCGCGGGTGAAATCCTCGACCAGCCCCAGCGAGATGGTGGCGCCGGACCGGGAGACTCCAGGCACCAGCGCAACCGCTTGCGCCATGCCGATGGAGAACGCCCGGGGAAGAGTCATGTCTTCGAGCATCCGGGTCTTGCGGCCGATGCGATCCGCGGCCCAGAGCAGGATCCCCATCCCGGCCATCGTCCCTGCGATGAGCAGCGGGGCGCGCAGGCTCTCCTCGGCCCATTTGTCGAGGAGCTTTCCCACCACGGCGCCGGGGATCGCCGAGATCACCAGTCCCCAGAAGAGGCGCCGGTCGGTGGGGGATCCGCGTCCCAACAGACCCGCGCCGATCAGCCGGATCCAGTCCTTCCAGAAGATGAGCAGCACCGCCGCGAGCGTGCCCCAGTGCAGCGCGACGTCGAAGGCGAGCCCCGGATCCTCCCAGCCGAACAGCCAAGGGAGGAGCGCGAGATGCCCGCTCGAAGAGATGGGAAGGAATTCCCCGAGGCCCTGCACGACCCCGTAGACGACGGCTTGCCAGACGGGCATGCCGCTTTTTTATGTCCCTTCTTCCCAGGAGGCGAGATACTTTTCCTGCCTCGGCGTCAACTTGTCGATGCGCACGCTCATGCTCTTCAGCTTGAGCCGCGCGATCTCGCGATCGATCTCCTCGGGCACCGCGTACACCTTCTTCTCCAGCTTCTTCCCGTTCTTCACCACGAACTCGGCGCTCAGCGCCTGGTTGGCGAAGCTCATGTCCATCACCGAGCTGGGGTGGCCTTCCGCGCTGGCCAGGTTGATCAGCCGGCCTTCGCCCAGCACCGCGATGCGGTTGCCGCTCTTCAAGGTGTACTCGTCCACGAACTCGCGCACCGTCCGCTTGCGAGCGTTCTTCTCCAGCCAGGCGATGTCGATCTCCACGTTGAAGTGGCCGCTGTTGGCGACGATGGCGCCGTCCTTCATCTTCTCGAAGTGCGGCTGCGCCACCACCTCGGTGTTGCCGGTGACGGTGCAGAAGAAGTCGCCGATCTTCGCCGCCTCGAGGCCGGGCATCACCCGGTAGCCGTCCATGGTCGCCTCGAGCGCCTTCAAGGGATCGATCTCCGTCACCACCACGTCGGCACCCAGGCCCTTGGCGCGCATGGCGAGCCCGCGGCCGCACCAGCCGTAGCCGAGGACCACGAAGACGCTGCCCGCCAGGAGCCGGTTGGTGGCCCGCACGATGCCGTCGATGGTGCTCTGGCCCGTCCCGTAGCGGTTGTCGAACATGTGCTTGGTGAGCGCGTCGTTGACGCTGATCACCGGGAAGGCGAGCTCACCCTTGGCCTGCATCGCCCGCAAGCGCTGCACGCCGGTGGTGGTCTCCTCGGTGCCGCCGATCACGTTCTTCAAGAGCTCGCGCCGCTCGGTCACCAGGCTGGAGACGAGGTCGCAGCCGTCGTCCATGGTCAGGTTCGGCTTGTGGTCGAGCGCGGCCTTGATGTGGGCGAAGTACGTCTTCCGGTCTTCCCCCTTGATGGCGTAGGTGCTGATACCGTCGTCCACCAGCGCGGCGGCGACGTCGTCCTGGGTGCTGAGCGGATTCGAGGCGCAGAGCACCACGTCCGCGCCCCCCGCTTGCAGCGTCTGCATCAGATGCGCCGTCTCGGTGGTGACATGCAGGCAGGCGCTGACGCGCACGCCCTTGAACGGCTTCTGCTTCGCGAATCGCTCGCGGATGCTGGCGAGCACCGGCATGGACCGGCCCGCCCATTCGATGCGGCCGTGCCCCTTGGGAGCGAGGTCCAGATCCTTGACGTGATGCGGGGCCTTCATGTGCTTGCGCGCGACGGACATTGCACTCTCCAGATCGATCAGGCGGCGCCCTTGAAGCCCGCCGCCTGACGAAGGGCGTCGGCGCGGTCGGTGCGCTCCCAGGTGAACTCAGGCTCGCTCCGGCCGAAGTGCCCGTAAGCGGCGGTCTTCTCGTAGATGGGCCGGAGCAGGTCCAGCTCGCGGATGATCGACGCCGGCTTGAGCGAGAACGTCGCCCGCACCGCCTTCTCGATCTTTTCCTCGGGAACGACGTGGGTCCCGAACGTCTCCACCATGACGGAGACCGGCTCGGCCACCCCGATGGCATAGGCCACCTGCAGCTCGCAGCTCCGGGCCAGCCCGGCCGCGACCACGTTCTTCGCCACCCAGCGCGCCGCGTAGGCGGCGCTGCGGTCCACCTTGGAAGGGTCCTTGCCGGAGAAGGCGCCGCCGCCGTGGTGGCCCATGCCGCCGTAGGTGTCGACGATGATCTTGCGGCCGGTGACGCCCGAGTCGCCCATCGGCCCCCCGATGATGAAGCGGCCGGTGGCGTTGATCATCCGCTTCATGTCCGGCGCCCGCAGCTCGACGGGAACCACCTTGTCGATCACTTCGGAATTGATCGCCTCGCGCAAGTTCTCGGTGGAGACCGAGTCGTCATGCTGGGCGGCGATGACCACGGCCTGCACCTTGTGCGGCCGCCCACCGCGATACTCCACCGTCACCTGGCTCTTTCCGTCCGGCCGCAGGAACTTGAGCTCACCCCGCCGCGCCTTGGCGAGCTGTCGCGTCAGCCGGTGCGCCAGCGCGATGGGAAGCGGCATCAGCTCCGGCGTCTCGTCGCAGGCGTAGCCGAACATCATCCCCTGATCGCCCGCGCCCTGCTCCTTGGTGGAGTTGGAGTCGACGCCCATGGCGATCTCGGGAGACTGCTGCTCCACCGCCGCCATCACCGCGCAGCTGCGCGCGTCGAACCCCATGGAGCCGTCGTTGAAGCCGATCCGCTCCACGGTCCGGCGGACGATGGTCGGGTAGTCGAGCCGCGCCCGGGTGGTGATCTCGCCGATGAGCAGGACCAGGCCGGTCTTCACCGCCGTCTCCAGCGCGACCCGGCTCGACTTGTCCTGGCGCAGGCATTCGTCGAGCACCGCGTCAGAGACCTGGTCGCAGATCTTGTCGGGATGGCCTTCGGTGACGGATTCGGAGGAGAAGAGCGCGTCGCGAAGCTGCATGCTTGTGTCCTCAGTCCCGGCGCGTGCCGGCGTGGAACGAAAGGCCGCGCAGAATCGCCCCGTTGCCGGGTAGTGTCAATAAGAACGAACGCAAACCAGCTGACTGCGTTAGCCGCTGAGCCGCCTTCGGCGGCCGCGGCTAAATGGACCCTCAGGCGCCGGGGTTTCCGATCTCGGAAAAGAGCTGGGGAAAGCGCTGCCGCATCTTGCCCAGGACGAAGCGTTCGATCTCGTCATGGGTGGAAAACGCCATCGCTTCCTTGAGCAGCTTCTTTGCTTCCTTCAGCGTCGAGGAGCGGATCACCCGTTTCACCTTCGGGATGTCCGCCGGATTCATGGAGAGGTTGTCGAGCCCGAGCGCGAGCAAGACCAGCGCATAGACCGGGTCGCCCCCCATCTCGCCGCACATGGCGCACTCGATACCGGCCTCTTTCGCTCCGTCGACCGATGACTGGATCAAGCGCAGCACGCCGAGGTGCAGCGGGTGATAGAGGTACGCGACGTCGCGATTCGAGCGGTCGATCGCCAGCGAGTACTGGATCAGGTCGTTGGTGCCGATGGAGAAGAAGTCGCATTCGCGCGCCAGGCGGTCGGCAGCCAGCGCCGCGGCGGGCGTCTCCAGCATGATCCCGATGGGGATCTTCTTCGCCACCGGCTTTCCTTCCCGCTGGAGCTCCTGCCGGATCGACTCGATCTGCGCCTTGGACTCGCGCAGCTCTCCGACCGCGGCGATCATCGGCAGCATGATCTGCAGCTTGCCGTGGACGGACGCCCGGAGCAGGGCCCGCACCTGGGTGCGGAAGAGCTGCGGATGCTTCAAGGTGAAGCGCACGGCGCGGAGCCCCAGCGCCGGATTCGGCTCGTGCGAGCGGTGCCCGATGGGCAGCTTGTCGCCCCCGAGATCCAGGGTGCGGATCGTCACCGGGCGCCCCTGCATCCGCTCCAGGATGCTGGTGTAGGCGCGGTAATGCTCCTCCTCGGTCGGCAGCTCCTCGCGGTTCAGGTAGAGGAACTCCGTCCGGTACAGCCCCACGCCTTCGCCGCCGTGCGCGAGGACGCTGGGGACCTCTTCCGGGAACTCGATGTTCGCGAAGAGGAAGACGCGCCGGCCATCCGTGGTTTCGGCAGGAAGGTCGCGGTCCTCGAGCAGCTCGGCCTCGCGCGACTTCGCCACCGCCCGGGCCGCCTCGAAGCGCTGCACCTCGTCCGAATCCGGAGAGACCAGCACCTCTCCCGTGAAGCCGTCGAGCGCGATGACGTCTCCGGGACGGGCGATCTCGCTCGCTTGCCCCGCCCCGACCACGCAGGGAACCTCCAGGGCGCGGGCGAGGATGGCGGTATGCGAGGTCTTGCTTCCGAAGTCGGTGACCAGTCCCCGGATCTTCCCCGAGGCGAGCAGGACCGCCGCCTCCGCCGTGGGAAGATCGTAGGCGACGATCACCACCTCGTCCTCGGGGAGCGCCACGATCATGGGCTTCTCGCCGATCAGGTTGTGCACGATCCGATCGCCCACCTCGTCCAGATCGGCCCGCCGCTCGGCCAGGTAGCCGTCGGCCCCCAACTTCTCGCTCAGCTCGCGGACGAACCTTCGCACCGCCCATTCGGCGTTGAGCAGCTCTTCCCGGATCAGGCTCTTGGCGCCTTCCAGCAGCGCCGGATCGTCCGCCATCATCCGGTGCGCGTCGAGGATGGCCCCCTGCTCGCCTTCACCCAGGCTCTGGCGGATCTGCAGCAGCTGCTCGACGGATTCCTTGACCGCCGCGTCGAGCCGGGCGATCTCCGCTTGCACCTCTTCGGGCGGGATGTGGAACCTGGGCACGCGGGCGCGCCGACGGTCCACCGGGAACACGCGCCCGATCGCGACGCCGGGAGAAGCGGGGATTCCGGTCAGCTTCGCCAAAGCTCCCGCAGGTCTATCACAGGCGGGAGAGCTTCACTTGCAGCCGGCGCAAATCCTCGTTGACCTTGATGTACTGCGTTTTTCCCTGCTCCTCGGCGAGTTGGCTGGCGAGCTGCGGAGCGATGACCTTCAGGGCCGGCCGGGCAGCGGGAACGGCCGTGAGCCAGTCCAGCGCGCGGGTGGCCGCGGCGCGAACCAGGAGCTGCTCTTCCGCCGCCGCGTGGGCCAGGGCGGGGATGGCGTCGGCCGCTCCCGCCCGTCCGAGCTCGTACGCGGCCCGGGCCCGCACCACCGGATCCTCGTCCTTCAGCTTGGGGAGCCAGCAGGGAGAATCGCTGGCGCAAACGCGCGCCGCCTCGAGGGGTTTGGAGAGCTCCCCGAACTGGGTCGCCAGCAGATCGCAGGCCTGACGCGGGTCGTCGACGGGCATGGTCAGCTCCCGAAGCTGGCGGAAGCACGTCTGCTGCGACCCCTTCGATTCGCGCAGGGCGAGGTTCAGCATGTCCTTGCCCAGGACCGGCTCCCCGAAGAGGGCCGCCGACTGCGCCACGGTCAGGCGGAGCTTGAGGAGCCCCGACTGCGCCTTCTTCATCAGATCGCGCGCTTGCGCGCGGTCGCCCATCCACACCAGCGCTTCCGAGGCGAAGGTGGTGACGTCCTCGTCCTGCTGGCTGGCTGTCGTGACCAGCGCCTGGACCGCGGGCGCAGCCTGCGCCGCGCGCATTCGCCCCAGCGCATTGGCCGCGAACATCCGCACCAGGTTCGAGAGGAGCCGGGAAGTCTCCTTGTTCGGGTCCGGGTCGGTGTACTTGAGCTTCGCCACCAGCACGGGAACGGCGCGCGGATCGCCGATGTCGCCCAGCACCAGCGCCGTCTTGGCGTACGTGCCCGCCGGCGCGCGATTGTTCTCCTTGGCCCAGGCCGAATACGCCGGGTCCTGATCCTGCGCGATCTTCATCAGGGGATCGACGGCGGGCTCGCCGATGATGAAGAGGCCGAAGGAGCTCTCGGGAAGGAACGAGACCCCTTGCCGCTCGATCACCAGGCCATGGGTCAGCGCCGGAATCCCGGCCGGGTCTCCAATCTGTCCCAGCGAGATGATGGCCCGCTTGATCAGGACCGGCGGCGCGCCGGCGTCGTCGACGATGTGCGACAGCTCGGAGACCGCCTCCTTCGCCCTCACGTTGCCCAACGCTTCGACGGCCGCGAGGCGCAGGTTCTCGTCGGTCGCTCGCGCCAGGCGCAAGAGCGCCGGCCCGGCCCGCGGCTCGCCGATGTTCCCCAGCGCCTCCGCGATGCGGGCGTTGGTGCGATTGGCGGCTCGAGCCGCCGTGTCACTGCCCGCGCCGACCGTCGTGTCGATCGCCTCGAGGAGCGCGCCGACATCCGCCGGTCCGCCCAGATCCTCCAGGGCCAGGGCGGCCTCCTCCTTCACCAGCGGATCCTTCAGCAGCGCGGCGACCTTCGGCGCGGTCTCCTTCGCCTTGAGCTTGCGGAGCTGCTGCACCGCCTGCACGCGGACTTTGGGGTCCTTGTTCTCCAGCTTCGCTACCCAGGACTGGGTATTGTCCCTGGGCTTGCAGGCGGAGAGCGTCAGGCCCGCGAGGGCCGCGATCGCGACGAGACGCATCTGCCCCTTCGCGTATCCGCCATCCGGGGTCGAGTCAATTCTTAGGTCAGGCCTTCGACCTCGAGCGCCTTGGCCACCGCCGGGCGCGCCTGGATGCGTTCCATGTATTGCTGGAGCACGGGTGGGAGCGGCAACTCCACGCGGGGCGCCCAACGCAAGACCGTGAAGAGGTAGGCGTCCGCGACGCTGAACTTGTCCCCGAGCAGGTAGGGCTGCTTCGAGAGCGTCTGGGCCGCGAGATCGATCCGCTTCTGCAAGGTCTCGCGGGGGACGGGGTCGGGGGTCTTGCGGAACAACGGGCTGAAATTCTTGTGGATCTCGGTGGCGATGAACACCAGCCACTCCTGGAGCTTGTACCGCTCCTTGGTGCCCGGCCTCGGCGCCACTTTCTCGCCGCCTTTCTGGTCGGCCAGGTACAGGACGATGGAAGCGCCTTCGGTGAGCACCGTGCCGTCGTCCAGCTGGAGCGCGGGCACGTAGGACTTCGGGTTCAGCTGGTTGTAGTCGACGCCGGCGTCGCTGATCTTGGTCTTGCGATCCACCTTGTCGAGCTGGAAGTCGGCGCCCATCTCGCGCAGCACGATGTGCGGAGACAACGAGCACACGCCGGGAACGTAGAAGAGTTTCATTGCGCCTCCGATGACGTCTTCCTTGCTAAGTTGTCCGCTCCCATGCGCATCGCTTTCCTCGGAACGCCCGGGTTCGCGCTGCCCATTCTCGAGGCCTGCGCGAGGTCCGGCGAGCTCGTGCTGGTCGTAGCACAGCCGGACAAGCCTGTGGGACGGCATCAGCGGATCGAAGCCCCACCGGCGAAACGGTGGGCGATCCAGCGCGGCATCCGCGTGGAGCAACCGGAGAAGGTCAAGCAGGGAAGGCTCGCGGCGGTGCTCGCCTCGGCGCGCCCGGACGTGGCGGTCGTCGCGGCATACGGTCGCATCCTCCCCGCCGATGCGCTCGCGGTCCCGGCGCAAGGATGCCTGAACGTGCACGCGTCGCTCCTGCCCGGGCTTCGCGGCGCCGCGCCAGCGCAGTGGGCAGTGGCGCGGCAGTACCGGGAGACCGGAGTGACCATCATGCAGATGGACGAAGGTCTCGATACCGGCGACATCCGTCTGCAGAAGAAGACCGCGATCGCTCCGGACGAGACCGGGGAGTCGCTGCTTGCGAAGCTCGGCCCGCTGGGAGCGGAGGCCCTGACCGAGGCGCTGCGACTGCTGGAGCGCGGCCAGCTTCCCCGAGTGCCCCAGGATCATTCCGCGGCGACGCTGGCGCCCTTGCTCACGCGAGAAGACGGGAAGGTCGACTGGACGAGGACAGCGCAGGAGCTCGACGCGCGCCGGCGCGGATTCACTCCCTGGCCGGGCGCTTGGACGACCTTGGACGGGTCGGTGCTGAAGATTCACGATGCCCGCCCGACGCGGGGGACGGGTGCGCCCGGAGAGCTTCTCGAAGGCACCGCGTTCGCGGCCGGCGGCGGCACCGCCTGGGAGCTGCGTGAGGTCCAACCGGAAGGCAAGAAGCGATTGCCCGCCGCCTCATGGCTCCTCGGAGCGCGGCTGCAGCCGGGAAGTCGCCTCGGCACATAGGGCGCACGTCGGAGATCCGGGACACAATACGCAATTGCGCGGTGCGTAATTACGTATGGTGTCCCCAGATCTCCCTTGGGGTATTTTCGCCCGTCCGGCGAGGAGGAGCCGTCCGTATGCTGATCGTGTTGCACCCCGACATCACGCCCCAGGCGCAGGCCACCATCGAGGGCCGCATCCGCGAGCTGGGCTTCACCCCGCATGCGATCAGCGGCGCCGGCCGCACGGCCATCGGCATCACCGGCAACCGGGGGCCCATCGACCCCGGCCACTTCCGCGAGCTGCCCGGCGTGGCCGACTGCATCCCGGTCACCGCTCCCTACAAGCTCGTGTCGCGCGAGGTGAAGCACGACGACACGGTGGTCGACGTCTCCGGCGTCCCCGTCGGCGGGCCGGAGCTGGTGGTGATGGCGGGCCCCTGCGCGGTGGAGAACGAGCAGCAGATCCTCGCCGCGGCGCGCGGAGTGGCGGCGAGCGGCGCTTCGCTCCTGCGCGGCGGCGCCTTCAAGCCCCGCACCAGCCCTTACGACTTCCAGGGGCTGAAGCAGAAGGGGCTCGACCTGCTGGTGAAGGCGCGCACCGAGACGGGCCTGAAGATCGTCACCGAGGTGAAGGACACGGAGACGTTGCCGGCCGTCGTCGAGAGCGCGGACCTGCTCCAGGTCGGCGCCCGGAACATGCAGAACTTCTCCTTGCTGGAGGCAGTGGGCGACCTGCGCAAGCCGGTGCTGCTCAAGCGCGGGATGTCCTCGACCATCAAGGAGCTGTTGATGGCCGCCGAGTACATCGTCTCCCGCGGGAACAAGCAGGTGATCCTCTGCGAGCGGGGCATCCGCACCTTCGAGACGATGACCCGGAACACGCTCGACCTGAACGCCGTCCCTATCCTCAAGCGCGAGTCGCACCTGCCGGTGGTGGTGGATCCCTCGCACGGGATCGGGATCCGCAGCGCCGTGCTGCCGATGGCGCGCGCCGCGGTCGCGGCGGGCGCCGACGGGCTGATCATCGAGGTCCATCCGGACCCGGACCGCGCCCTCAGCGACGGCATGCAATCGCTGAACTTGCCGTCGTTCGAGAAGCTGATGCGGGAAGTGGAGAAGATCGCCTTGGCGATGGGCCGGTCGTTGCATCGGGTGGCGGCCGCGTGAAGGCCAAGGTCTCGCCGCTGCGCAACCCTGCCCGCGGCGAGAGCCTCCGCGTGCCGGGCGACAAGAGCATCTCGCACCGCGCCCTGATGTTCGCGGCCCTCGCGGAAGGAGAGAGCCGCATCGCGGGTCTCGCCGGCGGGGACGACGTGCGCTCCACGGCCCGCTGCCTGGCGCAGCTTGGCGTCCCGCTGCTGCGGGGAGACGGCACCCCTTGGCATCCCAGACCGCGCTCGAGCGAGCTGCCCGACGACGCGGAGCCCACCTTCGTCCGCCCGGAGCGGCCATCCGGCAGCCCGCCGCTCCCGGAGCGCGACCCGGACATGGGAGAGGACGACGCGGTGGTGCTCGGACAGGGCCTGGCGGGATTGCGCGCGCCGGTGGCGCGACTCGACTGCGGCAACTCCGGAACCACCCTGCGGCTCCTCAGCGGCATCCTCGCGGGAGCGGGCGTCGAAGCCACGCTCACCGGCGACGAGTCGCTCTCCCGTCGTCCGATGGAGCGCGTCGCCCGTCCCTTGCGCCAGCTCGGCGCGGTCATCGAAACCACCGATGGCAAGCCGCCGGTCACCATCCGGGGCGGAAACCGATTGTGGTCCGGCGCCCTCAGCTCGGAAGTGGCCAGCGCGCAGGTGAAGAGCGCGGTGCTGCTCGCGGGACTCTTCGCCGAGGGCGAAACGAGCTTCACCGAGCCCGCCCGAAGCCGCGACCATACCGAGCGGATGCTGCGCGTGATGGGCGCGGAGATCGTGCAGCGCGGCACCACCGTGGCGGTTCGCGGCCGGGCCCGGCTGCGCGGGATCGCCCTGGACGTGCCGGGCGATCTCAGCTCGGCCGCGTTCCTCATCGCCGCCGCCCTGATCGCGCCGGAGGGGAGCCGCCTTTCGCTCGAGCACGTCGGAGTGAACCCCACGCGCGCCGGATTCCTCGACGCGGTGGCGATGTTCGGCGCCCGCCTGCAGCTCGAGCTGCAGGATTCGACAGGTCCCGAGCCGGTGGCCCGGCTGGCGGTCTCCGCCCAGAAGCTGCGCGGCGCCCACCTCGACGGCGACCTGGTCCTGCGCGCCATCGACGAAGTCCCCATCCTCGCCGTGCTCGGCGCCGCCGCCGAAGGCGAGACGGTGATCCGCGGAGCGCAGGAGCTTCGAGTGAAGGAGTCGGACCGGATCGCGCAGATGGCCGGCGGCCTGCGGGCGATGGGCGCGCGGGTCGAGGAGCTTCCGGACGGGCTGCGCATCCAGGGAGGGGGGCTGCGCGGAGGCGCGGCGATCGATTCGGCGATGGACCACCGGATCGCGCTGGCCTTCTCGGTCGCGGCGCTGGCGGCGCGCGAGCCCTGCACCATCTCCGGAGCCGAATGGGCGGACGTCTCCTTCCCCGGCTTCTATGGCCTCTTGCGCCGCCTCGGCGCCGAGGTGGAGATCGCCTCCTGATGCGCGCGCTCTACGTCCTGCTCGGCGATCCGGTCGCCCACTCCCGCTCGCCGGCGATCCACGCGCGCGCCTTCCAGCTGCTGGGCGTCGACGCGGTGTACGCGCCTTGCCGGGTCACCGACGTTCCAGGAGCGGTCCGCGCGCTGCGCTCGCTGGGGATCGCCGGCGCCAACGTGACGATCCCGCACAAGCAGGCCGTCATCGCCTCGCTCGACGATCTCGACCCCGCCGCCGAGCGCATCGGCGCGGTGAGCTGCATCGCCAACCGCGACGGCGCCCTGGTCGGTTACAACACGGACCGCGAAGGAGTGTTGCGGGCGCTCGGTCCTTTCTCCGGCCGCGCGGTGGTCCTGGGAGCGGGAGGCTCCGCGCGCGCGGTGGTCGATGCGCTCCGGCCCGACGTGACCATCGTCAACCGGACGCGGGAGAAGGGTGAGCAGCTCGCGCGGGAGATGGGCGTGAGCAACTCGGGGATCGAGGCCGTGTCGCGCGCCGACCTGGTGGTCAACTGCACCAGCGTAGGAATGAACGGTGAGGAGATGCCGGTCGACCCGCAATCGATCCGCGGGACGGTGATCGACCTCGCCTACTCCCCGCGCGGCGAGACGGCGCTGGTCCGCGCGGCGCGAGCGCGGGGACTGCGCGCCATCGACGGCATCGAGGTGCTGGTGCAGCAGGCCATCGCCTCGCTGGAGATCTGGCTGCGCAGGGAGAAGCTCTCGGCGATCGCGCTGGAGCTGCGGAAGGCGGCGCTGGCATGACGCGCTTGCGCTTCCTCACCGCCGGCGAGTCGCATGGTCCGGCCCTGGTGGGAATCCTAGACGGGCTGCCGGCCGGGCTCGCTCTTCTCGCCGAGCACATCGAGCGCGATCTGCAGCGGCGCAAGCTCGGCTATGGCCGCGGCGGGAGGATGGCCATCGAGCCGGAGAAGCCGCGCATCCTGGCCGGCGTCCGGCATGGGAAGACGTTGGGCTCTCCGCTGGCGGTGCTGATCGAGAACGCCGACCACGCGAAGGCCTGGTCCGACCGGATGGCGGTCGAGCCGGTGAGCGATCCCGGCAAGCTCGTCTCGCTGCCCAGGCCGGGTCACGCCGACCTGACCGGATCGCTGAAGTTCGGGCACCGCGACCTGCGCAACTCGCTGGAGCGGGCCAGCGCGCGGGAGACGGCGATGCGCGTGGCGCTGGCGGCCGCTGCCCGGCGGCTGCTGGACGAGCTGGATGTCCGCGTGGGCTCCTGGGTGACGTCGATCGGATCGGCGAAAGCGCGCGACGTCTCCGGCCTGGAGGGGATGGAGGATGCGGAGGCGCTCGCGCTGAAGGCGGACGCATCGCCGGTGCGGGCGATCGACCGGGAGGCGGAGGAATCGTTCCGCGAGCAGATCGAGGAAGCCCGCACGCGCCGGGACACGGTGGGCGGCACGTTCGAAGTGCGCGTCACCGGTCTGGTGCCCGGGCTGGGAAGCTACACGCAGGCCGATCTGCGCCTCGACGGCCTCCTGGCGCGCGCCCTCGCCAGCATCCCCGCCATCAAGGCGGTCGAGCTCGGCGACGGCTGGAGGGCCGCCGAGCTCTTCGGCTCCCAGGTCCACGACCCGATGGGAAGGGCGGCGGGCGGGGTGACGCGCGATACGAACCATGCCGGCGGCCTGGAGGGCGGGGTGACCAACGGCGAGCCGCTGGTCGCGCGCGGCGCGATGAAGCCCATCGCCACGGTTCCCGCGGCGCTGCGCAGCGTCGACCTCCTGACCGGCGAGCCCGACGCGGCGCACGTCGAGCGCAGCGATACCTGCGCCGTGCCCGCCGCCGCGGTGGTCGGGGAAGCGGTGGTCGCGCTCTGCGTCGCCGACGCGCTGCTCACGAAGCTGGGCGGCGACTCGATGGACGAGCTGTACGCCGCGCACCGGACGGCGTGGCGGCGAGCACGGCCGCTGCAGGGACATGTCTGGCTGTGCGGTCTGCCCGGCGCGGGCAAGACCACGCTGGCGCCGCTGCTCGCCGGTGTCCTCGGCCTGCCCTCGGTGGAGATCGACACCCTCATCGAGCGCGCGACCGGAAAGAGCGTCCCGGAGATCTTCGCTTCCGAGGGCGAGGCGGCGTTCCGGCAACGCGAGACGGAGGCCATCCGGGCGGCGGCGCGCGGCCCACGCAGCGTCATCTCACTGGGGGGCGGAGCGCTGGGATCGCGCGGGGTCCGCCTCGCGGTGCGCAAGACCGGACACCTGCTCTGGCTTCATGCGCCGCTTCCCTTGTGCGTCGAGCGGGCGGCAACCGGAAGGCCGCTGCTCGCGCCGGATCCCGCCGCGCGCATGGCGGAGCTGGCCGCCGCGCGCGAGCCGCTCTACGGCCGGATCGCCGACGCCGTCCTCGAGGTCGTCCCGGGGCTTCTGCCGCAGCAGCTCGCCGCGCAGGCCGCCGCCGCCATCTCCGCGCTGGAGGCGCAGCGTGCCCATCGTTGACGTGCGCTTTCCCTCCGGGGCCCGGACCGAGTGCGTGATCGAGGCCGGTGCGCTGCGCCGCCTGCCGGAGCTGTGCGCCGCCGCGGGGCTGACGGGACTGGCCGGCTGGGTGTGCGATTCGCGCCTGTTGCTCCGCCACGAAGAGGCCTTCCAGTCGCTGCGGCCAGCCCTCGGCGAGCCCATCGCGCGGCCCGTGAGCG
>Ga0070708_100001219_pt1 | contig 19784 bp, 21 predicted proteins | sample KBSK5503metaG_FD_65469 | JGI IMG/M metagenome (GOLD analysis project Ga0070708, IMG submission 65469) | Corn, switchgrass and miscanthus rhizosphere microbial communities from Kellogg Biological Station, Michigan, USA - KBS K5-50-3 metaG | ecosystem: Host-associated > Plants > Roots >... | reverse complement strand
GGCCGTGTCTGGGCCGAGGCGGCGCTGCAGCGCGGCGACAAGGTGGTGGCCACCGCGCGTGATCCGAAGTCGCTCGGTGCGCTGGTGGCGAGCCATGGCAAGGCGGTCCTGCCACTCGCCCTGGACGTGACGGACGCGTCTGCGGCATCTGCGGCGATCCAGCGCGGGCGAGACGAGTTCGGCCGGCTCGACGTGGTGGTCAACAATGCCGGGTATGGACTCTTCGGCATGGTCGAGGAGGTCACTCCCGAGCAGGCGCGCGCCCAGATGGAGACGAACTTTTTCGGCGCTCTCTGGGTGACGAAGGCGGCGCTGCCGATCCTGCGCGAGCAGCGATCGGGGCACATCATCCAAGTGTCGTCGATCGGCGGCGTTCACGCCTTTCCCATGCTCGGGCTGTACCACGCATCGAAATGGGCGCTGGAGGGCTTGAGCCAATCGCTCGCGGCAGAGGTGGAGGGCTTCGGCATCAAGGTCACGCTGGTCGAGCCCGGCGGCTTCGACACCGACTGGCGCGGCAACTCGGCAGTCCACGCGGCGACGCTTCCCGTCTACGACGGCGTCCGCGAACGGCGCTTCGCGGCGCTCGGCGCGGTCGCGAGCCAACGGGGCGATCCGAAGGCGACCGGCGCAGCGATTCTCCAGATCGTGGATGCCGACAAGCCGCCCCTGCGCGTCTTCCTCGGCACCGCGCCGCTCGCGATGATCAAGCCCGAATACGAGCGGCGCCTCGCGACATGGGAGGCGTGGAAAGAGCTCTCCCGGGCTGCCCAGGGCGCTCCCGGACCGCGGGGCTCATGAGCGAGGGCCAGATCCTGCCCTCGCAGATGCGACCGCTTCTTTCCTCCGGAGATCGCGAAGTACACGAGCATTTCGGCGGTATCGTTGTGGACTGCGTGTGTGCGTCGGCTCAGGCGTTCATTCCGCCATCAACCGTAAGATTCGTCCCGGTCATGTAAGAGGATTCCGGGCCGGCGACGAACGCCACCAACGCGGCGACCTCATCGGCCTGCCCATAGCGGTCGAGCGCCGTGGCAGCCTTCTGCGGCACCGCCCAATCGCCCGCCGCAGGATTCAAGTCCGTGTCGATCGGACCCGGCTGGACGTTGTTGACCGTGATTCCCCGACTGCCGACCTCTCTGGACAACGCCTGGGCAAACATCTTCACGGCTCCCTTCGTGCCTGAATAGGCAACTAGCCCGGGCACGACGACACGCTCGCCCACGGCCGAGCCGATCATGATGATGCGGCCGCCGCTCTTCATGTGCTTCAGCGCCGCTTGCGTCGCGGCCAGTGTGCCGCGGACGTTGATGTCGATCACGCGATCCATCTCCTCGAGCGTGGTCTCCTCGAACGTCTTCGGAATGGCTGTGCCGGCGTTGTTCACGAGCACGTCGAGTCGGCCGAAGGTCGCGACGGTCTTTTCCACCGCGCCCCTGACAGCCTCGACGTCAGCAGCGTCGGCTTGGATCGCGATCGCCTTTCCGCCCTCGAGCTCGATCGCTTTGACCACGGCGGAAGCGGCCTTGGCGTCCTTCGCGTACGTGATGGCCACGCTCGCTCCATCCTTGGCCAGGCGCTTCGCGATCGCCCTGCCGATGCCTCGGGAACCGCCGGTAACGAGTGCCACTCTATTGGATAGCTGGGACATAGGAGCTCCTTGGTTGTTCTGAAACGAGTTGGCTTGAAAATGATCGATGTCAGCCGGCGCTCTTGCCGCCGTCGACGGCAAAGACCTGTCCGGTCACGAACGAGGCCGAGGCGGAGGCGAGAAAGACGATCGCCCGGGCCACTTCGTCGGGCTTGCCGACCCGACCCAGCGGCACTTTCGCCACCAGCGCCGCTTTCTTCTCGGGGTTGCCGGTGAAGCGATCGAGCATGCCGGTGTCGATCGGCCCGGGGGCGACGGCGTTGACCCGCACACCCGAGGCAGCGCCCTCGAGCGCCGCGGATTTGGTGAAGCCTTCGACGGCGTGCTTGCTGGCAACGTAGATCGAAGCACCGGCACCACCCTGATGACCGTAGGTCGAGGAGATGTTGATGATGCTGCCGCTCTTCTGCGCCGTCATCACGCGCAGCTCATGCTTCAGGCTCAGCAGCACCCCGAGCACGTTGGTGTCGAAGGTGGCGGTGTAGCTCTCGACGGTCTGATCGACGATCAGGCCAGGCTTGCCCTCGGTACCAGCGCTGTTGATGGCGACGTCGATCCTGCCGAACCGGGCTGCGGTTTGATCGACCAGCTCTCGCACCTCGGTTTCGCGACGGACGTCGGCCTGGAAGAACGAGGCCTCGGCGCCCAGGCGGCGAAGCTCGGCCTCGAGATCCCTTCCTTCGGTCTCCCGCCGGCCTGAGACAACCAGGCGGGCCCCGCCCTTGGCGAAGGCGATGGCGGTGGCGCGACCTATGCCTGTGAGGGCTCCCGTGATCAAGACGACTGGCCTGTCCATGGTCTCGCTCCTCGAGCAATGTCAGACTCTCAAGTGGTCTGGTCTGTCAGTGAATTGCTCACTATGGACGCGCGGAGCTGATTTCCGTTTCGTTTCCGACCGAGACTTTGTAGGCTGGGGAGTCATACCTTGCAGGCATGGGACGACCATGGAATTGCGGCATCTGCGCTACTTCGTCGCCGTCGCCGAGGAGGGGAGCCTGACGGATGCGGCCGAGCGGCGGCTGCACACGTCGCAACCCTCGCTCAGCCGGCAGATCCGCGATCTGGAGTACGAGGTCGGGGCCGAGCTCCTGACCCGTGGTGCGCGCGGGGTCGAGTTGACCGCGGCGGGGCGGGCCTTTCTCGATCATGCGCGGCTGGCGCTGGCGCAAGCCGATGCAGCGGGTGAAGCGGCCCGGCGGGCGGCGCAGCCGGCGAGGACGACCTTCGCCATCGGTTTCCAGACCGGGTACGAAGTGACCTGGCTTGCGAAGGCGATGCATCTCCTGCGCGACGGGCTGCACCACGTGGAGGTCAAGCTCACCAGCAACTATTCGCCCGACCTCGCCGATGCGCTCGTTCGTGGCAGCCTCGACGTGGCCTTTCTTCGCGTCGAACCGCATTTCGATCTGGAATACCGGGTGGTGACCCGGGAGCCCCTCGTGGTGCTGATGCCGAGCGACCATCGCCTGGCGGCGCGCAAGTCAATCCGTCCGCAAGAGCTCGTCGGCGAGGTCTTCATCGGCGGGTCGAACAAGGCCACGGTGCTGCGCTCCGTCACTGAAGACTATTTGAAGCGCACGGGCGTCGATATCAAACCCGATCACGGGGTGGATAATCTCGCCATGGCCATATCCCTGGTCGCTTCCACGCGCGGGCTGTCGCTGATGCCCGCCTATGCAAAAAAGCTCCTGCCCCGGTCCGTCGTCAGCCGCCCCCTGAAAGGCGAGGTGCCGACGATCGATCTTGCGATCGGCTACAGCAAGGCGAACACATCGCCGACCTTGAAGCTGTTCCTTTCAAGAGCGGACGAGTTGATCGCCCGCGGGGTTCAAAAGGGCTGAGGCCCCACGAGCTGAGTGCTTGTAGGGCCTGGTGTCTGGTTGCGGGGGCGCGCTAGAGAGGTTTCTTGAGACTCGATTCTCGACCGTGGTGAGGCTCGGCCGTCAGGGTCGCCTGACCTCCGCCACCTTGGCCCCATGGTTCCGGGCTTCGATGGCCTTGAGGGTTTTTTCGAACGCCTTCCGCAGGACGCCCTTGCCAAAGACTCCGAGTACGGTCCCGAGCACCCGTCCCTTGACGTTCTTGCCTTCGCGAACCACGACGACGTCCACGTCGGTCGTTCCATTCGGCTTCCGCGTGAGCGTGTAGGTGTGGCCCGAGCTACCTCCCCACAAGTTGGAGTCGGTGGTCTTGAGTCCGACATGGTTGGGATCGGACCAGTCGTAGTGCAGGCGCTCCCAGATGCCGGCGGAGCCCTCCGTGACGTCGGCCTGACGGGGGCCTTGGTGGTGCACCTTGAGGTAATCGTCGGTGCTGTTGCCAAAGAGCTTCGAGCGGCCCGGCCCGAAGTCGGTGAGGCAGGCGATGAACTGTTCGGGCGTCGATGTGGTCGTCAAGTGGAAGCGGATCGTGGACATTGCGTGCTCCTTGGGTGAACGACAGACAAGCCCGGTTCCGTCGCCCTGCTCCCTGCTCCCCGTCCAGCTTCCCACCCTGCCAGACCGCGGCCGGGATCTGCAACCCAGCCGCGCAAGGCCGGTTTCTGACCGGCCCGCTTGTTCCACCTATGAACGGGTGAGAAGTCGCCCGCGTTCCACGGCTCGCGGAGTCCTGGCGTGCTCAGGTCACCGCATCCGAGACGAGGATCTCGGCTCCCACAAGCCTGAGCGAAGTGGGTCACGCTTGAACTTCGAACCTGTCGTTTGACAGAAAGCTGCTGGAAGAAGCAGAACCCATCGGGAGACTGACATGAGCGATCCAGGACTGAGCTGGGACGTGTTCGTCGCGCCGTCGAAGCCCGTAGTCACGAGCGACCTGCCGAGCGACCTTCCGAAGCGGATGTGGTCACCCATCTCGGCGACGCTGATTCATGGCAAGCACGAGGCGGTGCTCGTCGATCCGCTGATGACCGTCGAGGAGAGCCGCGCGCTATCCAATTGGATCGCTGCGACCGGCAAAAATGTGACGACCATCTACATCACGCACGGCCATGGCGACCACAGCTTCGGCGTCGGCACCCTTCGCGAACGCTTTCCCGATGCGCGAGCCATCGCGACCTCTCGAGTCGTGCAGCACATGCGCAACCAGCTGGGTCCGAAGTGGCTTCCGTTCTGGCAGGGACGATTCCCCGGGCAGCTTCCGCAGAACATCGAGTATCCGGAGGCCCTCGACGGCGACCGCTTCGAGCTCGAAGGAAACGAGCTCATCGTCGTCGATCTCGGCCACACCGACACCGATGACACCACCGGCTTGTTCGTCCCGTCGATCGGTCTGATCGTCGCGGGAGACGCCGTTTACAACGACGTGCACCTGTATCTGGCTGAGTCCAACGCCGAGGGACGGCGCGACTGGCTCGCGGCGCTCGACAAGATCGAGTCGCTCGGGCCGCGCGCAGTTGTCGCCGGACACAAGCGACCAGGCAACGACGACTCGCCGCGCCACATCGAGCAGACACGTCGATACATCCGCGACTTCGAGCAGGTCCTCGGGAAGACCAGGACGGCACAAGAACTGTACGAGGCGATGCGCGCACTCTACCCGGATCGAGTCAATCCAGGCGCGCTCTGGTCCTCCGTGCGCGCGCTCAGGCCGTAGCAGCTCCGCTACGAGGTCTAGCCCCGTCCTCGCAGTGAGCGCCCTCCAGGTTCGAGAGACGACGGCCGAAAGCGAAAGCCCTATCGGCTACGTGCTTGCTCGCGGCTCGAGGGTCGCGCAATCGGACCGCTCCTACAACGGCGCCGCCCCTCGTCATTCGCCACACCACCGGTTGTGCTGAAGGGCGAGAAGTTTCGGGGTCGCCAGCACGCGGGACCTGACGTTGCACCAAGAAGACGTGGTCTTCGACACCGAGGCCGAGGCGCACGAGACGCTGCGGCCTCGACCCTGCAATCGTGCACGATCAGCAATCGAGCCCCAGGGGCCAGCAAGCTGGCCGTTCACACTTACAGGCTCGTCGACGCTGTTGCACGGGCGCGTTTCTTCTGCTGTCCTCGATCATGTGGGGGCGGTAGGCAATCCGCCGCTGTCGAATCTGAGGGAGAGGTGACCATGACCCCTCAGGCCGGATCACCGGATTCGCGGACGCATGACGCCGCGCAGGAGATCGACCAGGATGTCCTTCCTGTCGTGGAGGTGTCGGATCCACGCCCGCTTCGCCGGGTCTCGGTGGAACGGCTGATCGTCGAATGCGCAGGCAGGCCCCGGCACCTGCGCAGCTCAGAGGATGGCGCGGAGCAGAGCCGGATCGCGCTGATCGCGGCCGGCGAGCCGCCTCCGGCGTGCGCGGGAGAAGCGTTGATCCGCTGCTGCAGCGAACGCGGGAGCAAGGTCGTCTGCTATGAAGACGGAGCCGCGTGCTGGCCGCTGAGCGCCCGCTGCAAGCTGCTGCTCGCCGGCGCCGTCTCACTCCTCGACAGCGCTGCCCCGACGTTCCTGGTCGAGCTGCATCGCTGGCTCTTGCGCCTGTTGCAGGCGGAGACGGCGCTGCGGGCAGAGGAAGCAGAGATCGCTTCAGTCGCTCGCGAAGTGGGAATCGTGGCAGAGAGCGCCGCGATGACTGCGGTGCTGCGGCTCGTGTTCCGCGTGAGCCGCCTCAGCGATGTGCCCACGCTGATCAGTGGAGAGACAGGCACGGGCAAGGAGCTGCTCGCCCGCGCAATCCACCTGCTCGATCCCAAGCGGCGGTGCGGGCCGTTCGTCGCGGTGAACTGCAGCGCCATCAGCCCGGCGCTTGCCGAGGCGGAGCTGTTCGGCCATCGCAAGGGTGCGTTCACCGGTGCCGAGCACCACCGGGAGGGACTGTTCCGTTCGGCGCACGGCGGGATCCTCTTCCTCGACGAGATCAGCGAGATGGAGAGGCCGCTCCAGGCCAAGCTGCTGCGCGTCCTGCAGGAGGGGCGCGTGCTGCGCGTCGGTGACGACACGGAGAGCGCCGTCGACGTGCGGGTCGTCGCGGCATCCAACCGCGAGCTGGAGGCGATGGTGCAACAAGGACAGTTCCGCGCCGATCTCTTCCATCGGCTCAACGTCGTCCCCGTACGGATCCCACCGCTGCGCGACCGGCCGGCCGACCTGGTCCCGCTGCTCCGCCACTTCCTCTTCAAATACGGGCCCGGCAATCCGTCCAGCGCGGACTCCGATCCCGAAGTGGTCGAAGCCCTGCGGGAGATGCCCTTTCCGGGCAATGTCCGCGAGCTCGAGAACCTGGTCCGAACCGCTCTGATTCGAAAGCGCGACGAGGGTCCGCTTCGCCTCTGCGATCTGCCCGAGTGGGCGTGGCGTCGCCTCGCGGAAGCCGAGCCCGCTGGGAAGCAACCCGGCGTTCCCGTCGAGGAAAGCGGCGGCGACCTGAATCTGTCGCGCGTTCTCGCGGGCGTCGAGAAGCGCCTGCTGCAGGCCGCGCTGGTGACCACGCACGGCAATCAAACGGAGACTGCGCGCCTGCTCGGCATCACCGCGCGCAGCGTCTACAACAAGGTGCGGAAGCACCACCTCGAGCTGAAGGCCTCCAGTAGCTGAAGGCGGAAACCCCTTTCCGGAAACTCGTTGCAGCGTCTCCGGAAGCCGTCTTCCGGCGGCGCGCTCGCACCGCTCTGGCGCGCCCGTGGCACGCCGCGTGCTCGAGCTCCACCGCAGTGCGAAGGGACGATTTCGATGCCTCGGGTACACCGTGGACCTGCGCGATCGCTGGGTGCACTTCCGGATGGGCAGCGTCTATCACCCGGAGCCGCGGGATCTCGCCATGCGCCTGCACGAGAACGATCTCCTGCAGGGACGAGTGATCGGATTTTCGGACAGTGGAGAGCACCAGCGCGCGTTCGCGATCGTGGAACTGGAAGGTCTCGATGAGCCCGTCTTCCTGCCCCTGGACTCCATTCTCGGTGTCCTGTGATCCAGCTCTGCAGCCGAATGGTGGTCCCGCGGATCCGCGTCCATCGCATTCCCAAGGGACGAGCGGGGACCCTGGCCACGGCGGTGCTGATGGCGCGCCTCATCGTCGAGGGGGCGCGCGACTTCTACGTCCGGCAGCGGGCCATCCAGATCTTCCGGCGCAGCGGCGTCCCACCCAAGGACCGCTGGGGCGAGGTGACGGCGCTCTTCGAATGGGTGCGGCGGAACGTCCGCTACACGCGCGACATCTTCCATACGGAGCTGCTCCACTCCGCGCGCCGCATGCTCGAGGTGATGGCCGGGGACTGCGACGACATGACCATCCTCCTCGGCGCGATGCTCATGTCCACCGGGCATCCGGTGCGCATCGTGCTCGCCGGCTTCCGGCCGAACAAGCCGCATTCGTACAGCCACGTCTATCCGGAGGCGTACGTGGGCAGGCGCTGGATCGCCCTCGACGCCACGTTGCCCGGCCCGATGGGCACGATGGCACCTTCGCTGTGGAGAAGCATCTGTGAGCTCCGGAAGGAAGGAATGACATGCTCGCCCGTAACCCCCTGACTGGGTACCTCCACTACGTTCCCGACCAATACCTGCAGGGGTGGGACGCAGGGGACGAGCTGTCCGACGGACTGGGCCTTCCGATCGCGCCGTTGCTCGCGGGCTTGATCCCGGCGATCCCGCAGCTCCTGGGTGGCCTCTTCGGAGGCGGCGGCAACCGCCCTGCCGAGGCGCCTGCCGCGGCACCTTCGGCGGCGATGGCGGCTCCGTCCATTCCGGTGCCGATCCCGGTCCCGCAAATGATGCCCATCCCCGTGCCGATCCCGATCCCGATCCCAATGAGTTTCCGCCGCTGGGCCGGCGGCGACGCCCGGGCTCCGGCGGTCGCAATCGCCGGCGCGGTTCCACTTCGCAGCCACGCACGTAGAAGGAGGAGATGAGATGCTCGCCCAAGACCCATATAGCGGCGCCCTGTACGACGTTCCGGAGATGAGCGGTTACGGCGAGGTGCCGTTCGACGGCCTCGGTTTCTCCTTCGGAAACCTTCTGGGGACCCTGCTCCCCGGGGTCGGCAACATCATCGGCGGACTCTTCGGAGGTGGGGGCTCCCCGACTCCCCCACTGCCGATTCCGCCGATTCCCTCCCCCATGTCGCTGCTTCCTCCGATTCCTCCGCTTCCCTTCCTTCCTCCGGCTCCCCCGTTCATGCCGGCGATCCAGGACATCCTGAGCAACATCACCGGCCAGGCGCCGGCCCCTCCTTGGGTTCCCGGCTGGACGCGTCCTGCGCCGTGGGTCAACCGGAGGGCGCCGCGAAACGTCTATATGAGGTGCGGAGTCTGGCCAGGGCAGCCGGGCCTCGTGCCGGTCGCGGCGGCGAACCAGATGTTGCCGGTCAACGGCGGTGCCTTGCCCGCGTTCCCGGTGGTGCCGACCGTGCCCGCGATCATGGGAGGAGGCCGGCGGCACCATCACCACAGGCGCCGCTGAGACGCCGCCGGGAGAAGCGGCGTGAGCTACCTCCGCATTCGCATCCGGGTCGAGCCCGCCGGCGCAGCGGAGGCAGCTCGCGACGAGCGAGTCGCCCGGAGCCTCTTTCGCCGCTGGAGTGGATTTCCGGCGGATCTCGTGTGGCGGAACCGGCGCCCGCGGCCGCCTCCCGTTCTCGTGCAGCTCGGGCGCCTGCGGGGAGTGATCTACAGCTCGGACAAGGGACGGAGGGATCGCGTGAGGACGTACATCCACTTCATGGAGAAGCCGCCGATCCTGGCGAGCGACCCCGCGGGCCGCCAGCTCTTCATCGTGGGCGGCAACTATCGCGTCACCGAGCGCGGGATCGAGGGTTGAGGCGGGAGGCGGTCATGAGGGAACGCGGCTTTGACGAAGTGATGATCGTGAACCCGGAGGAACGGGCCGGTCCGGCCCGGGGAGTGAGGCTCATGCCCTATTACGACGCGAATTATCCAGAGATGGGCGGTTACGCCGATCCCGTCGGCGAAGATCCCTACGCCGGCTATGGCCAGGAGTACGAAGGGCCCGAAACATACGGATCCTGCGATGGAGCGGAGTCCCCCGAGTGGGGCGATCCCGCCTACGGATATGTGCAGGCGGATCCCGGAACGATGGGATATCCCTCGGTGGGCTACGTTGCCCAGGAGCCGTACGCGGCTCCTTACGGCTACTCCGGCCCCTCTTATGGTTACGCTGGTGAGCCTTACGGCTTCGCTGGAACGCCTCTGGCCGCAGGTGCATTTGGATGCGTCGCCAACGCGCCGTGCCCGCGATGCAGCGGACTCTCGGATGACCAGCTCTATGGGTACTCCGCCGACGACGGCTACTCCTCCGACGATGCTTACGGAGAAGAAGACGCCCAATACTCCGAGGCGCCGGGCTTCGAGGGCTATGCCCCCGATCTGCCGTCGCGATTCAACGCGCGCTTCGGCATTCCGGGCTCCCTGGCCGGCCCGGACGAGGAGTCACCGCTCGATGGATTCGTGAAGCCGCGCCCGGTGGGTCCAGTCGTGAGGCAGTTCACTCCCGCGCCGGAACAACCCCCCTCGGTACCCGAGGCCTTCAAGCCGCTCTGGTGAGCGGCCCGCACTTTTGAACCGATTCGCAAGACCGCCCACACTGGAGGAACCGACATGGCCGTCGTCCAAGGAATCAAGGAGAAGGTCCACCTGCCCATCTATGACTGCCTCGCGGTCAAGGCCGAAGAGCAGCTCCGCGACAGCGAGCCTTCCAGCACGTTCAAGTTCTTCGTCGACGTGCAGAAGAAGACCAAGCTCGAGACGAACCTGCAGGCGGCGGGGTTGTTGCCGCACTACAACACCTTCGAGGCGCGCGCGCTGCGGGTCGTGTTCAGCGACCTGCCACCCGAGTTTCCCGCCGACGCCGATCACAGCACGCAGGACGACGGAGTCGAGGTCAGCGGGAAGGACCCGGCCGCCGCCAACGCCGTCAGACCGCTCCAGCTCGACGTGGCTGGCGCCGCCGGCGTGGTGAGCTTCACACCCGCAGCGGCTCCGGGACCATTCCCGATCACCGCGAACCTCGACCTCGATCTGCAGCTGCTCGTCGAGCTGCTCCACGAGGCGCAGGACTCGACCGACGGCATCACAAGCCTCGACCTCGACGACGACGCGGTGACGCTGGTCGCGGGTGCGAACGGCTCGTATACGCTGAGCGACGCGCAGGTCACGCGGGCGGTGGATCTGGGTGACCCGATCGAGTTCACCGTCTCGGACATCAAGGACTACATCTCCAAGCTCGGCGAGGATGTGCAGCCTCCGGACGAGCAGATCGCGCCGCTCGACCAGCCAGCCGCGACGATCGGAAAGGTCCTCTACAACACCGTCACTTCTCTCTTCGTGGGCGAGAAGCTGATGATCTCGATGCCCACCTGGTTCTTCCCCGCAGGCGCGGGAGCGTTCTCCATGGGTTCGCGCTTCACCAGCAACGGCGAGCCCAACCCCACCGCGACCTTCCGCTTCGCGGAGCCCATCTTCATCGACAAGCAGCAGAACTTCCGCGTCGAGATCGAGGTTCCCGACACAGAGGTGCTCAAGGAGCTGCAGAAGATCTACGGGCCGATGTTCATGTGGGTGGTGCTCGACGGCTACATGACGCGCGACGTGCAGTAAGCCGCGCGCGGGGGCAATGCCATGATCGCCAGCCGGTCGACCGCTCACCTGAGGACGAGCTCCTCCGCAACCGGGGGAGCTCTCCCGGAGATCATTCCGTTCGACCAGGCGGCGCGCTTCGAGATCACCGGCAAGCCCGGCACGGTGGCGGAGGACGTCATCAACATCGGCTCGGACGGCCCCTTCGTGGCGGTCGCCGTCGGGTACGGCTTCAAGCAGGAGCGGACCGCGCCCCTGCCGATCTTCACTGCTCCGACCACGGTGGTCCCTGGCGCGATCACGCTCGCCCAGATACCGGCACAGGCGCTGGTGCAAGGCTTCCGCGTGCATCCGCGATCCGCGAACATCCTCTTCCAGGGCGAGGGAGAGCTGGAGACCTTCTCCGCCCAGCCCGTCTCGGATCAGCTCGCGAACGGCTGCTTCGAGTTGGTGGAGCCGAGCGTCGAGCTCTCCTTCCTCTTCAGCGCGATCGATTCGAGCAGCGGCCGCGAGCTGCAGGACGAGCCGGTCAGCAACCTCGCCTCGCTCGGGGACAGCCGCGGCGAGAGGCCCTTCCGCCCGCTGGCGCAGCCGCTCTCTTTCCAGCCGCGCTCGACGCTGCGGGTACAGATCGTCGAGCAGACGCCCGACGTGCACGGCACGCTCTTCGTGGTCTTCTATGGCTACCGGGTGCTCATCAACTCGGCCTGCCCGGAGGGGGTCGCGGCGGCGATGACGGCGGTAGCGCGGGCGGAAATGGGCATCCCGGACGCCCGCATCGTTCCCTTCGACTACGTGGCGCGGGTGCGTCTGACGGGCCGCCCAGGCAGCCTGATCGAGAGCGAAGTGACCGTCAGCTCCGACAGCGCCTTCGTCGCCACATCCGTCGGATATGGGCTGGCCGCGGAGGACGACCGCGTCGCTATCGTCCGCGACGAGGCGGGCGCCGCGGCGGTCGGCCCCGCGAACGCTCCGGCGATCGATCTCGCCAGCCTTCCGTTGCGCGCGCTGCCTCCGGCAGCGCTGCGCGACGGCATCCGCATCCGTCCCGACTACCTGCGGTTGGCCCTCGATTTCAACGCGAGCCTTCGCACCGTACCTGCGGACCTGGCCGCGGCCCTGTTCGAGCGGCTGAACCGGCCCGACGACGTCTCCTTCCTGTACGGGTTCTCCGACACAGGGGCAGGACGCGACTGGCAGAACCGCCGGCTTCACAACGTGGCCGGCCTCGGCATCGCCAACGGCAGGCGCCCGTTCAAGGCGTTGCCCCGCCCGCGCATCCTTGCGCCGCGCTCCACCGTGCGCGTCTCGGTCGAGGAGCACATCGGCAGCGGGATGCTCTTTTTCGCTTTCCAGGGCTACAAGGTCCTCTCGCAGCCGGGAGCCGGGTCGTGATCGCGCAGGCGGCAAGGTCGCGCGCTCCCGGCGTGCCGGTAGAGTTGCGCCGGACGATCCCTTTCGATCTCGCGTTCCGGCACGCGCTCAGCGGTGAGCCGGGAAAGATCAGCCGGCAGACGCTGACCGTCAGCGTGGAGGCCCCGTTTACTGCCGTCGCCATCGGATACGGATTCGTCCCCACCGAAGCGCCCAAGTTCTTCGGACCAGCGGTGGTCGGCGACTTCGCCCTCGCTCCCCCGCCACTCCCGATCCTCGCCGGGCCCTTCCGCCGGGCGAGCGATGCGCTGGATCTGACTCGCGCCGCGATCGCAGGCCGACCACCTGCAACTCCCCTCTCGTCCCTGAACGCCAGGGAACGGACCGTGCTGCTCCCGGGTCCCACCGACCTGAAGCTCGCCGACATCATCCGCTCCCTCAGCCGCGTCTTTGGCGAGGGGGACTTCCTGGCCCGGCGCGAGGTGGGACCGCAAACCGCGGCGGCTCTCGCAGGAGGCATCCGCTTCAATCCCGACCTGATGCGCTTCTTCCTGCAGACCGACGGGCGAAGGCTCGGACCCGCGGAGCTCGCCGTGCTCTTCGAGACGATCTCAGTGTCTCCGGAGCCCATTCAGTTCCTTTATGCGCTCGCGGACGAGGCGTCGGGCCGCGAGTTCCAGAGCCAGCCCATCCTCAGCGTCGCTGGGCTCGGCTCTCCCGGGGGAGAGCGTCCCTTCCGCCAGTTCGCGCAGCCGATCACGTTCGCCCCGCGGAGCGTCATCCGCATGGACGTGACCGAGGTGTCGCGTGTCGAGGGGACCCTCCACGTCTCGCTGCATGGCTACAAGGTGCTCGGAGGGGCGGGGTCTCCGACCGGCCGGGTCCCGGGACCAGGGCGCGTGACGCGCTGAGGAGTAGGCCGCATGCGCAACCTCCGGACGCTGTCCGACTGCGAGAGCTCGGTCACCTGCGCGCACTGCGCCCTGCCCGTCGATGCCCGGCCATTCGACGTCTCCAGGCTGACGACTCCGCCCGAACCCGGACGCGTGGCTGTGCTTGCGAGCTTCGCGCTGCCGCCCGAGTACTGCGGCGTGCTCGAGTACTTCGCCCAGTTCACCGATGAGCAGGCGAATGATCCGGCGCGCATCCAGACCGGCGGCTTTCCTGGTGGCCTGACCTGGTCGCTGCGCGTCAACCAGCGGGCGGTCGCGCCCTACGCGAACCTCGGCCACATCGTGAACCCATGGGGGATCGGCGGCTTTCCCATCCGCTTGCGCCTCGACGAGGGCGCGGTGGTCGATCTGGCGGTCCGCGGCGAGAGCCCGAGGCGGGCCGCCGTCGGGCTCGTCGGCGGCAGGATCGTGGGCCGCTACTGGTACAACCGCGCGTTCGGCGACGTCGAGCGCGCTCCCGCGGAGAGGCGCGCATGAGAAATCCAATCGAGGTGTGGCGCTCGAACCCGCAGTGGGAACCCGGCGTGACCGGATGGGCGGCCGCCGACGCGCCCGACGTGGATCGAGTCTTCCTCGTCTCGCTGCAGCGGCGGGGACCACTCGCTGAGGGTGGATCTCCCCTCCAGCACGTGCACGTGATGGTCGTCCGCTCCGGCGAGATGGCGCATCTGGACGTTCCGGTCTCGCTCATGACGGTGCTGCCGCGGGCGCATGCGGCGCGGCTCGCGGACGCGGGCGGCGTCCAGGCCGGCCCGTTCCCCCATGCCGTCCGGGGCGACATCTTCTGGAGCGACGGAGAGCGGTTCTTCGAGAAGGTGGGCCCACGCTTCGTGCCGCTGCGCGCGCTGGCCACCGGACCGCGCGGCGAAATCCTCGCCTTCCGGGACCCGCGCGTTCCCACCACCGCCGCGGGTTCCATCGCGGAGATCGACCACGAGCCGGACGCGCCCGGAGCCCAGGCGCCGCCCGCCGCGCGCACGCGGTGCCTCGTGAGGTGGGGCGATTTCCATCACATGCTGCGCGGGCAGATCGCGGAGCCAAAGCGCCTGCGTGAGTCGCACCGGCTGCCCTGCTGCGTCCGCGTCTACGAAGCGACCCGACCGCAATTGCTCCCGGCGCTGGCGAGCGCCATCCTGGGCGAGGAGTCCGGGCTGGAGCGCGTGCAGCTCCTCGATGGGGATGCGGCCGCGCGTTTGGGTCTCGCCGGCCTGTTGCGGGGGCGGCTGCGGCAGCCTGGTCAGCGTCCGCCGGGAAGGGTCCTTCCCGGCGACCTCGTCTTCCGTCTTCAAGTGGAGAGCGATCCCACGGCGTCTTCGATCCCGGCGCCCTCGCCGTCCGACGCGACGCTGCCGTCGCCGAAACGGAGGTCGGTCCCCGAGAGCTACCTGAGACCGTGGGAGCTGGTCCGCGGCCGCGAGGAGGCGCTCTACGAGATGGCCTTGGAGGCCGTCTCGACGGGTCCGCTCCGCCGGTTCTTCGCGCGTCTGCGCCGCTGCTTCAGCGGAGGTCGCGATGCGCGGCGGTGGCGGGCGTTGCTGGAGGGAAAGACGCCCGATGAGCAGCTCTGGGCGGTGCGTCCTCCTCGCGCGCCCCTGGATCCCGAGGTGCGCGCCTGGGCGGAACGCACGCTGGAGCAGGCGGGTTACGACCCGCGCACGATGTTGAAGGAATGGGAGATCTACTGGCGGCGCAGGCGGACTGGATAAAGCCGGAGCAGGACCATGAGCTATCTCGCCCGCGATCCCGACGACGAGCCTGGCCAGCTGGCCGACAGCATCAGCGCGCGCAACCGCGCGACGGGGGCCACCTGCGAGGCGCAGGAGCGGCGCATCCACCCGATCATCGAGCCGCCCCCGGGGCAGCTCGTCGAAGTGGCGCGGCAATACCGCATTTCCGACAGACCCATTCAGCTCGACCGCTCAGCCTATGCCGCTTACCTGAGACTGAAGGCGGCCGCCGAAGCGGACCGGATTCCCCCAAAACTCCTGCGTATCGTTTCGGGCTACCGCAGCGTAGCGCGCCAGCAGGTCCTCTGGGCGCGGGCGAAGGCACGCTATGGGCAGAAAGAGGCGGCACACTGGGTCGCGCCGCCCGGCGGCAGCCCGCACCACACCGGCCGCGCCATCGACTTCACGCTCGGCACTCCGAACGACTCGAGCAACGTCGCGCGGCTGCGCGAGACGGACGCGTACCGCTGGCTGGTCTGCAACGCTGCCCGCTTCGGATTCACGCCCTACGCGCGCGAGCCCTGGCACTGGGAGTACAACCCGCCGGAGCTCGCGACCGCAGCCGGACCTGGCCGGCGCGCCCCGCCGCAACCTTCCAACGGCGCGAGGAGCCCGCAAGCTTCGCGCGCTCCGCGAGCGCGCACAGCCGCGCCCGGCCCGACCCGGAGGCCCGGTGTCACGGGCGCGATCCCCGGCCTCACTCCCGCCGAGGAGAAGGCGCTGCGCATCACCACCGCCTTCGAGACCGGCCGGCCACTCGACTTCGGCGGGCTGACCGGGAACTTCGATGGGCAGGGGCTTTCGTTCGGGCTGCTCCAGTGGAACATCGGCACCGGCAGCCTGCAGCCGCTCCTGCGAGAATTCGCCCGCGCCGCTCCGGCGCGATTCGACGCGGTGTTCGGCGCCGGGGCGCCCTCCCTGCGCACGCTGCTCGCTCCCGGGCGCACTGTGGCCGACCAGCTGCAGTGGGCACGCTCCATCAACGACCCGGCCCAGCGCCGCATCGTCGAGCCGTGGACGAGCGCGTTCGAGAGACTCGCCGCTGAACCGGGGTTCCGCGCCATCCAGCTGCGCGCCGTCCGCCCGCGGATGGATGCCGCCGAGAGGAGCGCGCGGCAACTAGGCATCCTCAGCGAACGCGGGCTCGCTCTGCTCTTCGACAACGTGACGCAGAACGGCCCCGGGTGGCTCCATCCGCGGCGGCTCGCCGCCATCCGGCAGCGAGCGGCTGAAGCGAGGGCAACGAGGGGCGAGGGCATCAGCGAGCGCGAGCTTCTCGCCATCGTCGCGAACGTGGTGGCCGACACCGTGAATCCTCGCTGGCGCGAGGACGTCCGCCGGCGCCGCATGGCCATCGTCAACGGGAGCGGGATCGTCCACGGCACTTCCTTCGACCTCGGGCGGCAGTTCGGACTGACCGATGTCCCCTGGAGCGCACAGCCTGACGGCGCGCGGCAAGTAGTGTCCTGATCGAGCGGAGCTGGGCATGGGCTACTTGTACGCGGCCGGAGATGACCTTCTGCAGGACGCGCCCGGGGTATCGCCCCCGGCTCGGGTGCGGGCGCCAGAAGCCGCGCGTCAGCGCGCTCGAGGTCCGCAGCAACCTCCGCGCATCGTCCGTCGCGACACCGAGCCGCCGGCCGAGACCTTGTATGTGCGCATCGCTCTTGGCTCCGAGGCCCCCGCCGCGCCGCTCACCGGCATCTTCCTCCCCCGCGGCTACCGCGCGCAGCCGTCGGTTGACGTCCTGCTCTATCTGCACGGATTCAAGAACCCGGGGCTGAGCATCGACAGGTACTGGCGGCGCTCCGCCTATCCGAACCACGTCCTGCGCGAGGAGCTGAACGCGGCGAACAAGAACGTGGTGCTGGTGGCGCCCACCCTCGGTCCCCACTCGCAGGCGGGGCGGCTGGTGCAGCGTGGCGGGCTCGACTGGTATCTGGCGGGTGTCCGCGGCGCGCTGGCGCAGTCCGGTGCGTACCGCGGGACCGAGCCTCCGCTGCGGCACCTGATCCTCTCCTGCCACTCCGGCGGAGGATGGCCGATGCGCCAGCTCGCGCTCGGCAGCGGCGAGGCGCAGGCGCACGTACGCGAGTGCTGGGGGTTCGACTGCCTCTACAACCGGGGCGACGAGACGGCCTGGGCGGCGTGGGCCCGCGCGCGCCCCTCAGCGCGACTCTACATCCACTATGGCAGCGGTCACACCGAGACCAGGTCCGAGCTTCTGCGCCGCCAGGGGGTGCCCAACGTTTTCGTCGAGGGATCGGTCCAGCTGGCCCACGACGCCGTCCCCCGGGCGCATTGGCGCGAGCGGCTCCGCGCGGCCAGCTTCCTCGATGACGTGTGAGCGCCGCGCTGCCTTCGCCCGGCCCTACAGCAGGCTCGCCCCCGCGTATGACGCCGTGGTCGGAATGCGGGACTTCCAGCGGACGCGGGCGCGGTTCGAGGCGATCGTCCGGCGACATGACATCTGGTTCTCGTCCGCCGTCGATCTGGGCTGTGGCACGGGTCTCTTCGCCTGCTGGCTGCATCGCCGATTCGGGGTTCCCGTGCTGGGCGTCGATCGATCGCCCTGGATGTTGGAGATGGCCCGCCGGAACTGCGGCGGCGAAGTGCGCTTCCTGCAGCAGGACCTGCGCCGTCTGCGGCTCCCCGCACCCGTGGATCTCGCGACCGCCAACACGATGACGCTCAGCCACCTGATGACCGGAGACGAGTTGCGGGAAGTCTTCCGCCGCATCCGGGACGCGCTGCGCCCAGCGGGCAACCTGATCTTCGACGTGCTTTCCGACCGGCAGCCGTGGGTTCCGGCGCAGGCGTCCCTGGAGTGGCTGGGCGGCCCCCCGTACCGGATGCTACAGCGCGTCCGATGGGACGACGATCGCAAGGTACTGGCGATGGATATCCTTCATCTCCAGGCTCCCGATCGCGCGGTCGAGCGGTACTTCGGGCGCGGGTATCCGCTCCATTCCATCGTGCGGTGGCTGCGGGCATCGGGGTTGGCGGTGCGGGCGTGCTATCTCTCGGACATGGCACCGCTCTGCTGGACGCTGGTGGCGCAGCGACCGTGACGAGGCGTCTTGAAGGCAACGGCCGCCCTCGTAGGGCGTGCGGATGGGGTGTAACAGCGGGTGCCCACCCTGGCGGGCCACAAAAGGGCCGCACTCGTGATGGATGACCTGTTCGATCCAGGCGCCATGGTCCTCCCCCGGAATCGGCGCGATCAATGTCCGCATCCGCGGCCTCTGCTGGGGGAAGGTTGCTCTATTTGGAGATACGCTCCAAGACGACCTTGCCAAACGGACGATCGTTCATCAAATGGTGCAAGGCTTCGCTCGCCTGGCCAAGGGGATAGACTCGCTCGACGATCGGCTTGATTTTTCCGCCCACGATCAACGGGATGATGTCCCGCCATGCAGTGGCGACCGCACCAGGTGATTGAGCAAACAAGGAGAAGCCTGCCATCCGCGCGCCTTTCCAGATCAGGTCTGTCACGTCGATCGTGGTCTTGCGTCCGGCGGAATAGCCCAACGTGAGCAGAACTCCGCCAAGACCGAGGCTGCTCAATGCCTCACCGGTCAAGGTGCCGCCAACGCTGTCGATGACAATATCGACGCCCCTGCCGGCCGTCATCCGGCGAACGCCATCGGCGAGACCTTCCGAGGTCAGGTCGATCACATCTTCGAAGCCAAGCTTGCGCGCGCTCATGGCTTTCGCTGCGCTGCCGGCCGTCGAAATGACCCTGCCGGCGCTCTGTGCCCGCGCAAGTTGATAGGTCGCATTGCCGACCGACCCGCCGATCGCTGGAGCGAGCACAGTCATACCCGGCTTGAAGCCAGCCACGGTCAGCGTGATCTGCGCCGTCAGATAAGCCACTGGAAGACTGGCCGCAACCACGTCGTCGATCGAGTCGGGCACGAGCGCCACATCCTCGGTCCTGACCAGCAGCCATTCTTGCCACGCTCCATTCTCACGAACGCCGTAGGGCCCGGTGAACATCACGCGACTTCCCACCGCAAGATCGGAGTCACCTGCATCCTCGATGACTCCAGCGCCCTCGTTGCCGAGTACCAGCGGTGCCTTGGCCCGAGGATGTCCTCCCGACAGGATGGTGTGATCGAGCGGCGTAACGCCGGCGGCCGCGACGCGAACCAGTACCCGGCCCTTTGCTGGTTGCGGCTTTGGTAATTCAACCTGACGGAGTCCGCCGTATCCCGAAAAGGTCTGCGCCTCGATCGCCCGCATGTCAGTGCTTGACATTCGCCTTTGCACCCCTTTCGACAGACAAGATCAAATCGGCAGATGGGAATCTCGCCTTCATGGATTCGACCAGGCCCTCCGGATTCTTGGCACGTTTGAGCTCTTCCTCGAACACGAGAAGGTACTTCTCCGTGAAATCCACAGCGGTACTCGCCTCCAGAGGTGCTCCAACCTTGCTATGTCCAGGGATCACGACCGAAGGCCCCAGGGCTCTGATTCTCTTCAGCGTGTTCAACCATTCTCCTCTGGCCACACTGTCTGTTTCCGCGGTGTAGACGTGCATGTTGTTGAACACCACGTCGCCGGC
>Ga0070708_100001216_pt1 | contig 19793 bp, 16 predicted proteins | sample KBSK5503metaG_FD_65469 | JGI IMG/M metagenome (GOLD analysis project Ga0070708, IMG submission 65469) | Corn, switchgrass and miscanthus rhizosphere microbial communities from Kellogg Biological Station, Michigan, USA - KBS K5-50-3 metaG | ecosystem: Host-associated > Plants > Roots >... | reverse complement strand
GCATCGGTCTCGACGAATGGCTCCGCCGCTCTCAGGCAAGAGCCTGATCCTGCATCCGAGGTACGCCCAGGGATCTCACCCGCTGGCGCGAGCTGGCTGGTAGGTCCTCGGCACTTCGGGGACTCGGGGGGTCAATCGTGCACCTCGAAGTACAACAGGATGCCGACTGAGCTCGCGGCGCGCGAAGTCTCCCGAAGTAACCGAGGGAGGAGGCGCGCGCCGCGGGAGCGAGCGCTTGGGCGGGATCAGGCGGACAGTCGAGGTCGCATCCGGCCGAGCCGTCCGCCGGTGCGCCGCAGGCGCAGATCCCGGCCAAGCGCGGAGCGACGTGTTGGCTGGGAGGCAGGGACTCGAACCCGGAAGGAACTGCCAACCTGAGGCAAACCACACCAACGCATCACAACCCTGATCCCAAGAAACCTCAATGAATCCGGCCTGGCCTTGGAATCGGCTCGCTCCGGGCTTTTCGTCGAAGTTGGAAAAAGTTGGCGAAATGTTGCGCCCGGCTGTCAACGCTACAGACACACGTGGCCCGGGCGTCGGGTCCGAATCCCCAGCGGCGGCGTCGGCAGAAAAGGTGGGGTGAACCCTCGACCCTTGCCCTCGACCGCTGTGCGCGACGCCGCTACTGCGATTACTTGCCCGCGACGAGCTTTTGGAATCGCGGGCTCTTGCGCAGGGGGTCGAAGTTGGGGTCGATCTTGAGCCAGCCGGGCGAGAGGAAGTAGGGGATCTTCAGCAGCGGCTCGAGCTGGTCGAGCGCCTTCTCCGGCTCACCGACGAGCATGTAGATCCGCGCGAGCTGGTGCTGGTAGTAGGGGCCGTTCAGCGCACCTTCGACACCGGATCGAGGGCGACGCCCCGCTCGCCTTCCCGGATCGCCTCTCCCTTTCGATCGAGGTACGCCAGGGCGAGGCCGAGAACTACGCGCCGTGTCGGATCGTTGGGCGCCGCGCGAAGCTGCTCCTCGAGGGCCTTCCTCGCCTCCTCCGCGTAGGTGCGTACCCTCGCCTCATCGCCCTTGAGGGCGTAGGCCTGGACGACGCAGAAGGCCCAGCTGGTCCGGTCGTCGTCGAACGCGCTCGGCGTCAGTCGCAGCAGAAGATCTCGCTGCTCCTCGTCGAGGACCCAAACGAGATCGTTGTAGTTCGCGAGGTAGGCCACCAGAGCGGTGGGCTCGACCTGCCTGGGCGCGGCCTTGATCACGGCCCGGGCGCCGGGGAGGTCTCCCTCTGCCAGAAATGTCATGGCCTTGTACTCGACCATGAAGAGGTTGGCGGGCGCGAGGGCGAGACCACGGTCGAGAGCTTCGCGCGCCTCCGGATAGCGCCGCAGAAAAAGGAGCGCCCTTCCGAGATTCCGGAGATTGCCGACGGACCGTGGGTCCAGGCGCCCCGCCTGACGGAAGTGCTCCACCGCCGCATCCCAGCGACCGAGGCCCTGCTCGGTCTGCGCTATTCCCGTGGGAAGGGAGGCGTCGGCAGGCGCAACGCGCAGCCCCTTCTCGAACTGCTCCAGGGCGCGGTTGAAGTCCAGGGAAACCAACCGTTCGTAGATGCCGAGGGCCAGGTATCCCTCCGGACGGTCTGGCGCAAGCGCGACGGCCTTCTCCGCCGCCTGCCGGGCACGCTCCGCGAGCGCAGGCGTGGGGACGCTGTTGGCATACAGGTTCGAATTGGCGTGCGAAACTCTCGCCCATGCTTGCGCGAAGTTTGGGTCGAGCGCCACGGCCTGATAGTAGAAAGCAAGCGCCTTCCGCAGACTGGGCGGATCAGTGGCTGCCAGGCCGTTCGCTGCCTGCTCTCCTTTGAGGAACGCGTCGTAGGCGGCGAGATTCTGCGTGGGCTTCTCGGCAAGCCGCTTCTCCTCGCCCTCCGCGAGCGCGCCGCCCAGCGCCTGCGCCACCTTCGTCGCGATGTCCGACTGCACCTGAAACACGCCCGTCAGCGCCGCGTCGAACGGCTGCTGCCACTTCGAAGTCGGAGCGTCCGGCCGCGTCACGTCAACCAATTCGGGCGTCACGTGGACTCGGTTCGTGCCGCCGCTCTTCTCCCAGCGCACTGGCGGTGAGCAGATACGACGCATTCAGTTCCTCGGCGATCTGCTTCGGCGTCTTGGTCGTCTTCTTGTACGGCGTCGAGCTGCCCCGGGCAATCACTCGGAGACTCGGCAGCGAGGTCAACTTCGCTCTTACTTCGTCCGCGATTCCGTCAGCGAAGTAGTCGTCCTCGGGAGCTCCCAGGTTCTCGAACGGCAGCACCGCGACACGCTTCACGCCGCCGGCCTGGCCCACCTCTTTTGGCGTTCGCCGCAGAAGGAAGAGGCCGCCGACCGCGAGGACGACGACAACGACAATCGCGACTAGGGTCTTCTTCTTTCCGGCCGGCGGCGCCGCGAGCTGCGCTCCGCTCCCGACAGTTGGCGAGGACGTTTCCTCCAGGGCAAATTCGATGTCCCTTGCCGATTGGAAACGCCTCCCTCGATCTTTCTCCAGGCAGTGCTTGACGATGTGATCGAGGGCCGGCGAGACGTTCCGCCCCGACTCCGTCAGCTCCGGCGGCTCCTCCTTCAGGATCGCCGCGATCGTGTCGCTCGCCGTGTCCCGCTTGAACGCCTTCCGGCCCGAGAGCATCTCGTACAGAATCGCCCCGAAGGAGAAGATGTCCGAGCGGTGATCCACGGGCAATCCCCGGACCTGCTCAGGCGACATGTAGCCTATCGTCCCCATCACCGTCCCGGGCTCCGTGTGCCCCGACCCCGTCGGCGCCTTCGTCGGCTCCTGCGCGGCGACCGCCTCCACCTTCTTCGCCAGCCCGAAGTCCAGGATCTTGACGTGGCCATCTTTGGTGACAAACAAGTTCTCGGGCTTCAGGTCCCGGTGGACGATCCCCTTCTCGTGCGCCGCGGACAGACCCTTGACGGTCTGCAGCGCGTAATCCACCGCCTGCTTCTGCAGGATTGCCCCGGCGTCGAGCTTCCCGCGCAGCGTCTCCCCCTCCAGGAGCTCCATGACCGCGTACGCCGTCCCCTCGTGCGTCCCGAAGTCATGGATCGCAAGAATGTTCGGATGCGACAGCGCCGCGACCGCCAGGGCCTCCCGCTCGAACCGCGCCAGCGCATCGGCGTCCGCGGCCAGCGACTTCGGCAGGACCTTGACCGCCACCTCCCGCTTCAACTTCGAGTCCCGAGCCCGATACACCTCCCCCATCCCGCCCGCGCCCAGAGGCGCCAGGATCTCGTAGGCCCCGAGCCGGGTCCCCACCGAAAGTGTCATTGAACGACTGCCGTGGGGATTCTAGACGAGAGTGTTTCCCAACGGGGGGAGCCTTGCTCTTGCCGATCCCGGGAACGGTGGAGCGACGGTGCCTAGCCCCGGTCGCGGCGCGAGGAGTCTCCCAGAGTCAGGATGGAACGACCGGCTCAGATCAGCGCAGCATCATCCAGAGCTAGGCGTACTGGAGGGCCGTGACCTGCGCCGTTTGCTTGTTGACGGCGCCGCTTCCGTGGCCATCGAGCGCCGGATCGTTCGGCCGCAAAAGTCAATGTCGGGGCACTCGCAGCGGAGGAGCTTTTCGAGAAGCTGCGCCATGGTCTGGAGGCGCGCAGCCGCCAAGCGCACCTCGCCGAGCTTACGCTCGGCCTGACTACGCCAGCGGTTCTTTCCGAATTCATTCACCAGGCGTCGGATCTCCCCCAGCGTGAAGCCGGCGTCCTTGGCGAGCTGCACGACGGTCAAGTGGGTCAGCGCCGTGTCATCGAATACGCGGCGCCCCGAGAGGCGTCGGGCCGCCGGGAGCAGCCCCTCCTCCTCGTAGAAACGGATCGCCGACGGGGCCAGCCCCGTCGCTCTCGCCAACTCCGCGATTCGCATCGAAAAACCTCTTGACCTCAAGCGTACTTGAAGTTCTACGGTTATGCCGTCAAAGGAGGTCGAATGAACTTACTGAGCTTGGTCGTTTCCCTCGTGTTCGCGGTTGGCGTGCCGGCATCCGTCCCCGTCGGAGAGCCGCTCGTCTGCCGCCTCGAAGCCTTGAGTCCCTCCGAGCGGGAGCGACACCAACATCTCGCTGAGGCGCTTCGCCGCGCCGTCACGGAGATCTCGGAGCTGCCCACCGGCTACTCTCTGACGCTCGATTTCTCGCGCCTTCCGGCCGACGCCAAGGGGCTTCCCTTCTGCGTCGTCGAGGTCGCCGAGTGGGTGGACCTCGAGTCTCGCTGCTGCCCGTTTCTGGATTTCGAGATCTCCCTTCGGGACAAGGGTCGCCACATCACGCTGCGGCTGACCGGCGGACCAGACGTCAAAAGATTCCTGAGAGAGGAGCTTGGTCTCAAGAGGTAGGGGACACAAGGGAATCAGTCTTGGCTTGTTGCCTTCTCTCATCTTCATATAACCTGACCCCACGACTCCTGTTACCGTGAGTTCTCTCGAACCGTTGGAGGTTCACCTATGAGACTCCCGAACAGCGAGCAGACCTCGCGGCCATGGCGAATCCACGAGCTCACGCACGATTTTCGCCTCGAGGACGTGTGGGCTCTTCCTACGCCCGGCGGCCCTCGCGACTTCCATCGGCTCGTTGAGCGCTTCGCGTCGAGTGACCCGTCCAGCGGTTCGCTTCCCGGCCGAGCGCTGTGGGCGATTCGTTGGAAGCTAGGCGAGCTGCTCGGTTGGGACGGACCCGACACCGGCGTCGGCACGCGCGTGCCAACGCTGCGCGACCGCATGCCCGCCGACTTACGCGACGCGCCCCGCGGTCCGGAATTCGCGGCGCTCCCCTTCACCTCGCTGTACCTGCTGGACGACGAGTGGGCGGCCGAGATCGCGAACAAAACGATGCACGGCGTGTTGCACCTGGGCTGGGTGCCGGACGGCAATAGCCGCTACCACGGCCAACTGGCGGTGTACGTGAAGCCCAACGGATTGTTGGGCAAGGCCTACATGGCCGCGATCAAGCCGTTCCGCCATCTCCTCGTGTACCCCGCGATGATCCACACGATCGGACGGGAGTGGCGGAAGCGCTCGGCCGAGCCAGCACCAGCCGGCGCACACGATTAGCCGGGATAGCTGGACACTTCTTTTCTGGTGCACTTGCTGCGCGAATCCGCTCGGGGTGGGAATGGGGTCGACCGTGTACTTCCTGTATTTCGCCTCACCGCAAGACGGAGAATCGCCCCGAAAGATCGAGCGGCACCGGGATGTCGCCGCCCGGAAGCCGCACCACCAGAGCGCCGCGCAGCCGTCCCTCGACGTCGCCGCCCGAGCGGAGCGCGGAACCGGCGGCGGCCAGGAGCTGGCCGTGGTCGACGTCGATGGGAAGCTTCAACGTCGTCTCCTGCCCGGGCCGAAGGATCATCTCGCCGGTGGCGCCCGACCCGACCTCCCTCCCGTTGGCGAACAGACGGCAGCTCGCGCTCGCGAGCTTCAACGGAAATGCGAGCGGGTTTCGAACCGTGACCTCCGCCAGGGCTGCGCTTTCGAGCAGCGAGAACTCCGTCAGCTGGATCGAGGTGAGCTTGACGAAGGCTGACGCCGCGTCCTCCCGTTTCTCGACTTCGACCTGGTCCCAGCGCCTGGTGCCCGACCATTCGACCGGGTTTCCGCTCGCCACGCGCCCGCGCAGCCGGTAGTCGAAATCGGAGGCGCGCAAGCGCTTGATCCAGTCCTCCGGCACGTCCCGATACCGCATCTTCACGGAAAGCTCCAGGCGCCCCCCGGAGGCTCGTGCGAGGCCGGTGACGGGGACCTCCGAAGAGGATCCGTTCAACGACACCGAACCGGAGAACGCGCCAGCCGGTACCCCGGCCTTCGGACCCGACAGGATCACCGTGATGGCCTCAAGCTCCGGGACCACGCGGATATCCGCCGGCGTCGCGGCGGAAGCCAGAAGGGCCTGAGCGAGAAGCCAGCTCACCACGGCGAGTGCGCTACGCGCTGTGCCGGATATTCATCACGTCGCAGTCCTTGACGATGTACTTCTTGCCTTCCAGCCGCAGCGTGCCCTTGGAGCGCGCGCTCGCCTCGGATCCAGCGTCGAGGAGTTGGTCCCAGTGGATCGTCTCGGCGCGGATGAAGTGTTTCGCGAGATCCGAGTGGATCGCACCCGCGGCCTCCTGCGCGCGCACGCCGCGGGAGTGAAGCCCCGGAGTTGATGAGCCCCGCAGGGGCGAAATCCAAGCGGAGCGGGCGAAGCGACGAATTGGCTGGCCATCGTGGACGCCTTTCGAACTCAGCCCCGGTTGCGGAGCGCTTGCCTTTGATTACTTGCCGGCGACGAGCTTCTGGAATCGGGGGTTCTTGCGCAGGGGGTCGAAGTTCGGGTCGATCTTGAGCCAGCCGGGCGAGAGGTAGTAGGGGATCTTCAGCAGCGGCTCGAGCTGGTCGAGCGCCTTCTCCGGCTCGCCGACGACGATGTAGATCCGCGCGAGCTGGTGCTGGTAGTAGGGGCCGAGATAGGCATCCTTCGACACCGGCGTGTGGGCGACGCCCCGCAGGCCCTCCCGGATCGCCTCCTCCTTCCGATCCAGATAGGCGAGGGAGAGACCTAGGGTGACCCGCCGCGTTGCGTCTTCGGGCGACTTGCGAAGCTGGTCCTCAAAGGCCTTGCGCGTCTCTTCCACATACACGCGCACGTTCGCCCGGTCGCCCTTCAGGGCATAGGCTTGCGCCAGGCACATAGCCCAGTTTCCCCGATCCTCGTCGAACGCGCTCGGTGTCAGGCGCAGGAGCAGCTCGCGCTGCCCCTCGTCGAGGACCCAGACGAGGTCCCAGTAGTTCGCGAGATAGGCCACGAGCGCTGTGGGCTCGACGGCCCCAGAAGCGGCCTTGATTGCCCCGCGCGCTCCGGCGAGATCTCCTTCTGCGAGAAAACTCATCGCCTTGAGCTCGATCATGTAGAGGTTCGAAGGCGCGAGAGCGAGACCGCGGTCGAGGATCATCCTCGCTTCGGGGTACCGCCGCAGGAAGCCGAGGGTCTGGCCCAACCGCCGCAGCGCTAGAACAGACCGAGGGTCGAGGCGCTCGGCCTGCTTCAGACGCTCCAACGACGCCTCCCAGTGTCCAAGGGACTGCTCGGCCAAGGCAACCGATGTGAGGAGATCGGCGCTTCCCGGGGCCAGGCGCCGCGCCTTCTCGTACTGCTCCAGCGCAACGGTCATCTGCCCGGCAATCATTCGCTGATAGTCCCCGAGGGCGCGGTATCCCTCCGGCCGCCCGGGGGCGAGCGCCACGGCCTTCTCGGCAGCCTCGCGCGCCCGCTGCGCCAGCTCTGGCGAGGGCGTGCTGTTGCCGTAGAGCAAGGAGTTGGCACTCGACGCGCGCGCCCATGCCTGCGAGAAGTTCGGGTCCGCCGCCACGGCCTGCCCGTAGTAGGCCAGCGCCTTGCGCAGGCTGGGAGGATCGCTGACCCCCATGCCACTGGAAGCCCCCTCGCCCTTGAGGAAGGCGTCGTAGGCGGCGAGGTTCTCCGTGGGCTTCTCGGAAAGCCGCTTCTCCTCGCCGGCTCCCAGGGCGGCGCCCAGGGCCTGAGCCACCTTCGTCGCGATGTCCGACTGGACCTGGAACACGTCCGTCAGCGACGCGTCGAAAGGCTGCTGCCACTTCGAAGTCGGCGCATCGGGCCGCGTCACGTCCACGAGCTCCGGGCTGACGTGAACCCGGCTCGTCCCTCCCGATTTCTCCCAGCGCACGGTCGCGGTCAGCAGGTATGGCGCGTGGAGCTCCTCGGAGATCTGCCGGGGCGTCTTGGTGGTCTTCTTGTACGGCGTCGAGCTCGCCCGGGCGATCACCTGGAGCCCCGGGATCGAGGTCAGCTTGCCCCGCACCTCGTCGGCCATCCCGTCGGCGAAGTAGTCGTCCTCGGGAGCGCCCAGGTTCTCGAACGGCAGCACCGCCACCCGCTTCACGCCACCGGCCCGGCTTACCTCTTTCGAAGTTCGCTGCAGAAGGAAGAGGCCCGCGACGGCGAGGACGACGACCGCGGCGATGACTACGAGAATCCTCTTCTTGTCCGCCGGCGGCGCCGCGAGCTGCGCGCCGCTCGCTGCCGTCGTCGGAGCCGACGCCTCCGAGAGAGCAAAGACAACGTCCTTGGCCGACTGAAAGCGGTTCTCCCGGTCCTTCTCGAGGCAGTGCCGGACGATGTGATCCAGGGCAGGCGAGACGTTCCGGCCCGACTCCGTCAGCTCCGGCGGCTCGTCTCGCATGATCGCCGCCATCGTGTCGCTCGCCGTGTCCCGCTTGAACGCCTTCAGGCCCGAAAGCATCTCGTACAGGATCGTCCCGAAGGAGAAGATGTCCGAGCGGTGATCCACGGGCAATCCCCGGACCTGCTCGGGCGACATGTAGCCCATCGTCCCCATGACCGTCCCGGGCTCCGTGTGCCCCGACCCCGTCGGCGCGTCGGTCTCTTTCCCGGGAGCGACCGCCTCGACCTTCTTCGCCAGCCCGAAGTCCAGGATCTTGACGTGACCGTCTTTGGTGACGAAAAGGTTCTCGGGCTTCAAGTCCCTGTGGACGATTCCCTTCTCGTGCGCCGCGGAGAGGCCCTTGACGGTCTGAAGAGCGTAATCCACGGTCTGCTTCTGCGGGATCGGACCCGCGTCGAGCCTGCCGCGCAGCGTCTCGCCCTCCAGGAGCTCTGTGACCGCGTAGGCCGTCCCCTCATGAGTTCCAAAGTCGTAGATCGCCAGAATGTTCGGGTGCGACAGCGCCGCGACCGCCAGGGCCTCCCGCTCGAACCTCGCCAGCGCGTCCGCATCTACGGCCAGCGACTGAGGCAGAACCTTGACCGCCACGTCCCGCTTCAGCTTCGAGTCCCTCGCCCGGTAGACCTCGCCCATCCCGCCCGCCCCCAGAGGCGCCAGGATCTCGTAGGCCCCAAGCCGGGTCCCCACTGAAAGTGTCATCGATTGACTGCCCAGGGAATTCTATCCGGCCCATTCTCTCTCCGGTGCGCCAGCCAGAACGACGGTCCGGGAGCAAATCCTACGCTTCGCTCAAGATGACCAGGATAAGAGAGCGAGCAGCACCCCTTAAGTCACGATTCTTCATTTAGCTCGCGGCGCGCGAAGTCTCCCGAAGTAACCGAGGGAGGAGGCGCGCGCCGCGGGAGCGAGCGCGGAGCGCGGGATCAGGCGAGCGATCGAGGCCACATCCGGCCGAGTCGCTCGCCGGTGCGCCGAGAGGCGCAGATCCCGGGCGGAGCGATCGCGACGTTTTGGCTGGGAGGCAGGGACTCGAACCCCGAAGGACCTGCCAACGGGTGCCTAGCTTCTCCAATCGACTCTGACGCCGACACGAAGAAAAGCCAATGATTCCGGCCCACGTCGGCCGGACTTCCGGGCATGCCTTCTTCCCACTGGTTGGTGAAAGTTGCCGAAATGTTGCGCCCAACTGTCAACGCTGCGGACACACCACGGTAGGAGACCCCGGCAAACGGCGCCGCCGCCCGCCGGTGCCACTCCCCAAAGGCGGCCAACCCCTCGCCCGCTGTTTCGAACTCACTGCTTCGCTTGCCACGGCGCTCCGGGAGTTGATCCGACGGAGGCACGCTCGAAGCTGAACCTCCGGCCGCCGGCCCTCAGTCTGGGCGTCTCCAGGCTCGCTCGGACGGCGAGCTCAAATGGATCGTCTCGAATCGAATCCGCATGACTGGCATGCTCGCTTTCGGCGCCTGCGGAGCGAGGAGGAGGTCTGATAGCTCGTCGCGGTTCTACGCCGACTGCCGCAGCTCTCCCCGCAAACGCCCAGGTTTCTCGAGACAGCCCTCTCGCTGGTTTCCCGGCTCCGGTTGCGTGATCTAGAATAGCCTCAAGACACAGGAGTCCTGTGGATCGATTGCTCGGCGCGATGTGCCTGTTGGCGTTCGCCCTGTCCGCGGGCTCCTCTTCCCTGCGTGCCGCCGACTCCCCCAAGCCTCCTCCACTGTCTACCGATGCCTCGAAGGTGTTCCTGTCCACCGTTACAGTCACGAACTACGGCGACTCTGCGAGAAACCGCATCGAGACTCCGAACAAGGCGAGACTTCAGGGAGACGTCTTTTACGACCAACCCATCGCGGTGCACGTACCCTTCGAGGTGCCCTACCAGGGCCGGCCGGTTCGAATTCATGTCGGGATCGCCGTCTCGTTCGACTTCACCAAGAGTCTCTACCGCCAGATCAACCTCGGGACTCATGGAATCTACCGGCAGGACGGCAAGCCGCTCCCGCCGGACTCGGTCGTCTACGCGAACAGCCGGACGCCCGACTCCGGCAAGTGGGTGCCGATGTGGTTCAACGCCTCGGCGCCGATTCCCGGCTGGATCAACTCGACGCCTCCGCCCCAGCCCGAGCACCGCCTCATGCCGGTGCGCACGGACACCTCGGAAGGAATGGGGAACGAGCCGCTCCAGCGCGACATGGAGAATCCATTCGTCCTGAAGAAGGCCGAACCGGGCCCCTACGTCTTCTGGTTTACGGTCGCCAACTGGGGGGACTTCGTGGGCTGGCCCGAAGGCGTGACCGCCGGCACCGTGAAGATCACGCTGCGAGTCTCGCTTCTCGTGACGGCCGCGGAGGACCCGTCATTCCTCTTCGACCCGCGCCATGCCTATCTCTTCCACGGCGGACCCCGCCCGGACCGCATGGCCGAAAACCAGTTCTACCGAGCTTACCGCCTGGACGTCCCGGTCACGTTGAGCCGCAACGGATGGGTTTTCGATCGCGCCGAGGTCGCGGTGAACAACAACAAGGTCCTCCAGAAGCGGCTGGTCGAGGGGGACCTGGCACAGGACATCCAGGCACAAACGAAAGTCACCGGCCGCTCGGTCACGATGTCCCTTCGCACGTCGACGAACGACCGAGGCCGCCCAATCGGGCAGGATTCGTACGGATGGGAGATTACTCTGCCGCCGAGCTTCTCGGACAACGACGTCGCCGACGTGTTGATCGGCGGCTTCCAAAAGCTCCAATGGGAGCAGGGGAACCTGGCGCGGCCGCCCCTGTGGGTGGCGTGGAGGTCGGCGGGTTTCGTCGTACCGGGCGAGCTCTTCAAGGAAGGTGTCGATGTGGTCGCCTGCACGGGCTGCCGCTGGGACGCGGACAGCCCGGAATTCAAATCCAAGGTCGGTCCGAAGAAAAACGCCATACTCGGTGATCACCGGCCGATCGAGCAGGCCCCCGGCCAGGGACAACCGCCTCACGTGATCCGCTACTACGCGCAGTCTCCGATCTTCTTCCGCAAGGGTGTCCCGGAAGTCCTCGGATCGAGGCTGATCGTCGGCCAGGTGGCGCTCGGGCCCTGGGTGCTGAAGGCCTATTACCGACGCCGCAGCGAGCTGGGTCCCCAGCCAATTGCGAGCGTAGGCCCGGGGACGCCCGTAAGCGCGACAAACGTCGAGGAATCCGACCCGTTTTGGAAGTGGTATCCGAGCCTGTCCCGGGTTCTCAACGATCGCCTGCGCAAGATCACGCTTCTCGAAGTGGACGCCGGCCTGGAGGCCGCCAGCCTGCAGGAGCTCCAGCGTTCCGCTCGGGCCCTGGCGCTCGACATGGTGGACACGGACCGCATCAAGGAGCTGTCGCCCACGGCATCGCTCTCGGAAATCCTGGCTTACGCCGCCCAGCGCGTGGTTCGAGCCGGCGAAGACGCCGCCGCCTCAGGCGATACCCGCGCGGCGTTGAGCGACCAGGCGTGGGCCCGAAAACACAAGCTCCTTCAGCAGAAGATCTTGGAGATCGAGCTCCACCGCCGAAGGGTCGGCGAGTTGACCGCCCAGGCCCGCGCTGCCGCTGCGGACGTCCTCGCGAAGCTCGACGAGGGCTGGGAGAAATTCAAGGAGACGCACCCGGACCTCCTTCTCGTCTGGAGGAGGGAATACCGCGCCCTCTCCGAGCGCATCCCCTTCGACATCGCCGTCGCTTCCAAGGATCGTGGAGTTCTTCGCCAGGCGTTCGCTGAGGCTGAGACGGCGGGCCTGTCGGCGCGCACGCGCGTCCTCGAAGCGCAGCTGCGTTGGAGCGATGGCGACCCGGTCGGCGCGCTCTACGCCCTGCGCAGCGCGGTGACGGTCGATCCGAACGATCCGGTCGCCGCCAAGATGCTCGCGGACCTGGAGTGCTCTTTCCTGAAGACCGCCATCGACAAATCGCAAGGCGCGATCCAGCAGGCGCGCAAGGCGTTCTACGAATACCTCCTGGAGCGCGGCTTCAAAAGCGATGACGTGAGAGTGACCGGCGACTGGGCCTTCGCGCGTGCTTCCTCCTGGACGGTTTCCGCAGCGGAAGTCTACGGAGAGGAAGCCTGGGCGATCCTCACGACGGGTCTCTTCGGCTCCTTCTCGGCGGCGGCGGGGAAGCCCGCAGCCGAGGCGGACTTGCTGGCGACGACCGAGCACCAGATGACGACAGCCTTCGTGGGCCTTAACACGATGCTTCGCCTGCGGGCGCGCGGTTACACGTTCGACGCGATCCGGAAAATGACCAGCGCACAGGTTCGCGAGGCGCTGCCGCTGCGCGATCTGAACGGCAACCTCTACTCCGAGGAGAAGGCGCGCCTCCATTGCGTCGCCATCCGGGAAGCCATGAATCTTCCCGACGTCAAGGCGCTCGTGGCGAACGATCGGGTCGGGCTCCAGATCGGCCTGCAGAAGGCCTACTGGAACGCCCGGGACGTCGGCGACACCTGGCTCGAGCACTTCGGCGACGCGACGAGCGTCTACAACCTGTTCATGATGCTGCCGATGGCCAAGGTCGGCATGGCGGGGCGCGCGGGACTGCTCTGGACCCAGGCCGACCTGGCGATGATGCAGGACCTCGAGAAGATGGGAAAAGTCATCTCGGGAACCGAGGCGGTCGCGAACACGGTCGGCCTGACCCAAATGCTCGGCGAAATTGGCGCTTGGCCAAGCGGTCAATTCATGCTCACGCAGCTGCGGCGGCTCGGGAAGTACCAGGAGGGCCTGCAGTGGTTCGACAAGGCCGTCTGGACGACCGGGAAGATCGTCGGCGCTCTGGCAATCAGCTTCGGCGCCGTCATCGGGACGGAGATTTTCGTGGGACACAAGGCGGCGATGCTGCTGCAGGCGGCGCTCCTCTTCGGAGCGGACTCCGAGCTCCTCCTGAAGTTCCTGAAATCCCGCGGCATCCCGCCGGAAAAGGTCGCGTCTCTGATCATCAACGAATACCTTCCCGCGACTCAGCTGCACCTCAAGCGCCTGGCGCAGATCGAGAAGACGGGCGGCGAGCTGCGAGCGCTCTTCGAAAGAGTGCGCAAGGGGACGACGCTCTCGGTAGAAGACCGGGCCTTCCTGAACAAGTACTTCGATTCCGGATGGCGGAAACTCATCCCCAACGGCCAGGCCAGCCACGACATTTCCATAGCTCTCGGCGCCGCCGGCGAGAGGGCCCAGAACGCCCTCGATCGAAGCGCCCTGGATGTCTCGACCGAGCTCGAGCCCGAGCTGCAGCAGGAGGCGAAGGGCGTCGCCCGGGCACAATCGGATGGCAAGAAGCTCGCCGACGCGCTGAACGGTGGAGCGGTCCCCTCGCGCGGCCCGCCTCCGCCGCAGATGCCGCCGACCGTTCCGCGCGATCTCCAGCGCGCCGTGCTCGACACCAAGCGCGGGATGACCGCGGGAAGCTACCCCAGGGAAGTCAATTATCCCCTGCCGCCCCTCCCTCCCGAGGGCTCGGAGTGCGCCAAGGCCGAAGCCCTTCTGCACCTTGGAAAATACAAGGAGGCCCAGGAGCAGTACGAGATCATCCTCAACCGGATCCTCGACGGGGAGCTTCGGGAATCGGCGGAAATGCCCCTGGAGTACGTGCACTTGAAGCGCCTGCTCGCTTACGAGCTGCAAGGTTCGAAGAAGCTCACGCCCGGCAAGCTCTCCACCAGGTTCAGCATCCTCATCGCCCGCGAGGATGTTGAGTTCGTCCTCAACAACCCCCAGCTCTGGAAGAAGAAGAATCCCAAGCAGGGCGTCATGGGCGAGGTGTTCCCCGTGGAGGGGAAGGACTTCATGGTGAAGAATGTCTACTCGAAGCAGAAGGACGGAAAGGTCCTGCCCGCCGTGGTGCTCAACGATGTCGAAGGCAACGTCGTGCACGGCGATCTCATCGGCGCTCTGAACGCCGATCTGGGCAAGGACCTGGCTCTCAACACCCCTGCATTCGAGCTGCGGCTCGTCTACGACGAAAAGGGGGAGGTGCTGCAGAAGGCCGTCTACGTCATGCGAAAAGTGAAAGGAATGACGCTCGATGAGCTGACGGCGGCCGAGGTGTTCCAACTGCGGGATCAGCTGTCGCGCCACCGGGCGCTCTCCGTGCTGATCAACGATTACGATCGCAAGATCGACAACTACATCATGACCTCCGACGGCCGTCTGTTCGCGCTCGACGCCGGAATCGCGGACCCGATGGGTCAGCGCTTCTTCAACGGCCGGTTCGATGACCCGCTCATCATGGAGGGGGGGTTCGGCCGCGACCACTGGCTCTCGCGGTCGTACAAGGACGAGCTGTGCGGCAAGGACTCTCAGGGGAATCGACTGCTCGCCAACGCGCCGAAGATCCAGGTCTGGTCGCCGTACGAGAGCTTTGCCCGCAAGAACCTGGTGGCGGAGGAAGCGCTCACGCACAGCGCCGCGAAACCCGTGATCGACGCGATCGGCAAGCTCCTCGGCGATAAACCGCGGCTCCGCAATATCCTCGACGGATCCTTCCGGAAGATCTACGGCACCGAGGCCGAGATCCAGCGGCGGATCCAGGCCTTCGTCGCGCGCAATGCGCGGCCCGGCCAGGCCATCGACATGGCGGAGATCCGAAATCGCACGGTCGAGGTCGTCAACCGCGAGATCGAGAAGAAGGTAAACGACTGCGTGGCGACGCTCGAAGCCCGCGGCAAGCGGCTCGACGAGGTCATGCAAGGCCTGCAGCGACGTCACCCGGGAGTCACCCAGCTTGATCGGCGGAGGCTCCTACCGCCGGAGGGGGCAGCGGAGGAGCCTGTTTGTCTTGAGTTCTTGGAGATCCGAGAGAACTTCGAGAGGGCCGCATGAGACCTCTTATTGCGTTACTGGTCACCCTTCCACTGCTCGCCTCCGCCGAGGAGGCGGACCCCGAGGCCGCCTGTCGGGCGCACCTCCAGAAGCTGGGCGGCGCAGTGCGCGCCTATCGGCTGATCCATGACGGGAAGGACCCTGCGAAGCTCTCGGACCTCTATAACGAGAGTCTCGTCGAGTCGCTAGGCGACTTCGCGTGCCCGGCGTCCGGGACGAAGATCGCCGCCGCGGCCGATATCGACGCGAAGTCCGACTACACGCTCCAACCGCTGCCAGGGAGCAAGGACATGCTCGTCCGCGAGAAGACCGCGCGGCACCCGAGCGGAATGCTCGCGGGATTTGCCGACGGCTCGATCAAGGCCGTGGGAGCCCCGACCCAGTCCTCCGCCGGTGCGCCGCCTCCCGAGACGGCCGCCTCCGAGAGCGCCCCCGCCCCGCCGGCAGGGCAGACCGAGCAGACCGCGCCCGCGCCATCAGCCGAGCAGTCGGCCGGGCAAACCGCCCCCGCGGCGGGCTCCGAGGCAGTTCCCTCTCAACCCGCGGACGCCTCGACGCCACCCCCGCAATCCGACAGGCCGGGCGGCTTTGTACCGGTGATCGGGCCTAACGCGTTCTCGCAGGCCGGCGCCGAGCCTGCGGCTCCGACTCCTGTCCCGACTTCCTCGAATATCATCCTCCGCAAGTCCCGCACGATTTGGATTGCCGGAGGCGCGTCGCTGCTTCTCGTCCTCTGGCTCGCCCTTCGAGGGCGACGGACCTGAACGATCTGCTGGGATGCACAGGCGCTTCACTTCCCGCCTTTGACGTACATCCGGGCCACCAGTCGCCAGTCATTGGCGGCTGATGGTGGTTTGATCGAGGTCACCGGACGCCCGAGTTCTTCCTCGTCCTCGGGGCCCAATCGGTCGTAGCGTGTGAATTCGTCCTCGAGAAGATGGTCTCTCGCCTCCGTCTCCGACCTGAAAGTCATCGTACGGCCGTCCATATCGAACACGTCCGCTTTTCCGTCGGCGAAGACTCGAAGGCGCGCCCAGTTCAGGTCCGGGAAGCTTGCCCACATGAGCCACCACTGCTGACTCTCCACCGGAACGCCCTTGCGGTGGAACAACTGACTCAGAAGAGCTCTAACTATCGGTTGCAACATCCGCCTGTCTTTCGCTGAACGCTGATGGCAACCTCTCTCCCGGTCGGGGTTCTTTGGCCCGGTACACCTCCATCCCGCCAGCGCCGAGAGGCGTCAGGATCTCGTCGGGGCCGAGACGGGTCCCGGGTGCGAGGGACACGGTGGGCTAATTCTAGTTCCGTGTGAGTCTGTGTCTCACCCGCAGGGCGCCCGAGTCGCTGCCACCAGGCCGATCCAACCTCGAAACATCTTTGTCAAACAAAGTCTCGGGACTCCGTGACTGGGTAAAGAATGGGGTCGACCGTGTACTTCCCTGTATTTCGCCAGCTGACCGAGTGTCTCGTTTTCACAAGACCGAGCTTCCCTCGATGTGCGATGACGGCCATCAGGCCCAGCCCGGCGAGGCTGATTAACCGGTTCCTTCCCCAGCCCTGTTCGCGGCGCGCGAAGTCTCCCAGTGAGGAGGAGGCGCGCGCCGCGGGAGCGAAGCCCCGGAGCTGATGAGCCCGCAGGGCGAAATCGAAGCGGAGCGGGCGTAGCGACGTTTGGCTGGGAGGCAGGGACTCGAACCCCGATTCACTGGTCCAGAGCCAGTTGTCCTACCATTGAACGACCTCCCAGTCGTTCGCGGACCGCGCATTATCCGGGATGAGTCGCCGCCGGTCAAACCGGGCCATCCCGGCGATAAGATCTCCGCATGTCGGCGGAAGGCCTGTCAGAGAAGCATTGCGTGCCCTGCAGGGGCGGTATCCCTCCGCTCGAGGAAAGCGAGGCGCGCCGCCTGCTCGCGAACGTGCCGGACTGGAAGCTCGAGGAGCGCGGCACGCGACTGGTGCGACGCTTCGAGTTCCAGGACTTCAAGAAGGCGATCGAGTTCGTCAACCGCGTGGCCGAGGTTGCCGAGGAAGAGGGACATCATCCCGACATCGCGATCCACTGGAACAAGGTGGATCTCGTGCTCTGGACCCACAAGATCGGCGGCCTCCACGAGAATGACTTCATTCTGGCGGCGAAGATCGACCGGCTTCTCGAAGAGCCCACGGGCTCGACCGGGAATGTCGCCGGATAGTCGTCAGCAGATTCCCAGTCAGGTCTTCTTGCCGGGGAGAATGATGAGGACCAGGCCGATGATTCCGGTTCCGAGCAGGAGCCATCGGGCGTTCTCCCAGAGGTCCTTCTTCGCGCGCTCCTCCTTCGAGACAGCCGCCTTGAACTGACCCTCCAGACTCTCGTAGCTCGAGCGCTGGCTCGACGCGATGAGAAAGCCGGCGAGCCCGACGACGAGGAGGATGATCCCTAAGCGGCGCATCAGGATCGGTGTTCGGTGTTCCGATAACCGAGCATTGTCAGTAGCTCGGCAGGGACGGGTCGATGACTTCGGCCCAATGGTTGATGCCGCCAGCCAGGTTGAGAGCCTTGTCGTAGCCCCTCTGTCGAAGGAACTGGACAGCGTTGCCGCTGCGCCCGCCGGTCCTGCAGTAGACGACGATCTCCTCGTTGCGTGGGAGCTCGTCGATTCGCTGCGGAAGTGTTGCGAGGGGGATCTTCACAGACCCGGGCAGGTCGCTGATAGCCCATTCGTGCGGCTCGCGCACGTCCACGAGCACGAAGGACTCGCCGCGATCCCGCCTCTCCTTCAGCTCTTCAACGGTGATTGCGGGGGCGAACATGCTGGGAACGATAACACTGGCGCCCGCTTGCCAGTCCGGCTACGAGACGTGAGGGAAAAGCAGGCGTCCTAATACTTTCTTCAGTACGAAGCTCAAGTCGCTCCCGGCGCGAGGAGTCTCCCTGAGGGGAGGAGCCTCGCGCCGCGGGAGCGGAGCGCCGGAGCGGGATCACGCCGTGAGGCGTAGATTCCGCGGAGCGCGCGGAGCGACGGTCAGTAGCGCGGCATCGAGGGATCGATGACCTCGGCCCAGCGGTTTATGCCGCCGGCGAGATTGCGGACTTTCCGGAAACCGGCCTGCCGCAGCAGCTGGACGGCCCGGGCGCTCCTCGCGCCTGTCTTGCAATGGACTACGATCTCGTCGGCGGTGGACAGGCGGTTCAGGTTCTCCGGCAGGGTCCCGAGAGGAATCTTGACGGACTCGGGCAGAGCGCAGATGGCTACTTCATGCGGCTCCCGGACGTCCACGAGCACGAAGTCCTGCCGCCGGTCCCGCATCGCCTTCAAGTCCTCAACGCTGACTTCGGGAACGCCTGGCGCCGCGGCCGCTTCGGGCTCCACGCCGCAGAAGGCCTCGTAGTCCACGAGCTTCGTGATCGTGGGATGGGGGCCGCAGACTACGCAGTCGGGGTTCTTGCGGAGCTTCAATTCGCGGAATCGCATAGAGAGGGCGTCCACCAGGAGAAGCCGCCCGATCAGAGGCTCGCCCGAACCCAGGACGAGCTTGATCGTTTCCGTCGCCTGCACGACGCCGAGGAGTCCCGGCAGGATCCCCAGGACCCCGCCCTCCGCGCAGGAGGGGACGAGCCCGGCAGGCGGCGGCTCGGGATAGAGGCAGCGGTAGCAGGGGCCTTTCTCCGCCCAGAACACCGAGGCCTGCCCCTCGAAGCGGAAGATCGAGGCGTAGACGTTGGGCTTGCCCGTCAGCACGCACGCGTCGTTGACGAGGTACCGGGTCGGGAAGTTGTCGGTTCCGTCGGCCACGATGTCGAAGTCGCGAAAGATACGGAGCGCGTTCTCCGAGGTGAGGCGTTCCTCGTAGGGCACGAGGCGCACGTGGGGGTTGACTCCGGAGAGCCGCTCGGCGGCGGCTTCGAGCTTGGGCCGCCCTACGTCCGAGGTGCCGAACAGGATCTGCCGCTGCAGGTTCGAATCGTCCACGACGTCGAAATCCACGAGGCCAATCGTGCCGACTCCCGCCGCGGCGAGATACAGAGCGAGCGGAGAGCCGAGCCCTCCGGTCCCGATCGCGAGCACGCGCGCGTTCTTCAGCTTCTTCTGCCCCTCCATGCCGACCTCCGGCATGATCAGGTGGCGGGAGTATCGGCGGATCTCCTCGTTGGAGAGCGAAGGCGGGCCCGCCGTGTCCGAAGGCGCCGCCGAACCGCCCGCAATCGAAGGGATGATCGAGAGGGAATCGCCTTCCGAGACAGCCGTCTCGCCCTTCTGGAGGTAGCGCACGTCCTCGTCGTTCTTGTAGACGTTGACGAAGGAGCGCAGCTTCCCGTTCTCGTCGTAGAGGTGCTTGCGCAGCTCCTCGTGGCGCGCGAGCAGGCTCTCCAGGGCATCGGCGACCGTGGCGCCGGCCACTTCAACGCTCGCAGCTCCCCTGGCGTAGGGGCGAAGAGGCGTGGGCAGGAGAATCTTGGGCATCGGAATCACTCCCCGGGGTCCGGGAGCAGGACCTCTTCCCGCTCGAAGACCCCTCGATCTTCGGAAAGAACGAAAGACGCGATCTCGCCGGGCGAACCGGCGGCGACCGCCAGGACGATGTAATGGAAAAACGGAAGGCCATGTTCCCGGTCGTATTGCGACGGGACGGCCGGGTGGTCGGGGTGCGAGTGGTAGAAGCCGAGCACCGCGAGCCCCTCGCCGTCGGCGGCGCGCTCCACCCGCGCATATTCGAGCGGCTCGATGGAGTACCGGCGCCCTCGCTCCACGCTGCGGGAGTTCTCGATTCGCTCGACCCG
>Ga0070708_100001214_pt1 | contig 19799 bp, 21 predicted proteins | sample KBSK5503metaG_FD_65469 | JGI IMG/M metagenome (GOLD analysis project Ga0070708, IMG submission 65469) | Corn, switchgrass and miscanthus rhizosphere microbial communities from Kellogg Biological Station, Michigan, USA - KBS K5-50-3 metaG | ecosystem: Host-associated > Plants > Roots >... | reverse complement strand
AGGCAGTTCCTCGCTTGAGGTCGCTGATGGCGACGACGAGACCCTTCCCTCCGAGTCGCTTCACTGCCTCGTCGACCACTGCCATGCGCTTCTGTTCATGGCGCGCCAATGCAGGGATCAGGTTGTACCGAAGGGCAAGGAGGACACGTTCCGTCCGCTTCACTTTGGCGACGTATTCGTTCAGGTCCGTTACCGTCTCCCCGAGTGAGGCCAGCTCGTCGGGCCGGTTGTGGGCGACGTAGGTGCGAACGAACTTCCTCAGCCACTTCAGCTCCTCGCGCGCCGAGTGGACCGGCATCTGCTCCCCGTTTCCGGCGAAGAGAATGGGCGCCATCCTGGCGTCGCGGACCTCGTACGCGTACAGAACGATTTCGGTCAGGGTCTCGAACTCGAGAGCAGCAAGGAAGTCCTCCGGGCTCTCGTAGTCCGGTAGCCAGGTCTGTGTAACTACGTCCTGCGTCCACCGAATCCTTGGTTCGTCGCCGGGGCGTGTGTAGCCGCGCGCCGACTCTCGGGCTTTGTAGTCCTGGTACTCCCTCGTCAGGCGACCGCGTGCGGCCGGCGCGAGGTATACCGGCGGATCGAGCCTGTGCCAGTCGGCCCCAAACCGATCGGCGAATGCGCAGTCAACCGACGCGCGAAGCGCCAACTCGATCCAGTGAAAGAGCGTGTATAGGTAGGAAGCACGAGCAGACGATCGGTTGATGATGCCGACCATATAGGCCCAGGGGTCGATGACCTCCTTGGGGTCCCGTCGCGCAGTGGTCTCGGCCGCGCGCCGGACGCGATCCCATCCCAGGAGCGTGATGAAGCGGGTCACGCGCTCCGTCCCGACGGCGCCGCTGGCCTCGAGGCCTAGGACCCGTACGATTTCCGCGGCTCGATCCGCGGATCGACCTAGGCGACCCTGGGTTGACATTTGGGGTAAGGTAGCGGTTGCGAGCCCCCGCCGAAGGGCGGCAGTTCGACGCGGCACTGGGGATTGGGCGCAGCAAAACGCTAGCGAACCATCGGGCCAGTCGCCACACAAATCGAAAAGGCCCCGTCGGGTAACCGGCGGGGCCTTCGAGTTCCTAGCGTCGTTCTCTTGAAATGCTTGACAAGCACAGCTGTGTCCCCACCCGCTCGGCTCTCTGCCGCGCTAGGTCGCGCCCTTCCGCCGATTGTCCTCGAGGCAGAGCATCTGGCAGTTCTCTGCGTTGGTCCTCCCGCCCTTCGACCACGGCGTGATGTGGTCGGCCTCCATCCCCTCAATCTCGTAGTGCTTGCCGCATACGGGGCATATGCCGCCTTGTCGCTCATACGCCGCTCGCCGGTGTGCTTCGGTGAACTGACGGATCGACAGGTACTTCTCGTTGCGAGTCAGGACGTACGGGTAGATCCCCTTCTTCTTAGAGACGTCGTCATCGATCATCAGGCGCTTGATCTCGGCCTCGAGCATCGCGGTGTCGTACAAGCCGTCCTTGAACTCGTTGTACAAGGCGCCCCAGCCCAGACCCTTCATCTCCGACCGGTAGTTCGTGAACGTCAACTTCACCCAAGAGATGACGGCTTGAAAGTACGACCAGAGCTCGTTCGCGTTGGGGTCGTGCTGGTGGGCTGACATGTATTGCTCGATGTGGTCGTCGGAAAGCCACTCAATCGCCGTCTCGAGATACTCCTGGCGAATTGGCGAGCCGCTCACGTACTTATTGGCGAGCAGATACGCGGCGCAGTTCGTCTTCGAGAAGATCGTCTTAGCGTGCGTGAGCCACGGACCTGTGTAGACGGCGTTGCGCAGCTCCTGCTCGGTGAGGCGTTCTCCGGCGATGTTGATGATCCGGAACCAGTCGAGCTTCTCCTGATCGTTGCCCGAACAGAAATAGACCATCAGCTTGTAGTCGAGGATCTGGTCCTGCAACGGCTTCGACAGGTTATGGAACGCCATGGGACGACCGTCGACATCGATCGAGAAGTCGCCGTGCACGTACGTGCAGAAGGAGATCGTTCGCTGTTGGCCGTCCATGACCTCGTAGGTACCCTGATCGGTCACGACCCAGTACATGACGTTCAGCGGGAAGCCCTTCCGGATCGTGTCGATGACGGCGTTTCGCTTCTTGTCGTCGTAGACGAACTCGCGCTGATACTTCGGGCGGATGTCGAGCTGGCCGCCGTATCCGACCACGCCCTCCTCGGCGCTGTCGACATAGCCCTTGGCAACGTCACGAACAGTGAGTTCGTGTAGCTCGATCTTCACGCCTGTGCTCTCCCCGGGGTTCGGTTGCGGACGATCATGCGCCTGTAGGTCTGGACCAAGTAGCCGTCGACGCCGTCTGCCACGTATGCCGTGCCCGTCGGCGGCCTTTGCGCCACGAGGAGAGCAGCGCCGGTGTTGATCTTGCCGCCATTGGATTCCGTGCCGTCAGGATTGATCTGTCGGGCATTGACGTAGCGCTTGGTGGGCCGCGCCTCGAACTCGGCCCGGCCACGCGTCCAGCCAAGGATCTCGAACTGGTCCGGGTTGTATTTGTCCAAGAACGTGATCGGCACGCCCATAGCTCCGTCAAAGTCGTATGGGATGTCCGTGTAGCGGCTCACCTCGATGGCGTCGTAGTTGTCGTACGTGGGGTACTCCGCGGGGCTGTAGCGCTTGTACAGGGTCACAGTGTCGTGTCGCTTGGTGGTGTCGAGGTTCGTGAACCAGCCCATGTTGCCGAACGACAGGTATCTGACGCCGTCCTCGACCTTGATGCGCGACTCGGTGATGGTGTGGTCGTAGTGGGTGGGCACCCGGAACCACTTCTCGCCGCTGTTGTCGTAGCCGAGCCAGAGCCGGTTTTCCTTGATCAGGCGGAAGGTCTCGGGGTAGGTGATGGCGTTCTGGTTGCCGAGGATGAGGAACTGCTTGCCGTGCCGAACAAGTTGCCCGACGTACTCACGGAAGAGCGAGAACGGAGGATTGGTGACGACGATGTCTGACTCGTCCAACAGGGCTAGGCACTCATCGGAGCGGAAGTCTCCGTTGCCGGCAAGGAGGGTCAAGACGTTGTGCTCGTTCTTCAGGAGGTATTCGACGTCGGACAGATCGATGGCGCCGTCTCGGTTGGCGTCGGGCACCTCAGTGATCTCGACCCGGTAGGCGGCCTTCTCCGGAACGTCCTTGGGCATTCCGTCGACGTTAAACAGTGAGAGCTGCTCGCCGGTGATGGGACTCCCGACATAGGACGTGGTGATGAGCTTCTTGAGTCCGAGGTGGTTGAAGTTCATCGCGAAGAACTTGAAGAAGTTCGACTCATAGGGGTCGTCGCAGTTGCAGAAGACGACCTTGCCGCGAAACTGGTCGCGGTAGTGCCTTAGTTCGGCCTCGACGTCGACCAACTGGGTGTAGAACTCGTCGTTCTTGGCCCGGATCGCCCGCGCAAACGTCTCATTCCCTGGCACATGTCAGACGGTAACGCAGTCCAGTCGTGGGTGAGCCTCCGTTGCCTGACGTCTGTCCAGGAGCCGCGACGCCCCGGAGTGGGCTGGTCGGGCTGTCCCGAGATCGACCCTCCGGGCGCGGAGCGCGGCCGAGTCGAGGCTAGGCGCGAGGGCTTACCTCGCGCTTATCCAGAAACCAGCCCGTGTACCCCGCCGCATCCAGTTGCACGCACCGCGATCACCCGTCGACGTTTCGGCATGGGGCGCATCCAACTAGGCTTCGTGAGGTGGAGGAACGCGAGGCTGCCGCTAAGGCCCAGCTGGAGTCTGAGCTCGGCTCCAACCTGGCAGGCCAGTTCATCGGGATCATCGAGACCGGTACGGCGGACCGCGCGGCATTCCGCGCCGCGGCGTTTGAGTACTTCGACGGGTGCGTCGCCAAGGGCGACAACCCCGATCCCTACTTCAACTGGGTTGGCCAACTCGCCCTCCCGAGAGCGGAGACGCCGCTCGCGATGACGGGCCTCTGGGAGTGGGCGATGGCGATCGCCCATGAGTGGGAGGACGAGCGGGGCCGCCATCAGCACAAGGGCTCCGGCTATTACTTCGCGGGTATGCGCGACGCCTCACTCGGGGACCTAGACCGCGCATTCCTATACGTCCATCAGGCGGCGGTTGAAGACGCGTGGCCTGACCGCGACCGCATCCCATCCAGTCCGGCCGGCTGGCTGATCACGATGGACGACAGGAGTGATCAGCAGTCGGCGTATGACCTGGTCAAGCGCTGGGCCGACTTTGTTCGCGACCGGCTCGAGGAGTACCGCGATGCGGGGCGAGGTGCGTTGGACATCGAAGGCCTACGGGCGCGATACGCCACTCACCCAAAGCTCGGCGAGGCGATGCCCGCGATCGCGCACGCCGTCGCACGGATCGTCAGGCTGGCGCCGAGCCGGGGCCTAAGGATTCACGAGAACAGGTACTCCGCCCTGCTGCTCACTCAGGTCGAGCTCGAACTCGGGTTGATTCTGGAGGATGTGCTCACAGACGCGCCTGGCATCGCAGATCCGGGCTGGACCCTAAGCAAACTCGTCAGCCAATACCCGGCGGGGCACGGAGTCGATCTCGGTTCGTCGGGCATCGACAGGATATTGAAGCTCGCCAACATCAACGGGAACGTCCTCGACGAAATGCTCGGCGGGACGACTCTCACGGGCTTCGAACGCGAGCTGACGCCACGCGAGAGCGACCTTGTCGTCGCGATCCTGATTCGTAACACCTCCGCTCACGGCCTTGATCGGCCGGGCGATGTCGCATTGCTCTTCGAAGACGTCGTGCGGCGGCTGTTCTTCGCGCTCTTTGCGGCGATCGAGTCGCTGTACGCCCATGAGTGATGCGCCCTTTGCGAAGGGGAGGCGGCCTTGACCGGCGACTCGAGCCTGGCCGAGCTGCGCCGCAGCATCCGATCTGCTCGAGACGCCCGCTACCGCGAGATTTGGGCTTCCCTGGCTGATCGCCTGACGCCGACGGAGGCCGTGGCCGCTCTCATGTCCATCGACCGGGTGGATGGACCCGCGATGCTGTTCGATATGTGGTACGGCCGCAGGATCGACCGGCCTGGCCTCATGGCCGGTCTGCCGGCGGCATGGTCGGGTGCCGAGTACCCCGAGCGCTCGCTGACCCGCCGCGTCTGGATCGACCTATTCCGACTCGCGGCTTACCCTCCGCCGGCCGAGCCCGTCGAGCTCTATCGCGGAGCGCCGCCCCGCTACGCCCGGGGCATGGCCTGGACGACCCGGTACTCGAAGGCCGAGTGGTTCGCCGGGCGGCGGGGCATGAACCCGGGCCACGCGGTTGCCCACGTCTACACCGTTGTCGCGCCGCCCGAAGCGATCCTCGCGGACATCGACGCCCTAGAGCCCGACGGCCGAGGCGAGGGAGAAATGGTGGTCGACCCCTCCCTGATCGGCGCGCTCCGCCGCGTCTGACGAATCAATCGACGATCCAAAAGTCGATTGTCTTTACTTGGGCGAGGTCGCATAGACTCCGCGCAGTCGGAGCGGCGGGCTCCCAGAGCACAAGCCCCAGCACCCGCCGGTCGTGGCAGTTTCGCCCTTATGGCGAGCACACACGCCTCAGAGCCACGAGGGCATCTCTTCGGAGATGCCGCGTGCCTACCGACCGATCGACTGCACTTTCCCTTCCTGACCCGATCACCCTTGCGATCGGCCGCGCGAGAACCCTCTTCGCCGATATCACTCGGTGGGCGCCCTCGGCGGAAAACGTCGACGAGGTCCGCGAGGTGCTCAACTGGACGATGGCGGTCGAGCGCCTGCTCGCGCCGCGCCGCGCCCAGGGCCCGGCCCAAGCCGCGGCCCGATTGCTAGAGGCGCGCCTCGGCGACCTCGATATTCCAAGCGTCGGCGGTCGAGGAAACCGTGCCGCGCACGGAACGCTTTCCCGATCGCGGCGAGCCGAGTTCCGCCTGATGGCCGCGAATCGAGCCATCTGGGAGCCACTCCTCCCGCTCAGTCGCTCCCGCGTCCTGTCCCTCATTCGCTCCATCCAGGCCGACGCCGTCGTCGTCCCGGGAGCCGACCAGCCGATCGACATCCGGCTCGGCGACTTCCGGCAGGTTCTCGCCGACATTCCTGATCACTCGATCGACCTCGTGCTCACCGACCCGCCGTACATCGCCGAGTGCCTGCCGCTCTGGTCCGACCTGAGTGCGTTCGCCTCGCGAGTCCTGAAGCCGACAGGCCTCCTCCTCGCGATGGTTGGGCCGATGTACCTGCCAGAAGTGACGCAGCGCCTCGGCGAGCACCTTCGATATCGCTGGACGATCGCGTACCTGACGCCCGGTCCGAACTCACGGGCCTGGGCGAGACGCTTCCGAGTTGAATGGAAGCCAGTCCTCGTCTACGGCGAGACACCCACAGAAGGGCCCCTGCTGCACGATCTCGTTTCTTCGGACGGTGGCCGCGACAAGCGATGGCATCACTGGGGCCAATCCGAGTCGGGCTTCGACGCGTTGCTCCGGCTCGTCGCCAAGCCCGGAGACGTCGTGTGCGACCCGTTTCTCGGGGGCGGGACGACGGCTGTCGTCGCCGCTCGATTTGGCTGCGCCTTCATTGGCGCAGACCTTGACCCGGCCGCCTACAACGCAACCTTGCTCCGAGTCAATGGCGCCGCCGCCGCGTGAGGCGACCAGAGTGGCCCCCGGTCCGGCTACAGATGCTAAGACGCACCCACGTCGCGCCGGCGATCGACCTCGGCCATCAGTTCCGCGAGCGTGATTTCGAGGGCGGCCGCGAGTCGACCGATGTTCACGAGCCCGATGTTGCGCTCGCCACGCTCGACGTCGCCAACGTAGGTCCGGTGAATGCCAACTCGCTCGGCGAACGTCTCCTGCGACAACAGCCGTGCCCGTCGAAGGTCGCGCACAGACGCTCCGAATGCCACGAGGAGCTGGGACCGGGCGCCGTCGACCACGAGCCGACGCTATGGGCAGAGAAGACCATGAGTCTACAGAGTATGAGTGGCAAAAGCGGGTCGTTGGCGGGTACGATCACGAAGTGGAACGGGTCGCAAGCGTCGCCGGTGACAACGCCGTGGTCAGAAAGCTGGTCATCGGTTTCGTCGCACTGACGGTCCTCGGCTGCTCGCCTGGGACCGTCTCGCCGGCCCCCGCAACCGTCTCGCCAGCCCCCTCGGCGGCCGCAATCGTGGTGGCGCCTACTCCGACCCCGAGTCCGACTCCGACACCTTACCCAACCGTAAGGCCAACCCCAACTCCGCCTCCCTGGCACCTTCCCAACGAGGTGGTCCGGGTGACTACGTACACGGGGAGCGGGGCAATCGAGGTAAGCACCTACAAGAAGCTCGGGTCCGTTTGTGGTTACTCCTCAGCAGGCGCCGGCAACATCTATCTGTCGGTCTTGGTCGCCTACGCGGCCGGACCGTCCGGGCTCGCGTACAGCGAGACGGATTGGGCGGGCCATTCGCAAGACTCCATCCAATACGAGACAACCTACGCCGGAACCTGCTACGACCACGGGGTGCTCGGTGCGGGCAACCTGGGGCCCGGTCTAGGTACGGGAGGATTCATCCTCTTCGCGATCCCGCGCTCGACTACACACTTCTACTTGGATTGGAGCGACCCCTTCTCCGGCAGCAGAGAAACGTGGAAGGTCTACTAGGCGAGGCAGAGAGCCGAAACCCCGACCACTTGCGAGGCGGCCGGGGTCTCTAGGCCCTGCGCGGCCGGCGGGGGCACCACGCCCGCCAGTCGAACACGGGGAAAGCCGGATGCCCTCGGCCTCTCCCCTTATTTGGGTCGCCCCGTCTAGCTCGATCGGGGCACGGTGACGGGGATGCCGGACGAGGTCATCCGGTCACTGGCGGATGCCGCGGCCGCGGCGGCATCGATGTCTGCGTTCCGGTATTCCGCTATGGCGCGGCGGAGATCGTCGGGCGTCAGATCCGCCGATACGAACAACTCCGGCGCGAGCTGAACCGCGGGGTGATCCCAGGGATGGCGCTGACCCCTCCGGATCGGGAGGATGGCGTTACCGACGAACGCGGTGTCTAGGGCGATCCACTCGCCGGACCGGGGCTTCTTGCTGCTCATTGGATCTCCTTGTTAATGACGCGGTCGACAGCGCGCCCGTCCAGGACGACCGTGCGCAGGAGTTCATGGGCGACCGCCGCGATCTGCTCGGCTCGCTCGTGGACGAGTCGTCGAGTCGAGGCCCGCATCAATGTGAGAAATGAAGCCGCCTCGCTAACGGACCCGGTCAGAGCCTCGGCAAGACGCCAAGCCGCGGATCCGTCGTCCTCAGGGCTTGCCTCCGCCTCGGCAGCACGGAGCAAGGCGAAGTCACTTGGCGAAAGTTGGGCGACTGCCTCTGTCCCAGCGGCTCGGGAAACGTCAGGCCGGCCCGTGGAGCTGGCGGACGGGCTGACCATTGCCTCGGCCACGTACCCCGCGAGAGCGATCGTGATCGACCGGGCCACCGACGTGACGCTCAGTGGGTGTTCCCACCATGGCCCGAGGTCGAAGTCGTCGTAACGCCCCACCGCGCCCTGAACCGCGACTCCGAGGTGGCCTTCGCCAGGACGGATCGAGACCACGTGTACCTCGACTCCTAGGCCGCGCGCCACGACGGCGTGGCCGGCCTCGTGGAATGCGATGGCCGTCGGGCTCGGGGTTGCCACGCGCGCGAGGATCGGGCCGAGGACTTCACGATCCCACTCGGCATCGATCATCGTGCCATCACGAACGTGCCTCGTTGGGCGACCTGAAGCCGATGAAGCGCTTGGGCGGTGCCGAGGATTGCTTGCCCTGTCGCCGGTCGTAAACGTGGCGGCTGATGCGACCCGCCACCGTTGGTCGCTCCACGACCTTGCCGGTGATCACTCCCTGCGAGTCGTAGACGAACCGCGTCGTCTCGATTGATTCGACCTCTCCGGCGCTTTCGTCCGCGATCACGTTGATCGCGTCGCCCATCGCGTTCCGCATCATCTGCCTGACGAGGCCCATGGGGATCGTGACGAGCTGCTCAGCCGGGACTCGTCGGCCGTTGACCTCGAACTCGTCCGATACGAGATCCCAGGCCAACACGACTCGCGGGTCGGCGGACTCACCCTCGATCCTCATTGCCTTCTAGCTCCCTACGGTTGGTCGATTCCTCGGCCTCAATCATCGTCGGCCGCGGCGGGCAACAAGCGTCTGGCTGGCCCATCGGCCGGATCGAGGGCCGGCAGTGGACGAGCGGCGATCGATGGGCGCCGAATTGACGGGATGAACGCGTCCAACGAGCCTGGCGAGAAGCGACGAGAACGCGCGGGCGTGCACGCAACCCCCAGCGGCTGATATGGCAATGCGCTCGAACGCCTGGGGAGGGGTATGCCACGAGGCGCCGCTCTCGGGGCCACAGCTGCCCCCTCCCTAGATCGAGCCAGAGGCGGTCGTAGCGGGTCGGCCGACGCTATGCCTCGCGGCGATTTGCATCGCCTCTCGATGGCGCTCTCGCGGCCTCCGATGAGGGCCGTTGACGATGGCGTCAAGGTCGTTGGACGAGGTCGTCGAGGCACCGCTAGATAGCACTAGGCGTGGTCGTCGACCGCGCAAGCAAGTGCTCTCGAAAGGAGCGGTTTCATGGGTACCAGCGCGATGGCCGAGCCAGCGGTCGCGGCGTCGATGACGGCGCACGCGACGAAGGTCAAGGCCAATCAGTCGGCGGCGAGGCGCGCGGCCAAGCCTCCGACGACCACATCGACCAAGCCCGACGCACGCCTCGCCTCCCTCGTGGCGTGGCGCAAGACGGCCGAGGCGCCGAGCGAAGTCCTCGAGGTGGTCGACGCGGTCATCCGACGCGGCTCCGCGACGCCACGAGCCACGATGGCCAAGGCGGACCCCAAGGAGGTCGCGGCTTTCTTCAAGAGCACGGGCTTGTCGATGAAGGCGATCGCCGAAGCGGTGGGTGTTTCCACCTCAGTGGTGAGCACGGTCCAGCGAGAGTCAGGCGACCGTTGGAGCGTTCAGCGGTATTTGGCAGCTACGGAATTGATCCTTGCCGCCGTCAAGAAGGCGGCGGTCAAGGCGGTCAAGTGATGATCGGCGGTCGCGTACGGCTACTGCCAGGACTCGTCCAGGCGGCCGGGCGATGACGAACACCGACGAGGCCATCTCGTGGGGAATCTTCTCCCTCGTCTGGCTGATCATGGTGACCTGGAAGGCGTACAACGCGGGGAGGCGGAAGGGCGCGGAGGAGGAGCGAGCCAAATCGCTCACCCTTGCCGCGGGCGAGCGCGGGCGCATAGCGACTCAACCTTGGAGAGAGCGCTGACGCTTGGCCGGGTGGGTTCGCCAAGCAAGGTGAGCCCACCTGCCCTTCACCGGCGCCGGTGCCGGCGGGGCGACATGAGCCTCCTGAACTCGGCCTCGACGCGGTCCCAAATGCCTGGGACGACGAGCTCCAATTTGCCGACGATCAGAGCCGCGTGCTCAATCGCACCGATGATCGGGCCGTCCAACGGAGTGTCGACGGGCGGCTTCACCGACGCGAGCTCGAACTGGAGGCGAGCCAGCTCCGGCGCCCATTCGTCCGCTTCGGCCTGGGCCTGAAGGTCGTTGTACGGCCAGGACATCCTCATCACGACGTCCGGGTTCTCGACCAACCGGACTTCCTCGAGCACCATGCCGCGCCGGCGACGCAATGCCTTCAGCTCCTCGTACGTCATCACCCAGGGCTCGGGGTCGAGGTCCTCCTCGCTCCAGGTCTGCTCGGGCTCCTCGTCGGACAACTCCTCGGTCGGCGTATTGCGGAGCTCCTCGGCGGTCATGCCAACCGGCGCGGGACGTTGGTCATCCATAGGGTTATGACCACCCTGACCAGGGTGGAGCGGCGCGTGAGCGCCGCCCACCCCAGCCCTGGTCGTGCTCGCGTGACCCTGGTCATGACCAGCGTGACCAGGGTCGGCCGGGCGGTACCTCTTGGTGCCGTGGCCGTCGATGACCTCGCCGGTCAGGCGTCCGGAATTGACAAGCTCACCGATGCGCCGCCTGGCCGTCCTGTCCGAGACTCCCCACGCGTCGGTCAAGTCGCCCAATGTCGCGCCCGCGTCTGGCACGACCGACGTCCAATCCGCCGCGCGCTCGGCCGCGGCCTCCTCCGGGTCAACGAGGCGGTACCGCGGCCGGCTCGAACGCGGGTCCTTCACGTACTCGATCAGGTACCGGGCCGCCTCCATGACTCGGCCCCGGATCTCAAGCCAGCGGCGTGGCGACGTCGCGCCCGCTTCGGTGTACGAGAGCTCGGCGGCAATGTCGACGGTGGCGAGGATGGCCGACGAGCCGCGCACGGCCTCGCCGGCCTGGCCACCGCCCCTTCGCGTGTGGTGGACGAGGATGATCGAGATCCCGGTGGTGGCGGCAAGGCCCGTGATCTCGGCGATCGCCGCGGTGGTCGCGCTGGCGTCGTTCTCATCCTTGAGGCCGGCCCAGACGGCAAAGGTGTCGATGACGACGACGCCATCCGGGTAGAGGTGTGACCACTCGCCGATGACCCAGAGGATGTCGTCGAGCGCCGCGTACCCAAATTCGATGGCGGCCTTGCGGTCCAGAACGTCGGGGTTCCCCTCCAACTTCAAGACGACCGGGATGCCGGACTCTTCGGTCACGAGCAAGACCGGGCCCTTCGTGGCACGCCACGCGCCGAGGAACGGCGAGCCTGTCCAACGTGACCGCTGGAGGTCGGCGAGGAGCGTGGACTTGCCGGCCTTCGGCGGCCCCGCGAGGAGCGTTACTCCACCGGCGTAGGCGAAGCCGTCGATGACCCACGGGATGCGCGCGGGCACTCCCGCCCGGTATTCGTTCGCCGACACGATGAGGGACGGTCCCGAACGCGTGATAACCGTGAACCGTGGTCCGGGCGAGGCATCTTCCCCGCTCGACGGCTCAATTGGGCCCGACCGGCGCGCAGGTTCGTTCATCCGTGGCTCGCGCGCTGGCACGCGTCGAGGAGCCGGGCGAGCAGCGCGACCGACGGGTTCCAGCGGCCACGCTCGATGTGGTTGATGCTCGTGCGGTACTTGATCCCGGACAAGACGGCGAGCTGTGCCTGGGTCAGGCCGGCGCGGACTCGCGCGCGAAGAACGACGTCGCCCACCGAGGGCTGAGACGTGTTGGTGGCCATATGCTCTCCCGAGATGGGCCTCTCTCGGGTCGATACCCCCCGGACCTCATCCGGGCGGCGGCGTCACGAGCGCCGCTTCGTTTCAGGGCTTCTGGCCTCGCCGTCTCGGCTTCTATGACCGAGCAAATACGACTCTACACGGAGGGTGCAAAAGAAGGTGCAGGTGGACGGTGCCCACCACTTTGGCGTATGGACCCCCGACTACGACCCGTGGGCCGGCTACGAGTGGCCGGACCGGGCCGGCCAGCTCGAACGGGCGCCTCGGAAACGCACCTGACCCGTCCGGTGTCGGGCCGGGTCGCCGGTCGCGCGGACGGCCACGCCCAAATTCAGGCCGTCGCGGGTTTGCTCCGCCAGAAGAACAACAGCACGACGACGATGTACAGGTGGATGGCGAGGGCCACGATCGTGAACGGCCCACCGCCGTTAGAGACGCCTGAGCTTCCGAGGTCATTCCGGCTCGCCAATCCCGAAAGCCAGACCAGCCCACTGATGATGCCGACGACGATGCCGAGCACACGACCCCAGCTGGCGTTGCGCAACACGCCGATCCCGGCGAGCAGGTAGGCGATGCTGTAGGCGACGATCAGGGCGCCGAAGAAGGCGACCACTCCGCCCGCGATCGCGCCCGGGTTGGCGCCATTCAAATCCGAGATGTTCCCGAAGCGCGAGAAGTCGAACGTGCTGACAACCGAGCCGCCGACGATCGCGATCAGCAGGCCGAGGATGATCCCGCCGACGCCGCCGAGCACGAGCAGGATCCCAGCGGCCATGGCGTATCCGGTCCGCTCGCCCTTGCTCGCTGTCGGCGGCGGAGGCGCCTCCCAGGCCACCGCCGGCTGCGGAGCCGGCGCGGCGGGCGGTGTTGGGGGCGGTGCCGTTGCGCCCGGGTCGGCCACAGCCGCGGCCGCCTCCTCGGGCGGCGCGGTCTCTGATTCGGACGGCGCGCTCTCGGGTTCGGACGACGCGTCCTCGGTGGCCGGCGTCGCCGGGTCGTCGTGGCGTTCCTCGGTCATCGACTCAACCTCCCTCGTCGTGTCGTGCGGACTGGATCACGCTGACCGAAAGATACGCCCCAGCTCATAGGCCGCGGTCTCCTCGAGCTGGTCATATCGGCAATCTGCCGGTGGCTTGTCCTGGCGCCAGCGGACGAACGTCGCGGCATGGCGGAACCGGTCGCCCTGCATATGGTCGTAGGCGACCTCGCAGACCCGCTCGATTCGCAGCGGCTCCCAGCTGAGGTCCTTGCCGCGGTTCCAGCGCGACGTCGCCCCGGGCATCCGCTGGCCCGAGGCGTCGGCGGAGCCGAAACCGGCCCAATCCGCCCACTCCCGCCACGGATGACCCTCGACCGCTTCGCTGCGCAGCGGCTCGAGCTCCCCGACGAGCGCCGCCCGGCGGTCCCACGAGAACGACGATGTCACCCCGACGTGGTGGAGCGATCCGGTCTCGTCGTAGAGGCCGAGCAGCAGCGAGCCAATGTGGGTCCCGGGTCCGTTCTTGTGCCAACGGAACCCGGCGACGACGCAATCCGCCGTTCGTTGGTGCTTGACCTTGATCATCGCCCGCTTGCCGGGCTGGTAGGTCCCATCGAGACGCTTCGCGACGACGCCGTCCAGACCGGCGCCTTCGAAGCGGTCGAACCAGTCCGCGGCGAGGGCGCGGTCCCTCGTCGCCGGCGTGAGATGGATCGGCGGCGCAACCCCGGCGAGCGCTTTCTCGAGCCGCGCTCGCCGCTCCCCCTGGGGGACGGCCCGGAGGTCGTCGTCGCCGAGCGCGAGCAAGTCCCAGGCCACGTAGGACGCCGGCGACTGCTCGGCGAGCATCTTGACCCGCGACTCGGCGGGATGGATCCGGAGCAGGAGCGCCTCGAAATCGAGCCCGCCCTCGCCGGCGATCACGACCTCGCCGTCCAGAACGCAGCGTTCGGGCAGCGAGGCGCGGAGTGGCGCGGCGAGCTCGGGGAAGTAGCGATCGAGGGGCTTCAGGTCACGAGACTGGATCAGGACCTCGTCGCCGTCGCGAAAGACAACGGCCCGGAAGCCGTCCCACTTCGGTTCGAAGAGCCAGCCTTCGCCTTCGGGCAGCCCATCGGCGGCCTTCGCGAGCATCGGCTCGATGGGCGGATCGAAGGGAAGACGCATGCCCCGACGGTACAGCCTCCAGCGCGGATGCGATCCGCGCTGGCGCCCGGTTGGTCAGCGGGCGACGACCACGGGCGCGGTCGCGTGCGCCGCGACATGGCTCGAAACGCTGCCCTGGAGGACACGCCCGATCGAAGTCAGGCCGCGGGATCCGATCACGATCGTGTCGTAGTCGCCCTCCTCGGCGATCCGCTCGATGGATCGCGCCGGGTCACCCGTGGGCTCGAGCAAGACCGGTTCGATGCCGCGCTGCCGAAGGAGGCCCCGCGCCTCGAGCAGCTCATTGGCGTGATCCTCGGTCGTGTCCCAGGGGTCCATCGGGAACCGCCCCGGGCGGAAGGGGACCACGCTCACGACGGAGACCGTCGCGCCGCTCAGCTTCGCCAGCTCCGCTGCCGTGGTGAGGGCACGGCGGGCGGGCTCGCCACCGTCGTAGGCCAGCAGGATCTTCTGCATTGAATGACTCCTTGCGAGCCCGCGGCGGGCGTGCCTCGTCGGCTCGCACGCCGAATCTGGCACCCCGGCGAAGGCGAGTCATCGGTCATGCGACCCGTTCCGGTCGGGCCGAACCGCCCCCAGCAAGCGGCAGGAGCGTCGCTACCATCCAGTCATGGCCGAGCCCATCCCCGAGACACGCTATGACCGGATCGCCTCCGGCTACGCCCGCTGGTGGGCGCCGGTACTCCGGACCGCGGCCGAGCGGCTCCTCGATCTGGCCGACGCCGCGGTCGTCGCCGGGGCCCGCCAGGTCATCGACATCGGCACCGGCACCGGCACCCTGGCCCTCGCGGCGATCGAGCGGTGGCCCGCCGTCGAGGTCACCGGGATCGATGCGTCGGCCGGGATGCTCGAGGTCGCCCGCGACGCGGCCGACGCACGTCTCAGCACGCGTGATCGGCGTCGGTATCGAACGGCCGCGGCCGTCGCCGACCGACTTCCCTATCCGGATGCCTCGTTCGACCTGGCCCTCTCGTCGTTCGTCCTCCAGCTCGTTCCGAACCGCGCCGCGGCATTGCGGGAGTCACGCCGTGTCCTGCGCGCCGGTGCGAGCCTGGCCTGGGTGACGTGGCTGGTCGGTGGAACGCGCTTCGCCGCCGATGACATCGCCGACGCGGTGCTGGAGGAGGCCGGCTTCGACGCGCCGGAGGCCGATCCGCACTGCGGCGACATCGCGTCTCTGGCCTCGGCGGCGACCGCCATGCGCCGGGCCGGCTTCCGCGAGGTGCGGGTTCGAGACGGGCTGCTCGAGCACGCCTGGGACCCCGAGGGCTACCTCGGGTTCCTCACCGAGTTCGACGAGGACACCCTGTTCACCGAGCTCGAGCCGGGCGAGCGCGACGAGATCGTCGGTCGGATGCGCGTCCGCCTGGAGGCGCTGTCGGCCGGCGAGCTGACACTCCGTCTGCCGATCGTCTACGTGAGCGGCCGCGCCGCCTGACCCACGTGGTGCGCGCGCGACCACGCGACCTCAGCTCTCGGACGAACCGCCCTCGGCATCGCTCTCGGCGCCCTCGCCGGCCTCCTCGCCGGCCGCCTCGCCCTCGGCGCCCTCGACGGCCTCGACCGGCTCCGGCGCCTCCTCGACGCGCGGCGGGAGGACCTTCGCCACGATCTCGCCGGGATCGTTGAGCAGCGTGGCGTCCGACGGGATCACGAGGTCGCTGACATGGATGAGGTCATCGAACGTGAGCAGCGACGCGATCGAGTAGTGGATCGACTGGGGCAGGTGATCCGGGAGGGCCCGAACCCGAACGTGCTCGGTGACGTGGAGCAGGGTCCCGCCGTTCGTGTTGACGGCTTCCGATTCGCCTTCGGCGACGAGCGGCACGTCGACGGTGAGCTCTTCGGTCATCCGGACGACGTAGAGGTCGACGTGGAGCGGCCGCTGGGTCACCCGATGGACCTGGACGCCGTGGACCAGGACCGGTGCCGGCTTGGCGCCGTCGATCGAGAGGTCGATGAGCGCGTTCGGGCCGGCGTGTCGGCGGAGCTGCTCGAACTCGTGGGTATCGACGGAGACGCTGTCGGAGGCGAGGCCCGGACCGAAGACGACGGCCGGCAGCCGGCCGCTGCCGCGCATCGCGGCGACCTTCTTGCCGGTGATCTCGCGGCTCGCGGCGGCGAGCGAGGGACGGGCGGTGGACATGCGGAACAGGGCCTCCGGATCTCGTGGTCGGCGCACACAGTACCACGAGGCCGGGCCAGGCACCGTCGCGAGGTCCCGGTCGGCGGAGGCCGCCAGCCGAAGGCCATCAGCATCAGCGCAGGCCGAGGCGGGTGGTCGCAGGCGACCGGAGGCGCCGGTGTACGATCGGCCGATGGCCACCATCCTGATCGTCGAAGACGAGCACGCGGTCGCCCGCGGCATCCAGTACGCGCTCCAGCAGGAAGGCTACGAGGTCGCGGTCGCGCGTTCGGGTGAGGAGGGGCTCGAGATCGCGACGACCCAGGCCCCGGACCTCGTCCTGCTCGACGTTCGACTGCCATCGATGGACGGCTTCGAGGTGCTCCGTCGGATGCGCACGGCCGGCAGCAAAGCGCCGGTCCTGATGCTGACCGCCCGCGACGAGGAGGTCGACAAGGTCATCGGCCTCGAGCTCGGGGCGGACGACTACATGACCAAGCCGTTCGGGCTCCGAGAGCTCCTGAGCCGGGTTCGGGCGCTCCTCCGGCGGGCGTACGGGGACCTTGCGGACGCGGCCGGCGGACGCGTCATCCGTCACGGCGACCTCGTGATCGACCTCGACCGGCGGCGGGTCCAGCGCGGACAGCGCCGGATCAGCCTGACCCCCACCGAGTTCGAGATCCTCCGCCACCTGGCGAGCCGGCCGGGCCGGGTCTACACGCGCTCGGAGCTGCTGGACCTGCTCCGCGACTACGAGGCCCTGGACCAGGACGAGAAGACGATCAACGTCCACGTCAGCCACCTGCGCGACAAGCTCGAGGACGACCCGACCCACCCGGCGTTCGTCCAGACGATCCGGGGCGTCGGCTACGCGTTTGCCGAGCGCTGACCGGTTCGTCCCGCACTCGTTCCAGGCGCGCCTGACCGGCGCGTTCGTGGCGGTCGTGGCCGTCACGGTCGCCCTCATCGCGGCGCTTGTCATCAACCGGCTCGGGGCGTACTTCGATCAGCAGCAGCAGGACGATCTTTCGGCCCGGTCGCGTGGCGTCGCTCAGTACGTCTTCCTCGTCGCCGATGCCACGAGCGTCCCGCGTGATGTCGTCAGCGAAGCGAACGTCGTCGATCCGAGCGTCGTCGTCGAGCTCCGGCTCTCGGCCCAGGAGCGGATCCTGTCCGATCGGCTCGCCCAGGCCGACGTCACCTTCCGGCTCGGCCGGATCGTCGACGGTGTCTTCGTGCCGGCAACGAACGGCTCCTTCGAGGCCCGCCAGCAGGAGCCGCCGACCGCTGGCGAGAACCGGGAGCCGATCACGAGCGATCCGCGGGTCTTCAGCCTGAGCTCGGCGCGCGTCCCGTATGCAGTCGAGGTCGTCCTCTCGAACCCGTACACGTTCCGGGCGACCGCGATCGCCAACGTCACGGGCCTCCTTGCGGTCATCGGCCTGGCCGCCCTCGCCGTCGCGGTGGTCCTGGCGGCGATGCTCGCCCGCCGCTTCACGACGCCGTTGCGACGGCTGACGGAGGCCAGCCGCGACCTCGCCGAGGGTGACCTGGCCCGCCGGGTCCCGGCGGAGACGCTCGGTTCGGGTTCGGCTGAGCTCACCGAGCTGGCCCTCCAGTTCAACGCCATGGCCGAACGGCTCCAGGAGAGCGTCGACATCATCCGCCAGGATCGTGACCGGGGCCGCGAGTTCCTGGCCGATGTCTCCCACGAGCTGCGGACGCCCATCGCCGCGATGCGGACGTTCAACGAGCTCCTCGTCGAGGGCGCCGCCAACGATCCGACGACCCGGAACGAGTTCCTCGATGCGAGCCGGGTGCAGCTCGAGCGCCTCGACTGGCTGGCCCAGAACCTGCTCGAGCTCTCGAAGCTGGATTCGGGCCTCGTCCTCCTCGACCTCCGTCCCGACGACATCCGGTCGTCCGTCGAGCAGGCCGTCGAGCAGGCAACGCCGACCGCCCGCCGGCGGGGCGTGGACCTGACCGTCGCCCTGCCCGAGCATCCAGTCCGGGTCCGCCACGATCCGGTCCGTGTCGGCCAGGTCGTCGCGAACCTCGTTGGCAACGCGATCAAGTTCACCCCGCGAGGCGGCCACGTTCGGGTCGAGGTCCAGGCCGCGAACGATGGCGGGGCCACGATCGAGGTCGCGGACACGGGGGTGGGCATCGATCCCGGCGAGCTGCCCCGGATCTTCGACCGGTTCTTCCGCGGATCGCGGGCCAGCGAGGCACGCGGCAGCGGCAGCGGGCTCGGCCTCGCGATCGTTCGGAGCATCGTCGAGATGCACGGCGGCACGGTCACGGTCTCGAGCCGGCTCGGCGGCGGTTCGACGTTCCTCGTGACGCTCCCGGCCCAGCCATATCGACCGGGAGCGGATGCCGGGCGCGTGGTGGAAACTTCACCGTCCACCGGAACGAACCTGAACCCCGAACCCGCACCCTGAACGGACGATGACCGACCCCTCAACCAATCCGCCCGCCGATCAACCGTCCGAAACCAGCGCCTACACGCCGCCACCGGAGAAGCGACCCGACTGGGCCAGCCCCCAGTGGTCCGCGCCGGCGTGGGCCGAGGGCGAAGTTGAGCCACCGACGCCCACCCTCGAGCCCGTCACGCCGGCGGGGCCGGGGACACCGGCGAATCTGCGCCCGATGGGCCTGGGCGCCCTCCTCGTGGCCGCACTGCTGTCGGCCGTGCTCGCGTCCGGCGGGACGGTCCTCGTCCTCGAAGGCACCGGCGCCCTGAACCAGCGACCGACGGCCCAGATCCAGCCCGGCACCGCCGGCACCGCCGGCGCCAGCCGCCAGCCCGTGGCGATCGACGAGTCATCGGCCATCATCGATGCGGCCGCCAAGGTCAGCCCCGCGGTAGTCCGGATCACCGCGTCGGGGAGCACGACCGCGAACGGCGGCACGATCCCCGAGACCGGGGTCGGGTCGGGGATCATCTTCGACCAGGCCGGCTGGATCCTGACGAACCGACACGTCGTTCGGAACTCGGACGGCACGATCGCGTCCTCGTTGACCGTCGAGCTGAAGGACGGCCGCGAGTTCACCGGCACGGTCTACGGGATCGATACGCTGACGGATCTCGCCATCGTCCGGATCGAGGCGACCGGCATCCCCGCGGCCCCGATCGGCAGCTCGAGCGACCTCAAGGTCGGCGAGCTGGCAATCGCGATCGGCAGCCCCCTCGGGACCTACACGAACAGCGTCACGAGCGGCATCGTCTCGGCGACCGGCCGGAGCGTCGTCGTCGAGTCCAACGTCCGCCTGAACAACCTCATCCAGACCGACGCGGCGATCAACCCCGGCAACAGCGGCGGGCCGCTCCTCGACGCCGCTGGCAACGTGATCGGCATCAACACCGCCGTCGCCCAGGGCTCCAACGGGATCGGGTTCGCGATCCCGATCGACATCGCCCGGCCGATCATG
>Ga0070708_100001213_pt1 | contig 19815 bp, 20 predicted proteins | sample KBSK5503metaG_FD_65469 | JGI IMG/M metagenome (GOLD analysis project Ga0070708, IMG submission 65469) | Corn, switchgrass and miscanthus rhizosphere microbial communities from Kellogg Biological Station, Michigan, USA - KBS K5-50-3 metaG | ecosystem: Host-associated > Plants > Roots >... | reverse complement strand
CCCTTCCTGCCCTTCAGAGGAGATGCGCTGGCGGGCGGCGACTTCCGTGACCAAGGCACGTGCCTCGCCGACCGACAGGCCGCGGAGGTCACGAACGATCTGCTTGGCGGCGCGCGCCGCGGTCTGCCCGGCGCTCAGGAGCTCGCTGATCAGCGCGTCCACACGAGCCTCGAGCGCCGCCCGGTCGGGGACGACCTCATGGACGAGCCCGATCTGCCGTGCCCGCTCGGCCCCAAAGCGCTGGCCGGTGGGGAAGAGGGCGCGTGCGTGGGTCTCCCCGATCTTGGGTACGACGAAGGGGCTGATCACTGCCGGCAGGAGGCCGAGCTTCGTTTCGGTGAATCCAAAGCGCGCATCCGCGGTGGCGATCACGATGTCCGAGACGGCGCAGAGCGCCATGCCCCCGCCGAGCGCGGCCCCGTGAACGCGGGCGATCACGGGTACCGGGCATGCGTCGATCGTCGCCAGCATGTCGTGGAGCAGGGCGGCATCTGCCTGGTTCTCCTCCATCGACAGGCGCAGCGCGGCCCGCTGCCATTCGATATCCGCTCCGGCGCAGAAGACGCTCCCCTCACCGGCGAGCGTAACTGCGCGAAGACGATCAGCAGGCTCTGCGGCCAACGCATCGAAGGCCTCTTGCAATGCCGCGATGAGCTCTGCGTTGAATGCGTTGCGGACGGCCGGCCGCGCCAGCGTGACCCGAGCAACCATCCGGGCAGGGCCGGTGCGCTCCAACCGGAGGATCGATCCGGCGTCGCTCATCCGCGGCGCTGGAAGAATGGATCGGCGACGGCTCGAACGTTGGAGAGGAGCGGCTCCTCGAGCCACACCACGTCGGTCCCGGCGGGCACGTCGACCATGGCAGAAGCCTCGCCATCGCCGACCAGGCCGAGCAGCAGCCGTGCCTCGCCACCGGTCTCTGACTCGACAAGGTAGGCAGCGCGGACGGCTGTCTCGCGCAGCGACGCGGCGAGCGCGCGCTCGAGCTCGATGGTCTCCGGGCCCGGGAGGCGCACGATCAGCGATCCCCGTCGGATGTCGGCGAAAAGCGGCTCGCGGGTCCCGGGCAGCTGGCCGGCGGCAAGGGCCGCCACCTCCTCGGGCTCGAAGCGGTAGGGAATCGGTCCCGCCGGGTCGAGGATCGCCGGGAGGCCGTTTGCGGCGAGATTGCTGAAGGCGATCCGCGCGGGGAGCGGCAGGTTTGCAGAGCCAACCGGCGACCAGGCGGCGAGGGCCGCAGTCGAGCCGAAGAGGACGTTGACCGGCTGACCGTCTGGATCCCGTGCGAGCATCACGCTGATCTCGACCTCCTGCTCGTCGTTGACCGCCGCCTCCAACGCCGCCCGCGCCTCCTCGAAATGGTTCGGGGGCACGGGGAGCAACACGGTGCCGCTCATCAGCGCCCGGTAGAAGCCGTAACGCGCGGTCGAGCGAACGTCGGAGCGATCGCCGGAATCGACATTACCCCCCGGCGCATCGCGAGCCGCGAGCATTGCCTCGAAGAGGGTCGCCGAGCTCGTCTCGAGCGTGCCGCTGGGCGTCGAACGATCGTGCGAGCCGGGCGCGGGTCTGTCATCCGCCATGCCTACGAGCCTACCCCATGGCCGGTGCTAGGATCGGGCCATGATCACCGGCATCGATCACCTGGTGATCGCCGTTCCTGAGCCCGAGGCCGCTGCCGCCGAGCTCGAGGAGCGAATCGGGTTGCTCGCGACCAGCGGTGGCCACCACGAGGGGATGGGGACCATCAACCGGATCGCCTGGCTGGCCGACGGCAGCTATCTCGAGCTCCTCGGAGTCGAGGATCGCGAGGCGGCTCTGGGCTGGGTCGTCGGCGCTGCCGCCGTTGAGTCCCTGGACCATGGTGGCGGACTCGCCTGCTACGCACTGGCAACCAACGAGCTTGAGGCGACGACTGCCGAGCTCCGGGCCAACGGCAGCTCGATCGGCCAGGTCCAGCACGGCTCCCGGCTCCGTCCGGACGGTGAGCTCGTGGAATGGTGGTCGGCCGCGCCGCAACGGATTGGTCTCGACGCCGCGCCTTTCCTCATTCAACACGCCATGACCGGAGCCGAATGGGGGCCCGATGCGGTCACTGCCCGCGCCGACATACGCCATCCTCTCGGCGCACCGGCGCTCCTGAGCCGCCTCGATCTCGCGGCCGACGACCCACCGACAGCGGCGGCGCTGTATTTCCGCGAGCTCGGCCTCGAGTTCTGGGCGGTCGGCGATCTTGCCGTGCGCGACGTCGGGCCGCACGTCATCCGGCTGGTGCGGGGCGCCGACATGGAGGTGCCGGCAGTGATCACCCTCGGTGCGAGTGTCGAGGCTCCGCGCTCGACGAATGCCTTTGGCCTGCGGTTCGACGTTGAGCCAGTCGCGGCCGTCGCTGTCGCCACGCGGGCCTGACGCGAGGCATCGGCGCCGGCAACAGGCACCGATGACCTCAGTCGGGTCGGTCAGTCCGGTTCGACGACGGTGGTGCTCGCGGTACGCCAGCGGGCCGCGAAGATGACCGTGATCAGTCCCATGGCCGCCAGGATGATGCCCCCCATGGCTCGTAGTTGGCAAGCGTGCCCATCGAAACGCCGAACTGCGGCAGCACCAACGAGCCGACCCCCACCATCACGAGCAGAACGCCCACACTCAACATGACAGTCTCCTCAATACCCGGCGCCTTGAATGCCGGAGTGAAGGCTGGTTGCTGCAGGACGCGTGCCAGACGCTACATCCGGAAGACGCCGAAGTGCGTTTCGGGGATTGGCGCGTTCAGCGCTGCGCTGATCCCCAGCGCCAGCACGCGGCGGGTATCGCGCGGGTCGATCACTCCGTCGTCCCAGAGGCGCGCTGTCGAGTAATAGGGTGATCCCTGGCGGTCGTACTCCGCAAGGATCGGGGCCTCGAATTCGTCCCGCTCGGCATCGGTCTGGAAGCCGCTTCCGACCGTCGAAAGGACGCGCGCCGCCTGCTCTCCACCCATGACGCTGATCCGGGCGTTGGGCCACATCCAGAGCTGACGCGGCGAGTAGGCGCGACCGGCCATGCCGTAGTTGCCCGCGCCGAAAGAGCCGCCGATGATCACGGTGAACTTGGGGACGGCCGTCGTCGCGACCGCCGTCACGAGCTTTGCGCCGTCCTTGGCAATGCCGCCGGCCTCGTACTCGCGGCCGACCATGAAGCCGGTGATGTTCTGCAGGAAGACGAGTGGTATGCGCCGCTGGCTGGCGAGCTCCACGAAGTGCGCGCCCTTGAGGCTGGAGCTGCTGAACAGGATGCCGTTGCTGGCCAGGATCCCGACCGGGTAGCCCTCGATCCATGCGAAGCCTGTGACCAGCGTCTCGCCGTAGCGCTCCTTGAACTCATGGAACTCGCTGTTGTCCACCAAGCGGGCGATCACCTCGCGGACGTCGTATGAGACACGCGGATCCGCCGGGATGACGCCGTACAGCTCGTCGGGATTGACCGATGGCGTGGCTGGCTGCGAAGCAGGCCATGGCGCCTCGGGCTTGCGCCAGCCGAGATGGCGCACGATGGAGCGGCCGATGGCCAGCGCGTGATCGTCGTCCATGGCGAAATGGTCGGCGACGCCAGACACCGCCGTGTGCAGATCGGCCCCGCCCAGATCCTCCGCGCTCACCTCCTCGCCGGTGGCCGCCTTCACCAGCGGGGGACCGCCCAGGAAGATCGTGCCCGTCCCACGCACGATCACCGTCTCGTCTGACATGGCGGGGACGTACGCTCCGCCGGCCGTCGACGATCCCATCACGACGGCGATCTGCGGTATTCCGAGCGCGGAAAGCTGCGCCTGGTTGTAGAAGATGCGGCCGAAGTGCTCGCGGTCCGGGAAGACCTCGTCCTGCAGGGGCAGGTAGGCGCCGCCGCTATCGACGAGATAGACACACGGCAGGCGGTTCTGCAGGGCGATCTCCTGCGCCCGCAGATGCTTCTTCACAGTGATCGGGAAGTACGTGCCGCCCTTGACTGTGGCGTCGTTGGCTACGATCGCGCATTCGATCCCCTCGATGCGACCGATGCCCGTAACGATCCCTGCAGACGGCGCCTCGTCGTCGTACAGACCGTTCGCCGCCAGGGGGGAGAGCTCAAGCAGGGCACTCCCCGGGTCGATGAGGCGCTCGATCCGCTCGCGGACAAGGAGCTTTCCGCGCTCACGATGGCGCGCGATGCTCCGCTCGTCGCCGCCGGCCCCGCGCTCGCTCACGGCGCGCGTGCGCTCCCGCAACTCGGAGACCAAGGCGCCCATGGCCTCGGAATTGGCGCGGAAGGCCGGGCTTGCCGTGTCCAGCGAGGAGCGAAGGAAGGCCATCCGGGCCGATTATCGCCGTCGAGCCCTTCGCGCACTGGCCGCGCTCAGCCTGATCGGTCGTGCCGGTCTGCGGCACGGCCCCTCGGCCAATGAATAAGGAGGTGCGGCCGCGGGCAATCTCAGGCGAGCGTTACCAAGGGCACGAGGTGGCTGACGTGCGCCGTGTTCACGATGACGACGCTCACCACGTGCTCGAATGGCGGATCGGCGGTGTGGAGCAGATAGGCCTCAGTCAGTGGCAGCCAGCGCGGCCCACGATGGAGGATGTGCGGTCCAAGATCGCCGCCGGGCGCCAGATGCAGGTTGCCGGTCACGTTGAACGGGCCGACGGTCAGCGCGACGCGCCGCAGGCGCCGGTGCAGCCGCAGCTGCCGACTGGCTCGCCACTCGGGGGGCATGGCCAGGATGACCCGATCCGTCTCCAGCGTCTCCCACTCGCCGGATTCGTCCGACTCGGATGGCGGTGTGCCATCGAGCGCTGCCGTGTCGTGAATCGGCCCCGGACTCGGCCGCCAGAGGCGCAGCTCACCGCGCTCGTTGAGCAGGTCCGTGACCCGACGACCGCCTGCTGCGATCCAGCCCACGATTCGCGCGTCCGCCGTGTAGAGCTCGATCGGCGCAAGGTCGGCCGCCAACGCGACCGCGTTGTTGCCCGACGTCGCGTGGCTCGCGGCGCCGCGGCGCCAATTCCAGAACGTCACGGGATCTCCCTTAGCTGGGGCCGCGGGCAGCCGACGGCTCGCCATGCACGCTACCCGGCGGCGACCCCAACCTCCACTGCCCGACAGTACTAGCGGTTGTTGGGCCGGTGCCGTGGCGCACCAGTAGCCGATCGATCCATCATGGTGCGGCCACGCACCATCATTTCAATTCGCCAGGTACGAATGGCCCACCCGTACCTTGGACGGCAAAGGCGCGATAGGCTACAACTGTCGCCATGAATCGAACCCTTCGAACCATCGTCGGGGCAGTGGCCCTGCTCCTCCTAATAGCAGGTACTGCGTTCGCGATGCGATCGCCGAACGCGGGGAAGAATCAGTCACCGGTCGCCGCGTCGCACCAGCCGTCGAGCCCCAGCGCCGAGGGAAAGGACGCGAATGAGCCGGACAGCGACGCGAATGAGTCCGCTCAGGGCGCTCAGCTCACGACTGACCACGCTTCAAAGCTCGTCGACCTGCTCGCCGCGGCTGGCATCACGGCAACAACGGATGAGCTCAAGGCCCTGGCCGCCAAGTACGGGGTCGGCGGAGCGGTTCGCCTCGAGGCATGGGCGAATGCTACGGGTAAGTCGGTGGCCGAGCTGGGCGCGATGTTCGACTCCGGCATGGGCTGGGGTGCCATCGCCAACAAGCTCGAAGCGGCCGACAGCTCTCTGGATCTGTCGCCGGGAATCGGCTCGATCATGGGCCACGGTCATGGCCAGAACAACGGCCAGTCCAACGCGGCCCACGACAAGGGAACCGGCAAGCCCTCGAGCTCCGACTAGCGCTTCGCCGCGCCGCGCCGCGCCGCGCCGCTGGCGGCCCTCGCCCGCGGGCTTCGGAGCCGGCATCGTCTATCCTCGGACCGATGAGCAGCGCGGCCCCCATGGTTGGCGACCCGCCAGAGGGGATGCCGGATCCGAACCTTTCCCCTCCGCAGGTCTCCCGCGCCGGGGACCCGTTCGGGCGCGTACGGATCGTGCACTTCCTGGCGCGCCTGCAGCGCAACACGACACACCAACTGCGCGACGTTGCTGCGGCGCTGAACGCTGCCTTCCTCGATTGGTCGTTCAGCGAGAAGGTGCTGCTCGCCGAGATCGTTCAGCTCCAGGCAAACTGGGCGATCTCCTTCCATGGCGAGGACCGAATCCTGCTCGATCGCAACGAGCGGGGCCACACCCTGTTGATCGTCGATTCTTCGAAGATGACTCCCTTCCTCGTCGCCGAAGCGCGCCGCGCCGCCGAAGCCTGCGAGGAGGAGCTGCGCCGGTTCACGTTGGGCGACGGCATCAGCACCGACAACTGATCGCGCAGCTGCGGCGTGTCAGACCCGGTCTGAGCCCCCGGCCTGGCCGAGCGCCGCCTGAGGCTCCGCGGCCCGTGCCGCCATCATCGGCTCAGCCTCAGGCTCAACGGAAACCGGAAGTGGTACGCGGCGCGCTCGCGGGCGGAAGGGCGACGTTTCTGCCAGGACGGGACCCTTCGTCTCCGCGAGGTCGCCGGAGCGATAGGCATCCCACACGGCCATCACGCTGTCGCGGTGCGGGCGAATGCGGCAGTGCTCGTCGCGATTGCCCATCTCGTCGCAGTACCCGAGCGGTACACACTTCGGTGCCAGGAAGGACCCGAAGAACGGCGAGACGCGGAAGATCTCATGCCGGACCTGCTTGAAGAGCTGGCGGATCTCCCACTGCGCCATGGTGCAGAGCCGCAGGCCCGACATGTGAATCAGCTGCCGCAGATTCACGGTCATGATCAGGTTGGTCTGCATGGCATTGGGAAAGATGAACCGCGCGTCCTCCGCCGGGACCTCAGCCTGCAGGAGCTGGCCATACAGCTCCAGCGAGCTGTCGACCGCGGCCTGGAACTTCTCCGCCAGGTCGTCGGGCAGGTCGCCCTTGGCGATCGAGTCCGGCACCGTGTAGTTGTCGCGCTTCTTGAAGCTCACATAGCGCTGTGACTGCTGGTCGAAGGCAGTGCCGGCCCGATGGCGCACGAGTTGATGGCTGAGGGTGCGCGTAACGCCCGAGATGGCGAAGGTGAAGTTGACGTGCTCGATGGTCGAGCCGTGCCCGGACTCCATCACCTTGCGGACGAGGCTCTGCTGCTTCTCATCCGCGACCTGGCGGCTGACCGCCTTGTCCCAGATCTGATCTGGAAGCTGCTCCGAATAGCAGGTCCGACACGCGGTGTAGATGATCGGGAGATAGAACTCCTCGACGATCTCGCGGGTCGGGAAGATGAGCTTCGCAGAGAGGTCCTGTGCGGTCTGCGGCATGGGCCACGAGGATACCATCTTCGGCCCGTTGCGACAGACCCTTATCCACAACATGTGGGGCTGTGGATAAGCCCGAGCCGCTATCTTGTGTGATTTGAGGCATCCACACCGATACGCCCGGACCGATGCGTCTGAGCCCTAGCTGGCCTGCGGTCCGCCTCCATCGTGCCTGGTGAGCGGCCCGTCGACGGGCGGTTCGTCGCCCTGTCGCCTGTCATCGATCCGCGCCAGTCCGTGGAGCCGATCGAAGGCGATCCGATTCCCTCCCGTGGCTCGCGCCGAGGCGAGCGCCTCTTCGCCGCGCGCGAGCAGCTCGTCGGCGGTGAGCTCCATCCCAGGACGCATGATCGCCAGGCCGATCGAAACGGTCACGTTCACCTGTCCGGCGTCCGTCGAGACGGGCTTGGCCGTCAGCCGGGTCCGCAACGCTTCGGCAAAGATCGCCGCGCCCTGTTCGTCGGTGTGCGGAAGGATGGCGAGGAACGTATCGCCGGTGACTCGGCCCAGCGCGTCTGCCTCGCGCATCCGAAGCCGAAGGCGCAGCGCTAGCTCTCGCAGGATCAGGTCTCCGATCGCCACGCCGTGCGCCCGGTTGAGCTCCGCGAGCCCATCGAGATCGAGCAACGCGACCGCGACCGGATGCGAGTACCGGCGGGCCTCCGCCACCTCGGCTCGGAGGCGGGCAAGGATGGCTCGCCGGCTTGCGACGCTCGTTGCCGCGTCCGTCACGGCCACGCGCTCGAGCTCCGCTCTCTGCAGCTCAATCGTCTGGCGCGCCGCGAGCAGCTCTGCAATCGTCCCGCGCAGCTCGCGGGCCAGGCGCAGGCTCTGCTCGTCGTCAGTCGGCGGCGTCGATGCGTCGCTGCGCACACCCGCGCCAGTCATTGCTTCGGGCTCGAGCGATCCATCACCCGTCGCGCGCTTGGCCGCCTCGGACGCGGCGGACGGGCGCCACGCCCAGAATGCCGAAGCGGCGGCCGCGATCGTGACCGCACCGGTCGCGACGACGGCATCAAGAGTCCCCAGGCGAGCCACGGAGAGCACGATCGCCGCGGCACCGAGACCAGCGAGCCAGCCTGCCGCTGACGCGCGCGGATGCCGCCAGATCTCGCGCCCGGCGGCGAGGAAGAAAGCGGCCGCGGCGATATCCGCGATGAAGGGAGTCCACGATCGGAGAGCATCGCCACCGAAGAGGCCGATCGCAGGCACCGCTTCGACCCATATGGCCAGGGCCACCACCGCGGCGATGCGGGCCCCGCGGCCCTCGAGCTCGCGCACCGGGAACGCTGCCGCGACCAGGAACGGGATCGACCCGACGGCCAGTCCCAGGGCAGCGGCGGGATGCGGGTAGCTTGATGCCGCGCCGCTTCCCACGAGGGCGATCGTCGCGAATCCGCTGGTGAGTGATCCGAAACCGGCCGCGCGCAGCATGGCCGTGACCGACGCGTCCTGGCGGTAGAGGCCGCGCACCAACCAGCCCAGAGTAGCCACTGCCGCTGCGAGCCCCGCAACCGCCGCGGATGCCGGCCCGAGCCAGGCCGAAGGCGCTGCTGGCCCGCTGGCGGCGAGCTCCAGCGGCGGGAAGAGGCGCAGGACGCCCACGGCCACCGGGGCGAGCCCGATCCAGAGGATGAGGCGCCCGGCGGTCTGGAGAGAGAAGCGACGATCGGTCTGCTGTTGCACGGATCCAGAGTGGTGCGGGCCTGCACCGGGAGTCTCGGGTGGTTGCGCGCGATGCAGCAATAGTACGAACGGAGCGCGGAAGCGGCCCCGTGCCATACTCCCGGCCGTGACGCAGGGCAGCCGCCGTTCGACGACCCGCAGCAGCGCGGTGGCGGGTGGCGCCGTGATGTCGCGTCGCGCGTTCCTGGACCTCACCGACCGACTGATCGCCGATGGCGATCGACTCGTTGCAGACCCGGACTGGAATCTCTTTCGCCTCTGGCTTCTGAACTCGGATGAGCTGCTCGAGCGTGTATGGGGGCGGATGGACCGATATCACCTGGCGTGGCTGAACGTCGGGCGCGACTCTGCGCCGCCGGGATCCGAGCTCGACGACGAGGGCACGCGCCGCTTCATCGGCGAGGTTGCGCGCGCCAAGCTCGCCGTTCTGCGTACGATGCGGAGCACGGTCGAGCGACGGGGCTGGACGCTGCTGAGCGACGATGAGCCGGAGGAGCCACAGCCGTGACGGATCGTCATGACGCGTTGATCGGTGGCCTGGCCGCGATCCTGGCCCACCCCGATGACGAGAGCTTTGGATGCGCCGGCGCACTTGCGCTGGCGCGGGCCGCCGGCCGTGTCACGCGCCTGCTCCTGGCGACGCGTGGCGAGGCGGGCAATCCGGACGGGACGCCCGATCCCAGCTTCGGCGAGCTGCGGGAACGCGAGCTCGTCTGCGCCGCCCAGGAGATCGGCCTCGATGAGGTGACCATCCTTGACGGCTATGCCGACGGCGAGGTTGCCGATGCCCGGTTCAACCAGCTCATCGACGACATTGCGACCTGGCTCGCCGAACGGCGTCCGGACGCGATCATCACGTTCGGCAGCCACGGCATCACCGGCCACCCCGACCACGTGGTGGTGGGGAGTGCGGCGCGCTGGGCCGTGGAGCGGCTCGGCGAGGCGGGCATCGCGCCGAGCGCCGTCTATGTGGTGAGCCCCGTCTTTGGCCCGGGCACGAACCGCTTCGACCTCTCCGACGAGGAACAGGGGGCGTCGCACCGGATCGACATCACCGACGTCGCCGACCGTAAGCTCAAAGCCCTCGAATGCCATGCCAGCCAGACCGATACCGCGGAGACCATCGCGGCACTGCGGGCCGCCATCGAGGCGGGTCGAACCATTTACGAGGGTTACACGCGGGTCCGTCCGGCCATCCGAGTGCCGCACCCGGCGTTCGACACGCGGCTCTGGTAGCTCCTTCGCTCATCTGCCGCGGCGGGCCGGCCTGCGAGGCGCCGCGTGCGTCAGAGGCACTTGTGCGGCTGTGCTGCACACGTAGCGGTGACGGGGGATCACGGTCGGCGGTCGGGGTTGTTCGCGCCCGGCGCTGCACAAGCCTGACTGCGCTCGAAGCCAGCGGCCTGGGAAACGCCCGCGACGCCTGGCGGGTGGCCCTCGGTCGCTCCCTTGCTAAGGCGCTCCGCGCTGCCGCTGCTAGACTGCCTCCATGACAATCGATTCCAACCTCGGCAAAGTCGACGAGGTGATGACCGCGCTCTATGACATCTACGATCCGGAGATCGGGATGAGTATCGTCGACCTCGACCTGATCAAGCACGTCGAGATTGGGGCCGACGGGCAGCCGACCGAGATCAAGATGGTGCTCACAACGCCCTTCTGCCCGTGGGCGGGAGACCTCATCCAGACGGTGAAGCAGAAGACAGAGGAAGTCGTTGGGCCCCCGGTCAAGGTCACGCTCCTAGCCGATCGCTGGGAGCCGCCGCCCGGCCTCTTCTAGAGCAGACGAGAGGCCATTCGCCTCAGGCTTTGTCGGGGGCGGCCGAGGGCGGAGCCGTCTTCTCGTCCGCCATCTGAACCGCTCGCACCAACGCCTCCTCGAGCTGGGTGACCGTGAACGGCTTGAGCACGATGAGCACGCCCTGCTCGGTGAGGTACCCCTGCTGTTCGGAGACGTCGCGCACGGCGGCGCTGCACAGGATCACCGGAACGCGCTCCAGCTCGCGGTCCATTCGTATCTTCTGCAGGAGCTGCCATCCGGCGAGCTCGCGGCCGCCGAAGATCAGGTCGAGGATGATGATGTCGGGCTTCGCCGCGCGGACCTGATCCATCTCGCGGGGCGCGAACGAGATGAGGACCGTCTCGAACCCCATCTCCTCCAGGATGTCCTTGAAGAGCTCGAGGATCTCCTGGGTGTCGTTTGCAATGAGGACCCGTTTTCCAGCGCCCGGTTTGGGCTCGCGAGGTGGCATCTGCGTACAGTACGCCGCACGTTTCATGCCGTGCTGCGGCGACCGCCGAAAGGGGACGGCGTGCTCGACGGACGCAGCGCGCGGGCCGCGCCCCGGCGTGGCGCGGCTACCATGACGCCGTGCGGATCTACACACGCAAGGGCGACAAGGGAACCACCGGCCTCCTCTTCGGAGGCGCCCGCATCTCGAAGGCGGACCCCCGCGCGGATGCCTACGGATCGACCGATGAGGCCGTCTCCGCCCTCGGACTGGCGCGGGCTGAGTTTGGTGCCCTGACGGACCGGACCGAGGCGCGCCTCCACGAGCTGATCGTGCGGGTGCAACGCGAACTCTTCGTGGTAGGCGCCGAGCTCGCCACGCACACGGATCGACGAAATCGGCTTACGCCGGGCACCTCACTGGTCACGGCCGAGATGGTCACCGCGCTCGAGGCGGAGATCGACTCGCTCGAGGAGCGTTTTCCAATGCCGTCGGAATTCGTGATCCCCGGCGAGACCGTCCCGGGGGCGGCAATCGATGTTGCGCGAACGGCGGTCCGACGGGCGGAGCGGCGCGTGACCGCCCTGGTTGAGGCGGGCGAGCTGCCCGCCGATTCCCACGTCCTGCCGTACCTGAACCGGCTAGCCGATCTGCTCTTCGTTGCGGCCCGCGCCGCCGATGGGGGTTTCCTGGCTGTCCGCGAGGCGAACGGACCAGCGTAGACGCGGCGCCCCCGGGCGATGGCATCTCGCTGCGGTTTCGGGTGTCGAGGGAGCCAGCTTCCTGCCGAATTCGCGGCTTCCGGCGCTAGAATCGACTGAAACCCTGCAGCCTTTGCGCCGAGACGCCCGTCGGGCTACGCGGCGCCCTCACAAGGAGCTTCCGCCATGACCATCGCCGCCACCAAGTACCGCATGTTCATCGACGGCGAGTGGGCCGATGCCTCCAGCGGCGAGACGGTCGAGGTGATCAATCCGGCAACGGAGGAGGTGATCGCCGAGGTTCCGAAGGGGAGCGAGGCGGACGTTGACCGAGCGGTCGAAGCGGCGCGGGCCGCGTTCGACACGTGGTCGCTCACCACGCCGGCGGAACGCAGCGGGATGCTCCACAAGTTCGCCGACGCGATCGCCGCCAACGCCGTGGAGCTCTCGAGCCTGGAGAGCGCCAACGTCGGCAAGCCCAAGGGAGTGAGCGACTTCGACCTGGAGTTCTCGATCGACAACGTCCGCTTCTTCGCGGGCGCGGCGCGAGTCGTAGAGGGCAAGGCGGCTGGCGAGTACGTGAGTACCCACACCAGCATGATCCGTCGGGAGCCGGTTGGCGTTATCGGCCAGGTGGCACCCTGGAACTACCCGCTGATGATGGCGATCTGGAAGCTGTGTCCGGCGCTTGCCGCGGGCAATGCGGTGGTCCTCAAGCCTTCGAGCTGGACGCCGCTGACGGCGATCCGTCTGGCGGAGCTGGCGGCGGACATCTTCCCCAAGGGCGTCCTGAACGTCGTGACCGGACCGGGCAAGGTGGTCGGTCAACGGCTCGTGACGCATCCCCAGGTCGACATGGTCTCACTGACCGGCGATACCGCGACCGGCAAGGAGATCGCAGCGGCGGCGGCGCACAGCGTGAAGCGGCTGCACCTGGAGCTCGGCGGCAAGGCCCCCGTCCTCGTCTTCGACGACGCCGATCTCGACGCTCTGACCGAGGCGGTCAAGCTGGCCGGGTTCTTTAACTCGGGCCAGGACTGCACGGCGGCCACGCGGGTCATCGCGCGGGACACGATCTATGACGACGTGCTCGCGCACCTCGTCCCGGCGGTCGAGTCGATCAAGGTGGGCAACCCGGCGGATGCCGACGACCTGGACATGGGACCCCTCGTCAGCAAGTCCCAGCAGGAACGCGTGATGGGCTTCGTGGATCGCGCCCGCGGCTACGGCGGCAAGGTCGCGACCGGCGGCTCATCGAACGGAAAACGCGGCTTCTTCTACAAGCCGACCCTGGTGACCGACGTCGCCCAGGACTCGGAGATCGTCCAGGGCGAGGTCTTTGGCCCGGTCGTCACCGTCCAGCATTTCGCCGACGACGAGGAAGGAATCCGATGGGCGAACGGCGTGCCGTACGGGCTGGCTGCGTCCGTCTGGACACGGGATGTCAAGCGGGCGCTCAATGCGGCCCGGCGCCTCCGCTACGGGACGGTCTGGATCAACGACCATCTGACCATCGTGTCCGAGATGCCGCACGGCGGGTTCGGACAGTCCGGCTACGGCAAGGACATGAGCCTGTACAGCATCGAGGACTATACGATCGTCAAGCATGTGATGGCCAAGATCAGCTAGACCGATCGCGACCGGGGAGTTGATGGCGTGCCCGAAAGGGCACCTCGGCTGGCGCTGCAACAGCCTTCGGTACCCCTCCGGCCCGCCTCCTACTTCGGACCGGGCTTTCAGGCTTGTTGGCTTTGACAGCGGGAAGGATTCGCGCGGCGCCTGCTAGCATCCGGGGCAATGAGCACCACCGCGGGATCGGCTCCCACCGGCGGGCGGCGACGGCGGACGCATGCGTTCGATGGCCAGCCGCTGGAACCGGTCCCATCGGCTGTTCAGGCGCCGTCGCCGGCGCTTGAACCCCAGAGAGGCCGGACGCCTGCCCTCGAGCCGAGGGAGAACGATCGCCTCTTTCGCGATGGCGTTGCCCTCTTCAACGGTGCGAGGTACTGGCACGCTCACGAGGCGTGGGAGACCCTGTGGCGCGCGGCCCCAGACGAGGAGCGCGACTTCTATCAGGGGCTGATCCAGATCGCCGCCGGGTTGCTCCATCTGCAGCGACGAAACGCGCGAGGAGCTCGGAACAAGCTTGCCGAGGGGCTCGCCAAGCTGGGACTGTTCCAGCCCGTGCATCACGGCATCTTCGTCAACGAGCTTATTGGGGTATCGGAGCGATATCTGCGCGACCTCAACGACGGCTACCTGCCCTACCTCATCCCACCCGTCATCCGCTTCGTCGATGCGGACGAGTCGCCGGATTGGAGCCGATAGACCGATGGCGGAGCCCGACGAGGGGTTTCGTATGGAGCACGACTCGATGGGGGAGGTACGGGTCCCGGCGGGTGCCAAGTGGCGCGCCCAGACGCAGCGCGCGGTCGAGAACTTCCCGATCAGTGGGATGCCCATCGATCGCGGGTTGATCCAGGCCCTCGCCCAGATCAAGGCCGCGGTCGCCCGGGTCAAGGGGGCAGAGGGGATCATCGGTCAGGAGCTGGCCGATGCAATCGCGGGAGCAGCGGACAAGGTTGCCGAAGGCGCCTACGTCGATCAGTTCCCGATCGACGTCTTCCAGACGGGCTCGGGCACGAGCAGCAATATGAACATGAACGAGGTGCTCGCCACCGTGGCAGCGGAGCGCCTCGGACGCCCGGTCCATCCCAACGACGACGTGAATCACCCGCTCTCGTCGAACGACATGTTTCCTGCCGCCATCCACGTCGCCGCAACGGCCGGGATCGTGAACGAGCTGATTCCGGCGCTCGAGCACCTGGCGGCATCCCTGGAAGGCAAGCGCGACGAATTCGCGGGCCTGGTGAAGGCCGGTCGCACGCACTTGATGGATGCGACGCCGGTCACCCTTGGGCAGGAATTCGGTGGCTATGCCGCCCAGGTCCGGCTGGGAATCGAGCGCCTGCGGTCGACCTTGCCGCGGGTGGCTGAGCTGCCGCTCGGCGGAACTGCGGTCGGCACCGGGATCAACGCGCCTCCCGGCTTCGGCGGAAGGGTGACTGCCGAGCTGGCGGCCGCGACGGGCCTGCCGGTCACCGAGGCTCGCAATCATTTCGAGGCGCAAGGCGCGCGGGATGGCATCGTGGAGCTCTCCGGGCAGCTGCGCACGATCGCCGTGAGCTTGACAAAGATCGCCAACGACCTGCGGATGATGGGCTCCGGGCCTCGGGCCGGCCTGGCGGAGATCCACCTGCCCGACCTCCAGCCCGGAAGCAGCATCATGCCCGGCAAGGTGAATCCGGTGCTTCCCGAGGCGGTCCTGATGGTCAGCGCCCAGGTGATCGGCAACGACGCTGCCATTGCGTGGGGCGGAGCGTCGGGCAACTTCGAGCTGAACACCATGCTGCCGGTCCTCGGGCGCAACATCCTCGAGTCGATCCGGCTGCTGGCAAACGTTGCACGACTATTCGCCGATCGATGCATCGACGGGATCACCGCCGACCAGGAGCGGATGCGGGCATACGCGGAAAGCTCACCGAGCGTCGTGACGCCGCTCAACGCGTACATCGGTTACGAAGAGGCTGCGGTGGTTGCCAAGCAGGCGCTGGCCGAGGGCAAGACGATCCGCCAGGTGGTGGTCGAGCGCGGCTACGTGAGCGATGGCAGGCTGACCGAGGCGGAGCTGGACGAAGCCCTCGACGTCCTGAGGATGACTCGTCCCTGATCACCGGCCTGAGCTCCTAGACCCACGCGTACAATCGCGACAATTCGCCAGTCCGCTTCCCAGCGGCGCCGCTCTCGGCGTTGCCCCATGCGAGGAGACTCCCGCCGTGTCCACCACTGCACCTACGAACACCGCCGCGGCAAGCGGTACGACCACCACCTACCACAACCTCATCGGCGGGAAATGGGTCGACGCCCGGTCGGGCAAGACCTTCACCAGCGTTTCGCCCGCGAACCGCGACGACGTCATTGGAACCTTCCCGGCCTCTGGGCCTGACGACGTTGACGCCGCCGTGGCGGCGGCCAGGGCAGCCTTCCCTGCCTGGTCGCTCATGCCGGCACCCAAGCGCGGCGAGATCCTGTTCAAGGTCGCCCGACTCCTGGCCGAGCACAAGGAGGATCTCGCGCGACTCATGACCCGCGAGATGGGCAAGGTCCTCCCCGAGGCGCGCGGCGACGTCCAGGAGGCGATCGACGTCGCCTACTACATGGCCGGGGAGGGGCGCCGCCTCTTCGGGATGACCGTCCCGTCAGAGATGCCCAACAAGTTCGCCATGGCGATTCGGCGGTCGATTGGCGTGGCCGGGATCATCACGCCCTGGAATTTCCCGATTGCGATTCCCGGCTGGAAGCTGTTCCCGGCGCTCATCTGTGGCAACACGGCGGTCATCAAGCCCGCATCGGACACCCCCGCGTGCGTGGTCCGGTTCGCCGAGCTGCTCATGGAAGGCGGCATCCCTGATGGCGTGCTCAACGTCGTCACCGGCTCGGGCGAGGCGGTCGGCCATTCGCTCGTGGAGCATCCCGACGTCCGGATCATCTCCTTCACGGGGCACACCGAGACCGGGATCGACATCAGCACCCGCGCCGCGCAGACGCTCAAGCGCGTCTCCCTCGAGCTGGGTGGCAAGAACCCGATCGTCGTCTGGGAGGACGCCGACCTCCAGCTGGCCCTGGACAGCGCCATCTGGTCCGCCTTCGGCACCTCCGGCCAACGCTGTACCGCGGCGAGCCGGCTGATCGTCCACCGCAACGTCCACGATCAATTCGTCGAGATGCTGCGCAAGCGGGTGGCGTCCCTGGTCCTGGGGGACGGCCTCGAGGAGACGACCGATGTCGGTCCGGTCATCAATGACCGCGCGATCGAGCGGATAGCCGGCTACGCCGCCATTGGCCGCACGGAGGCGGAGCTCGTGATCGGCGGGGAACCTGCGACCGAAGGCGACCTGGCAAAGGGAACCTTTTTCCAGCCGACGATCTTCACCCACGTGAAACCCGATGCTCTCATCGCCCAGGAGGAGATCTTCGGGCCGGTCACATCGGTCATTGCGGTCGATGACTGGGATGAGGCGGTGCGAATCGTGAACTCGGTGAAGTACGGCCTGTCGACCTCCCTGTTCACCCATGACGTGAACCTTGCGTTCCGCAGCATCCGAGACTTCGACTCGGGGCTCGGGTACGTAAATCACGGCACGATCGGCGCCGAGGCCCACCTGCCGTTCGGCGGCACCAAGGCGACCGGAAACGGTCACCGGGAGGTGGGACAGGCTGCCCTCGACTTCTTCTCGGAGTGGAAGAGCGTCTATGTCGACTACTCCGGCAAGCTGCAGCGGGCGCAGATCGACACCACGTTCATCGACGAGGTGTGACGCGCGTTCGATTGCTTTGACCGAGGACGGAAGGCGTGCCAGCATGGCTCGACCGATGCGCCTTCCACTCTTCCCGCTGCACGTCGTCCTCTTCCCGCACCTGCCGCTGCCCCTCCATATCTTCGAGGAGCGGTATCGGGCATTGACGCGCGACGTCCTGGCCGAAGGGTCGCCGTTCGCTGGGCAGTTCGTGGTCAGCATGATCACCGAGGGTCCCGACGTGGCACCCACCGGGACCGACGCCGGCATCCCGACCCGTGCCCGACAGATTGGCACCATCGCCGAGGTTCGCACCGCGGAGCAGTTTCCCGACGGCCGATGGGCGTTGTTGGCGGTTGGCGTCGGTCGCGCCGCGCTCGGCGAGGTTAATCGCGGCGGCGTCTATCCAACCGTCGATGCCGCGCCGCTTCCCGAGCTGACGGGTGTCGGCGCCGGTGCTCTGCTGCGCCAGGTCCAGTCGGCCCTTGATCAGTACCTGTCGACGGTGAAACGCTACGCGGCGTCTGCAGCGTCCCTGGGAAACGATGATCGCACGGCCAACGACGTGACTGCCTCGCTCGACGCCGTCCTCAAGCCGATCCATCTGCCCGAGGATCCGCTGGCCGCAAGCTACGCCGTGGGCGGCATCCTCCAGGTCGAGCTGATCCGCAAGCAGCAGCTTCTCGAGCTGCCCGACGCTGCCAGCCGACTCCAGATGGAACTCAACCTGCTGCGCCGCGAGTCGAGCCTGCTCGCCGATGGCGCCATGCCGCCGGTGCCGCCCGCCGACCTTCGATACCACCCCAACTGAGACCAGCCAGGCCCATGGCCCGCCCCCTCGAGCGCCGCACCCGCCTGTCCGCTGCCGTGGCGCTGCTGCTCGTTGCGTGCGCGACCTCGCTGGCCTCGCCCTCGGCCATGCCGGGGATCGGCTCCCCGGCTGCGTCGCCGTCGTCCTCGTCGGGCTCAGGCAGCTTGACGGCGAGCCCCACGAGCTCGCCAGGGACCACAACCTATGTCGTGCAGCCGGGCGACACGCTCTTCGCCATCGCGCAGCGCTTCGCGGCCAGCATTGAGGAGCTGCAGGCGTGGAACGCCGCCGCATATCCGTCGCTCGCGACGGATCCGACCAGCCTGCAGGCGGGCTGGACGCTGGTGGTCGCGGGCGAGCCTGGCGTCACGCCGCAGCCAACTCCGAGCCTGGCCCCCAGCGGCACGCCAGTGACCGCCGGCTGCCATTCCGGCAATCGCGCGGCGGCGAGCCCGCGGGCCGTGTACTTCGCCGTTCGAGATGCCCGACGCGAGTTGGCGCTGACGTTTGACATGGGCGGGCGCCTCGACCCGGCGATCGAGATCATGAATTTCCTGATTGCAAACCGGATCTGCACCACGCTATTCCCGACGGGGGCGATGAGCCAGACGGCGATCGGCCGGCAGGTCCTGGCATTGGTGCGGGCTCATCCGGAGCTCTTCGAGATCGGCAACCACACCATGCACCACTGCGACCTCGTGCGCGGGGGCCTGGGCTCGCCGAGTACGGCACCCTGCGCGACCGACGGAGCTCCGACCCCGGCATTCATCCGCAAGGAACTGACCGATGCGGCTGCGATCCTCTCGGCGGCGACCGGGCAGCAGCCGGTTCCCTATTGGCGGCCGCCGTATGGGAGCATCAACCAGACCGTCCTGGATGCCGCCGCGAGCGTTGGGTATACGAAAACCTTTATGTGGAGCATCGACACGATCGACTGGAAGCCGATCTCCCAGGGCGGGCCGACGGCGCAGCAGATCGCATCGAAGGTCGAGGCCGGGGCGGCCAGTGGCTCGACGGTGCTGATGCACCTTGGCGGCTACGAAACCCTCGCTGCCCTGCGGCTGATGGTGCCGGTCCTCCGCGAGCACCGCTACTCGCTGACGTCGCTCTCCGACCTGTTGGACGAGCGCTGACGGGGCTAATGGGCGGACCCGCTCATCAGCCGATTGGGATCGCTGCCCCGCTGAGCGGCGCCGAGTCGGGGCCTGCCAGGAATCGGATCAGCTCGCCCAGCCTGCGGGGCGGGACCCAGGTTGCCGTCTTGGCATTCGGCATGGACTCGCGGTTGGCCGGGGTGTCGACGGTCCCCGGCAGCACGCAATTCACGCGAATCTGACGCGGGCGCAGCTCGGCGGCCAGCGAGCCGCTCCAGGCGATGACTGCGGCTTTCGCCGCGACGTACGGGCCGGAGCGGGGCGGCGTGCTGAGCGCAGCACGTGCCCCGATCGTCACGATTGCCGCATCGCCCGATGATTCGGCAGCGGTCGCCAGGAATGGGATGGCCGCTAGGACGACCTCGACGGTCGATCGAAAGTCGAGCGACAGCAATTGCTCGAAGTCAGACCAGCTCGCCTCGTCGAGCGGCGTAAGTCGAAACCCTCCGGCCAGGCAGACGAGCGCATCCAGACCCCCGAGTGCGGCGGAGGCAGATTCGACCGCTGTGCGGACCGCGCCCGCATCGGTCAGGTCAGCGCCGAACCACGCGACGCCGTCGTGCGCACTCCCCGGA
>Ga0070708_100001210_pt1 | contig 19863 bp, 23 predicted proteins | sample KBSK5503metaG_FD_65469 | JGI IMG/M metagenome (GOLD analysis project Ga0070708, IMG submission 65469) | Corn, switchgrass and miscanthus rhizosphere microbial communities from Kellogg Biological Station, Michigan, USA - KBS K5-50-3 metaG | ecosystem: Host-associated > Plants > Roots >... | reverse complement strand
GCGACCTGGCGAAGATCGGCAAGCCGGTCGATCGCAAGGAGTTCGGGATGAGCCCGCCCACCGTGAATGCCTACTACGATCCCTCGATGAACGAGATGGTGTTCCCCGCGGGCATCATGCAGACGCCGTTCTTCAAGACCGACGCGCCGGAGCCGGCGAACTACGGCGGCCTGGGCATGGTGATGGGCCACGAGCTGACGCACGGCTTCGACGACCAGGGCCGGCAGTTCGACGGGGACGGGAACCTCCACGAATGGTGGTCGAAGCCGGTGAGCGACGCGTTCACGCAGCGCGCCGAGTGCGTCGCGAAGCAGTACGACGGCTACACCGCGGTGGAGGACGTGAAGCTGAACGGCCATCTCACGCTGGGTGAGAACATCGCCGACATCGGCGGCCTGAAGCTGGCGCACGCGGCGCTGGGGCAGAAGCGCGGGGCGCAGCTCGACAACAAGACCGAGCAGGACTTCTTCGTCGCCTTCGCCCAGACCTGGTGCACGAACTACCGGCCGGAAGCGGCGCGGCTTCAGGCGCAGACCAACCCGCATTCGACGGCACAGTGGCGGGTGAACGGACCCGTGTCGGACAATCCCGACTTCGCCAGGGCGTTCTCCTGCACGGCGGGAACGCCGATGGCGCCGCAGAACCGCTGCACGGTCTGGTAGCCGGCGAGGGCTACGACGCGCTGGCCACCGGGCGCCGTTCGGCTCTCCACCAGGCGCTGTAGCGGCAGTCGAGGCAGTGGCCCCAGACGCGATCGATCCCCACCTGCGCTCCGTTGCGCTGTTCGAAGTGGCTCAGGTGGCGACTCGTCTCGACCGCCTTGCCGCCGCATGCCCTGCAGCGCGGCTGGCCGGCCTCATCGAAATGGCATTCGTTCGGGTCCATGTGTCAGCGCGCCAGTTCTGGTTGCGGGTCGACCGGCTCGTACCAGGTCTGCTCTTCGGAGCAATGGCGGCAGACCCCCTCGACCCGCTCGAGTTGGATGACGTTGTCGTCCCCGCGCCAGCGGAGCGACGAAGGAGACAACCGCCTGCGGAGCACCTCGACCTCGGATCTGTCGCACCTGGAGCAGCGACGGTTGCCGTCGTTCACTGACGTCTCGATCCAGCCGACGACGAGATGGATCGGTTGTTCGCCAAAGGGTCCTGGATCCCGGCGCCGGGGCGTTTTGCTGACCGTCGGTAAGACGGGGTCGCGAAGCGACGAAGGCGCAAGGGAGAACATACCACTTGCTCCCGCCTTCAGCCAGGAATCTGCCGGAGCGACGAGCGGAACGGAACGCAGGAGGTTATGCTGTCTTGGTGATGAATCCCTACGAGGCAAAGACCGAAGCGCTTCTGCGCGAAGGAAAGGCCATGCTCGAGCGCCGTTCGGTGGTCATGCGCGCGCCGACCCCGGCCTTCTCCGCTTTGGCTCGCAGGAGGAAGTTGATGAAGCTCGAGGCGCGATTCGCCGACGTGAGCCGCCGCTTCGAGCTGTTGCGCACCGCGGGAACCGAGGGCGTCGCGGATCTCAAGGTTGGCCTGGAGAAGGCCATGGACGCGTTCCGATCCGAGATCGGTTGGAAGCCGTGAGGGGCGGGGCCGACCACCAGTACCGGTGGTGGCTCCTCGACGGGGATCTCGACATCGTGTCCGACGGGAGCGTCGGGGGCGCTTCCCTGCTCGCCGCGCTCGCCGACGTGAGCCAGGAGTTGCGCAGGCTGAGCGAGAGCGGAACGCATCCGGTCAACCACCCCTACCGCCTGATCGTATATCGCGGCGCCTCTGTCGTCGCGGTGCGGCCGGCGTCGATCGGGATCTGTTGATGGAGCCGCTCCGCCCGTTTGGCGCGCGAGCTTTCAGGGAATATGGTGACGTCCGGGTCCTCCCAGGAGATCGGCGAGCCGGCGCGGAAGGGGGAGGCGGATGAAGAAGCTCATCGAAATCGTCGATCTGTCGAATGGCGCGATCACCAATCGGAAGCCCGACACGCTGAGGCTCGACGTCCCTGCCGATCTGGATTGGATGACCGGCGGCGTCTCCGTGGATGCGGACCGCATCGTCCGGTACTTCGCCGCGGGAGCCGCGAGACGCCTCTATATCGGCCGCCCCCGCCGCCTGGCGGGCCGGGTCGTGGGCGAGGAATGCCTGGTCGCGGTCGAATGCGCGGAAAGCGAAAACGCCCGTTCGCTCCTCCGGTATGCCCTCTCCATCGTGAACTGATCGGCGCTCAGGCGTTCCCCGGTTCCACCGCCGCCAGCCGATACAGCCGCGGCGAATTCGACCGCGGGGATCGATCGGCCACCAGGCACTCTTCGCCCCGGGTCCGCCAGGAGAGCGGCCGGACGAAGGCTGAATACTCCCGGCTCTTCCCGTCGCTCGCGATGTAGTGTCCATGCGACTGCTCGTCGAGCGACACCACCCCGTCCGGGCGATCGAAGTCCGCCGGCACATCGAGCGTCAGCGTATCGCTCGGGCGTTCGTGCACCTCTCCATTCCGCAGATCGACGATCGCGATCAAGCGCTTCATCGTTCCTCCTCCAACCCCGAGCGACTCAGCTTCTCCGGGCCAGGGAGAGGATGATTCCGCGGGTGACGTCGTTTTCAACGCGCACGAGCGTCCGCAAACGCTTCACGCCAGGTATTGCCCTGCCCTTCCACGGTGTACGTCGATCGCACTTGGCAGCTGCACACGGTGCAGCAGTAACGCGCGAGGCGTCCCCGCTGGATCTTGCCGGCGTTCGACGGGCGGAACTTGATTGTCCCGGTTGCGCCCCATCGCCGGACCGCCTCGGCCTGGGCTTGCTTCTGTGTCATGTCCTTCATGTTGCCACTCTTATCACGGATGCGCGCTGGCGGCGCCCGAAGGTGCTAGAGGTAAAGGACATGGCAAGCGAAAAGGAGCACCGCATCGCGCTGTTCATCGATTTCGAAAACCTGGTGACGAACACCGGGATCAGTCCCGCCACGTTCGACCTGCAACCCTCGATGGACCGCCTGCTGGAAAGAGGAAAGGTGGTGTTCCGGCGCGCCTACTGCGACTGGTCGCGGTTCCGCGAGGCTACCCGCCGGTTGCACGACTTCGCGGTCGAGCTGATCGACGTTCCGCCTTCCACGCGCGCGGGAAAGAACGGGGCGGACATGCGGGTGGTGATCGATGCGCTCGAGCTCTGCTATGCCCGCGAGCACATCGACACCTTCGCCATCGCGTCCGGCGACAGCGATTTCTGCCCGCTGGCCTACAAGCTGCGCGAGAACGACCGCGTGGTGATCGGGCTGGGGGTGAAGGAAGCCACCTCCCCGCTGTTCGTCAAGGCGTGCGACGAGTTCATCTATCTGAAGCCACCCGGGAAAGGCGCGCCGCGCAAGTCCGATGAGCCCGCCAGCGTGCGCGCCCCGCGGAAGCCGGCATCCCAGCGGCGCGAAGCGGGCCGGATTCCGCCCATCGCCCGGGAGGTGGTGTCGAGCCTTCTCTCGCGCGCGACGGGCCCGCTGAATCCCTCGCTGATCAAGGAGACCATCGTCCGGAAGCAACCAGACTTCGACGAGAGGGAGCAGGGGTTTTCCACGTTCAGCCGGCTGCTGCAGGCGATGGAGCGCGAAGGTCTGCTCAAGCGGCAGCAGCTCAATGGCCGGCAGTGGTACGTCTTGCCACCGGATGCGGCGACTTCGAGCGGGGAACCCGCTGACGACGAGCCCGCCCCGGTGAAGGACACCTGACCGCAAGAGGGGGCCCGATGCAGACGGATCCGGACGAAGTGCGCCTCTTGCTCGAGAAGCTGCTGGGAGAGACTCGCGCGCGCTTTCGCCAGGGGAAGACGAAGTTTGCTCTCGCGCAACAGCTGATGGACGTCGATCTGGAGATTCGTGACGTCCTCTCCCGGCCGGCTTCGGCCGATCTGGACATCGATGTCCGCCGCCTCACGGCGCGCTTGCGTGCGCTCGACCCGCACTGAGAACCGCTGAACGGCGTATGATCGACCTGAGGTTGGCGCTGGCGAAGGAGCGTGGGACGCATGGATCGGGATCAGCTGCGGGCGAGGATCGAGCAGGCGACGCGACGCCTGGTCGTCGCGGAACAGGCGATGCAGAGCGCGCTGCAAGCGGTGGAACCCGCCGCCAAGCCGGAGAAGGCCATGATCAGCGATGTGCTTCGCGCTGCCTTCGATGAATTGCGAAGCGCGAAGAACGAGCTCCTCGATCTCGAGCACCAGATCGCCGTGGATGGTTGAACCGCGGCCGGGTGCGACGAGGCCGCGAACTTCCCTACCGGCAGCTCGGCCGTGAGACCACGCCGTGACCATCGCGTGACTCTGGAAGCTTAGTCTGCAAGCCACGGCCACATGTCGACCGACTTGCAACACGTCCGGTTTCCCCCGGAAAGCTCCTTCCGCGCCGACCTTCAGCGCCGGGTGAGCGACTATTTCGAAGGGTCCGCGCGGTCGCGTCATGGCGGGTGGGCGATGGCGGCCAAGAGCGCGTTCATGCTCGCGTGGCTCGCCGCGTCCTACGGCTTTCTCATGTTCGCGCCGCTGCGCGCCTGGCAAGCCGCGCTGCTCGGCGTATCCGTCGGCCTCGCCATGGCCGGCGTCGGCTTCTGCGTCATGCACGACGCGAACCACGGAGGCACTTCGTCGAGCACGCGCCTGAACGCGGTGATGTCGTTCACGCTCGACCTCCTGGGAGCCAGCTCGTGCGTCTGGCGTCTCAAGCACAACGCTCTGCACCACGCGTACCCGAACGTCTCCGGCCTGGACCCGGACATCGAGGCGGGGAGCCCGCTGCTGCGGCTCGCCCCCTGGCAATCGCATCGCGGACATCATCGCTTCCAGCACCTGTATGTCTGGCTTCTCTATGGCCTCTTCCCCTTGCAATGGTGGTTCGTCGACGACTTCCGCGAGCTCGCCACGGGTCGCATCGCCGGTCATCAATTCCCACCGCCGCGCGGGCGAACGCTCTTCATCGCCCTGATCGGCAAGGCGCTCTTCATCGGCTGGGCCTTCGTGCTGCCTGCGCTTCTCCATCCTTCCTGGGCGCTGGTGCTGGTGTGGGGGCTCGCCATCTTCACCCTGGGCAACGTGCTCGCGTCGGTCTTCCAACTCGCGCACTGCGTGGACGAGGCGGACTTCGTTCCGCACCGCCGCGTCGAGACGGACTGGGCCGAGCACCAGACGGCGACCACGGTGAACTTCGCGCGCGCCAACACGCTCCTGGGTTGGTACCTGGGGGGCCTCAACTTCCAGGTAGAGCACCACCTGTTCCCGCGGGTCTGCCACGTGCACTACCCCGCGCTCTCCAGGATCGTGGAGGAGACTTGCCGGGCGCATCGCATCCGCTACCGGTGCGAGCCCACGTTGATCAGTGCGCTCGCGGCGAACTGGCGCTGGTTGCGTCGCATGGGTTCGCCTGTCGGCGATGGCCCCGCGACCGTTCTAGAACAGATCTCATAACCCCGCCAGGAGTGATCAGCCTCAGGCGTAGCCGCAAAGCCGCACCTCCGGTGCGGCAGCGGCTAGCCCGTAGTTGAGAACCAGCGCGAGAGCACCCGGTACACCTCGGGGTGCGAGAGCAGGTCCACGTGGCTCATGCCGGCGCCGACCCACTGCCGCTCTTTGGGAAAGTCCAGCGTCAGGCTGGGATCCCGGTGCCGGCCCAGGGCGCTGTCGAGGGACACCAGTCCATCGCCCGCGAGGCGCCCCGCTGTCGCCACGCTCTTTTCGCGGATCGCCGCCATCGCAAAGCAGTCGACGCCGGCGGGCAGCGGCACCGGCCGGCGGCAATCCCGCTGTAGCTGGAACCGGTCGCGCTGTTCCCAGTCCTCATCCTGGATGCTGCCGTAGCGCAGGTCGGTGATGCCCGCGCTGCGGATCTTTCCCAGCCGCGCGAAGGGAGCGCTGTAAGGGCTCAGTCCAAGGGCAACGTCCACCCAGTTGCCGCCCCGCTCGAGCCGCGCGCCGTGGTGGGGCGTGCCCAGGAACACCAGCTTGCGCAGGAACGCCGGCCAGCGATGCCCGAGCGATGCGCCGGCGTGGCAAGCGCTGCGCGCGACCAGCCCGCCCATGCTGTGGGCGAGGATGGAGATCTCGTCGAGGGGCACCGGCCACTGCGCGATCGCCGTTTCCAGCAGAGTGGCGAGCGCGCGCCCGTTGGTCGAGATGTGCAACCCGCTGTTGTAATGGACGTACACCGCCACGTATCCATGGTCGCGCTCCAGTGCGGCGCCGTGGTCGTGCCCCGGGCGGTTCCACTGCAGGTCGTTCATCGACGAACCGTGGACGAGCAGCAGCAGCTTCTTGCTCGCGCGCGGAAGCGCCAGCCGCAGAGCGCGTCCCTCGAGCTGCAGAGCCTGACCGCCCCGCCGCAGCTGCATCTGGATGGCGAGCGGATTTCCGGTAGCGAGAAGGTAATCGCCGAGGACTCCGTTGAGGGCCGCGACGATCGCCTCCGCTTCCCGCGGCGAGCGCGCCTCCCCGATCAGACGCGCGAGCTCACTGAGGGCGACGTCGATCCCGGCCCCGATCAGTCCAGCGACTCCCCGGACGCTCCGGTAGACGAGGCCGGTGATGCGCCGCGTGCGGCCCCGGATGGGCACTCCCAGGATCCCCGGCACACGAGTGACGGTGAGGTGCATGGCCTCGACCAGATCGATGACGCCGCGCGTGGCGTCGAGGGCCAGCCTGCCGACCCCGCGCAGATCCGAGACGTGGTTGCGACGTTGCCCCGTCATCCTCTTCGACCTCGCCGAGGAACATAACGCCACGCGCCTTCCCAGTCCCCCCGAACCGTTTCTTGCGCCCGCTGGGCGGGCGCGAGTAGGAATGGAGGATGGACCCTGCATCACTGAGCGTGGTGGTGAACGAGCTCGCTCCCGTGCTCGCGGCGCTCATCTTCGCCGCGCTGCCCATCGGGATCATCTACGTGCTCAAGTCCCACAAGGTCCGCATGCGCGAGCTGGATCTGGAGGCGCAGATGCTGCCGCGGAACGCGGAGGCGCGCCTCGCGGCCATCGAGGCCCGGCTGGCGGCCATCGAGCAGGCGGTGAGCGCGCCCAGGCTGGGTCTCCCGGAGCAGCGGGCGGCGCTCCTGGAGGGGCCAGCCACGGGGACCGAGTCGGCGCCGCTGGTGCGCGCGCGCGAGCGCTGACACGGTGCAGAGCGAATGGGAAGTCGCTGAGGTCGAGCTCGAAGGCAGGCTGCGCGCCTGGGCGATTCCTGTCGCGCTCGCGGGCGCGTTTCTCGTCGTCTCGACCGGCGCCGGCCAGTTCCTGGTCCGCGTGTTCCTCGGCATGTGGGTGCACGAGCTGGGACACGCGACGGTTGCCTGGCTGTCGGGTTTCCCGGCGTTTCCCGGGCCCTGGTTCACTCCCATGGCGCAGTCGCGATCGGGCGCGTTCGGGTTCGTGGTCTTCGCGGCCATCGCGGCGGGCGCGTACTGGGCCTGGCGCACTGAACGCCGGCGACTCTGCGCCGCGCTCGCGGTGCTGCTGGCGTTGCAGCTCTTCTGCACGGTCGCGCTATCGGAAGAGCGCGCCAAACAGGCCGTCGTCTTCATGGGAGACGGCGGCTGCCTCGTGCTCGGGTCGCTCCTCATGCTCACCGTGTACGCGCCCGAGGACAGCGCCCTGAAGCGTGGCTGGCTGCGGTGGGGATTCCTGGTCATCGGCGCCGGAGCATTCGCGGACGCGTTCGCGCAATGGTGGGCGTCGCGGAAGGATTTCGACCGGATTCCCTTCGGGATGAATGAAGGAGCGGGACTGAGCGACCCCAGCGTGCTCAGTGAGACGTACGGGTGGTCGGCGGACCAGATCGTCGGGCGGTACGTGGCGCTGGGGTGCGCCTGCCTCGTGTGCGTCGCGGCCGTTTACGCCTCCTCGCTTCTGCGCGGCCGGCGAGACTGAGCAGCGCCGTCGAGTTGCCTGAGCCCCATGCTACTCTTCGCCGAGGAGCATGGGAGAGCCTTTGTCGTTCGTAGCGGAGCTGCAACGTCGCCGGGTGTTCCGTGCCCTGATCGGCTACGCCGTCGCGGCGTTCGCCGTGCTGCAGATCATCGAGCCGGTCATGCACGGGCTGCATTGGCCCGACGCGGTGCTCTCCTACGTGGTCGTCGCGGTGGCTCTCGGCTTCCCCATCGTCGTGACCTTGGCCTGGATCTTCGACGTGAAGGCCGGCCGGATCGAACGGACACCGCTCACCGATGGTCTCACTGGAGCGCGGCTGCGCTTGCTGCTGGTGGGCATCGGAGCGGTCGCCGCCGCGCCCGGACTCATCTATTACTTCGTCGTCCGCGAGAGGCCTGCCAGCCACGCAGCTGGCGTTCCCACGCCGTCCATCGCCGCCCTGCCTCTGGTGAACCTCAGCCACGATCCCGAACAGGACTACTTCGCCGACGGCCTCGCGGAAGAGTTGATCAACATGATGGCCAAGGTGCCCGGCCTGCACGTCGCCGGCCGCACTTCTTCGTTCGCGTTCAAAGGCAAGAACGAGGATTTGCGCAGCATCGGCCAGAAGCTCAACGTCGCCACCGTCCTGGAAGGAAGCGTGCAAAAGGCGGGCGACCGGATCCGGATCACCATGCAGCTGATCAATGCGGCGGACGGCTACCACCTCTGGTCGGAGAGCTACGACCGCAAGCTGACCGACGTGTTCGCGGTGCAGGACGAGATCGCCGGGGCGGTGGTGACTGCCCTGAAGCCGAAGCTGTTGCAAGGCCAGGCCCCGACGTCGGTGCAGCACCGCACGGCCAATCCGGAGGTCTACACGCAGTACCTGCTCGGGCGGCACTTCTTCAATCGAGCGACCGTCGACGGGTACCGGCTCGCATCGCGCGCGTACGAGAAGGCGATCGCGCTCGATCCCGACTTTGCGCCCGCCTGGGCGGGGCTGGCCCACGCGACGTACTGGATCGCGGACTCGGCCGAATCGGTCCAGGAGATCTTCGAGGGCCAACGTCACGCTCTGGTGGCCGCGGAGAAGGCGGTCTCCCTCGGTCCGAATCTCGCGGAAGCCTACGTCGCGCGCGGCGCGATCCGCAGCGCCACCCGGTGGGACTGGGAGGGGGCGAAGGCGGATTTCGAGCGCGCGCTGGCCCTCAGCCCGGAGAGCGCCGACGTTCTCCGGGACTACAGCCTCTACGTGTTGCGGCCGCTGGGCAAGGTGCAAGAGGGGATCTCGGCCTCGAGAAAGGCCGCCGCGCTGGATCCCTTGAACGGGAGGACCTGGACCGCGGTCGGGTCCTTCCTCATCGCCGCGGACCGGATGGACGAGGCGCGCGAGGCGCTGAACCGCTCCCTGGAGATCAATCCCGAGCAGGCGTTTGCACCCGGCTGGCTGGGCATCGCGCTGTTGCTCCAGGGCCAGCCGCAGTTGGCGCTGGCCATCGGCCAGCGGTCGACCTCCGACGTGTTCCGGCTGATGGTGACTGCGCTCGCGCAACACGACCTTGGACAGGTGAAGGAGTCGCAGCAGACGCTGGACACGCTCATGTCGCGGTTCGGCCACAGCGGCGCATACCAGGTCGCGGTGGTCTACGCCTGGTGGGGCGACAACGACCGGGCCTTCGAGTGGCTCGATCGCGCGCACAAGCAGGGCGACGGAGGCCTGACGCTGGTCAAGGTCGACGCGATGCTTCGCAAGGTCCGCGGCGACCCTCGATACTCCGCGCTGCTCACGCGGATGCGTCTGCCGCTGGACTGAACGGGTCCCCGTCAGGCGCGCAGAACGCAGTCGAGAAAGGTCGTCGCCTCGCGGCGGAAGAGCGCCCGGCAGCAACGCAGCCACGCCTTCATCCCGAATCCCGAGACGATGACGGGAGCGTGGAGGAAGACGTGCCTGCCGGTGATGACGCCGCGAACCATGAACGCTAGTCCGCGCGAGGCGGGCCCGCGTTACGCCGGAATTCGTTTCGCGTCCGCCAATCCGAGAAGCTCGTACACGACGACGGGTTGCCGCCGGCCTCTCACCGCGACGTCATCGAGCCGGCGGAAGGCGAACTCCGGTCCCGCCGCGTCGACCACCGCCTGGCTCGCGATGGCGTCCACGCCGTACTGCTTGCAGAGGCCTTCGAGCCGCGAGGCCAGGTTCACGCCGTCTCCCAGCGCCGTGTAGCTGAGCCGCTCCGGCGATCCGAAGTGTCCCACCATCACCACGTCGCGGTGGACGCCGAAGCGCGTGTGCAGCGGCGGCAATCCGGACCAGGCCGCCGACTGATACAGCCGCGCAGCGGCCTCCCTGCAAGCGATGATCGCCTTGCAGGCGAGGCGGGAGTGATCCGGGCGAAGCGCCGGCGCGTTCCACAGCGCCATGACGGAGTCCCCGATGAACTTGTCGATCGTTCCGCCGCAGGACCGGATCGCGCCGGTCATGGCTTCGAGGTACAGACCGAGCGCCCGCGCCAGCTCGCCGGGCGGGAGCCGTTCCGAGAGCGAGGTGAACCCTTCCAGGTCGCTGAACAAGATGGAGAGCTCGCGCAGCTCGCCGCCGAGGGCAGGCTCGTGATTCGCGGCGTACAGCTCACGGACCAGATCGAGCGGCGCATACTTGCCGAATCCTCTCAGCGCGGTCTTCGCTTGCTCGAGGCTTCCGAGCACGTCCTCCACGTCGCGGAAGGCCGTTTCGATGCTCGCGGGAGCGAACTCGAGCGCCCGCAGGCGGACGGCGGCGCCGTGGATGCGTCCGAGACCGCGTCGCAGCGCGATCAGGGCGGCGACTCCGCCGAGGAGCACCAGGGCGATGATCGCGCCGCAGGCGGCGATCAGCCGCCGGCGCAACAGCTCGAGCTCACCCGTGTACGCGGACTCGGGCACCACGATCCCGGCGAACCATTCTTGCGACCCTTCCAGCGCGCGAAACGTGGCCAGCCAGCGCTCGCCGGCCACCGTCACCGCGCCGGTCCGCTGCGCCGTTTCGCTCCCGTCCGCGAGGACGTTGCGCAGCGCGAGCGCGATTGCGGGCGGCAGCCGGGCCGGCGAGATCCGCAGCGCGTCACCGACGAGCTCGAGGCGATCGCCTGGAGACAGACGGCTGACGAGCTTGCCGTCGGCGTCGCTGATGAAGATCCGGTGGGCGTCGTCCTTGCCGTCGCCGATCCAGCTGACGGCGTCGATGGCTTCCGCCAGGAGCGCGACCCGGACCACGCCGGCGAACCTGCCGTCGACGTCGTCGACCGCCTTCTGGACGGAGACGACGACGCGTCTTTGCTCGGGAGGCAGGGTGTCATCGAGCTGCGACCAGGCCAGATCGGTCCAGATCGGCGAACCAGCCGCGCTCCGCGACGCGGCGGCGGAGAATGTCAGGTGCGCCGTCGGGTCCGGCGCGGCTCCGTCGTCGACGAAGGCCCCTTCTCCGAGCGTGCCATCCGGGAGCCGCCGGCGGATCTGGCTTCTCCCGTTCGCGAGGCGGCGAGTGTGGATCGGAGCATCGCTTCCCTGGGCGGAGCGGAAGACGGAGACCTGCCATCTGCCTCCGGGCGCGAGGATCGCTTCGCCCTGTGCTTCAAATCCGGCCCGCTCCGCGTGGATGAACGTCGCTTCGGCAAGGCTCGGGTTCCTCACCACCTGACGGAACAGGGCGGCTTCGACGCTCGCCGGATCGCGTGCCCTGAGCAGCCCGAGACGGATCTCGCGCTCCACGTCGAGTGCGGCCGTTGACGCGCCGTCGAGCTGCGCCCGGACCCGGATCGCGACGCTTCGGGCCGCCGCCTCGCGCAGCTTCTCCGCGCTGGCCAGGATCGAGCGCCGGGAGCCGTCCAGCAGCAGCGCGGCAAGTGCCGCGAGGAGGGCCGCGCCGAGCACGAGCGCAGCGACGAACGTTCCCCACAGGGTCAAGCGCGGGCCACGCACCGGTTCAGCCGCCCGAGGCGAACTCGGGATAGAGGGTCATCCCGCCGTCGACGTACAAGCTGGTGCCGGTCATGTAGTCCGAGTCGTCGGATGCGAGGAACACGGCGACTTTTCCGATGTCCTCCGGATCGCCGATCCTCTTGTACGGGATGAGCCGCAGCAGGCTTTCGTACGCCTCGGGGGTGCTCCAGGCGCTGGTATTGATGGGCGTCCGCACGGCGCCAGGCGCGATGCTGTTGACGCGGATCCGGTGGGGCGCGACCTCCTGGGCCAGGCTCTTCATCATCAACATCACTCCGCCCTTCGACGCGGCGTAGTTCACGTGCCGGGCCCAGGGAATGACCTCATGGACCGAGCTGATGCAGATGATCTTCCCCGCCGCGCGCGAAACCTGGGGAACCACGCCGCGCCGCTTGAACTCGCGCACCGCCTCCCGCGCGCAGAGGAACTGGCCGGTGAGGTTGACGGCGATGACGGTGTTCCACTGGTCCAGCGTCATCTCCTCGAAGGGGGCGTCGCGCTGCAGCCCCGCGTTGTTGACGAGGATGTCGACGGTGCCGAGCTGGTCGATGGCCCGCTGGAACAGGTCCTTCACCTCTGCCTCGCGGGAGACGTCGGCGCGCAGGGCAAGCCCCCGGCTCCCGGATTGCGCGATCTGGCGCACGACCTCCACCGCGGCATCCTCGCCGTCCCGGTAGTTCACGACGACGTCCGCGCCCGCGGCGCCGAGAGCGATGGCGATGGCGCGGCCGATGCCTGAATTCGCGCCGGTGACGATGGCTTTCTGGCCGTGCAGCGGTCGGGTCGAAGTCATGTCCGGGATCCCCCTTCGGAATGCCTATGAGTACGCCCGGACCGGCGCCGCGTTACGCGCCGTAACGCGATCAGCTCACCCGCATCGATCCGCGTCCGGCGCTGGTGCCGTAGCCTTCAGCCTTCGCGGAGGTCGAGCGCGCGTGCGAGCCAGCGGGCCTGCCATGCGCGCTCGTCCTCGAAGGCGGACCGGGCGCCGCGGGCAGCGACGGCGGCCACCGCGTCCACGAACGAGGCGATCGGCGCGTCGGCGGTGCGGATCAGGGCCAGGTAATCGGCCAGCTCCGGCGTGGGCGCCTCGGCAGCGAGCGATTCCGTCCGTGCCACGCAGGCCTGCTTGAATGCCAGGGGATCCCACGCTGTCACCTGTTCGAGCAGCCGCGCCCGAGGCGCTTCGACTTGCGTCGCGTGCTCGATGACGTCCCCGGCCAGCTCGACGCGCCAGAGCTCGTCGCCGATCCACCAGGCCAGCTGCGAGATGCGGCAGGCGTGCACGCCGGAACCCGCCGGCGCACCGGCTGGGGCGGAGACCCACGATCCGTCCGTCGGCCAGACGAATCCGGTGAACGGTGCGACCGCGCCTTTGGCCAGCCACTTGAACGCGATCACTTCTTGCCCTTCCAGCCGCGGAACAGGCGGACCAGTTCCTCGCGCGTCTCGGGGCTGAGCGATTCCTCGCTCACCTCCCCCGCCATGCGGATCGTCTGCCGCATCTGTTCCAGATAGACCCGGCACCAATCGCAATACACCAGGTGCTGCTCGAACAGCGTCCGTTCACCGACCGGCAGCTGCCCTTCGAGGTAGTCGGTGACGAGCTCGACGATCTCGCGGCAAGTCGGCTGGTCGGGGACACGCATGCTCATGCGGTCCTCCTCAGTTGGACCTCGAGTATCGCACGCACCTTCGAGCGCGCGCGATGCAGCAGCACGCGTTGATTGCCGTCGGACACGCCGAGCGCCTGGCAGACCTCTTCCGAGCTGCACCCCTCCACGTCGCGAAGAACGATCACTTGCCGCTGGGCCGGCGGAAGGGCCTGCATCGCGCGACGGGCGAGCTCGACCGTCTCGTGGACGGCGAGCTGCTCGTCGGCCCAGCGCTCCGGCGGCGTCGCCCAGTGACCCGGCCAGCGTGGATGATCCGGCGGAAGGAAACGCTCGGGATCGACGGCGGGGCCCTCGTCCTCGTCGCCAAAGGAAGACATCGGAACGGAGCGCGCCTCGCGCTGCGCACGGGTGCGCGCGCGGTTGGCGACGATGCTGAACATCCACGAGCGCAGCGAGGATCGACCTTCGAATCCGGCCAGCCCCTCCAGCACCGCGAGCCAGGACTCCTGGGCCACCTCCTCGGCGACCGCATCGCTTCCAACGAAGGCCCGGGCGATTCGCACCATCGGCGCATGGTAACGCCGCACCACCGTGAGGAAAGCACCCTCGTCGCCTTGACGGAGGGCGACGATCAGCTCGGTCTCCTCCGGATGTGGCTGCCCCGCCATCGGTGGATACCTACCCCGATCGCTTTCTCCCACGTAACGGCGTCGGGCAAAAGCAGACGAATGGTCCATGAGCGGAACGCCACAGCGCATGACATGGGCCTTCCTTCTCGCGCTCTCCTCGTTGATCGCGGGCGAGACCAGGAGCTGCGTCGCGAGCGCGCATGCCGCGCCAGCGCCGCTCGCGCGGGCGGTCGGTTGCGTGGCGCTGACCGTCTCGGACGCCGATCGGTCCTTGCAGTTCTACAGCTCGGTGCTCGGCTTCGCGAAGGTGGCGGATGTCGAGCAAGCCGGAGAGGGCGCGGAGCTGCTTTCAGGGGTATCCGGGGCGCGGACGCGGACCCTGCGCGTGCAGCTGGGTCGCGAATGCCTCGACCTCACCGAATACCTCGCTCCGCGAGGGCACGCCGTGCCCGAGGACAGCCGCAGCAACGATCGCTGGTTCCAGCACGTCGCCATCATCGTCTCCGACATGGACCGCGCGTACGCCCTCCTCCAGAAGGCCCGGGTCGAGCAGGCATCGGCGGGCCCGCAACGGCTTCCGGACTGGAACCCGAACGCCGGCGGCATCCGCGCCTTCTACTTCCGCGATCCCGACCGCCACGTCCTGGAGGTGCTGCAGTTCCCGCCCGGGAAAGGCGACGGGCGCTGGCAGGACCGCGATCGGCTCTTTCTCGGGATCGATCACACCGCCATCGTCGTGGCGGACACCGAGGCGAGCCTGCGCTTCTATCGCGACACGCTAGGACTCCGCGTGGCCGGCTCCAGCGAGAACTGGGGCACCGAGCAGGAGCGCCTCAACAACGTCTCCGGCGCGCGCCTGCGCATCACCACCTTGCGCGCGAGCGCCGGCCCCGGAGTCGAGCTGCTCGAGTACCTGACGCCGCGCGACGGGAGGCCCTTTCCCGGGGACGCGCGGGCCAACGATCTCATCCATTGGCACACGACGCTGTTCACCTCGGACCTGTCGCGCGCGACGGGGACGTTGCGCGCCGCCCGTGCCACATTCGTTTCGCCTGGTGCAGTCGCGGTTTCCGGCCGCCAACTGGGATACTCCTGGGCACTGCTCGCGCGCGACCCGGACGGGCACGCGGTGCAGGTGGCGAGCGAGTAACGTTTCGCCTCCCCAAGCGTACTGGAAAGGAACCATGACCACCCGCGAGGAACAGAGGCTTCAGAAGTCGCGCGAGCGCATCGCCCACTGGAAGCGCTGGGGCCCCTATCTGAGCGAGCGTGCCTGGGGCACGGTGCGGGAGGACTATACCCCCGGCGGCACCGCCTGGGACTCCGTCTCCCATGACGACGCGCGCTCGCGCGCCTACCGCTGGAACGAGGACGGAATCGCCGGGATCTCCGATCGCCGGCAGAAGCTCTGCTTCTCCGTCGCGCTGTGGAACCGGCGCGATCCCATCGTCAAGGAGCGCCTGTTCGGGCTCACCGGACAGGAAGGGAACCACGGCGAGGACGTGAAGGAGCTTTATTACTACCTCGACTCCACGCCGACGCATTCGTACATGAAGTACCTGTACAAGTACCCGCAGGCCGAGTTCCCGTACGGAGCGCTCGTCGAGGAGAACCGCAGGCGCGGGCGCGCCGGGCGCGAGTACGAGCTGCTCGACACCGGCATCTTCGACGGCGACCGCTACTTCGACGTCTTTGTCGAGTACGCGAAGGCCGGCATCGAGGACATCTGCATCCGCATCGAGGTCGCCAACCGCGGACCCGAGGCCGCGGACCTGGACCTGCTTCCCACACTCTGGTTCCGCAACACCTGGAGCTGGGGCCACGACGGGAAGCGCCCGTCGCTGCGAGCGAGCGGGCCATCGTCGGTGAGCGCCGACGGATACCACCTCGCGTGCGAGGGCACCCCCGAGCTCCTCTTCTGCGACAACGAGACGAACGCGCGGCGCCTCTTCGGCGTCCCCGGACCACCCTATCCGAAGGACGGCATCAACGACCACGTCGTGCACGGGAGCGAGTCGGTCAACCCGGACCGGGTCGGAACCAAGTGCGCGGCCCGATACCGCCTGACCGTTCCCGCCCGCGGCAGCGCCGTCGTTCGTCTGCGGCTCTCGCGCGGACCGGCCCAGCCCCTCGACGCGTCCGACGCCATCGTCCGTGCGCGCAAGGCGGAGGCGGACGAGTTCTACGCGGACGTGATCCCGGCGACGCTTTCAGCGGACGGGCGCAACGTCATGCGCCAGGCGCTCGCGGGGATGCTCTGGTCGAAGCAGTTCTATCATTACGTCGTCCGCGACTGGCTCGCGGGGGACCCGAATCAGCCGGCGCCGCCGCCGGAGCGCAAGGGCGGACGCAACGCCGACTGGACACACCTCTACAACGCCGACGTCCTCTCGATGCCGGACAAGTGGGAGTATCCCTGGTTCGCGGCCTGGGACCTGGCGTTCCATTGCATCCCGCTGGCGCTGGTCGACAGCGACTTCGCCAAGGAGCAGCTCCTGCTCCTTTTGCGCGAGTGGTACATGCACCCCAACGGGCAGATCCCCGCCTACGAGTGGGCCTTCGGCGACGTGAACCCGCCGGTCTTCGCCTGGGCTGCCTGGCGCGTCTACAAGATGGAGAAGAAGCGGCGCGGGAAGGGAGACCGCAACTTCCTCAAGCGCGTCTTCCACAAGCTGATGCTGAACTTCACCTGGTGGGTGAACCGCAAGGACGCGGAGGGCCGCAACGTCTTCCAGGGCGGGTTCCTCGGCCTGGACAACATCGGCGTCTTCGATCGAAGCGCGCCGCTGCCGGGCGGCGGACACCTGGAGCAGTCTGACGGCACCAGCTGGATGGCGATGTACTGCCTGAACATGCTCTCCATCTCGCTGGAGCTCGCGCGGGAGGAAGAGGAATACGAAGACGTCGCGAGCAAGTTCTGGGAGCACTTCGTCCACATCGCCCGGGCGATGAACACGATGGGGCTCTGGGACGAGCAGGACGGCTTCTACTACGACGTCCTCCACCGCGGCCGCGAAGAGATGTCGCTGCGGGTCCGCTCGATGGTCGGGCTCATCCCGCTCTTCGCGGTGGAACCCGTTCCGGCCGACCTCATCGCCGAGTTCCCGTCCTTCGCGGCCCGGCTCGAGTGGTTCATCGACCACCGGGCCGATCTGACCGAGGGAGTGGCGTGCATGCGGACACTAGGCGCGATGGACCGGCGCCTGTTCTCGGTGGTGAATCCGGAGAAGATCAAGAAGATCCTCGCGCGGCTGCTGGACGAGTCCGAGTTCCTCTCCCCGTACGGGATTCGCGCCCTGTCGCGCGTCCACCGCGACCAGCCGTACCGGCTGAACGTCGACGGAATGGAGTACGGGGTCCGCTACGAACCGGCGGAGTCGTCCAGCGGCTTGTTCGGCGGCAACTCGAACTGGCGCGGGCCGATCTGGTTCCCGGTGAACTACCTGCTGATCGAGTCGCTGCAGAAGTTCCACCACTATCTGGGGGATGGCTTCACCGTGGAATTCCCCACCGGCTCGGGCCGCCAGCTCACGCTGGCGCAAGTGGCGGCGGAGATCTCGCGGCGCTTGTCCTCGATCTTCCTCCGCGACGAAGACGGCCGCCGTCCCGTGTTCGGCAAGGCGGAGAAGCTGCAGCGGGACCCGCACTTCCGCGACCACTTGCTCTTCCACGAGTATTTCCACGGCGACGACGGCTCGGGCGTCGGCGCCAGCCACCAGACCGGCTGGACCGGGTTGGTGGCGAAGCTGCTCCAGCAGAGCGGAGAATGACATGCGCGTCATGACCAATGCGGTGATTCCGTCAGCCGACGCCAGGCCGCTTCCGCCGCTCACCGTCGGGCGCGCCGTTTGCCGCGACTTCGAGCGGTCGTCCCGGCTCGAATGGCTGGAGACGAACGGCGCGGGCGGGTTCGCGATGGGAACGGTCGCGGGCGTCAACACGCGCCGCTACCACGGGCTTCTCGTCGCCTCGCTGCGGCCGCCGGTCGATCGCCACGTGCTGCTCTCCCGGCTGGACGAGAAGGTTTCGGGCGGCAGCGCTCCCGAAGTGGAGCTCGCGACCAACCAGTACCCCGGCACGGTCTCGCCGCAGGGATTTGCCCATCTGATCGAATTCCGCCTCGACCCTTTCCCCACCTGGACCTGGGACGTGGGCGGCGCGCACGTCGAGAAGCAGCTGTTCCTCGTTCCCGGCGAGCAGACCGTCGTCGTGACGTACCGCGCGACGCGGCCGCGGACGATCTCGGTCGCGCCGTTCCTCGCCTTTCGCGATTACCACTCGCTCAGCCACGCGAACCCGGCCCTGGACGCGACGGTGCGGGAAGAGCGCACCGACGCAGCGGTCGTCCTTCGCACGAGGCCCTACTCCGGTCTGCCCGAGCTTTCGCTTCACGCGAGCCCGGGCGCGCGGCTGGTTCGCGACGGCACCTGGTACCACTCGAACGAGTACCTGGCCGAGCTGGATCGGGGCCTCGACTTCCGCGAGGACCTCTGGAAACTGGGCACCCTCGAGCTCGAGGTGGGCCCGGCGACTCCCGCGTTCGTCGCGGCGACGCTCGGCCCGCGACGCTTCGATGCCAAGGAAGTGGCCGATCTCGCGGCGGCCGTTCGCGAGCAGCGGCGCTCGCGGAGCGACCACCCCTTCCTGGCGCGCCTCGAAGTCGCCGCCGACCAGTTCGTCGTCCGCCGCAGCGACGCAAAGCCGACCGTGATCGCGGGTTACCCTTGGTTCACCGACTGGGGTCGCGACACGATGATCTCCCTCCCCGGTCTGCTCGTCGCTCGCGGCCGCCTGGACGAAGCCCGCGACGTCCTGCGCGGGTTCCTCGCGCATCTCGACCGGGGACTGATCCCCAACGCCTTCCCCGATCGTCCCGGAGACAAGCCCGAATACAACACGGTGGACGCGACCCTCTGGATGTTCCAGGCGGTGCACCACTATCTCCAGGGCGGCGGAGAGGTGCGGTTCCTGCGCGACGAGCTCTATCCGGCGGCGAAGGAGATCGTCCGCTGGCACCGCGAGGGAACGCATCACGGCATTCGCGTCGATCCGGCCGACGAGCTCCTCTCGGCGGGCGCGCCTGGCGTACAGCTCACCTGGATGGACGCCCGCGTGGGCGATCGCGTCATCACGCCGCGCCACGGCAAGCCGGTGGAGATCAACGCGCTCTGGTACAACGCGCTCCGGCTCCTCAGCCTCTGGGGCGGCGGTCTCGGGGACGCGGCCGCCGCCCGCGACTTCGGCGCTGCGGCCGACCGGGTCCGGGCCTCGTTCGAGCGCACGTTCTGGAATCCGGCGCTCGGCCATCTCGACGACGTCGCCGGCGATCCGAGCTTGCGGCCCAACCAGCTTTTCGCGCTCTCGCTGCCCTACCCCCTCCTCGCTCCGGAGCAGCGCAAGTCCGTCGTCCGGACGGTGGAACGGAAGCTGCTGACGCCGTTGGGCCTGCGGACACTCGCGCCGGACGAGCCTGGTTACGTCGGACATTACCGCGGCGGTCCGGCGGAGCGCGACGGCGCGTACCATCAGGGAACCGTCTGGCCGTGGCTCCTCGGACCGTTCATCCGCGCGTATCTCTGCGCGTTCGGCCGGACTCCCGAGACCGTCCAGCATTGCCGCTCGTTGCTCATTCCTCTCGAGCTGCACCTGGGCAGTGGCTGCCTGGGGAGCATCTCCGAAGTGTTCAGCGCCGACCCGCCCTTCACCGCTGGCGGCGCGCCAGCGCAGGCATGGAGCGTGGCGGAGCTGGTCCAAGTGCTCAGCGTAGACCTGGGGGAACG
>Ga0070708_100001209_pt1 | contig 19895 bp, 17 predicted proteins | sample KBSK5503metaG_FD_65469 | JGI IMG/M metagenome (GOLD analysis project Ga0070708, IMG submission 65469) | Corn, switchgrass and miscanthus rhizosphere microbial communities from Kellogg Biological Station, Michigan, USA - KBS K5-50-3 metaG | ecosystem: Host-associated > Plants > Roots >... | reverse complement strand
GTGTCGATCCAGGCGAAGCGCGGCAGGCTGAGGCGGATCTTCTCGTTGGTCTGGTAGAGCGCGCGGCGCTCGTCGAGCGAGAGCTGCCGGCGGCCATGGTAGCAGCGGCCCACGTGGTTGTGCCGGTCCATCTTGAAGATGTTGCCGTACGCCTTGTCCACCACCAGGCCGCGGATCACGAACTCGTGGTCGTAGCTGAGGTTGCGCAGGTACGCCGGGTAGCCGCGATTCGCGACCATCCGGTCCAGGGTCATGCGGAACGCCAGCTCCTCGATCTGCCGCAGGGAGTACACCGCCAGCGTGTAGTCCATGTCGAAGCCGAGCAGGGCGGTCTGGTCCATCTGCATCGACCGGTTGGCGTAGATCTGCCGGCTGTGGGTCAGCTTCAGGCCCTGGTGCTCGGGGCTCTCCAGCAGCCGGCGGATTTCAGGGTCCCGGAGAACGTCCACGACCGTTTCGCGAGGAGTCTTCGGGATCGCCATTGAGCAGACACCAGAAGGCGGTGTCGATTGGATGATCGCCCCGACGCCGGGGCCGTGCAAGCATTTCGCGCCCGCATCGGTCCCCGGACGGTACGGCCGGGCGCTCACTGGCAGGCCGGCTCGTACCTGGCGGTGATGTGGGAGCCAGGCGGTGGAACGGCGCTGGGCGGAAAGACGATCCGATTCGAGGCCGGATCGTAGCTCCACTGCGACGTGGCCACGCCGTCCACGGTCACTTCGATGGCGCCCGGATCGCGCGGCACGGCGGACAGCGGGAAGCTGGTCAAGGGCAAGAGCAGGTTCCCCAGCGCGTTCTCCAACAGAGCGCCAAAGTTGTCCAGGTCGCAGATGTCCTCGAGGTGCCCGTTGAGCTCGCGGGCGATCTCCATGTACCGCGTGCCGATGCCTTCGGCCGTCTTGCAGGTCTGCAGCGGCACCATCCCCGCGAAGGAGATCAAGTCGCGCGCGCCGTGCTTCACCGCGGCGAGGCGCTGCACGTAGTCGCTCACCGGGGCCGGGTTGACCATGTCGTTGGCGTCGTCGGCGTCGCTCACCGCGAGGAGCGCGAGGCGCGCGTCGTCGCGGAGGAAGCCGGCGTTCCCGTCGTTCGGCCAGGGCGTCCCCGGCGCCTTGGTGGAGCTGACGAGCGGATCGGTCAGCGCCGCCAGGACGGGATCGAGGAAGCGCTCGTCGTAATGGCAGATGCCGACGTTGGTGTTGGCGAAGAGCACGTTCTTCACGTCGGGCGTCTGCGGAGTGAGCAGGCGCGGGCGCGAGTTGTCGACGGGGAAGAAGCGGCCGGCCTCGCCGCCGTTCGCGCCGCCGGGGCACTGGTTGGAAGGCAAGGCCGGCATGTACGGGTACATCCCGGTCGTGGTCACCGCGATGTGGAAGTCCGCGTTGGCGAGCGCGATGCGGTTCCAGAGATGGTCGAGGTTCTGCGCCAGGGCCCTCTGCTCCTCGGCCATCGAGCCGCTGTTGTCGATCACCATCAGCAGATCGACCTTGGGCGTGCTCTGGTCCCACTGGTCCACGACGGTGGCGCCTTCCTGGGCGCCGCCGGTGATTCCCGACTGGAACGGCTCACGGCGCATGTCCGTGAACACCCGGATGGCGCCGACGTCGTCGCCGTGGGACGGCGGCCGGTAGGAGATGGGGATCCCGGCATGCGTATCCGGCTGGATGCGGATGGGCAGCGCCGGCGACGAGGAGAACGGGGCGCCGTCGATCTCCACCTGCGTGACGCTCACCGGGAAGCTGCACTGGTTCACCGCGAAGACGGACTGGTCGGGGACGTTGCATCCGAGGACGGTGGCGCCGAAGCCCACCGTCGCCGGCGAGAGGAAGAAGCAGCTCGAGTCTCCGGCCCCGACGAGATCGACGGTCATCGACGGCGCCGCCTTGTTGCTGACATAGAAGCGGACGGCTCCGGAATAGGTCCGGATCTCCTCGGGCACGAACTCCAGCCGCACCGACATGCGCCCTCCAGGGGGCATGGTCCGGCCCGAGGGAGGAGCGTTGCCCGGCCAGCGGAAGGCCGGCGCGCCGGAGACGATGACCGGATCGCCCACGATGCAGTCGTCCGCGGTCGCGTTGGTCAGCTCGAAACCCTGCACCGTAGACTTGAAGGTCCGCTGCAGCCCGAAGTTGATGGGAGGCGCGGGCGTGACCTGGAGCTTGCACGGCAGGAGGTCGCGGCCGCTCGCGGCGAGCAGCACTTCCACGCGCGGGTGCAGCGCATCGTTGGATTCGATCACCAGGATCGCCTGCGACAATCCGGCAGCGGTGGGCGTGAACGAGACCTGGATGTCGACGCTCGCGCCCGCTCCGCCCACCGTCCGCGCCCCTCCCTGCACCGTCCAGGTGCCGTCGTTGCGATCGAGGTGGACGGCGGTGAGGATCAACGGCGCGTTCCCTTGGGGATCGAGGCCGACGTTGGTGGCCGTCACCGCCGCGCCGCGGGTGGTGCCGATCGCCGCGGGACCGACGAACAGGGACCTGGGCTTGGTCTGCAGCACGGGTCCGAAGCCGCTGCCCGTCATCGTCAACACGCCGGGCCCGCCCTCGGCGGCACGGAACGCCGCTTGCGCCTGCTGCTGTCCCAGATCGAGCGGCACGTACCGGGCGGTGCCGGCCACCGTCTCGCCGGGACCGAGCGTCCGCGGGAGCGGCGCGCCCTCCAACGAGGCGGTCAGGTCCGGGCTCCCGCTCGAGGCGACGTCCTGGACGAGCAAGGGAGACTTGCTGGTGTTGGTGACCGTGAAGCGCTGCGAGGCGCTGTTGCCCAGCCGGACCTGGCCGAAGTCGATGGTCTCGGGCTGGACGCGCAGCAGCGAGGCGACGCCCCGGCCGGCCAGCGCGATCCGCTGCGGCGAGCAGGTCGGACAGGGCGTGACCAGGACGCCCGAGCTGTAGCTGGCCAGCCGATCGGGCTGGAACTGGATGCGCACCACCATGGAGCCCTCGGCCGCGATGGGCTGTTCGCCGGGCGGCGCGACGGTGAACGCGTTGGTGTCTTGAGGCGCTCCGACCTGGATGGCGGTCTCCGCGCGCCCGTCGTTGTTGGTCACCAGCAGGTCCTCGGTGGCGGTCTGGCCCACCACGACGTCCCCGAAGTCGAAGGAGTCTCCCGAGAGAGTGGCGAGGCCGCGGACGGCATTTCCGCGCAGCCCGACGTCCGCTCCCGCGCTCTCGGGCGAGTCGGTGACGATCTGCAGCATCCGCTGGGAGGCCCCCAGGCCCGGTGGCCGGTACCGGACCTTGACGTCGATGGTACTGCCCGGCCCCAGGGTCGCCGGGAGCCCGGTCACCTCGAATGCCGGGTCCGAGAACTGCCGCAGATGGTTGACGGTCATCGAGACCAGGCCGTCGTTCCGCAGCACGACCGCGCGGGACTGCTCCCTCCCCAGGGCCACGTCGCCGAAGTCGAGGGTGGCCGGGGAGGCGGAGAGGATCCCGCCCAGCGGACGCAGGTTGGACTGGCTCGCGCCCCCGCAGGCCGCCAACACCAGCACGCACGCCGCCGCCCGGCCCCGCCCCATTCGGCACCCCCGGAAAACACCAGCCCAGGGGCCGGACATCTACACGCCCCGTGCCAAGCCTCGGGCGACTGAGCGTGCGCTCGCGCCCTGGGCAAACCGTTACCCAGGCATGGAAGGCGCTGCTCCGACGGGTTACAACGCGGTGCGCATGACGGAAGAATGGTTCGAGCTGGACGCCGACCCGGCCCACGTGGCACGCGAGCGGGAGAAGGCGAGGACGCTGCGCAAGACGGCGTGGTGGCAGCGCCGCGTGCAGCGCGGCATTTGCGCCTGGTGCGGAAAGAAGGTGCCCGCCCGGGAGTTGACGATGGACCATGTCGTTCCCGTGGCCCGCGGCGGCCGGAGCGTGAAAGGGAACGTCGTTGCCGCGTGCAAGGACTGCAATACCCGCAAGAAGCTGATGACCCCCGCGGACCAGTTGATGATGAAGCCTGTCCACCCGCCCAGCGAGGACTGATGCCGCTCTCGGAGAAGGACTTTCCCGTCGAGGAGCGCACCCTGGGCAACGGGCTCCAGATCAGGCTGCTCCCCGATCGATCGCTGCCGGTCTGCACCGCGTACAGCTTCTTCCGGGTGGGGTCGCGCAACGAGCGGCCCGGCATCACCGGCATCTCGCACCTCTTCGAGCACATGATGTTCAACGGCTCGAAGAAGTACGGGCCCAAGGAATTCGACCGGCGGCTGGAAGCCGCGGGCGGAAGCTCCAACGCGTACACCTCGCACGATCTCACCGCCTACTACGAGGACTTCGCCTCCGAGGCGCTGCCGCTGGTGCTCGACCTCGAGTCGGATCGGATGGCGTCGCTGATCATCGACGACGACTCGCTGGCGCGCGAGCGCGACGTGGTGAAGGAGGAGCGGCGCTTCCGCACCGACAACGACATCGACGGGATGCTGGACGAGGCACTGGGAGCGCTGTCGTACTTCGCGCACCCGTACCGCTGGCCGGTGATCGGGTGGATGAGCGACATCGAGGCCATCACCCGGCAGGACTGCGAGAGCTACTTCCGCACCTACTACGCCCCGAGCAACTGCACGCTGGTGCTGGTGGGCGATTTCGAGACGGCCGCCGCGATGCGCGAGATCGAGCGGCTCTACGGAGGGATCGCGCCCGGCGGGCCTCGGCCCGAGGTTCCCACCGGCGAGCCGGCGCAGAAAGGCGAACGCCGCGCCGAGGTGCGGTATCCCTCGCAGGCGCCCAGCGTGCTGGCAGGATTCCGCGGACCGCCGGGGCGGGACGCGGACTCGCTGGTGCTCGATCTGATCGAGGCGGCCCTCAGCGCCGGAGAAGGCGCACGGCTGAAGCGCGCCCTGGTCTACGAGCAGGAGCTCTGCGTCGACGCGCATGTGTACTTCGGCTGGCGCATGGATCCCGCGCTCTTCGAGATCTCGCTCAAGCTCAATCCCGGCGTGGATCCGGCGCGGGCGGAGAGCTCGCTCTGGGCCGAGCTGTCGCGGATCTCCGACGAGCAGATCTCCGAGCGCGAGCTGGAGCGGGCGAAGAACCTGGTGCGCAACCAGCTCCTGCGCGCGCTCTCGACCACCAACGGGCGCGCGCACACCATCGGGCAGATGGAGATGATGCTGGGCAGCTGGCGGGCGATGCTCGATCTGCCCGACCGGTACGCCGCCATCACCGCCGCCGACGTGCAAAGGGTGGCCCGCAAGACGTTCGCGCCGCACCGGCGCAACGTCGTGACGCTGACCCCGGGGGAGGTGGTGGCGTGACCGCTCACGACCTCGCGAAGGCTCCCGATCTCCAGCTCCCGCCGCTGCAGATCGAGAAGCTTCCCTCCGGCCTGACGCTGGTGGCGATCCAGAAGCGCGGGCTGCCGCTGTTCCACGCGCGGCTCTCCCTTCCGGCGGGCGCCTGCGAGGATCCGCGCGGGAAGGCGGGCCTGGCGCAGTTCACGGTCGATCTGCTGCGGCGCGGGACGCGCCGGCGGCCGGCACAGGACGTCGACGAGATGATCGAGTCCATGGGCGCCCAGCTCGCGGCGGAGGTCTCGACGGAGGAGGCCGCGTTGGCGCTGACGGTTCCCGTCGAGCTGTCGGAGCGCGCCCTGGACGCCCTGCTGGAGGTGGCGCTCGAACCGGCGTTCGAGGAGAGCGAAGTGGCGGCGGCGCGGCGCCGCACCGTGGCCGCGCTGCAGAGCGATCTCGACGACCCCGCTACGGTGGCGGGACGGGCAGTGGTGACGATGGGCTACGGCCCGGGGCATCCCTACGCGCATCCGGCGCAGGGGTTCCGGCGGGACGTGGACACGTTCCAGCGGGAGGACGCGCTCAGCTTCCACGCCACCCGCTACCAGCAGCAGGGCGCGTTGCTCGCCGTGGTGGGAGAGGCGACTCCGGCGGAGCTCCTCGAGCAGCTGAAGCGCAAGCTGTCGCAGTGGGAATCCTCCTGGCCGGGACGCAGCCAGCGGGGAGCGCTCCAGTTCACGGCGCTGCCGCCGTCGGAAGGGATGCGGACGGTCGTGATCCACAAGCCGGACGCCACGCAGGCCCAGGTGCGGATCGTCGCGCCCGGCCTGCCGCGGTCGACCCCGCGATACGCGGAAGCCGTGGTCGCGAACACGGCGCTGGGCGGCGGCTTCACCTCGCTGCTGGTGGATGCGATCCGGGTGGATCGCGGGCTCTCCTATTCGGTCTCCACCCGCCTGCACATGAACCGGCGGGCGGGGCTCAGCGTCTTCTCGAGCTTCACCAAGAACGAGACGCTCCGCGAGCTGGTGGACGTGGCGCTGGAGAAGATGCGCGCCTACGCCCAGACCGGGCCTTCCGAGGACGCGCTGGACAAGGCGCGCCGGTACCTGGCCGGACTCTTTCCCCTCGGGCTGGAGAGCCACGAGGCGCTGGCGGAACAGATCGCCGACGCCATCCTCGACGGACTCGGTCTCCAGCACATCCAGACCTACCGCAGCCGCGTGCTGGCGGTGGCGCCGCAGCAGGCCCGCTCCATCGCTCCAGAGATCTCACCGGCTCGCGACGGCGCTCTCCTGGTCGTGGTGGGCGAGGCCGACGCAGCCCGCCGGGCCCTCGACGGTCTCTCCCCGACCGACACCCGCCAACTCGAAGAATTCGGCTAACCAGACTCAAGTCGGAGATCCGGGACACAATACATAATTGCCCACTGCGCAATTGCGTATTGTGTCCCGGAACTCCGACGAAGGTTCCGTATGGTGTCCCCACATCTTAGAGGGGCTGGGTGAAGGCGAAACCGATGACGACGTCGGGAGCGTTGGAGACGTAGGCCCAACCCAGGACGCTGTGGCCATTGGAGCCCGGGGTGAAGTCTTCGCTGAGCCAGGCGGAGAAGCGGCCGCGGCGGAAGCCGAAGCTGATCTGGTTGTGAGAACGGAATCCGGCGTAGAGCCCGCTGGAGAGGAGCGCGTTGTCGTTGGCCGGGTTGGAGTCGTTGAGCGCCCAGCCGGGCTGCAAGAGCGGAGAGAGGACGCGGTCCTCGATCAAGAACGTGCAGCCGAGGAATTCCAGCTCGAACGAGACCTCTCCGGTGAAGTGCCAGGGCTTCGGCTGCAAGGCCGTCGGAGCCGACAGATTCGAGAACCGGCTGACGGCCAGAAGCCCGTGCACCGTCGCCCAGGACGCCAGCGGCCAGGTGGCGACCAATCCGGCGCCCGCGTCCACTCCGCCGGATCCGCCCGCCCTGGACAACGAACCGATGGGCAGCTTGAGATCGAACCTCGCCGCGAGCGCGACCGGGCCCTCGAGGAGCGCCGCCTGCGTGCGGGCCGTGAGATCGCCGGGCGCGAGCGTCGCAGAGTGGATGTTGAACGCCGTTCCACCGCTGTCCATGTAGACCAGATGCACCTGGTTCCGGGGGAATTGCGCCCGCTGATAGTTGAAGGCGCCGATCAGCGAATGCCAGGCCTCGATCGGCGTGTCCGTGTATCCGCCCCAGTGCTCGGTGATCTTCCACTCCAGCGCGGTCCAGATCCTTGGCACGTTGGGCCAGGGGGCCCGCGCGCGCAGGGTGAGCGCGTCCGCCTGCTCGTCGAGCATCTGGACGGCCCGCTGCGACCCCCGCTCCAGCGTCATCAGCTCGTTCCAGGTATTGGCGACTGTCCAGCGCACGTCGATGTCCGGTCGCTCGATCGGCCGCGCGTCGGCGCCGGTGACGTCCAGGAACAGCTCGCGCAGAGGTCCTTGCGTGCGCAGTCCGAGCGGACCGCCGGCGGCGAGCAGGACGAACACGAGCAAGTGCATGGGGCCTGGAGCCTACTCGGATCGGTGCGGCGCGCCATAAAAGCGATTCGCTCCGGCCGCCCGGGTTCCGTCTGCTATAGCGTGCGCTCCTGTGCGAATTCTACACGAGGATCAATACGTGCTGGCCATCGACAAGCCGGCCGGCGTGCTCACCGTGCCGGGGCGCGGCGACGACGGGCCGGCCCTGTCCGAGGAGGTCCGAACGGTGGCGCCCGAAGCGCTTCCCGTCCACCGCCTCGATCGCGACACGTCGGGAGTGGTCCTCTTCGCCGCGAACCGCGAGGCGCACCGCGCGCTCAACAGTGCCTTCGAGAGCCGGCGCGCGGAGAAGACGTACGTCGCGCTGGTCCAGGGCGATGTCGCGACAGCGCAGAGCGTCGATCTCGCGATCGGCGAAACGCGCGCGGGCCGCGTGCGCCCGGGCGGCAAGGGAGCGCGGCCGGCGCAGACGCGGATCGAGCCGCAGGAGCGATTCGGCAGCTATACGCTGTGCGGATGCCATCCGCTGACGGGCCGCAGGCACCAGATCCGGATCCATCTCGCGTCCATCGGACATCCGCTGGCCGTCGACCCGCCGTACGGCGGCGGAGAGAGGCTTCGCGTCGGAGATCTCTGGACCGGTGCGCCGGATCCCGACACGCTGGTGCTGAACCGGACGCCGCTGCACGCCGCGGCCCTGCGCATCCCGCATCCCAGCGGGCGGGGTTGGCTGCAGGTCGAGTCGCCCCTGCCGGACGACATCGCGCGATGCCTCGATCTGCTGCGTGCGGCGCGGCGCTACGGTTGAGCGACGCCCGGCGCGCCCGATGCGCCGGCCTACTTTCCGTGCACCAGGGTCTTCACGTCGGCCTTGAAGGCGACCTGGATCTTGTCGCCCCGGACGTCCTGGACGAGGCCGATGCCGAAGATCGGATGCTGGATCAGCTCCTCGGCCGTGTACTTCTCCTTCGCCGAATACTTCCGCGCGGCCGCCAGATCCTTGCCCGCGAGCAGCGCTTCCCAGCTCGTGACCGACGGTTTCGCCGCGCGGCGCTCGCGGACCTCGCGGGGCTCCCAGGATCCCTTCCGCGGCTCGGACCCGGCATCGCCGCGGTAGTTGTGCTCGCCCTGGCAGGTGTTGCAGCGGACCCGGGCAGGCTTTCCAGAGACGATCGCCAGGATGGTGTGACCGAGGTTCATCTTGCAGCGCGTACACCAGGCATCGATGTCGCCGCCGACTTTCAACGCGGTGGCCATGAAGGGCTGCACCCTAGACCAAGATGCGCCTCAGGTGCGCGCCAATTCGCGTCACGATCTCGTAGTTGATGGTCTGGGCCCAGGTGGCGAGTTGATCGGCGGAGACCTGCTCGTCGCCGTCCCGCCCGAGCAGAGTGGCGGTCACCGATTCGTCGCCAGGAGTGGCGCGCGTCACGTCGATGACCACGTGGTTCATCATCACCCGTCCCAGCACCGGGCAGCGCTGGCCCCGCACCAGCGCGTGCGCCCGCGAGGAGAGCAGCCGCGGATAGCCGTCGGCATAGCCCATGGGCAGGACGGCGATGCGCGTGTCCACAGGGCAGCGGTAGGTGCATCCGTAGCCGACGAAGCTTCCCGCGGGCAGCCACTTGGTGAGCTGGCTCCGGCAGCGCCAGGAGAGCGCCGGCCGCAGCTCGGGCACCCGCCCCAGCACCGCGCGCGCCGAAAGCCTCGTCTCGCTCGACGGCCAGAGTCCGTAGAGGGAGATGCCCACCCGCACCACGTCGTGGCGGGCTTGCGGCAAGAGCAGCGCGGCCGCGCTCGCGGCGATGTGCCGCTCGAGAGGACCCTTGAGGCTCAGCGCCGCGCGCACCTTGTTCGTCCCTTCCTCGAACGCCGCGAGCTGTTGTCCCGCGTAGGTCTGCTCGGTCACGTCCTCGATGTTGGCGAAGTGCGAGAGCACTCCCGCCACCTCGACCGCGTCGCGTCCGCTGGCGAGCCACGTCAGGCCCGCAGGCATCTCCGCGGCAGTGAAGCCCTCGCGGCCCAGGCCGGTGTCCACGTGAACGTGAGCGCGCAGCCGGACCCCGGCCGCGCGCAGCGCGGGGAGGAACCGCGCCTGCCCCGCATCCGTGATCGCGACCTCGACGCCCGCCCTGGCCAGGTCGACCGCCTCCTGAGCGTCGACCGCGCCCAGGACCAGCACCTGCCGCCGAGGCGCTCCGGTCCGCGCTTCCATCTCCCGGATCGCGAGCGCATCGCGCGCCTCGATCACGTACAGCGCGTCACAAGCGGCATGGGCGAGAGGCAGCACCTCTGCGAATCCGTGCCCGTAAGCGTTCCCCTTGAGCACGCCGCCCAGCCGCTCCGCAGGACCCAGGACCTCGCGGAAGACGGCCGCATTGTGGGCGAGCGCCTTCGCGTCGACCTCCAGCCACGATGCCTCCGCTGGATAGCGGATTCCCATCCGGCCCGAGTGTAGTAGTGCTCGCCCGCCATGGCGAAAGAAGTGCTCATCGTGGGGGCGGGCTTCGGCGGCCTGCAGGCGGCCCGGACGCTGGCGGGCGAGAGCGCGGTGAACGTCACGCTGCTCGACCAGCGGAACCACCACCTGTTCCAGCCGCTGCTCTACCAGGTCGCGACGGCGGGGCTCAATCCGGCCGACATCGCCGCGCCCGTGCGCGCCCAGTTCAGCGGGGCGCGCAACGTCGACGTGCACCTCGGCCGCGTGACGGCGGTCGATCTGGAGAACAAGCGCGTGTCGCTCGCCGACGGGCTCACCTTCTCTTGGGACTACTTGATCCTCGCCTGCGGAGCGCAGCACAGCTATTTCGGTCATCCCGAGTGGGAGACCTTCGCTCCGGGGCTGAAGACGCTGGAGCAGGCCACGGAGATCCGCCGCCGCCTGCTCATCGCCTTCGAATCGGCGGAGAACGAGGCGCACCCCGCTGCCCAGCGTCCGCTGCTCACCTTCGTCGTCGTGGGAGGGGGGCCTACGGGCGTGGAGCTGGCCGGCGCCATCGCCGACATCAGCCGGACCGTGCTCGTGCGCGACTTCCGCCACATCGATCCCAGCACCGCGCACGTCCTCTTGCTGGAGGCGGGGCCGCGCATCCTGCCCGCCTTCGCCGAGGACCTCTCGCGCCGGGCGGAGAAGGACCTGCGCGCCCTGGGCGTCGAGGTGCAGACGTCGGCCGCCGTCACCCGCATCGACGCGGACGGAGTGGAGATCTCAGGGAAGGAGCGCATCGCCGCGAAGAGCGTGTTCTGGGCGGCCGGCGTACAGGCGGCCACGCTGGGCCGCACGCTGGGCGTCGAGCTGGACCGCGCCGGCCGCGTCAAAGTCAACGCGGACCTCGCCATCCCCGGCCACCGGGACGCCTTCGTCATCGGCGACATGGCGCACTTCGACGAGCCGGGCGGAGAGATCGTCCCGGGGCTTGCGCCCGCGGCCATCCAGGAGGGCAGGGCGGCGGCCCGGAACATCCTCGCCTCGGTGAACGGCCGTCCGCGCAAGGCCTTCCGCTATTTCGACAAAGGCATGATGGCGACCATCGGCAAGCACAAGGCCATCGCCCAGACGGGCCGCTTCCACCTCACCGGATTCGTCGCCTGGTGGGCCTGGCTGTTCATCCACATCCTCTACCTGATCGGGTTCAAGAACCGCGTCTCGGTGTTCGCCCAGTGGGTGTGGAGCTATCTCTTCTCCAAGCGCGGCGCGCGGCTGATCACGCAGCGCGACTGGAAGCTGCCTCCCTAGGGGAGGTGGGCCGCCTGCGGCAGCGCGGGCTCGCTCCAGGCGGAACGGATCGCGGAGAGCAGCGCCTCGCGGTCCTCGGGCGTGAACGGACCCTGGGCAAGCGTCGCGCGCAGCTGCTCGTCCGTGCGCACCGCCAGCTGCAGCCAGTCCGGCCGCCGCGGGAGAGTGCGCGCGATCTCTTCGCCGCGATGGATCTCCGCGGGAGCGCGCGCGAACAGCAGGGAGGCGTAGGCGAGGTCCCAGATGGCGTTCTCGTCGAGCGCGCCGGCGAACGACGGCATCGCGGTCCCGGGGACGCCGAAGCTGACGGCGGCGAAGATCCGCTGCGGGCTGAGCCGCGCGACCTCCTGCTTGGAGGAGAACGCGGTGGGCCGCGTCGAGAGCTCCAGGGCGGCGACCTGCGGACTGCCTTCGGTCCCGTGACAGGCGGCGCAGGCCTGCTGGTAGAGGGCGCGGCCCCGTTCGAGCTCGGGCCTCCGTCGCGGGAGCATGGCGAGCTGGAAGCGTTGCGCGACCCGGGCGGCGAGCTCGTAGGCGAGCGGAACCACCTCTCGCGGCGGCGCCCTCCCTGCGACGCGCGCGGTCAGATGGTCCACTTGCGCCGCGAGATCGGCAGCCCCTGCCGCACGGAGATCGTCCGCGGCCTCTTTCGCGAAGAGCCGCTGCTCGTCGAGCTCTTGCTGCAAGAGCACCTCTCCCGACGTGCCGACCGCGGACGCGTAGTCGCCCTTGATGTACGAGAGCATCGAGTACGCCCGCGCCGCCTCGGTGGGAGCGGCGGCGAGCAGCAGGGCGAGCCACATGCGCAGCCACGCTGTCCATCGGGGCGCTGGGCCGCAACGCACGGCGTTCAGCGCCCGACACAAGCTCGCGCGCCGGAGCGTCTCGGGATACAACGCGCACCGACATGGCCGAGCAAATTACCGCCGGGCCGAAATCGCGTCCGGACTGGCTGAAACCGCTGGAGCACCCCCTCGAGGTGCTCGGCGAGCTGTCCATGTTCGCGGGGCAGTCGGTGGCGGCCATCTTCCGGCCGCCCTACCGGGTCGGCCTCCTCATGGTGCAGCTCGAGTTCATGGGCTACGGCTCGATGTTCGTGGTCGGGCTGACCGGGCTGTTCACCGGCATGGTGCTCGCGCTGCAGACGGTCTACGCCTTCGGCCTCTTCAACGCGCAGTCGCTGGTGGGCGCGACGGTCGAGATCTCGTTGGCCCGCGAGCTGGCGCCGATCTTCACCTGCATCGTGCTCGTCGCCCGGGTGGGATCAGCCGCCGCCACCGAGCTCGGCACCATGCGGGTGACCGAGCAGATCGACGCGCTGGAGACGATGGCCGTCGATCCCCTGAACTACCTGGTCGTGCCGCGCATCGTCTCCGCCGCTTTCGCGGCTCCCATGCTGACGATGCTCTTCAACGCCATCGCCCTCTTCGGCGCTTACGGGATCGCCGTCTGGGTGAAGGACCTCTCGCCGGGCACCTTCCTCAACCGCATCCAGTACCTGGTGACGGTGCACGACATCACCAGCGGCCTCGGGAAGGCCTCGGTGATCGGGTTCGTCGTGACCATGATCGCCTGCTATCGCGGCTACCGCGCCGACGGCGGCGCCCGGGGCGTGGGCATCGCCACCACCCAGGCGGTCGTCGGCGGGCTCGTGGCGATCTTCGCCATCGACTACATCTACACGGCCATCTCGCTCAGTGGCCCCCAGCAGAGCGCTGGAGGTCTGGGAGGATGAGTCCTCCCCCGGCTCCGCAGCCGATGATCGACGTTCAGGACGTGTGGAAGAGTTTCGCGGGGTTTCCCGTCCTGAAGGGCGTCAACCTCCAGATTCCCGAAGGCAATACCGTCGTCATCCTGGGGGCGTCCGGGAGCGGCAAGACGGTGCTGATGAAGCACATCATGGGGCTCTTCAAGCCCGACCGCGGCGAGGTCATCGTCGACGGGGAGAACATCTCGGCGATGGACCGGCAGGAGCTGGCGGTATTCCGTCAACGCATGGGCATGGTGTTCCAGAGCTCGGCGTTGTTCGATTCGATGACCGTCGGGGACAACGTCGCCTTCCCGCTGCGCGAGCACAACCCCGGGCTGACCGAGGAGCAAATCCAAGAAAAGGTGAAGGAAAAACTGGCGGTTGTCGAATTGTTCGACGTCGAACGGAAGTACCCGTCCGAGCTGTCCGGCGGCATGCGCAAGCGGGTCGGCTTGGCGCGCGCCATCGTCCGCGAGCCCAAGATCGTGCTCTACGACGAACCCACCACGGGCCTGGATCCTCTGACCACCGAGAGCGTCGACGAGATGATCATCCATGCCCGCGAGCGGCTCTCGGTCACCAGCGTGGTCATTTCCCACGACATCGGGTCTGCTTTCCATATCGCGGATCGGATCGCCGTGATCAACGAGGGCCGCATCGTGGAGGAGGGCACCCCCGCGGAAGTAAGGAAGACTAAAGAGCCGTTTACCCAGCATTTTCTCGCGATGTGGTTTGGAAGAGCATAGGATCGAAACGCCGTGCAATCGTTCTGGACCCCGCTGCGCGTCGGACTCGTGGTCGCCCTGGCGCTGGGCGCGTTCGGGTTCGGTCTGTACCTGATCGGGGCCAACCAGTTCGGTGCGAATCGCACCTACGACGTCTACGCGGTGTTCGACGACGCGACCGGGCTGGGGGTCCGCTCGCGGGTACAGATCGCGGGCATTCCCATCGGGCAGGTGGACCGGGTGGAGCTGGATCAGCAACTCTCCAAGGCCAAGGTGTGGATCCGGGTGCGCAAGCAGTTCGTCCTCCACCAAGACGCGACCATCACCAAGCGCAGCGAGTCGATCCTCGGCGACTTCCTCCTGGACGTGACGCCGGGCTCGCCCAACCAGCCGTTGCTGCAAGACGGCGACGAGATCCGCATCGTCATCCGCCAGCCATCGATGAACGACGTCTTCCAGTCGCTGAACAAGATCGCCGGCGACATCGGCGACATCACCGGCAACCTGCGCAAGGTCCTGGGCGGGACGGAGGGCGAGGACAACCTCCGCACGCTGATCGGGCGGCTGATGCGGATCAGCGAGGGCATCGAGCGGATCGTCAACCAGAGCGGAGCCAAGCTCGACGCCACGCTCGCCAACTTCCAGGCGTTCTCGGGCGACCTGGCGCACCTGTCGGAGACGGAGAGCGGCGACGTCGTCGCGATCTTGCAGAACACGCGCGACGCCACGGCGGAGGCTCGCGACATCCTCAGGACCATCGGCCAGGCGGTGGGGTCGAGCCAGCAAGGCGATCTCAAGGAGAGCGTGAAGAGCCTGAAGTCGAACCTGGCCAAGCTCGACGCATCGCTCACCAACGTCCAGGAGATCACCGACAAGATCAACAAGGGGCAGGGGACCATCGGGCACCTGGTCAACGACGACCGGCTGGCCAAGAACCTGGACAAGGCGTCGACGCAGCTGACCAACCTGCTCGGCACGCCCGAGTCGCTGAAGGTCGAGATCAACGTGCGCAGCGAGCTGATGATCGGCGCGCCGTCCGGCGGAAGGGCGGACCCCAACCTGCCGAACGTGTTCAACCTCGCCAAACAGACCGGGTACAATCCGTGGACCAAGAACTACTTCGGGGTCCGGATCATCCCCCGGCCCGACAAATGGTACGGGTTCGATATCGTCGACGACCCGCGCGGCATCACCAAGCAGATCCGGACCACCAACGCCTCCGACTGCACTCCGGTGAACTGCTTTCCGAACTTCCCCAACGGCGTGGAGAGCATCACCACCGAGCGCCAGCTCAAGTTCAGCGCGTACATCGCGAAGCGATATGGTCCCATCTCCGGGCGCTTCGGCATCCTGGAGAACACCGGCGGCTTCGGGCTCAAGCTGCACCTCCTCAACGACAGCTTGACGGTGGCGGCGGACGCGTGGGAATTCGCCAACCCACTCAAGAACCAGCCGCGCGTCAAGTTCTACGCGGACTACCGGTTCCTCAGCCACCTGTTCCTGTCGGTGGGCGCGGACGACGTGCTGAATCCTCCCCGCGTCGATCCCGAACATACGACGCGCATCATCAACGGACGCGACTACTTCGTCGGCGCGGGCGTGTTCTTCAACGACGACGACCTCAAGCTGCTGATCGCCGCGCTTCCGATCCGCTTCTGATTGTGGTACCTGCGCCGGCCACCATGGCCATCGAGCGCACCCTTTCCATCCTCAAGCCCGACGCGCTGCAGAGCGGCGTGGTGGGAAAGATCCTGACGAAGCTCGAAGACGCGGGCCTCAAGCCCGTGGCGATGAAGATGCTGCAGCTCACGCAGCAGGAGGCGGAGGGCTTCTACGCCGTCCACCGGGAGCGGCCGTTCTTCAAGAGCCTGGTGCAGTACATGACCTCCGGTCCGGTGATCATCCAGGTGCTCGAAGGCGAGAATGCGGTGGCCAGGAACCGCGAGGTGATGGGAGCCACCGACCCGGCGAAGGCCGCGCCCGGCACCATCCGCAAGCTGTTCGGCAAGAGCATCGAGGCGAACAGCGTGCACGGATCGGACTCGCCGGAGACGGCGAGGAACGAAATCGCCTACTTCTTCGCACAGACGGAGCTCGTCAAGTACGACTGGAAGCGGTAGCTAGCTTCGTCCGGCGCCGTTCTGCCGGTACCATCGCAGTCGATGCGGATCGCGATCGCGGCGCTCCTCTGCACCACGGCGTTGGAGGCTTCCGCGAAGGAACGCATCGTCCGCTGGACAACCGCCGAGACGAGCAAGCGGATCTACAAAGGCCGCTGCCCCGTCCAGCTGATCCTGACCGGGACCATCACGGCCGCGCGGGCAGGAGATTTCTCCTATGCCTGGAAGCGGAGCGACGGCGCGATGGGCCCGATCCGCTCCGTGCGCTCCTATCGCCGGGGTGAAACGTGGCGCGTGCGGGAAGTGTGGGAGGTTTCGGACAGCACGCGCGGATGGGCGCAGCTGTGGATTTTGTCCGAGCAGCGCGGGTCGCGGGTGGCCCATTTCCGGGTGCAGTGCAAGTAGCCGGGCGGTCAGCGGATTCGCGCTGATCAACGCGGCGGGTTAAGATCCTTCGGCTTTGGTCCCAACCTGGATGTGGGTCACATTCGTCGCGGGTCTCCTCGCGTCGGCCTTCTTCTCCAGCGCGGAAACGGCCCTCACCGCTCTCGGCGAGGCCAAGGTCCGGTCGCTGATCGAGACGGGCGGACGGCGGGGCGCCTTGCTTCGCCTCTGGCTGCAGCACCCGGAGCGGATCCTCTCCGCGCTCCTGTTCGGCAATACCCTCGTCAACGTCGGGCTGGGCTCGCTCACCGCGCTGATGGTCGACACGGCCGGCTACGGGCACGCCCTCGCCCTGATCACCGGCCTCGCCGCGGTGATCATCCTGGTCTTCGGAGAGATCACTCCCAAGACCTTCGCCAAGCGACATGCGATGGGCTACGCGCTCTTCGTCATGCCGCTGGTCGTGCTCTTCTATTGGTTGCTGTATCCCTTCGCCTGGCTCTTCGTGCAGGTGCCCCGCGCCCTGGGGCGCGCGCTGGGCAGCGACGCCGGCAAGCCGGAGTCGGTGACGTCCCGCGAGCTGGAGTACCTGATCGAGATGGGCGCCAGGCAGGGCTCGATCGACAAGGTCCGCGAGCAGCTCCTCTCCAGCGTGCTCGCCTTCACCGAGGTGCTGGTGAAGGAGATCATGATCCCCCGCACGCAGGTGATCGCGCTGGAGGAGACGGCCACCTACGACGAGGCGCTCAAGCTCGTGACCGAGACGGAGCTCTCGCGCATCCCCGTCTATCGCGGCAGCCTCGACGAGGTCGTCGGGGTGCTCCACGCCAAGACGCTGCTGGCCGACGTGAAGAAAGGCATCCGGCCTTCGGAGTTCCAGCTGGCGAACTACCTGCGCAAGCCCTTCTTCGTGCCCGAGGTGATGAAGGTCTCGCGGCTGCTCACCGAGATGCAGCGCCGCAAGACGCACCTCGCGGTGGTGGTGGACGAGTTCGGCGGGACCAGCGGCATCGTCACGCTGGAGGACGTGGTCGAGGAGATCGTCGGCGAGATCCACGACGAGAGCGACGTCGAGGAGAAGAAGATCAAGATGCTCTCCGACGGCATCATCCTCGCCGACGCGCAGGTCTCGATCCGTGAGCTCGAGGAGCACCTGGGCATCGACTTCCCCGAGGGCGGCGACTACGAGAGCCTGGGCGGCTTCCTCACCGCCACCGCCGGGCGCGTGCCGCCGGCCGGCTCCCTCGTCGTCTGGGGCGGGCTGACGTTCACGGTGAAGGCGGCGGACGATCGCCGGGTGCACAAGGTGGAGATCGCCCGCAAGCCCACCCCGGGCGCGGCGGTCACCGGGCCCCAGCATTCGCCGCCGGGAGAAAAGGTCCCCGCGGGCTTGCCTCGCGTGGTCCCGCCGGACAAAGTCCACTGAGTCATGCTCCCGGTGGTCCAGGAAGATGCGGCGCGGCCCGATCTGCGCTCCCTCGGCGCGTCCGAGCTGTCCGCGCTCGTGTCGCGACTCGGAGAGAAGCCGTATCGCGCGCGGCAGCTGTATTCCTGGCTGCATCGCAAGGGCGCCGCGTCGTTCGAGGAGATGACCGATCTGCCGCGCGCGTTCCGCGACCGCCTCGCGGCGGAGACCCGCCTGACCACCCTGAGCATCGACGCGGTCCAGCAATCGACGGACGGCACGCGCAAGTACCGGCTGGGCACGGCGGACGGGAAGTTCATCGAGAGCGTCTACATGCCCGACGAGGCGGGCCCCCAGAGCTTCGATCCGGAATCGGACGAGGAGGAACCGGGCACGCGCGTCCGGCGGACCTTGTGCGTGTCGACGCAGGTCGGCTGCGCGATGGGCTGCGGCTTCTGCATGACCGCGACCATGGGGCTGGTGCGCAACCTCAGCGCCGCGGAGATCTGCGACCAGGTCTACCGCGTCAACGCCGACTTGCGCCGGCTGGGCATCGAGGGCGAGCGGCCGCTGACGAACCTGGTCTTCATGGGCATGGGCGAGCCCTTGCACAACTACGAGAACGTGCTGCGCTCGCTCGAGCTGCTCCTCAGCGAAGAAGGGCCGAACTTCAGCCAGCGCCACATCACGGTGTCGACCAGCGGCCTGGTGCCCAACATCCTGCGATTCGCGCAGGACACGCAGGTGAAGCTGGCGATCTCGCTCAATGCGACCACCGACGAGCAGCGGGCGAAGCTGATGCCCGTCGACAAGAAGTGGAACATCGCGGCGCTGATCGACGCGGTCCGCCAATTCCCTTCGCGGCAGGGGCGGCGGGTGACGTTCGAGTACGTGCTGCTCCGCGGCGTCAACGACTCGGACGAGGACGCCGCGCGGCTCGCCGGACTGCTCAGGGGATTGCCGGTGAAGGTCAATCTGATTCCCTACAACGAGAATCCGGGGCTTGGATTCGGCGATCCCGGAGCGGAGCGGGTGGCGGCGTTCCGCGAGGCCCTCGGCGCGCGCGGGATCACTTCGATGGTGCGGAAGAATCGCGGCCGGGACATCGCGGCCGCCTGCGGGCAGCTCGCGGTGGAAGGTCAGCGCAGGCCGGTGAAGGCCGGCAGAGATCTGCCCGAGCTGCAGAGTTGACACGCAGCTGTACCGGCCGCCGAGCGGCCGTTCGAGGGGCTGGTCTTTGGCCCGGGGGGCGTGCAAGATAGCGCGCGCAACCGGGGAGCCTCGCCATGATTCGTAAAACCGTTCTATCTGCGGCTTTTGCCGCCACTCTCAGTCTATGCGCGTGCTCGAGCTCGAGCGGAACGGGCAACCAGAGCTGCAATGGGTTGGAAGCCATTGCCGGGGCTGCCCAATCCGCAGCGAAACGGTCGACGGTGACCCTCGCCGGAAGCGCGGCGAAAAGCAGCGGTACGGTCACCTATGCCTGGCGGCTCGACGCGCCGGCAGGCAGCAACGCCGCACTGTCGTCCACGTCCACGGCAGCGCCGACGTTCGTTCCGGACGTGGGAGGTGAGTACTTCGCCACGTTGTTCGTCCGCGACGCGTGCGGCAACAGCGCGCCGTCCACCACGGTGATCACGGTGGTGAACCATGCGCCGGTGGCTTCTGCCGGTCCGGATCGGCAGGCCATGCCCGGCGACACGGTGACGTTGGATGGGAGGGGCAGCGCCGATCCCGATCAGGACAACCTCCGCTATGACTGGTCGCTCGTCTCGCGACCTGCTGGCAGCAACGCTTCGCTCTCGAATGCGACGGCCAGCACGCCTACGTTCACGCCGGACGCGTTCGGCACGTACGTTGCCGTCCTGGTGGTCAGCGACGGGGAGGATGTCAGCGAGCCCGTTCAGGTCGTCGTGAAAGCGGGCGTGACGGGCCCGAACGGGAGCTGCGCTCCAGCGGCGCCGCCGGTTGCGAACGCAGGCCCGGATCAGAACAATCTCTTCCCATTCTCCAGTGCACCGCTCGACGGGAGCGCGAGCACGAGCG
>Ga0070708_100001208_pt1 | contig 19906 bp, 16 predicted proteins | sample KBSK5503metaG_FD_65469 | JGI IMG/M metagenome (GOLD analysis project Ga0070708, IMG submission 65469) | Corn, switchgrass and miscanthus rhizosphere microbial communities from Kellogg Biological Station, Michigan, USA - KBS K5-50-3 metaG | ecosystem: Host-associated > Plants > Roots >... | reverse complement strand
CTTTCAACCCACCTATCATCCTCTTCGCACCAATGTGCGGACCTACTTCTTCCACGCCTATAGCCCCGAATGGGAAGTTCCCCTCTCTGCCGATGGTAAACAGTACTCAATGTATTACGTCGGACACAATTGGTTTCGCTGGCGCCCGATGAAGGCCATCCTCGATGCGATTGCGCCGATTCGCGATCAACTCGGTCGGATTGGAATCGTCGGTCACGGCTGGGACAGGCTCGCCCCGTGGGCCAACCCGTCGATCATCAAGGACGCATATTATTCGGATCCGGAGTATTTGCGGCAGCTGAGAGTCGAGGCGTTCCCGCCGATCATGTTCGGCGCGGTGATTGAGCACATGAGCAAGGGCGTTTTCATGCCGGTGATCTACCGACCGCTGTTCAACCATCTCCGCCTGGTGACCTGTCGCACCTTCGAGACGATCGCTGCCAATACCATCCCATTGTTTGGAATGGACGAGTCTTACGTCAAGGAGTTCTATGGAGAGAGCGCCGCCGAGTTGGTGATGCCGCGGGACAACCCTCACCAGAAGATCCTGGACATGGTATCGCGGCCAGAGCATTACGCCTGTATCGTTGCGGGTATCCGCGGCGGATTGGCGAAGAAGCATTCCTATCAGGAACGCATCCGGGAGTTGATCCGGATCGTCGAGGCGTAGACCTGGGAACCGCAACCGAACCGTCGAGTTTAGAGGCTCGCGCCGCGGTCGCGGCGACGGTCGACGGGACCCGTATGCATCTCCGCTATGGGCTGAACATCGGCGATCATTGGAGGGACCCCGCATCGGGTCTTTCCCGTGACGATTTTATCGCCCGCATCCGCGACGCCGGGACTGCGCTGGTGCGCGTGTTTCCCGGTATCACCGGGAAGTCGCCGGCCGAGCACTGGAAGGAATTGGCCGGGCTACTGGATGCCATCCAGCAAAGCGGTGCTGCCCCGATGATCGCTTTTCCGACCCCGCAGCCATGGAACGATGCCGAGGCGGTGCGGATGTTCTCAACTGGGTGTGGAGAGCTCGTGGACCGGTCGGTGGACCGTTGGGGACAGCGAGCGGTAGCTTCCTGGTTCTGGAGCATCGGCGACGAGCCGAACAGCCCATGGACCAACGGCGGCCTGACATTCGAGGCCTATCGCGACATCTATCAGACGACGGCAGAGGCGATCCGCCAGCGGCTCGGCTCCGCGGAAGGACGGCCTCGAATTGGAGGGCCGTGCGTGGATGGCTTTCAGCCTTTCTGGTTCGACTGGATCTGGCGATTTGCCGAGGAAGTCGACGACTCTTTGATTGGTTTTGTGGCCTGGAACCGGTACGGCGACTGGCGAGAGCCGGCAGCCTGGTCGGCGCCTACCGATCCTGAGGTCTTCGAACGACTCTTGCTGTCTCGGACGGGTGAATACTGGAGCCGTGCAGAGGCCGTCCGCGCGCTGCTCGAAGGGCGCGGCATCTTGAATCTATGCACCGAGCTGAATGCCCATTCCCATACCGACCCGGCGATCAGCGGCCGGTTCAATCAGGGCCCGTTTGGCGCCGCCTACTATGGTGCCGCTTTGATCGATCTGTTGCGCGGTGGCGCAGATGGAGAGCTCCTCTGGGCGGGCGCCTACGACAATGGGCCATACGGCGCGCTGGATTCCCTCGGTCGACCGACGCCGACCTACGAAGCGAAGAAGCTGATTGCGCAAAATGTGCGGTTCGGCGACGTCATCTCGTTCCCCTTCGATCCGGATCCCTTGCCCGATTTTGATGGAGTGGTCGCATCCGATGAGGTAAGCCGCAGGGCCGCGGTGGTGGTTCACCTCGGTCGCGGCGCCGCGGAGCTTGAGCTGGGCCGCTGGCCAGATCTCTCGGCGTTTTCCCAACTGACGTTGGTAGGCGGAGGCAATGGTGTCCGGGTGCGGACCGATGCACTGCAACACCGGTTGGCCTTCGATGGATATGGCGTCGCGTTGCTTCATGACGGAGCGGGTGTCTAGGCGTGCCGATCGAAATCCAAACCGCGAAGTGCCCGGATGCGGCCGGCAGCGAGATGAACCGATGATTGGCGACGGAACGGCGCCCCTTCGGCCGATGCGGCTTCAGTACGGCGTGAACGAGTCCGACAGTTGGTGGCACTTCGCGCTGGGCCCGAACCGGCAGCGGCTGTGGTCGAAACTGCGCGAGCTCGACGTGCGAATCATCCGCATGTTCGTGTTTGACAAGCATGCGCCGGATCCAATCGCGGACTGGCCCTCGTTGCGCGCCTACATTCAGGCCGCACTGAACGTCGGCGCGACCCCTTTTCTCACTTTTGCCAAGTTCCGCCGTCCTTTCGACGACCCACGTGCGGTCCGGTGGTTTGCCGAATTGTGCTCCGAAATTGTCTGGAGTTGCACCGAGGAGTGGGGCGGCGAGAACGTCAGGAATTGGTATTGGTGCGTCTGGAACGAGCCGAACAATGACTGGATCGGCGGCGGGATCAACTTCGAGCAGTACCGGGCCGTATATGAGAGCGTGGCGCGGGGCGTAGCCCGCTCGCTAGCGCCATGGCTCGACGGACGCGCTCCGCGCGTCGGAGGTCCTTCGGTGGAGGGCTTCCAACCATTCTGGTTGGACTGGGTATGGCGGCTCCTCAACGAGGTCGACAATTCGCTGATCGGGTTTGTGAACTGGCACTACTATGCCGAATGGCGAGATGCCGGTGAGGCCGATGCGGTCGGCGACGCAGGGACGATGCAGAACCTGATCATCGCTCAAGCTCATCAATTTGGTCTCCGGGCCACTCAGGTGGCCCGTCTCCTTCGAGGAAGGTCTCTGCTCAACATGTGCGGCGAGTGGAACGCGCATTCTCATTACATTCCGGCGGTGCGGGCACGCTTCAATCAAACCCTCTTCGGAGCGACACACGGGGCAGCCGCGCTGATTCAATTTTTGCGGAGCGGTATTGATGCCGAAATGGTTTGGACCGGAACGGATGACGCATGTGGCTACGGGATCCTCGATCCCAGGGCTGAGCCTACTTCGCTCTACTACGCCAAGCTCCTCTGCGCACGGCACGTGCGTTACGGCGATCAGATCCGCTTTCCGCTAAATGGAAAGGATCGACGAGAATGGGACGCGGTTGTATCCCATGGTCCGCATGGGCGAAGAAGCATTTTCGTCGTGCACCTCAGAGACCGGCCGGGTGTCCTGCCTCTGCGAGATCTCGAGCCAAGCTTGGCCCGGGGTGGACACTTGATCAAACTGGATGCATCGACTTACGGGCAGCCCGTGCCTCTGCCCGCTCGGACCGGAAGGATCGAGCTGGACGGCTTCGGAGTGGCGGTGGTGACAAATGAGTTGGGGCCAGAAGACAAAGCTTGAAGAACCACCCTATGCGATGGTGCTTCAGCAGCGCTTGAGGCCGGGTGAAACCGAGCTCGCCGCTGTTCGTTCTGATCTGTCGGCAGACGGGAGCTTCAAGGATCGCTGGGTCATTCTCACCGACCAGCGACTGGTCATCCTTCCCTCGGCCGGAGATGAGAGTGGATTCGAGTCGCCAGTGGGCGAGATCAAGTCGGTTCAGGTGAAGAGTCTAGTGGGGGGCGGTCGGCTGGAAATCGATCGGGAGCTGCTGCCTGCGATTCGACTTCCATACACCGCTTCCCAATCCCGGCACTTCACCGAGCTCGCCCGGGCAATCGAGGACGCCAAGGCCGGGAAGCGGATCGAGATCAAGCCTCGCGAACGCCTAAGATGTGAACGATGCGGGCGGCTCATACCGGACCGGGACGGCATCTGCCCGGCGTGCCTGCGGAAGTGGCACACCTTCCGGAGGATCGCCGGATATCTGGCTCCTCACTGGAAGGCGGTTGCGGTCCTGGTATTGGCCTCGGTGCTGATATCCGCTGCTGCATTGCTGCCTCCGGTGGTCAGCGGTCGAATCGTGGACCGTGTTCTGCTGCCCACGGGTTATTCAGACCCCACCCGCCGATATGCCCTGTTGGCTTGGTTGGTGATCTTGCTCTTCCTGATCCGACTCGCCAGCTGGGGAGCGGAATGGATCCATGGGCGGACAGTAGCAATCGTCGGTGCGGATGTTACCGCGCAGCTTCGCAGTCAGATCTACCGTCAGTTGGAGACCTTCTCGCTTCGCTTTTTTTCGAAGTGGGACGTGGGCTCGCTGATCGCCAGGGTGTCCCGGGACGCGGGCGCGTTGCAAGACTTCCTGATTCGCGGTCTGCCGTACACGATCGTCAACGCCGCCACGTTCGCTGGCATTCTGGGCTTGTTGTTCTGGCTCCATTGGCGACTGGCCCTTCTCATCGTCATGACCGTTCCGGCGGTCCTGTTGTGGGCTTTTTTCTTCTGGCGGAGAATGAGCAATCTCTATCATGGCTGGTGGCAAGCGGGCGCGCGATTCTCTTCCCACGTCAACGAAACCCTCTCCGGAAATCGCATTACGAAGATGTTCCGCCAGGAGGCGACGGAGATACAGCGGTTCCGGGTGGAAAACGAGCGCCTATCTCAGGCGAATATTGTCACCGGGCAAAGGCGGGCAACGCTTCTCGCGGCGATGGCACTGGTATTGACAGCCGGCGTGACCATCCTTTGGTTCTATGGTGGCCTCGAAGTCCAGCGCGGCAACCTGACGCCGGGCACGTTGGTGGCCTTCTACGGCTACATTCTCATCCTCTATGGCCCGCTCCAATGGTTCGGGCAGGTGAGCAACTGGATGACTCAGGCGTTTACTGCTGCCGAAAGGATCTTCGAGATCCTGGACACCCCTCCGGAAGCCTTGGAACAGTCGGGCGCCCGGCCGCTGCCTGACGTCGAGGGCCGCATCACCTTTCGGAACGTGCACTTTGGCTACGACCGCGCGCATCCCGTGCTCAGGGGTATTGATCTGGATGTCCGCCCAGGCGAGTTCATTGGGATTGTCGGACGCTCCGGGGTCGGTAAGACCACTTTGATGCATCTGCTGTGTCGTTTCTACGATCCCGATCAAGGGGCCATCGAGATCGATGGGATGGACGTCCGCGAGGTCAGGCTGGATGATTTCCGCAGAAAGATCGGCTTGGTGCTCCAAGAACCGTTCTTGTTCAGCGGCACGATTGCGGAAAATATCAGCTATGGGAGGCCTGACGCCGACTTTACCCAGACTGTTGCAGCGGCGCGAACCGCTTGTGCCCATGAGTTCATCGTGCAGAAACCGGACGGCTACGATACCCGGGTTGGAGAGGGTGGGAAGGGGTTATCTCAGGGAGAAAAACAACGGATCGCTTTGTCCCGATGTCTCCTCTGCGACCCGCGAATTGTAATTCTGGATGAAGCAACATCCTCGGTAGATCCGATCAGCGAACGCCACATTCAACGTGCCACGAATCAATTGAGAAGGAATCGAACCACCTTCGCCATTGCTCATCGACTCTCCACGCTGCGCGACGCCGACCGGATCATCGTCCTCGAAGATGGCCGGATTATCGAAAGTGGAACGTACCGCCAGCTGGTCGAGACCGGGGGAACCTTCTCTTCGCTGGTGAGGCTCCAGTATCAAACGCCGGAAACAGTTTCGATCGAGGATTGACGCGATGTCTGATTTTCTCGAGCTTCCTGCCCCTCAAATCCTCGAGCGCATCACCCGAAACGCAACGAAACAGGAGCGCGTGCTGATCCGGGTGGCGGCGGACCTGGACGCGGACCTGCGATTTGGGACCCGTTGGCTGGTGGTTACCAACGCGCGGGTCCTGCTGATCGACGGCGCCCGCTGCACCGAGTTTTCTCTCAACGAGCTTCAGTCCGCGCAAATTGAAGGACGGATAGGCGGCGGTCGCCTCGTTCTGCGCAATGGCAACCGCGAGCTCGGGGTCCTCTACTTCACTAATTCTGCGCTCTCCAAATTCGTCGAGGTGGCGGAGGGTATCGAACGATTGATCAGGACCGGGGATGCCGGCTTGCCGGCGGTCGCCGACCGGATCCGCTGCGAGACCTGCCGGAGACTGCTACCCGAAAAAAATGGTGCGTGCCCGAAGTGCCTCGACCGTTGGGCAACCTTTCGAGCGCTGTTCCGGTACTTGGTCCCCTATCGGCTCACCCTCATCTCATTATTCGCGGTGCTCGCGGCGTCAACCGCCGCCGAATTGGCCGCTCCCCTGGCCATTCGCCAGATTATGGACAGCATCGTCCTTCCGGGCATGGCGCTGCCTCTGCTGGCAGGCCTGGTCGGAATTGTGCTGGCTGCGCGACTGGCGATGTGGCTCTGTGAAACCGCTCGGGGAAGACTCAGCGTGTGGCTGGGCTCGCGGGTGACGGCCGATATTCGACAGACCCTGTTTGACCGGGTGGTGCATTTTCCGATTCGCTTCATCGACGCGTGGAGCACGGGCACCCTCCTTTCGCGGTTCGTCAACGACATCGCCCGTCTCGAGGAATTCTTGGGGAGCGGAGCACCCCTGCTGGCGATGAGCGCCTTGCTCCTCGCGGGCATCGTGGCGGTACTCCTTTATCTGAGCCCCAGCCTCACCCTCGCAATTCTGCTCCCGGTCCCCTTGATAATTCTGTGGACCTGGTTCATCTGGAAGAGGCTGCGGAGGGCGCAGGACAGACAATCCTCCAGTCTGGCGCTGCTCAGCGTCCGCGTCAGCGAGTCCTTGAGCGGAATTCGCGTGGTGAAGGCTTTTTGTCAAGAAGACAGGGAGTACAGGCGCTTCCTGGAGTCCAACGAGCGGGTCCGCATCACAAGCGCGGGGGCAGAGCGCGGGTCCTTCATCTTCTTCACCGTCGTCTACTTCCTGATGAATATCGGGGTTTTCCTGCTCTGGTACTTCGGAGGACGGCAGGTGCTCCAGAGCACCCTCACGGTCGGTTCTTTGCTGGCGGCCGTTTCATACCTCTGGATGCTCTACTGGCCGCTGCAGTGGTTTGGACAGGTGAGCAACTCACTGAGCCAGGCTCTCACCGGGGCAGTCCAGTTTTTTGAGCTCACTGACTCACCGATAGAAGAGCCCTCTGCTCCGGGCCCCTCTCTGGTGCGACGCATCGAGGGACGGGTTTGTTTCCGAAACGTTTCTTTTGGTTACAGTTCCAGCAAGCCGGTATTGACCGAGATCAGCTTCCAGGTGGAACGAGGGGAAGTGATCGGCATTATCGGGCGCTCGGGAACCGGAAAGACTACGCTGATGAACCTCCTTTGCCGCTTCTACGAAGCCGAGCGGGGCACCATCCTGCTCGATGGGATCGACATCCGCGACTACCGGCTCGATGAGCTCCGGAAGCAGGTGGCGATTGTTCCCCAGGATATGTTCCTCTTCAACGGAACGATCGACGACAACATCCGCTATGGACGTCCGGGCGCCACCCTCGAGGAAGTGGTGGCGGCGGCCAGAATGGCCAATGCGCACAAGTTCATCCTGCAAAAACCAGATGGTTACGATTCACTGGTTGGCCCTCGTGGAGATCGTTTGTCCGGCGGCGAAAGGCAGCGGATTGCGATTGCTCGCGCAATTCTGGCAAATCCCCAAATTCTGATTCTCGACGAAGCAACGTCGTCGCTCGACGTCGAAAGTGAGCTGGCCATCCAACGAGCATTGACGCGCGTCGCACGCAACCGGACCACGTTCATCATCGCTCACCGCCTTTCCACGATTCGCAACGCCGATCGCCTGCTCGTGCTGGACCGCGGACGAATTGTCGAAACGGGAACCTACAACGAGCTTCTTGCGCATCGCGGTCTTCTCTGGGAGTTCGCGAACGCATACTCCGAAACACGAGATTTCCAGTGACGGATCCTCAAGAGAGCGCGCTGACCATTGCTGCCAAGGGCATCCGACTGACCCGGGCATCGGGCGGGGGGCTTGTCCTGACATTGGCCGATGGCAGGTCGTTCGCCGACGTCCAGATCGTCTGTGCCGCTCCGCTGTCACAGCCCAATCACTACATCTGCTTTCTCGATTCCACCGACGAGGAGATCTACTTGTTGCGCGATCTTTCAGATCTTCCGCCCGAAGATCGCGCCCTCGCGGAGGAGGAGCTGCGGATGCGCTATCTGACGAGCGTGATTCGAAGAGTTGTTTCGATTCGCCGGGAAGCAGGCACTCTCTATTGCGAAACTGAAACCGACCGCGGCTTTAGAGAGCTCGTCGTTCAGACCTCGGATGACAGCGTACGCTGGTTGAGTGAACGCAGCTTGCTGTTGATCGACGTGGATGGCAACCGTCTGGTGGTGCCGGACATCAGTAGGCTGGACAAGGCGAGCGCGCGGTTACTTGCCGAAAGCCTGGGCTGAGCGCGAGCTTGTCAGTCGCGCCGGGACGCTTACGGAGTCGGCGTGAGAAGAAACGCGTGCCTCTGACCTCCTACGGTTCCAGTGCCCGCGATTTGCCCGTTATCATTGATGCTCGTCGCAATGCTCAAGACCCAGCCAGAGTCAGGGGGGATCAGCGTGTTCAGGTTTGTGATGACGCCATTCTGCCAAATAAATGCACGCGCAGATCCGGCCGGGCCGTTGCTCACTTGACCGACCGCGGCGGTCGAAGCGTTGATCGCGTACGGTTGAACATAAAGGAAACCCATTGTGCCAAGGTCCGTCATCGTACCATCAGGCGTCCAGAGGAACGCGTGGATTGGGCCAGAGTCATTGCTCGCCTCGCCCACCACCTGGCCAGAGGCGTTGATCGCCGAAGCCAGCCCGTAGCGGAACCCGGGCAAGGTGCCGAGATCGGTAAAGCCCGCGTCGCTGGTCCAGAGAAAGGCCCGTCCGTTGTTGTTGTCCCAGGATGTGCCGACGATCTGGCCTGAGTCGTTGATGCCATAGGCAACGCTGTCGGTCAGGCCCGGCATGGGTCCCAGGTCCGACATGCCGCCGCCGCTGCTCCAGAGGAAGGCATGCTCCAATACGGTGGGGTTCGACAACCGGCCCACGATCTGGCCGGCCGCGTTGATCCCCATCGCTTCACTGGAGCTGAAGCTACTCGAATTGTGGATGTCCATCAGCCCCGCGTCGCTGGTCCAGAAGAATGCGTGGGATGGTCCACTGCTGCTGTAGACTTCGCCCGCGGCCTGGCCTAAGGCATTGATCCCGATCGCTGCGCTCGAGTTGAATGTCAGCGTGCCGAGGTCTTGCATCCCGCTGGCACTGCTCCAGACAAAAGCATGGTCGATCCCGGAGGTACTGGACCAACCCGCGACCTGCCCAGAGGCATTCGTGCCACCGGCATCACTCGAGTTAAATGCCGGCAGTGTTCCCAAATCCGCGATGGTGTATTGAGGCTGGGCGGCGGCACGATGTGCCATGCTGCAAACAATAAAAGTCAGTACGGTCAATCGACCGGCAATGGATGGGAAGTTCATAATCGCGAGAGATACACGCTGCGAATCTCGTCGTCAAAGGGAATGAGGATGGGGAAAAGTTTTCTCAACAGTGAGGGCGAGGCCGCCGATCGACAACGGGGATGGAGAATTGTCACGAGTTCGTCCCAAGAACCCGCCTGCACGGCAAGCAAGCGGAGTGGGAAGAGGCCTAAAGGGTTGGAAAATAAGCGGCAAATCGAGGCGATTGCCCGGTTGTTCGGGCGGACGTTCTAGACGAACATTCTTTTGCCGCGATTGATTCTGGAGGAAGGGTGTCCGATGTCTGCCGGAGTGGGATCGCCGCTGCCCTTTTGTGCATTGCCTCGACCGTTTTCGGAGCGGTCGAAGGTCCGGGCAGAACGCAGCTCATTCGGGCAGTTCGCGTTAGCAGGCCGCCTTCCATCGACGGCAAGCTCGTTGAGCCGCAGTGGCTGACCTCACCCGCCTTCGACCAGTTCGTTCAGCAGTATCCGGAGGAAGGAGCTCGGCCGAGCGAGCGGACGGAGGTCCGTGTCCTGTACGACGATGACAACCTGTACGTTGGAATCGTCTGCTACGACTCGCATCCCGAGCAGATCTTGCGGCAGTTGGGTCGGCGCGATCGCATTCCGGCCTCCGATACCATCGGCTTCGCCATCGATTCAGGTCACGGTCATCGCGAGGCTTTCGCTTTTACCGTCAATGCCGCCGGCGTGCTCCAGGACAGCCTTTGGTTCCAGGACAATCAGAACAGCGATGAGTGGGACGCCGTCTGGGACGCCGCCGTTTCTCCGCGCCCGGATGGGTGGTCGGCGGAGTTCGCCATTCCGCTCAACCTGTTAAGGTTCAGCGATGCGCCGGTGCAGACTTGGGGATTCTTCGTGCGCCGGGAGATCGCACGCACGCACGAGGTGCTCGACAGCGTGCTCATTCCGCGAAATGCGAATGGCTTCGTGTCCCGGTTCGGTCACCTCACCGGGCTGAGAGGCATCAAACCAAAGACCGACATCGAGGTAACTCCGTACATCGCCGCGCGTGGGACGCTGCGGCCCCAGTTTTCTGACCCCTCCATTCCCAAGCCACGCCTTCTCGATCCGTCGATCGACGTGGGATTCGATCTGAAGGCGGCGGTCACTCGCGGCTTGACCCTCGATGCCACCGTCAATCCCGACTTCGGACAAGTCGAAGCCGATCAGGTGATTTTGAACCTGACCAACTTCGAGGCGTTCTTTCCAGAAAAGCGTCCGTTTTTCACTCACGGGCTCGACTTGTTCCAGCCGGTCGGCGGCGACGTCGGCCACACGCCCCAGACTCTCTTCTATTCGCGGCGGATCGGCTTGATTACCCCTATCCTCGGCGCCGCCAAATTGACGGGGACCGCGGGCAAGGGTCTGGACATCGGCGTGCTGGATGCCTTCGTCGCCGGCGCTTCGGTGCCCAACAGCGACGAGGCGCATCCCGATCGGGGGCTCGGCTATTTCCTTTCGAGGCCGCTGCACCTCGGCTTGAAGGATTCATTTCCTCCCCTCAACCCCGTACCGGAGAACTATTTTGCCGCGGTAGTGAAAAAACAGGTTGCCGGGAGCTCCACGTTGGGAGCCATGTTCGCCGCCGCAACTCCGATCGCACCCCGTTGTACCGAGGATCAGGCAAATCTGCCGGACGAGGAGCGCCCCACCTATTGCGACGCGCGAGGCGGAAACGTGGCATCCGTCGATTGGAACCTCCGAACGGCGGACTCGCAATGGGTGCTGCTGGGTCAAGTGGATGGTTCCCAGTCGATCGCGGGTTCTCCGGCTCGTCCTCTGAAGGACGGAACCATCATCCGGCCCGGCGACCTGGGCGCCGGCGGCTACCTGTCGGGGGGAAAGTTTGGTGGCGAGCCGTTTCGGTACGACTTCCGATACGAATTCGCTTCCCCCAAGCTGGACCTGAACGCCACGGGCTTTCAGCCAAATCAGAATGTACACACCATCCGCGGGGCGTTGAATTTCGTCCGCCCAGGCGGATTCGGTCCCCTGCGGTCGTTCTACTCATACCTGCTACTGGAGAAGAACTGGTCCAGCGACGGGAGGTTCGTAGATCGCGGCTTCAATGTCTCCGTGGGGGGCAATGCGGTCCTGCGCGCGTTTCATTCCTTCGGATGGAACGCCACGTTTGACGCGCCGCAGTTCGACATCCGGGAAGTTGGCTACACCGGCATTCCCTACCAGCGACCGAACGTCGCCTATTTTTCTCTCTCCGGACAGAGCGATGGGAATCGGGCGATCTCCGTAGGTGGAACCCTGGGCCTTGCTTGGCGACCGAATCCCCAGCTTCCCGCCTCATCGCTTGGCTACAACGGCAATTTCCGAATCGTCGTCCACCCCCATTCCAGCTTGGAGACCCAGCTCGAAACCGCGATCGACTACACGCCCCATGGCGCGAGATACGTGGACACGGTTGGTTCGGACCAATTCATTTTTGGCATTCTCGATTCTCGCGTGTTGTCCCTCACGCTTCGCCAGCAGTGGGTGCTCACTCCGAGGCTCACGGTTCAAGCCTACGCCCAGCTCTTCAGCGACTTCGGACGCTACAGCGCTTTCTATAGCGCGATGTCGCAGGGGCAGGCGATCCGGATCTCGGACCTGGTGCCGACGGAGTACTCGTTCGATCCAAGCTTCCACACCGCGGCCTTGAACGTGAACCTCGTTCTGCGCTGGGAATACCGGCTTGGATCGACGCTTTTTCTCGTCTATAGCCGCTCGCAGTCCGCGCTGCCGACGCCGCCGGGGACGGCGGTACCCGCCACCCTTCTTCCGGTGGGGCTTGGACCCGGACCCACCACCGAGACTTTCCTGCTCAAGTGGTCGTACTGGTGGAACCTCTAAGCCTGGGCGCGAGTTGGACGGGGCGATCGTGCTGGACGGGGCGATTGTGCTGGACGGAGCGATTGTGCTGGACGGGGCGATTGTGCTGGACGGGGCATGCCCGACACCTCTAGACCGTGTTCACGGTTACTGGCCGATTCAGGATGAACCGCAATCGGTTCACTACGGCCGATGACCGCTGAAAGGATCGTCGTGCGCGTACTTTGTCCCAGCATTCTCGGTGCTGCGTTTCTCGACGACCTCATCACCTGGCTGGCGCACAGATTCTCCCTGGTGGACGTCACCATGTGGGGAATCCAGTTCCTCGGCACCATCCCAGAGAGAATGCTTCTGTTCGTCCCCTGCTCCATCGCGATGGCTGCCGTCCTCATCGCCAGTCGCCGAGCCCGGTCGGCTTCCGCGCGGTTTCTGATTCCGGTCATCGGTGGTTTTGTGGTCTTTCGAGTGCTTTACCTGATCTTCTGGCGCCCCTATCCCACGCCGGTCGCTTTCCTCCTTGCACTTCTGATCGGGCTGATCCAGTTCCCAAATTGGCGGCGAAGCCGGAATACGACCGTTGATTCATCCAGCCTCGGCGTTGCAGGCTGGTTGCTGTCCGCCATTGGGGTGCCATTGTTGGCGGCCGTTCTCCTGCATGGCTGGAGTCTCCAGGGCCTTGCCCACAAGTTGCACCAAGACGAATCGGTTCAGCAGTTCGCGGACATCGACCTCAATGCTCTCGCGCTGGATGCCGAAAATGGCCTGCTCTACGCGTCCGGTCACGGAACCGACTCTCTGCTGGCCTACGATGTAAAGGACCTCGCCCGAGCTCCACGCAGCTCTCCGGTGAAAACAAACAACGCTCAAACCTTCTATTACAACCCGGCAAGCCAGGAGTTGTACCTTTTCAACGAAAATGATCGAGCGCTTCTTTTCTTGGAGGCAGGAACACTCTCGCAGATCAAATCGGTCAGCGGTCTGGATATTACCGCCGGCGATGTGAGGCTCGTCTACGACAGACTGAACGATGGCATTATCCTCGTATCGGAGGGCACCTACTGGGGATCTCCGCCAGAGGGAAAAGGGTACCCGGTCGCGGTGGTTGCGCGAAAGACGGGAGAGCTCCTCTACACCCTGAAAGACTGCGATGGTTTGTGCATTCCCGGGCTCATCCATATGCATCCGGACAAACCGCGGCTGTATATGGCCTTCCCGAAAAAGGTGATCGCGTACAATCTGGACACCCGGAAAGTCGTCAGCGCATCGGCTGTGAATAATCAGTGGGTCGATGGAATGGAGATCACGCCCGATGGGAAAGAGCTGCTGGTTGGAGTTCCCCTGCATTCGGAGGTCTTGCAGTTCGACGCCGAGTCGCTCGAGCTCAAGGGCTTTATCCCGACCGTGTTCGGGGTCCGAACGCTGGCAGTGGATGCCGAGCGCGATTTGTTGCTGACCGCCAGTCTGGCGACGAACATGCTCGACGTCATCGACTTGAAGACACATCGGCGGGCTGCCGAGTACTACATCGCCCCGTGGCTCCATGACATCTGTCTCGACACCAAGGCTGGCTTTGCCTACGTTTCATCCACCGAGGGTCTGTTTCGAGTCAGGTACACGTCGCGGCTCGCCCGTCAGAAGAACTAAGGCATGACCTGGTCGCCATGGTTTTGCCAAACTGTCGAGCCTCAGACGATCGCGGGTCCAACATCAAGTCCCGCTGAACGCCGAGCCAATCGAGCGCGCGGTGGTATCCACCACCGCACGCGCAAGCGTGGTCTCCTTCCCCGTTCCTTAATTCAGCGCTGGGGAGCACCGATTCGAGGTGCACACCAGGCCACTGCAGCAAGCCGGCAAGTCTGGACCGCACGCAGCACCTATTATTGCCTCGCAAGCAGTCCCACCATCCGGGTTCGGGCCCGGCGCGCCGCCATCGGGGCCCGGTGCGCCACCATCCGAACCGGGGCTTCCATGGCACGGACCCAGGTAATCCCCGTGCGCCAGATGCGCTCTGACCGCGGGCTCACCGACGGCGATCGTGTGGGCGTTCGCTGGATTGCCCGGAGGGATGTGGCAGATCGTGACTCGGTTGGAGCCCCCGTCGTCCGATGAATCATCGCTCGGATCGTTGTTTCGGGCTCTTTCATCCGAGCTGGACGTGCCTGGGTCATCGGGAGCGTTTTTTCCACCGCATCCGACTGCAAAGATCCACAAAGCAGTGATAAAAAATACATTTAGCTGCAGTCGACTCATTTTCGCTGCGGGCATGTTGACCTCCAGAAACGTCTTACTCGATGAGTTGCGGCCAAAGCAGTCAACAGCAGAGAACGTGCCGCTCGTAAGCAACCGCGAAGATGGTCAAGCCAGCTTCGACTTGAGGAGGACTGTCCTCACCCAGGTGTGGAGAGATCGCCACGCGAGGATAAGGTGTTGAAACCAGCGAGCTCTTCACCACAATCGCAATTCGGGTGCGATCGGCCTTTCGCGCGCCCAGACCCGCTCTGGGAAAGGGCGCTGTCGCCATGTTTGGCTCGCTGCTACTGAATCCGAAACACGCCGCGCAGCTCTTCGGTCTGGCTGATGGGATTGCCGACAATCCCCTTCGCCAGTGCACGCCACTGGTAAAACCTTCCCGAGCTCAACGGCGTAACACCATCGTAGGTTGCTGAATTGTTTTGCCCGGTCACCGCGGTCACGGTCTTGGTCCAGACCGAATTCCCCGTCGCGTCGAACAGCGTCAGGTCGTAGGTTCGAGCGCTAGGGTACGGTTGCCAGATGAAGGTCGGTTGCGGGGCGGTGAGCTCGATCGCATCACCGGCCCCCGGCGAGACCATTCCGACCGCGCTGGTGACCTTGAATGAGGGCTGGACTCCGTTTACCACCGCTCCGCCGGAAACTGCGATGTGCAGGATCTGGGTTCCGGCGATGTTCGGATCGGGATCCCGAACGTCCCCATCGTTCTCGAACGCGGCGAGCACGACATATTTGCCGTCGGGAATCCCGGCGATCGACCAGGAGGAGGTGACGTTTGGAGGCGTGCCCGGATCGGGAGCGCGCAGACCCGGCGGCGCTTCGCCTCGGATGACGCTGGGATTGAAAGTACTCTCGACGACAAGGATCACGCTCGTGGGGCCCGGCGCGCCGGCGACCAGGTTCACGCTGCCGTTCAGGGTTGCGGTCGGTGCGCCAGACTTGTGGATCTGGAGTCCGGTGGTGTCAACGCCGGCCTGGATGCTCAGGTCCACCGCCGTGTAGTTGGCTCCGCGACTGTATGCCTGCACATGCACGCTGCCTGGAGGCACGTTGAAGAGCGTGAAGTTGCCGCTGAGGTCGGCGGTGGCGGCGATCGTCAGGTTGCTCGTCTCGGCGACGACGAGGACACCCATCTGGCTAGGCGACACTTCGGCCGTTCCCGAAATGGATGGTCGGCCCTGCGCAGTGTTTGACAGGGCGATAAGGCCGATATCCGCCAACCCCCCAGAGACGAGATATGGGCCGCTGCCGTTGGCCTGCGCCGCCGCCGAGGTGTCAATCGGCAACGATATACGCACTCCGGTGGGGAAGTTGAAATAGTTCTTCGCGGCGGCTCGAAGGGCTACTTTGCGCCCAATCGGGTTTCCCGTGTTGTCCGCACGGACCGTCGGGATCCGGAGCGTATAACTGCCGTTTGAAGCAGAGATTGCCACCGAAGCGGCGGGGGCGCTGTTCTCGTCGAGCGCGCTCACGGTAGCTCCACCAATGGGCGCCGAGCTGGTGAGATCAGAAACGTGCCCTTGCACCTGGACTGGATTGAAGCAGGCAGGCGCATTCTGGTTCAGGATCGACTCGCAGACCTGACCCGAGGAGCAACTGTTGGGATCATCGAGCTTGCATTGAGTGCTGTTTCCGCCGCACGCGGCGAGCACAAATGGGACGACAAGGAAGAGGATACGCTTCATGACGGGGCTCCGAGCAGTGGTGATGCGACTCTTGTGATGCAAGGACCTGGCCGAATTCGCGCCAATGGCAATCGCGTCATTGCGTTGGGACTACTGCTGTTTTCAACGCCTCGAAACCGGCTGTCGGGAAAGTCCCTCGCTCGGCTCATGCTCCGAGCGCGACTCCAATGTCACGCAGTCTAGGTCCTACCTTTCGAGCGAATGATTCTCACATGAACCGACTTTCCGGACTGAAGTGGTTTTGTCGTTGCGCCCGTAAAGAACTTAAGATGAGCACTCAATCGGGCCCAATTTCGTCGTTGTGCAAAACGGAGACGCTGAATGAGAAAGCCACTTCTCGTATTTTTGGTCGCCCTGTTGATGGGGTATACGTTCGGCGCCTGCAACTGCGGAGGACCCCACCCAGCCCTCGACACCCGCTCCGATGACGGCGGCGTTGACGGTGGCAATGACGGCGGACCAGGAAGCACCTGCCTCGATACGGCCGCTGCCTGCAGCACCACCAGCGGCGGCGTCTGCTGCTCCGGTGTCTGCAACGGCGGCTCCTGCGCTTCGCCCACCTTCTGCAGCGGCCCCGGGGCTGCCTGCACCGCGGGGACCGATTGCTGTTCCAATCACTGTCTGAACGGCCAGTGCTCGTCCCAACAGTGCTTGGACGTGGGGATGGCTTGTCTTAACAGTACCGACTGCTGTACCGCGACCTGCACGTCCGGAAGCTGCGCCACCATCCCCGGCTCGACCTCGACGTGCAAGGTGATTGGCCAGGCTTGCGGCTCCGGCGCGGACTGCTGCTCCACCAACTGCCAGGGCGGCGTCTGCGTCCGCGCGTACAGCTGCCAGGCCACCGGCGACGTCTGCCTGCGGAACAGCGATTGCTGCGGGAACGTATGCTCCGCGAACGATGGCGGCGCGGGCGTCTGCCTTTCGATCAGCGGCGGCGGTGGCGGAGGTTGCATCGAGGACGGCAACCCCTGCTCGGGCGGAACCAATTGCTGCTCGCGGGTCTGCGTCGATTTAGGCTCGGGCGCCACGGTGTGCCAGCCGGTCGGCGGCTGCCGCCTGACCGGCGATTTTTGCCTGTCCACCAACGCCTGCTGCGGCGGTGGGCCCAATCCCAACGGAACGGTGCAGTGCCGTCCGGACGCGGTGGGGTCGGGCCGCTGCGACAATGGGCAGGCGTGCAACGGGACCGGAAACATCTGCGGCGCGCCTCAGCTGCTGGACGGTGGCCCTGCCCGCTGGCCCGACGGCGGTGTCCTTACAATCAACGCGCCACAGGACTGCTGCGACGGTCACAAGCAAGTCTGCCGCATCGACGTCAGCGGCGTGCCGCGCTGCTTTGGCGGCGGCTCGAGCACTTGCCCGAACGGCTACACCGGCCAGAGCCCGTGTTGCATCGGGGTCAATGCGGCGTGCCAGCTCAGCGGCCAGTGCTGCAATGGCGCCTCGTGCTTGCCGGGTGACGGCGGATTCTTCTGCACTGCGCCCAGCTCGACGTGCAATCCAATCGGCGCGACCTGCGCGCCGAGCGCAAACGACTGCTGTGCCGGCACCTCTTGCCTCCACACCGGCGGCGAGCTCAGCGGGTACGCCTGCCAGCCGCCTCCGTCCAGCCCCGACGCGGGCACTACCTGCGCCGCGAACGGCTCGGCTTGCACCGGCGGGGCGAGCTGTTGCTCGCAGCTGTGCAGCTCGGGGGTGTGCCAGGCCCCGGCAGCATGTCAGTCGCTTGGCGGGGCGTGCACCGCGACGTCGGACTGCTGCTCGGGGATGGCGTGCAGCGTTCCCGCCGGAAGCACCAGCGGCACCTGCCGAGCCGGCAGCTGCCCGGGCGCCGGCCAACACTGCTCGGTGACCAACGCCTGCTGCTCGGGGCTGCGCTGCGTCAATTCATCCTTGCTCAATTGCACCAGCTCGGATCCGTCGTGCTCCTGCTCGACTACGCTGAACTGAGGCGCGGCGGTCATTGCGAAAGCAGCTTTTAGGCGTTGTATCCGTCGCGATTTTGAGCGCACCCGGACTCGCCGGTGCGCAGACGGACGTATTCGCGCGACGCTTCGACTTGGTTCCGACAAAGCCGACGGCGGCACAAGAGAGTGGCATGACGCTCGAATCTGCGAGCCCTGCGGCCAAGAAGAACTTGGCACTCTCGCTGGTGTTCGATTGGAACGTCGGCATCCTGGCTTTGGTGATGCAAGAGCAGAAACTGGGCGACGTCGTTCCTTATCGAGTCGATGTCCACGTGCTAGGGGCATATCAGCTGCATCCGCGAGTGGAGCTCGCCGCTGATCTTCCCGCGGCTCTCGCGCAAGGCGACAACTTCAGCCTTTTGAATCAGTATGGTTTCTCTGAGCCCGGAGTATCAGGCGGCCTCGGCGATATTCGCCTGCTGCCGCGATTTATCCTCTTCCCCGCGCAAGAGTCACCGATTGGCATCGCCGTGGTCACCGAGCTCAGACTCCCCACGGGGAAGGGCCAAAGCTTCCTCGGAGAAGGCGCACCGGTGTTCGCGCCGAGGGTCGTGCTCGAGCGGCCGATTGGACCCTTTCGACTCCTCGGAAACTTCGGGGTCCGATTGAGAAAGCAGACGCAATACTTAAATCTGATCGTCGGAAACGAGTACACCGTGAGCTTGGGAGCAATGTATCGCCTGCCTGACTTGGGACGTTTCTTTAACATCAATGCCATGGCAGAAATGAATCTCGCGACTCCCACCACGTCGCCGTTCAGCTTCGGCGAATTTGCTGATCAGCGAAAGAGCGTATGGGAGGTATTGCTCGGGTTGCGCAGCAAGTTTGCCGAGCACTGGGGAGCCGAGCTGGCAATGGGTCGGGGCATAGCCGTGCATCCCGGCTACGCGCGCGAGGCGTTCCGTGCTATCGCGTCCATTCGGTATGATATCGACCTCGCAGCACACCCCTCGGGCTTGTTGGCTGATTCGGACGGAGACGGCGTTCCGGATTCTGAGGACGCTTGTCCGATGCAGCCCGGCCCCGCGGAATTCGACGGGTGCCCCGACAGCGATGGGGATCAGGTCCCAGACAACGTCGACAAATGCCCCAACGAGCCAGGCCCGGCCGACAATCGCGGATGTCCCTTAGGACCGCCGTTCGTCGTCCTCGAGGGCAGCCAAATCCGCCTCCGCGGAAACGTTCTCTTCGATCTCGGTAGAGCCAACATCCAAAAGCAGTCGTTCCCGTTGCTAGACGAGGTGGCCGCGCTGCTCAAGAGCAGACCCGACATCAATCTACTCGAAGTAGAGGGCCACACCGACAACCGCGGCGCTCGCGCTTACAATCAGGACCTATCGGACGGGCGCGCGAAGGCGGTCGTCGACTACCTGGTCAAAAAGGGCGTTCCGCAGCGCCGTCTGAGGAGCCGCGGATTTGCCTTCGACCGGCCGGTCGCCTCCAACGCAGACGCGCTCGGGCGTGCGAAAAACCGCCGGGTCGAGTTCCAGATTCTGAAGGGCGGCGACGCGAAGCGCGAGAAAGCCGCGATTAGCGACTGAACGGTATGAACGCCAACGACGTCCCGAGGCGTCGAGGGCGCGACCAGACGGCTCACGGCAACATGGACCGCAGCGCTAACACGACAGGTTCGGATTAGATCTCAAAGACGTCGCCCAAAGCCGCTCGCAGATTCAGCTGGTCCGCTAAAGAGAGTCGAGGACTTGGCGGGCAAAGCCCGACGAGATCAACGGGCTTTTGGGGGAATTGACATTTCGGCCGCCCGCGGGATCTGCCGCGGACGAATTCGAATGCGCCCTTCATGGCACGCGCCATCGAGGCGATGGTGCGATCCGATAATGCGAGACATACGGCGCC
>Ga0070708_100001207_pt1 | contig 19907 bp, 16 predicted proteins | sample KBSK5503metaG_FD_65469 | JGI IMG/M metagenome (GOLD analysis project Ga0070708, IMG submission 65469) | Corn, switchgrass and miscanthus rhizosphere microbial communities from Kellogg Biological Station, Michigan, USA - KBS K5-50-3 metaG | ecosystem: Host-associated > Plants > Roots >... | reverse complement strand
AAGTCCATCCCCATGTCAGCGGGTGGAAACCCGTTGCCCGCCTGGCTCCTGAAATTCCGCCCACCCACGACCTTGGCCGCAACTTGGTCGACTGGGTGCTTGGTTGTGCCATGGTGTATCTGGCGCTGTTCGGGCTGGGACGGTTATTAATGGGGCCGGCTTGGAAGGGAACTGTGTTGCTACTGGGGGCTGGAGTCTGCGCAGCCGCGCTCTACGCGGATATTTCGCGTCGTTGGGGTGTCGAGACCGCGGAGAAGTCAAGAACTGTGGCGGAAGTGCTTTCGTAAGCTAAGTGGCTTCGTGACCCCTCGGGTACTTCGTGGTATGTCTTGACTGATTGGTGTAAATCCGTGTAAGCCAAGTGGCCTGGCGACTTGAATTTCTACTCCACCGTTACGCTGAAATCCGCCCCTTGCCACCAGTTCTCCCTTAGCCAGTAGAATGTGAAAACAATCTTGCGGCCCACCGTCAGTTTCTCAGTTGGTAGATCCACGACGTGCACACCCAGTCCTGTGTCCCAAGTACTGGAGTCCTGCGCGGTCTGCCAGCCATCGAAGCTCCAGTGCACCATGGCTGGCGACAGCAGATCCAGGCGCAATGTTTTGCCGCAAGGAATAGATCGAGGCTTGTTGTTGAAGCGCCAGGTGAAAATCGTGCATCGGCGTTTTTCAAATACGTAGCGCTGCACCGTCTGCGGTGGCTGATCGAAAATTGTGCCATCGCGTAACGAGCGCCGCAGCTTGATGTACTCCGCATGTGCCCAGACCAGGGGACAAGCCGATCCTGACGGTTTCCCGGTGAACAGCTCGCGCTCAGGGATATCGGGTGCGTCCCACACCTGCTCTGGGATGAGGCGGCTTCCCTCCGTCGAATACTCCATCACCCGAAGCAGTGCCTCCGCCGAATCACGTCGCCCCGCTGCCAATTCGTAGTGCGCCCGCTCTCCTGCCAACAAGGGCCAAGGTCTGCCAATGCCTGTACCGTCGAAAGGGGAGCCATCCTCGTGCTCTCCATAACCATCGCCGTTGTAGCGATACCAGCACGGGCCCTGAGGCAATCTCACCCGCAGTAATGCGTCGATGACTTTGATCGTATTTACGATCCGCGGATCGTCAGGAGCGCGCAGTCCGAAGCGTACCAAGGCAAGTGAATCCGGGCTGATGACGTGGGTGGCTGCTTCCATGCTGCGGTCGGGCGGACGATTCTTGATAGGCACGAAGCCCTGCAAAGGGGATGCCGCGCAATCCGTCTCAGGCGGCGCGATTCGGACGTAATATCCCTCAACCCCAATCTGCCGTGCCAAATCGCTGCCGATCGCATATGTCCAGCGCTCGATATTGTCGTTCCAGGCGTCGGCTGTGTCCCGTAGGTACATGGCCGCCGCGGACTGAGCGACCTCATCAGCGATCTCTGCCGCTGCCAACAAGGCGGCCACTTCCACGGCCAGCGTAAATGGAGAGTACCCTGCATCCTCTTCCCAACGATCCTGTTGTGTTACTGGGCCATTGCGCGCCAAAAACCCGGCGGCCTTGCGGACCATGGGCCACCAGCGGCTCGGTTCCTCCATCGCTTCGGGAGCTTTTCTGCATAACAGGTCCACCAGCAGAATGGGCAGAGCGGCCTCGTCCATTTGTAGGCCGCCCCAGTACGGACGCCCGTCCAGCCACAAATTCTGTGCCCAGCGACCGTCCGCCTCCTGCGTAACTTCCAAATAACGAAGAACGCGCATAGCGTCTTCGATGGCGCCAGCCGCTAAGAATCCACCCGCTGTCTCCACCAGATCACGCGGCCAGACCAGATGGTAGCCACCGAGGTCTTCATCTCCCTTGTTGAATCCCCACGGAATCGAAAGGCTGGCGATGGTTCCGCCCAGAAAATCTTTCGATTCGTGGGTACGCAAGACCGCCATACTTGCGCGGTAGAGATCATGATCGCGTTCAGGCTCGTCCAGTTTGATCAGGCGCTTATGCCAGTCCCGCCAATGCATCACGTAGTGCTCCCGAATCGCCTCGTAATTCTCCAGGAGTGTCGACAGCGCTTGTTGTCCTGCCTCCGACCAGATTGAGCCGAATCCCAGGGCCAGCACAAATTCTCCATTGTGGGGAGTGAGGTCAATCTCGCTGGTGAGGGCAATGTTGCCGTTTTCCGCCCGCGTGTATTCCCATGTCATTTGGTAGTGCTGGGAGAGATCTTGCCAGCCGTCGGAAGAACCCGCGAACCCGGCGGACAGCTTTCGCCAAGGCACGGAGCACGCAAAAGCCAGCGCGCACCCATCACGCTGGGCGAATAGCATGGGCACGCCTTTGTAATCTCCTACCCAGCCAGTATTGCCGTAGCCGAAGTTGGCCAAGTGAGGAGCGAGCAGGGCATGAACGTGATAATCCGCCAGTGTCCCCTGCAGCGGCTGGAATCGAACCTTCTGCAAGACCACGTTTCGGTAAGGATCGGTCAGGATCTCCTTCTTGATTCGATAACGGCCCTGGTTGCAGGTATTAATCAACTCGTATAGGGGAATTCCCGGCTCGCAGGGACGGTTTTCAAATTTGCAGTGTCGCTTTTCTTCGGAGAAAAAGCTGCCGCCATCGGTAACGATCAGGCCTTGGTCGCGCGTGCAGGCTTGGTCTACTCGCGGGAAATAAATTTCATTCAGGATCCCGTGGCTCAGGGTGAACCACACGCGACTGTGCCGGCTTAGAGCAGTACCGACACCCGATTTGGCACTAGAAGTCCATCGTGGCTCAATTCCGGGCCACCCCGGAGCATAGCGGATTGCTGGATCGTTCACTCGGTCTTGTCCTCAGCCTTCCTTAGTTTGCCAGAAAATGACAAATCCTTTACCAGCTCTACAAATTTCCTACGATAGACTATTCACAGCGAGATTGTTCTGCATCCAAGCAAACAGATTAAGAGTATTGACAGTTGAGTTTAATTCAGAGATTTTCGAGTTCTCAGAAAAGACAAACGAATGCTTGAACCCGGAATCCTGCTTCACCGCGGAAAAAGCCGCAAGATGGCGAGGCCAGCTACAGCGCTGGTGCTCACGCTACTCTTCTTGTGCCTGCCGGCATCGGCTACAACTCAAACGGACCAATCTCTAGATCGCGGGTTCCGCTTCCTCTACAACCTCGATTTTCCGCGGGCTCAACAAGAGTTCGCATCATGGGAACAGGGGCATTCGGACAATCCTGTTGGCCCGGTGAGCGAGGCTGCGGGGTTGTTGTTTTCCGAGTTCCACCGCCTTGGAATTCTGGAGGCTCAGTTCTACGAAAACGATGCCGCGTTCAAGTCCAGAAAGAGGGTGGCGCCAGACGCGACAACCCGGGAACGTTTCAATGCCGCCCTCCAGCGAGCTGAGACTCTCGCCCGCGCGCGGCTAGCCAGAGATCCCAAGGATCGTGATGGACTGTTCGCCATGACGCTTTCTGCCGGCTTGAAGGCCGATTACGCAGCGATGATCGAGAAACGTAATCTGGCCTCCTTGCGATTCACCAAGGAAGCGACTGGCTGGGCCCAACAGCTGCTCGCGGTTGATCCCAATTGTTACGATGCACACGTTGCCACTGGCATCAGCCAGTATGTGATTGGCACCATGTCGGCTCCGGTCCGCTGGATCCTGCGTGTGGGCGGGATCTCTGGGGGCAAACAGCGTGGTATGGCTGAACTGCAGCTCACAGCGCAGCGTGGCCACTATCTCGCTCCGTTTGCGCGCATTCTGCTGGCCATCGCCTACGTGCGTGAAAAAGATAAGCCGCACGCGCGCGAGTTACTGTCATCACTTCGCGACGAATTTCCCAATAACCCCCTCTTTGCTCGCGAGATCGCCCGGCTCGACTACGGTCACTAGCTTCTCGCGCTCACCATCCGGAACTGAACAGGTTCGTCCCGAGTTTGAATTTTTGTCTTCGCTGTCTATGATGCCAGCATGACCAACCTACTCTACTTGGCTCTGGGCTGCGCGGCGGGAGCACTTTCAGGACTGATTGGCATTGGTGGCGGTGTTCTCATTGTGCCAGCTCTCGTCTACCTGTTCGGCATGAATCAACACAAGGCGCAGGGTACATCGCTAGGGGCGTTGCTTCTGCCCGTGGGTGCTCTGGCCTTTTGGGAATACTACAAAGCTGGGAGCGTAGAGATTAAGGCCTCTATTCTTGTTGCTTTCGGATTTGCCATCGGCGGCTATTTCGGAGCGGAATGGGCGCAGCATCTGCCAGGCCCTCTCCTCAGGAAGGGGTTTGCCATCCTGCTGATCGTTATTGCCATAAGGATGTTTACCGAACGAGTCTAAGCGCCGCGGAGAAATCTCCAACGAAATCAATTCAGAACCCAACTTCTGTCGCAACCTTACGTTGTCCGCTCCGTGTTCATCAGAAATTCACCAGTTTGTAATCGTCCTGTAACACTCCCCAGATAAAAAGAGTTACAGACTGCATAAGGAGGAATCATCGAGTGATACGACGCATCGCGCTGTTAGTGTGTCTCACTCTGGCCATCCCAACTCTGGCGCAGACCACCTTAAATGGAGCGGGCGCTACTTTCCCCTACCCTATGTACTCCAAGTGGTTCAGCGAGTACAACAAGCTCCATCCGGAAATCCAATTCAATTATCAATCGATCGGTAGTGGGGGAGGCATCCGCCAAGTGCTTGCAAGCACAGTTGATTTCGGAGCCAGCGACGGTCCCATGAGCGACGAACAACTTGCTCAGGCCAAGACCAAGATCCTGCACATTCCGACTGTGCTGGGCGCTGTCGTGCCCGCCTACAACATTCCCGGTGTCACTGGCGAGGTGAAGTTCACACCTCAGGCGTTAGCTGGAATTTTTCTGGGGAAGATTACCTCTTGGAACGATCCTGCCCTCGCTAGTGCTAATCCTGGCGTGAACCTTCCCAACCAGACCATCATCGTAGTGCATCGATCCGATGGCAGCGGCACCACTTACATCTTCACTGACTATCTTTCGAAGGTAAGCAGCGAGTGGCAAAACCAGGTGGGCAAGGGGACCTCGGTTAAATGGCCCGTCGGTCTCGGGGGGAAAGGGAACGAAGGTGTGGCCGGAATGATCCGCCAGATGCAGGGTTCGATCGGCTATGTTGAACTGATCTACGCCGTGCAGAACAAAATCACATATGGTTCCGTAAAAAATGCTTCCGGAAATTTCGTCAAGGCTTCCTTGGACAGTGTCACGGCCGCTGCAGCTTCTGCTAAGAGCATGCCCCCGGATTTTCGCGTTTCCATCACAAATGCCCCGGGGAAGGATGCTTACCCTATCTCCAGCTTCACCTGGCTTCTGATTCCGGAGCAGTCGAAAGACAAGACCAAAGGAAAAATTCTGGCCGACTTTCTCAATTGGATGGTGGATGACGGTCAGAAAATGACCGCACAGTTGACCTACGCGCCATTGCCTGAATCCGTAGCGCAGAAGGTCAAGAATGCCATCAAGCAAGTCCGCTAAAATACTCAGCCTGCCTCTTCGTCGGTTGTGAGGCAAAAGGAGAGAAGATGAAGTCTGTTCTCAGATGGTGCGTAGTTCCGCTTTTGGCGACAACGCTAGTGGCGCAGACTGCCCCGACTCAAACGACGACGAAACCGAAGACCAGGAAAGCCGCCAAGTCCAGCTCAGCGGTCACGGCGGCTGACGTGCAGGTTCTGCGCCAGGCGCTGACCGCGCAGCAGCAGCAGATCGAAGAACTCCGGCAACAGCTGCAGCAGACCAATCAAACCTTGCAGCAGTCTCAGCAGCAGGCCCAGCAGCAGCTGCAACAGGCTCAAGCCGCTGCTACGGAAGCCCAGCAAAAGGCATCCTCCGTGGAAACTGTCGCCACTGAACAGAAAGACACGGTCACCAAGCTGAACAATGATTTGGCGGATGTGAAGACAACGCTGACCAATACTGCCGTGAACACGCAAGATGAGCAGAAGCGGATGTCCGCGCTCGAGGGCTTGGTCGGACGATTCCGGCTGGGCGGCGATGTCCGGATCCGCGGTGAAAGCCAGTTCCAGGACCAACCAGGATTTTTTGATCGCAATCGCGGCCGGGTCCGCGTGCGCTTCGGATTCGATGGGAAACTGAATGAGGACTTCACTGGTGGCGTTTATCTCGCCACGGGTTCGCTGGGCGATCCCACCACAACCAATGAGACTTTCACCAACTTCTTCGACCGCAAGACCATCGGCCTCGACAAGGGCTGGATCACTTACAACCCGCTCGCCCACAAATGGCTCTCGCTGACCGGCGGCAAGTTCGCGTATCAATGGCAGCGCACCCAGGTGACCGGTGATCCTGACATTAACCCGGAAGGTTTCAACCAGAAATTATCATTCGACACGCATATGCCGTTCGTGAAGAACGTCACGTTCCAGGGTATGGAATTGCTGTTTAACGAAGTTACCAACGGTCCTGACTCGTACGCAGTCGGTGGGCAGGTATCGAGCAAGTTGGAACTCGGCCGTTGGACGGCAACTCCCTCTTTCATGGTCTTGAATTGGCATTTACCCGATGCCCTCCTGCAGGCCTCGGCCTTTGCCGTGCAGGCTACCACGACCGGTAGCACCAGCCTCACCACCCCAGTACCCTCCATACCTGTTCCCGGGGAAGGTCCGGGCTGTGCGGCCGGTAGGAACGGTGGCAAGCTACCGAGCTTCCCACCGTGCGCCTTCGCTGCGAACGGTATGACCAACAGCACATATCTCGATGCGAGCGGCAAGCCACACTTCGGGTCACCCTTCCTTTATGCCGATTTCATCCTGAACAATCAGATCAAGACCGGTGTGAGCCGTCTGCCCTTGAACCTTTTACTTGAGTATGAAGACAACCTGGCTGCCAAGGAGCATCCGGTTGATTTCACCGGAGCCTTGGCTACCAACTTGGGCAAGCAATCTCATGTCTACCTGGCAGACATCAGTTTGGGGCAGGTGAAAAATAAAGGCGACCTGCAGTTCGGGTATGCCTGGCTCAGGCAGGAGCAGGATTCCGTGATCGCTTCTTTCGCGGAAAGCGATCAGCGCGCACCGACCAACATCTTGCAGCACCGCTTGTACGCGCTGTGGAAGGCGCGTGCGAACACGGTGGCCAGCTTCACCTGGTGGCACGGGCGCACCCTGAACACCAATCTTGAAAATGCTGTCCTTGGTCCAGGCCTCAAGCCAGGCCAGATCGAACCGTGGCTCAACCGGCTGCAGTTTGATCTGATTTATTCGTTCTAGTTGCGCCTCGGCGGGCGTCGGCCTTACCCCGACGCCTGTTCTTATTTTTGAACGGCAGTGTTTTTGCAGAGCGGAGTGGCACGCAGTGGCTGATCGATACCTCGCAATGGAGTGGTTCTGAGCACACCCCTCAGAGCAGCACGAGTTGTTCTATACTGAGGTTTCTTCCTATGGTCCGCAGGTGCCACATTGCATTTCTGCTGGCGGTTGTAGTGGTACTGCTTCCACTTCTCTACGCTGTTGAGAGGAGCTATCAAACCGCCAGGTTGGTCGGTGTGCAGCAGAGGCACCGCAGCCGGGTTCTTTATTACATCGTGAACACTCCGGTTACCCAGGAAGATCCCTTTTGCCAAGTCTCGGTGCAATTGAAAAACACGATTTACGTGGGAGAATATACTCCGCGTCATGCGGAAGAGTCCTTGCCCGGCAATTGGAAGCCTGGCGAAAGCCTACAGGCGAGAATTGAAAAGCATTTCATGTTCCTGAAACGCCCCGATGGCAGTGAACTTCAATTTGTGATCGTGAAGCGTATTTCCCCTGCAAACAATCATTGAACCATGGCCCGAATTTCCCCTGACAACCCCGAGTATTACCTCAACCGCGAGTCTTCCTGGCTGGCTTTTAATTGGCGCGTTCTCGAGGAAGCCGAAGACGATAAGAACCCGCTATTGGAACGCCTAAAATTCCTTTCGATTACTGCCAGCAATCTGGACGAGTTTTTCGAAGTCCGTGTAGCCGGCCTGATGCAGCAATTGGAAGACGGGTACACCGAAGCTGGAGCCGACGGTCTGACCCTGATAGAGGAACGCGAACTGGTCAACCGCGAAACCCATGAGTTTGTGGAAGAGCAGTACCTCTGTTGGAATGAAAAGCTCCGTCCCGCCCTGGCTGAAAATGGAATTCGCGTCCTCGGTCTGCACGAACTCGATACTAAAGCCAAGGAATTTGTTGCGGATTATTGTGAAAGGGAACTGGATCCTCTGTTAACCCCGGTCACGGTCGATCCGGCCCACCCTTTTCCGCGGGTCATCAATAAGGCGCTCTGTGTAGCATTTCTGCTGCGCCGCCGCCGTCGCTCGTCGCTTACGTACACAGGGGTTGTGACCGTCCCCCGCGCCTTGCCGCGTCTTGTGCGGCTGCCCTCGGACGGTACGGACGACTTCATTTTTCTTGCCGACCTGGTCGCTTTCCACGCGTCGCGCATGTACCACGGGTACGATATAGTCTCTTCAGCCGCTTTCCGGGTCACGCGCAACAGCAATCTCTACCTGCAAGAAGAGGAATCGCGCAGCCTGCTCGAGTCGGTGCGTTCCGAACTGCATAACCGGCGCAAGGGCGACGCGGTGCGGCTTGAGATCGAAGCGGATGCCGATCCAGAAATTATCGAGCGTCTGCGTACCGTATTCGAACTCGAACCCTGGCAGGTATTCTCGGTTAACGGGCCAGTCAACCTCTCCCGCCTCTTCAACATTTACGAGCAGACCACGCACCCGGAGCTGAAGTTCAAACCCTTTGTGCCGCGCGAACTGCGTCTCACCTCCAAGTCAAAAGACTTGTTCGAAGAACTGCGGCGCCATGATGTCCTGCTGCATCACCCGTTCGACTCCTACGACGCCGTCGTCTCCTTCATTGAATCGGCGGCCGAAGACGATCGTGTGCTCTCCATCAAGCAGACCTTGTACCGCACTAGCGAGCACTCGCTCATCGTTCCAGCTTTGATCAGTGCTGCGGAGAAAAAAGAAGTCACAGCCGTTGTCGAGTTGAAGGCGCGCTTCGACGAAGCCTCAAACATCCGCTGGTCACGCGATCTGGAAGACGCCGGCGTCCAAGTGTTTCACGGGCTCGTGGGCCTAAAGACCCACTGCAAGCTCTCACTGTTGGTGCGGCGCGATGCGGATGGCGTCACCCGCCGGTATGCTCATCTCGGCACTGGCAATTACAACACCACCACCGCACGCATTTATACCGACCTCAGCCTGTTGACGGCAGACCCGGAAATCACCGGCGCGGTACATGATGTCTTCAGCTTCCTCACTGCTTATGCCGAGCACCCCAGTTACGAACCACTTCTCGTAGCGCCGCTTGATCTCGCGGAAAAATGCCTGGCGCTGATTGATCGTGAGGCCGAGCACGCCCGGAATAACCGCCCGGCTCGCATCATTGCCAAGATGAATGCGCTGCTCGATAAGGACATCATCATGGCCCTTTACCGCGCGTCGCAGGCCGGTGTCGAAATTGATCTCATCGTGCGCGGGATTTGCGCCCTGCGACCGGGTGTCCGCGGCATCAGCGACCACATTCGCGTGCGCAGCATTGTGGGCCGTTTTCTAGAGCACAGCCGGATCTTCTACTTCGCCAATGGCGGCGAGGAAGAGGTCTACCTGGGCAGCGCGGATTGGATGCCGCGCAACCTCTACGAACGTGTCGAAGTTATTTTTCCCCTCAAAGATGCGCTCTTGCGCGAACGCGCGCGGCGGGAAATTCTGGAGGCCTATCTGGCCGATAACGTGAAAGCCCGCCTGCTACAGAAAGATGGAAAATATATCCCTGCCTGGCAAACGCAACCTGGAAAGCGGAATGTAAGACCGCCGAGCGGTACCGCGGCATTCAATGCACAGGAATTTCTGATCGCGCTGGCAGAAGGAAAGCAATTGCTGGATGCGATCCCTGCACCTGCACCGCGAAGACTCCGAAAAGGTTCACTGGAAAGGAAAGATAAGCTGCAATGATAATTTACTTCCTGCGCCATGCCAGTGCCGGGGAGCGCGTCGTCAACCCGAGAAAGGACGAAAAACGTGCTCTCGACAAAGAGGGAATCGAGCAGTGCGGCTACATAGGCCGCGCCTTGGCGGCCATCGAAGTCCAGGTGGATTCCATCATCTCCAGCCCGTTGAAGCGCGCCACGCAGACCGCGTCCCTGGTGGCAAACGAGATCGGTCATGAGGGGAAACTACAGATTGATCCGGGCCTCCGCCCAGCAGCTACTTTCTCCGATTTTCGCCGGCTGCTGGACAAGTATGCTAAGCAGGACTCCATCATGGTGGTCGGACACAATCCCAACCTCAGCGAGTTCCTCGGACGTATCATCAGTGATAGTGGCTGCGAAGCCGCTGTGGACTTGCGAAAGGGAGCCGTCGCCAAAGTGGAAACGCGGCGCAACTCGGCCTCGCTGCACTGGTGCTTGACTCCGAAGATCTTGCGCGCGCTTTACGCCGCCGCTGCCGAGAGTTCCCGGCCGAAAACTTCGCGAAAATAAGTCTGCTCTTTTTCGATGGCCCAGAGTTCCAGATCCACGCCCATTCTGCGCCGGGGAAGCAGACTCAGCCGCACCACCCCATTCTTTACCTTGATGTGGGTTTTCTGCACTGCGCCGCTGCGGCCCAGGTTCAAAGAGCGCGCGAGTCGCAGTAACAGCGAAGCTTTGCGCACATGTTCCTGGTCGGCCAGCGGGAGGGACTTCATGGGGCTGTCCCCCGGCGTAGGCCGCGATTTGCCCAGATAACGGGCGATCGCCGCGATAATCCGCCGTTGCTGCGGTGTGTATCCCAGAATTTCGGAGTTGGAAATAATGTAGTAGGCATGACGGTGACGCCCGCTGCGGTTCACGTAATCGCCCACTTCGTACAGCATCGCCGCTGCCGAAAGCCATTCCGCGTACTCGGACGGCAGACGATGGACTGCTTTGAGCGCGGTAAACAACTGCATTGCCGAGTCGCGCACCTGTAGCGCGTGATTCATGTCTACCCGGTAATGCTCGACCGCGTTTGTGATCGAATCCCACCGTTCTGATTCGATCTGCTTTCGCGACTGAACGCCGCGGTCATACTCCGCCGCCATCTGGACCAGCAGGCCATCGCGTAAACCGAGCGGCGAATACCGAAACCCGCGCAAATGACAGCGCTGCAGTAATTCGTCGTACACCAGTGCGCCGGCAGCAATGATCTCAGCACGACGCGGGCCAATGCCCTGCAGCTTGCTGCGATCTTCAATGGGCAGCCGGCAAATCAGTTTGGCGATGCGCTCCATCAGCGCACGAGAAACGTTGGCTGGCTGTCGTTTCTTGGGCCCCTTTTGTAAGTGACTGGCTACCTCGGCCAGCGCTGCCGCCGTTCCTGAGGTGGCAATCACCGCTTTGGCTCGCGCGGCGACGATGCGATCGACGACGCGCCCTACTTCGCGTGTCATGAATCCACGCAGCCGTTTCAGCTCACTCTTGCGTGGTGGATCATGACGCAGGAACTCATTCGTCAAGCGTACCGCGCCAAGAGGCAGGCTCACCGTTTCCCGTATGTGGCCTTTATTGGAGATCGTCAGCTCGCAGCTGCCACCACCTAAGTCGATCATCAGAACTGGGGAAGCCTTCACTCGCAGGCTGGACACCAGGCCGAGGTGAATCAGTCGCGCTTCCTCCAGTCCCGAGATGATTTCCACCTTCCACCCGGTGGCGGAGCGCACCCATTCGAGGAACGCGCGTGAATTCCGCGCATCGCGCAGAGCGCTGGTGGCAACTACCCTTACCGTATCGGTCCCCAGCCGTTGCACCGCCCGATGGAATCGGCGTAGCACCTTGACCGTTTCCGCCATTGCCTCAGGCGAAAGGAACCCCGTCTTAAACACCCATTCGCCGAGCCGGGTTACTTCTCGGTCTTCATGGATCGGGTGTAGACGGCGCCCTTGCAGGCGGGCGATCTTCAGGCGGACCGAATTGGAACCGATATCAATGGCGGCAAAAGTCGGCATGGGCTAGGAGAGGCGTCGGCGCTCTATTGCCGGCAACCGTCCACTCATCTCACAAAATATTCGCAGAGTACAATGGGTAAGGAAAGGATTCCGGCAAAAAGACGTGAATGGACAGCGAATGTGAATTCCGAAAGGTCGTTACGCTACCGCCGCGCTCCCGACATCCCCCGGGCTGGGAACGGGTTTACGCCGCTGCGGCGCCGGATAATTCAGCGGATACACCTGAACGATGTGCGACCGCCGGTTTGGCCAATAACAGCGCACGTGTGTTGGTTACGACCTGCATGGCATGACGGAATTTAGCCCGCGTCAGGTTGCGTAAGGCCGATATCAGTGCACAATCCGGAGCGTCTCCAAAAAGCTTTTCAGCACTTTGCGTCAACATCAACCAGTCGTGCCAATCCCCCAATGCATCCTGCATTGACTTCAAAGTTTCCAGCATGCGCTTCGCTTCCGGGACGTCCCCCGCCAACTCAGCGACGTATCGCACCCTCTTTCCCGTGATTCGGTAACTGTGCAGGATCTTTTCAGTCAGCGGCGATTGCCCCTGTGTGACACGAGAAAATATGCGCGTAGCCAGCGCCAGAGGTTCTCGACCGTTCGGAATCTGTAGCTCCCCTGCGGCACGCTTCAGTCGTTTCCTCAATTGGCGAACAGTGTCCCCATCCACAGATTTGATGAATTTCTTCTCGCGCTTGGCGCGCATTTCGGCGAGAGTGCGCAACAATTCTCCCTTGCGCGCCGCTTCCGGCGGAATTTTCAGGCTGCGCAAAGCGGCAATCTGCACATCAAGGTCCCGAACCCGTCCCGCGCGCCGGCGTAGGCGCATCAGCAGCCTGAGCAGTTTTTTCTCATTGCGACCCAATTCCGGCGCCAATTCCTCCAGGAGGGCCTGTAGCCGTCGCGTATTAGTGCGGAACTGGTGAACATTTTTTGGCTGAGGCTTGGTCGCCAGCTTCGTCACCTGACGATTCAATTTCTGAAATACCGATTTGGTGTGCTCTTGATCAACCGGCATAGAGTATCTAGGAGGATTGCACAATACAGAGTTGTCCAGGAAAAGGCAAACAGAGAGAGACCGATTCACCTGGGTTTAGACCCGGCCTCTTTACGCCCCAAAGCACAAAATCCGGAAGTCATTCTACCACTCCTGTAACAGAGATTGGCTAGGTTCGAGGGCAGTGGGTAGCCTCCGAATTTAACCACGAAGGACACGACGGAATAAGAAGGAAACCGTAAAAGGTCCCCTTCGTGTAACTTCGTGTCCTTTGTGGTTTATGAAATTAGGACACCACTAGGCGGCAACCAGGCACGCCGCTTAACCGGACCGCAACCCATTACAGGGCGCGGGAGGCGCAACCAGAACTGACGCCCAAAAATCTAACCCCGGATTTTGGAAACCTGGTCTTTTCCGATGCGCGGACACCTGTGAGATCCGTGGTTTATTCTTCTTTTGGCATGCAGCGTCCAATTGGCGTCACCGTCATCGCGGCAATTTTCTTCTTGGTTGCTGCCTACCTGTTTGTCATCGGGTTACTAATGCTTTCGCGCCCCGGAGTGATCTCCATGGCTGCGGGCGCGCCCCTGCTTGGCGGGCTGGAAGTCGCCGGCCCCTACGCTTTTCTCTTGGCGGGCGTTTTTGGAGCAGGAGTCGCTTTCGGCCTCTTACGTCTGAACAAATGGGCGAGGCGGCTGGCGATCATCATTACCATGATCGGCGTGGTGCTGCTGATTCCAAGAGTATCGAGCAGCGTCGTGGATTTTCAAGTCGGCAAGCTGGCAGGGGAAGGCCTGCAGATCATTCTACGCGCGACGGTGGTCTGGTACTTGTATCAGGAGCCGATCGCTGAAGTTTTTCACAACAAATCTGGCACCGATTAACTAACACGAGTCACAAGAAATACTTCATGGTTGTCTCCTGAGCAAGTACACATCTCAAGAAAGTCCCAGATTCACCTGGGTTTACCAACCTACCCTTGACCGCCCAAAGCACAAATTTTAACACTCCTGTAACACGGCTCTGCTAGGTTCGATGCGATGGGCAACCAAGCACTTCCGAGACCTCGCTTAACCGGACCGCGACCCATTACCGGGAGAGAGGTTAAGGCAGGACCCAAATCGCGGTCGAGTCTTTTGATTCACACCTCAAGTGGTGAACTGGCGGATCGTACATTCCGATTCACCATGCTGCTGTGCGCCGCTGCTGTGCTCGGTTTGCTCGTTCTCATCGTCTACGAACTGGTTGTACATTCTCAACTCTCCTGGCGCACGTTCGGCTGGAGCTTCTTTGTCGGCCACAACTGGGATCCGGTCCAGGAACAGTTTGGGGCTATGCCTTTCATATACGGCACGCTGGTCTCGTCGCTGCTGGCCTTGATCCTGTCCGTCCCGCTCGCCATCGGCGTAGCCGTGTTCACCACCGAAATGTGCCCCAAGTGGCTGCGCGGACCACTGTCCTTCACCACGGAATTGCTGGCCGCCATCCCCAGCGTGATTTACGGGCTCTGGGCCATCTTCGTGCTGGTTCCGCTCCTGCGTCATTACGTGCAGCCCTTCCTGGCTCGCACACTGGGCTGGACCGGGCTTTTCGAGGGACCTCCCTACGGCATCGGGATGTTGGCGGCGGGCATCGTCCTGGCCATCATGATTGTCCCCATCATTTCTTCAATCACCCGTGAAGTCCTGACGGCCGTTCCGCAGCACCAGCGGGAGGGCGTATTTGCTCTGGGTGCGACGCGCTGGGAGATGATCCGCATCGGCGTTCTGCGCAACGCACGCGCCGGAATCGTGGGCGGAATTATCCTCGGCCTCGGCCGCGCTCTCGGCGAGACCATGGCCGTGACCATGGTCATCGGCAACCGCCCAGAGATTGCGCGCTCCCTGTTCGCCCCGGGATACACTATGGCTAGCGTTATTGCCAACGAATTCAGCGAGGCCACTGGCGACGTCTACCTCTCTGCTCTGGTTGAAATCGGTTTGGCTCTCTTTCTGGTCACGATCATCGTGAATGCACTGGCACGCCTTATGGTATGGAGTGTTACGCGAGGCCAGCCAGCGAGGGCTCATGTCTGAGCGCAGCACCACTTCCGCGGCTCATGCGGGTGTTCTCAGGATCAGCCTTAGGCGACGCGCCACCGATCATCTGGCGACCTTCGTGGCCGCGCTTACGGTCGTGCTTGTCCTGCTGCCCCTGGTAGCGATATTTACGTACCTGGTTTATCGCGGCATCGGCTCCATCAATTGGGCCTTCCTAACGCAAACTCCCAAACCGGTTGGTGAACCCGGAGGCGGAATGGCCAATGCCATCGGCGGGTCGATTGTGATCCTGGCGATTGCCAGCCTCTTGGGAGTGCCTGTGGGGATCGGTGCCGGGATATATCTATCGGAGTTTGGCCGCAATCGTTTCGGCGATTTAATTCGCTTTACCTCAGATGTGCTTAACGGCGTGCCATCGATCGTAATCGGCATCGTCGCCTATAGCCTCGTCGTTCTGCGCCAGAGACACTTCTCCGCCCTGGCTGGAGGCGTGGCCCTGGCCATCATGATGGTGCCCACGATTACTCGCACTACGGAAGAAATGCTTCTGCTGGTGCCGCAAGCTATTCGCGAGGCAGCATATGGCCTGGGCGTGCCGCGCTGGCGCACAACGCTCTCCATCACCTTGCGAACCGCTACCTCGGGTGTGATCACCGGTGTCATGCTGGCTTTTGCTCGCGTTGCCGGAGAGACAGCACCGTTGCTGTTTACCGCTTTCGGAAATCAGTACTGGAACATGAACGTTAACCAGCCGACGGCTGCCTTGCCGCTACAGATCTTCACCTACGCCATTTCTCCTTTCGATGAGTGGCACCGCCAGGCTTGGGCGGGCGCATTAGTGTTGATTATCCTGATCGTGGGCGCTGTAGCTGCGGTGCGCATCGCCGTGCGTCAGGGAAGCTTCGCGGGGGCGAACTAATGGGTGTCGGTATCCAGGTCGAAAACCTGAATGCCTGGTACGGCAAGACCCAGGCGCTGCAAGATATCAGCCTCAACGTCCTGGCCAACCATGCCACGGCGCTGATCGGACCTTCGGGTTGCGGAAAATCGACCTTCATCCGTTGCTTGAACCGCATGCACGAAACCATCCCTGAGGCCTGCGTGAACGGCCACGTCCGCATCGGCGACCTGGATGCCTACAACAGTACGTCGGCAAGCCAGCTACGACGTCGGGTTGGCATGGTCTTTCAGAAGCCGAACCCGTTTCCCAGCATGTCGATCTACGACAACGTGGCGTCTGGGCTGAAACTCAATGGCTTTCGTGACCGCAAGAAGCTGGATGAAGTGGTCGAGCGCTCTTTGAATGCCTCGGCTTTGTGGGACGAGGTCAAGGATTTCGTACACAAGCAATCAGGCGCCAGCCTCTCCGGCGGACAGCAGCAGCGTCTATGCATAGCTCGCGCTCTGGCGGTCGAACCCGAAGTTCTGCTCATGGACGAGCCTTGCTCTGCACTGGATCCCATCTCCACCGGCAAAATTGAAGAACTCATCTTCCAGCTTAAGGAGCAATACACCATCGTTATCGTGACGCATAATATGCAACAGGCCGCCCGCGTCGCCGAGTTTACGGGGTTCTTCCTCTTGGGCAAGCTGATTGAGTTCGACAAGACCGAGAAGATCTTTACCAACCCATCCGACAAACGGACGGAAGACTACATTACAGGCAGGTTCGGATAATGCGTACGCGCTTTCAGCAGGGACTCGACGAACTCCGGCAGAAGCTGCTCCGTATGGGCGGCCTCGCCGAACAGGCCGTAGACCGGGCTTGCCAGGCCTATATCGATCGCGACTTGGCGCGCTGCCAGATGATCCTTGAGGGCGAAACCATGATCAACATTACCGAGCGGGAAATCGATGAGCACGCCTTCGATCTGCTCGCCATGCAGCAGCCCATGGCCAAAGACCTCCGTTTCATTCTGGCGGTGACCAAGATCAATTCCGATCTCGAGCGCGTCGGCGACCAGGCAGTCAATATCGCGGAGCGTGTTATGGATATGGTCGAGCTGCCTGCAGCCGACTTGCCCGTCGACATTCCGCGCATGGCCGCTGCGGTCAGTGCCATGGTCCGCCGCGCTCTGGAATCCTTCATCGAAGCCAAAGCTGAACTGGCGCAGGCCGTGCTCGAGATGGACAATGTCGTCGACCGCATGCGCGACGAAGCCTTCATTATGCTGGTCAAGACCATGAATGATCGCCCAGAGGCCACGCGCCAGGCACTCGATGCCTTACTCATTGCCCGCAACCTGGAGCGCGTCGCTGATCATGCCACCAATATCGCCGAGGACGTCATCTTCTGGGTGCGCGGCGCGGACGTGCGCCACAATGTGCATGAATTAAATTCATCGTCCGCACCATTTCCAGAAATAACTTAAAGTGCTTCTTTACTTTAGAATGGCTCATCAGACCAGCTCCCGTTTGGGTAATTATCCCTTGACAGTAGGTACGAATTCTGATAGGCTTGTACCTGAGAGTAGGTAAGCCTATGAATCGCAAGCCGAAGATGAGGAAGTACACGAAGAAGAATTTCGACAGCCAATTCCCCGACGATGCCACTTGCCTTGAATGGCTCCGGAATTACCTTTACCCAGATGGCATCTCTTGCGAGAAGTGCGAGCGCATTACGAAGCACCATCGGGTTGTGAGCCGTCCGTCATATTCCTGCGACCATTGCGGCCATCATGTTCACCCGACAGCTGGAACGATCTTCCACAAATCGCCCACGCCGCTGACAACGTGGTTTTATGCGATCTACCTCATGGCTTCGACTCGCTGCGGAATTTCGGCAAAGCAAATCGAACGCGAGACGGGCGTGACCTACAAAACCGCGTGGCGCATGTTCAAACAGATTCGCTCTATGCTTGAGGAGAATGAACCCATTGGCGGCAAAGGCCGCGACGTGGAAACTGACGAAGCCTTCTTCGGCGGTATGCGGAAGGGTGGAGGCGGCCGACGTTTGCGCGGTGATCGCGGCGAAACCAGCAAGACGGTTGTGGTTGGCATGGTGGAGCGCAAAGGCCGCGTGAAAGCTGTCCGAGCGGCGGACTTCAAAGGTTCTACCCTTCTCGGTATTATCAGGGAGCACGTACTGCCAAAGAGCACGGTCTTTACTGACGAACTGGCGTCCTATCACGGTGTCCCGCATATCACAGATCGCGGTTATGTTCATCGTCGCATCAATCACAGCGAAAAGGTGTATGTCATGGGCGACGTTCACACGAATACAGTTGAGGGATTCTGGAGTTTAGTGAAGCGGGGCATAGGCGGTGTTTATCACTCGGTCGGGAGCAACTACTTGCAATCCTATCTCAACGAGTACAGCTTTCGGTACAATCGTAGATTCGATGAACAGCCGATGTTCACTTCTTTTTTGCACCAGGTCCGGAAGAATCAATCCGTCGCGAAGCCTTCTTCAAAGCAGATTCAAAATCAGCCTTGGTGAAATGGGGCTGTTTTTCATTGGTTTCAGAAGAATCTAGGGAGGCGGAGGATTCATTCTTGCGTGATGTAATTTTGGCATCTTCGTGGCGTCGCATTTCGGTTAACTCCTCACCATTTAACAAGTCGGCAATCTTCCAAGCTGGGATCACCCCAGCCATTCCCGAGTTGGTTCTAACAGTCAACCCCTCTGGAATGACCCGGCCATTCTTATCGCGGATTGGTTCAATTGTATGAAGATGGCAGGAATCAATGCCAAGTAAATATGGGCCTTTGTGTAGAAATGAGGCGCGCACTTCGGCAAACAGCTGAGGATCTCCTCCGGTCACAGTAGTTCCCGGCCCAGACTTGGCGCGCATTATGTCCGCATCTTCATTTATAAATGCTTCCTCTTCTGCCCGTAAATCACGCTCCGAGAAATCGCTGCTAGCGGTTAGTGAATAGAGAAATACGGGCGATCCGCTATAGCCAGGCAACGACCCTATTTCAACTAGGAAACTTTCTTGTGCCAAGCCGTCTTCTAGTACGATTTTTTCTATCGGCATCATCGCAATATTGCCAAAGCGTATGGCTGGAGCATTTCTTTGTTTGCCTTCGTGATTAATGAATCTGCCAATCATAAAGACATCATCACCGATGCCGACATCTTGTTTTATGACCAGCGCGTGAGTGAGAAAGCTATCCAATTCCAGCGGTCTGATTCTCAATTGTTCAATGTGGGTAGTATCCAGTGGGAGTATCGCAATATCATCGCCGTCTGCGTGAAACACCCATTGGTCTTGGGTAGTCACAAAATACTCTACTTCACCATCCCTCCGATTTAACCGCAGCACTGGCGTTTTCGCCTTCCTCACAACATGGCGATTGGTGACGACATAGAGTTCCGACCAGTCTTGATTGTCTACAAGTGGCACCTGCACAAGAAATCCACTACCACCATATCTAACACCGGCCACTGCATCCGATTTCGAACGATAGACGTACACCACTACATCAACGTAGGAATCATGAATGCGAGGCATACTTCTCTCCCATACCCGATAGGGCAATCGGTTGGGCCACGAATACAAAGTCACCCACCGGCCCGTAGCAGTCATGATATACCTACTGTCAAGGGATAATTACCCCCGTTTGAGGCATTCGCTGCTGGTGTAGCGTTCTGGCGCTGCCACTGTCTGACATTACATGAGGGACTACGCACGGTCGCTGTTGCCTGTGCGGACGAGCAAAGCTTAAATTTTCAGCAGTTCTTTCCTGCATCCGCCAGCCGATGTTACAAGGTAGTATTTCAATTTGAGGACATCGTGAACCGTGCTCTCTGCCTCGCTGTTCTACTCTGCGCCCTCGCAGGCACACTATTTTGGGCACGAGAGCGTTTCCAGCCTACCCGAATACCGCTCCCGACAAGCAAACAACTGACTGTCCCCGTTCCGGGCAGGGTCGGCAGGCTGAACAGCTTTCCCGCCACCATTGCCCTGAGCCCCGACGGGCGCT
>Ga0070708_100001205_pt1 | contig 19921 bp, 20 predicted proteins | sample KBSK5503metaG_FD_65469 | JGI IMG/M metagenome (GOLD analysis project Ga0070708, IMG submission 65469) | Corn, switchgrass and miscanthus rhizosphere microbial communities from Kellogg Biological Station, Michigan, USA - KBS K5-50-3 metaG | ecosystem: Host-associated > Plants > Roots >... | reverse complement strand
TTTCTGAGTCGGCCGCTCGCATTTTTTGCCTTCTGCATCGGCGCGCGAGATGTGCTAGACGTGCCCGCCCGTCGGCGGCCCCGGTCTGGAATCGACCGACCTGCTGCGGCTTCTGAACCGAGGAAATGACGCTCAAGGCCCCGCACATCCAGACAGAAATCCCGGGACCCCGGTCGCGGGAGATGGTCCAGTTCGAACAGCGGCACCTGGCGCCGGGCCTGCAAGGATTCGCCCTCAGCGCCGGCATCGCCGTGGAGCAGGCGGAAGGCTCCGTCATCGAGGACGTGGACGGCAACCGGTACGTCGACTTGATCGGCGGCATCGGCGTCAACAGCCTCGGCCACCGCCACCCCGCGTATACCAAGGCCCTCCACGCCCAGCTCGACAAGGTCACCGTCGGCTCGTTCACCAGCGAGCCGCGGGCCGAGCTGATCAACGAGGTGGCGAAGGTCGCGCCGCGGGGCGTGGACAAGGTCCAGCTCTACTCGAGCGGCGCGGAAGCGGTGGAGAGCGCCTTCCGCCTGGCGATGAACCACACCGGCCACCAGGAGGTGGTGGGGTTCTGGGGCGGCTTCCACGGCAAGACGGCTCGGGCGCTGGCGGTGAACGGCGCGGGAAATGCCAGGACGTACGGACCGCTTCCGCCGGGCCACGTCCTGCCGTTCGCCAACTGCTACCGCTGCCCGCTCGAGCTCAAGTATCCCAGTTGCGGGATCGCCTGCGGCGACCTCGCCCGCGATCAGCTCCGGCACCAGACCGCGGGCAGCGTCGCCGCCGTGATCATCGAGCCGCTCCAGGGGACGGCGGGCAACGTGATCCCGCCGCCCGAGTTCATGGTCCGGGCGCAGGAGATCGCCAGGGAGCACGGCGCGGTCTTCATCGCGGACGAAATGATCACCGGTTTCGGCCGTACCGGGCGTTGGTTCGCCAGCGAGCGGAGCGGCGTGACGCCGGACGTGATCACCATCGGCAAGGCTTTCGGCGCCGGCTTCCCCATCAGCGGGATCGTGGCGAAGGCGGAGATCGCGCAGGCGAAGCCGTGGGCGAATCCGAGCGGATCGTCGTCCTCCTATGGCGGCAACCCGCTGGCGGCGGCGGCCGCGCTGGCCAGCATCCGGGTCCTGCACCAGGAAAACGTCCTGCACAACGTCCGCGAGGTGGGCAAGGCGATGCTCGACGAGCTGCGCACCTGGCCCGACCGCCTGCGCTGGGTGGGGGACGTGCGCGGCGAAGGACTGTTCCTCGGACTGGAGCTGGTCGCCGATCGTCAGACGAAGGATCCGCTGCCCAAGAAGGTGTGCGACGAGATCTTCCAGGAGGGGCTCCGCCGCGGGCTGTTGGCGATGAGCTACACCCACGCCATCCGGCTGCAGCCCGCATTGACCATCGATCGGGACACCGCGTTGACCGGGCTGTCGCTGCTGCGCGAAGCCATCGAGGCGGTGGCGCGCCGGCAGGGAGCGGCGTAGGTAGACCCCGATGGAGCAGCTTTCCCCGACCGCGCGATTCTGGCAGTGGTGGGCGGCGCTCTCGCTGCGCCGTCCGCTCTTGATCACGCTCCTGGGAATCCTCGCCTTCGTCTCCTCCATCCCTTTCGCCGCCCGGCTCTACGGTGACCTGAGGACGGATCTGCGCGAGCTGTTGCCGCAGGGGGCGCCGGCCGCGGTCGCGCTGGCGGAGCTGGAGAAGCGCATCGGCGGGCTCTCGCACCTCGCCATCGTGGTGCGCACCGACGACCTCAAGGCCGGCGAGCGGTTCGTCGACGCGCTCGCCGCCAGCTTGAAGCAGATCCCCCCCTCGCTGGTGGCGAGCGTCCACTGGAGGGTGGACGCGGAGAAGGAGTTCCTCGACCGGCACGGAGCGCTCTATGCGGACCTCAAGGACTTGATCGCCGTGCGCGACGCGCTCCGCAACGCGATCGCCAAGGCGAATCCGCTGCTGGTCGATCTCGCGGACGAGGCCGACCCTCCACCGGCGCCCATCCTCCTGGACGACGTCATCCTCCGCATCCGCGCGGCGTACGCCAGGCTCGACCGCTTCCCGGACGGCTACCTCGCCGGAGAGGGTGGTCACACCCTGGTCATGCTGTTGTCTCCTCCGGGCGCCGCCGTCAACCTGCAGGACGATCAGAGGATCTTCAACGCGGTGGACGCCAGGGTGAAGGAGCTGAACCCGAAGAGCTTCCACCCCAGCATCGAGATCGGCTACGGCGGCGAGATCCGGGGCGTGATCGAGGCGCAGGAAGCGCTGGTGCGCGACCTGGCGGTCTCCAGCGCGCTCACGCTCAGCGCGGTCGGCCTCGCGCTGTTCCTCTACTACCGCACGTTGCGCTCGATCCCGCTCCTGGTCTGTCCGCTCTTCACCGGGGTGGCGCTGACGTTTGCGCTCTCCCGCGGGGCCATCCACTACCTGAACCCGAACACCGCCTTCCTCGGAAGCATCATCGTCGGCAACGGCATCAACGCCGGCATCATCCTCCTCGCCCGCTACATCGAGGCCCGGCGGCAGGGCGTGGACACCGCCCGCGCCCTTCCCCTCGCGCTGCGCGCGACCTGGGTCGCCACCTTCGCGGCCAGCGCGGCGGCGGCCGCCAGCTACGGCTCTCTCGGGGCCGTCCGCTTCCGAGGGTTCAACCAGTTCGCCTTCATGGGCTTCTTCGGGATGCTGCTCTGCTGGTTGACGACCTACGCGCTGATGCCCGCGCTCATCGCCCTGCAGGACAAGTACTGGCCCTTCCGGGACCTGCGGCAGCCGAAGCGGGGGCGCGTGGTGGGCTGGCTGGCCGGACCGTTCGCGCAGCTGATCGTCAAGCGGCCGATGATCCCGGTGATACTGACGGTGGCGCTCGGCAGCGCCTCGCTCTACGCCGGCTACCTGTTCGCGCAGGAGCCGATCCAGTACGACTTCACCAAGCTGGGGAGCCGATCCAGCGAGCAGCGCGGCCAGGGGTACTGGGACCGGCACGTGGACGCGGTGCTCCAGTCGTACCAGACTCCCACGGTGGTGCTCACCGATTCTCCCGAGCGGGCCGAGGCGGTGGCGCGGGCGGTCGAGAAGGAGAAGGAGGCGGAGGGACCGGACACCACCATCGAGAACGTGGTCACCCTGCAGCAGTTCCTCCCCAAGGACCAGCCGCAGAAGCTGCAGATCCTGCGCGAGATCTTCACCACGCTGGACAAGCGGCCCGCCGCGGAGATCCCTCCCGAGATCCGCCGGCTGCGGGAGAAGACGAAGCTGGAGCCGGTCTCGCTCACCGACGTGCCCGAGCGGCAGATCCGCCCCTTCGTGGAGAAGGACGGCCATCGCGGCCGCGTGGTGCTCATCTTCCCGACCCTCACCACCGACAGCTCCAACGGCCGGGCGCAGATCCAGCACGCGCGCACCGTGCGGCAGGCGGCGCTCGGCGTCGATCCCAACGCCCTGATCGCCGGTCAGATCGTCCTCACCACCGACATCGTGCAGGCGATCACGGAGGACGGGCGGTTTACCGCCCTGCTCAGCTTCTGCGCCGTCGCCCTGCTCACGGTGATCGTGATGCGCAGCTTGCGGGACGGAGCGTGGGTGATCGCTTCGCTGGCCCTGGGCGTGCTGTGGGGCGCCGGCGCGATGACCGCGCTCAACCTCAAGTTGAACTTCGTCAACTTCGCCGTGCTCCCCATCACCTTCGGCATCGGAGTCGACTACGCCGTCAACCTCTACCAACGGTACCGGCAGACCTGCAGCGTGGAGGAGGCGCTGGCCTCCTCGGGAGGCGCGGTCGCCCTCTGCTCGGTGACCACCATCATCGGCTACGCCACGCTGGTGACCGCGGACAACCAGGCCATCCAGAGCTTCGGACTGACGGCGGTGATCGGCGAGATCACCTGCCTGACGGCCGCGTTGCTCGCGCTTCCCGCGGTGCTCTCGCTCCGCGACCGCCGAAGGACCTCGGCGGTGCCCGCGGAGGCGGACGCCGCGCAACAGGGAGCATGACCGTGCGACTGGATCTGCTGCCGCGCCCTGGACAGCTGCGCCGCGCCCACCCTTTCTTCACTCTCTGGATTCCGGGCCTGTCGGTCGCGTACCTGGCGCTCGTCTTCGTGCTGGGCGGACCCGGGCCGGAGCATTTCCTGCTGGTGGGCCTCTCTCTCGTGCTCGCGCTCTGGAACGACCAGAGCCGCAAGCTGGCCATCGTCGGGCTGCCGTACCTGCTCTATGCCCTCGTCTACGACTCCATGCGCTGGTACGCGAACGCCATCCGCTCGCCCATCATCCACGTGCACGAGCCGTACGAATTCGATCTGCACTGGTTCGGCATCCACGGGCTGACCCCGAACGAATGGTTGCAGAGGCACACCCATCCGCTGCTCGACTTCGTCTGCGGGCTCGCCTACACGCCGATGTTCTTCATCGGCGAGTCGATCCTGCTCAGCATCTTCTTCCTTGCCACCGGCCAGGCGCGCCGGGCGGAACGGTTCACCTGGATCTTCGTCATCGCCAACTTCATCGGGTTCTCCTGCTACTACATCTACCCGGCGGCCCCGCCCTGGTACGTCTCCGATCATGGGTTCCTGATCGATCTCACCGTCCATGCCTCGCCGGCCGGCGCCATCCGCTTCGACCACCTGATCGGCATCCCGCTCATGCAGGACTTCTACGGAAAGAGCGCCGACGTCTTCGGCGCCATCCCCAGCCTGCACATCGTCTATCCCTTCCTGGCGACGGTGTACGGGTGGCAGTTGCGCCGGTTCCGCTTCATCTCCCTCCCGTACTTCCTCCTGGTGTGCTTCGCGGCGGTGTATCTCAACCATCATTACCTGCTCGACATTTTCATCGGGCTGGGGATCGCGCTGGCGGTGATGGCCGGCGCTCGCGCCGCGTTCGGGGCGGTGGAGCCGCTGCGCCCGGCGGCCGACGAGGAAGAGCCTGGGCTGGCCGCGGCTCGGACGTAAGTTGCATCCGTGCTAGGAAGGGTCGTTTGCCGCCCGGGGGAGGGCGCGAATGATCCGCATCACGCACTTGTCCGGAAGCCAGAAGGGCAAGACCGCCAACTGCGCCAAGGCGACCGTGCGCGTCGGCCGCGCCTCGGACTGCGACGTCCGCTTCGACGCGGCGCAGGACCCCAAGGTCTCCAACCACCACGCCGAGTTCCTCTTCGAGGACGGCTGCTGGTTCGTGGTCGACACCGCGAGCACCAACGGGACGCTGGTCGAAGGGCGGCGGATCGCCAAGCATCGCCTCCGCGCCGGAGAGCAGGTGCAGCTGGGAAAAGGCGGGCCGCTGATCCAGGTGGAGTTCGACGTCGTGGACGGTCCCGGGGTGGGGCTGAAGACGGAAGCGGTAGCGCTCACGTCGCGGCATGCGCCGGCCGCGCCGCGCATCGACGCGACCGCCGAGCTGAGCAGGATCGCCAGCGACCTGAAGCAAAGCGCCGATACCGCCACCGCGAACCTGGCGGAGATCGCGGCGCGCAAGGTCGCCGAGGAGCGGGCGAAGGCCGGCGGAAGGTCCTCCGGTCAGACCATGCTGATCATGGCGGGCGCGCTCAAGCAGGTGCAGCATTCGACCAAGGCGCGGACCGCGAAGCGCTGGATCAAGGTGGTGGCGGCCGTCGCCGGGCTCGCCGCGGTGGTGGTGGCGGTGATGGGCATCGTGATCGCGCACCAGAAGCGGCAGATCGAGCAGCTGGTGAAGCAGAAGGAGCGCATCGACAAGGAGATCGAGACGGTCGAGCAGCAGATGAGCGAAGAGGCCGACCCCGATCGCCTGGCGGCGCTGGAAGAGAAGCTGAACACGCTCACCGGGAACGCGCAGAACACCCTGGCTGCCCTGGGCAAGTCGGACAAGAGCAAGGCGGCGGCGCTGGCGGAATCGGGGGACGAGCTGGACCGCGGCATCCGGGAGATCTTGCGCAAGTTCGACGCCGACACGTACGCGGTTCCGCCCATCTTCAAGGAGCGGCTTCGCTTCCACGTCGACGAGCTGCTCAACTCGCCGAATCTCAAGTTCATCTACGGCCGCAAGCAGCGGTACTGGCCGATGATCACGCGCCAGTTCAGCGCCCTCGGGCTTCCCGAGGAGATGGCGTACGTGGCCTGGGCGGAGACGCAATTCGATCCGCGGGCGAAGAGCGCCGCGGGCGCCGCCGGCATGTGGCAGATGATGCCCGGCACGGCGCAGACCTACGGGCTGCGCGTCGACGCGCAGGTCGACGAGCGGTACGATCCCGACAAGCAGACCCGGGCCGCGGCCCGCCATCTCGCGAACCTGCTCGCGGAGTACGGCAGCGATTCCTTCATGCTGGCGATGGCCTCGTACAACCGGGGCGAAGCCGGAGTCCGCCGGGTGCTGCACCAGATCGCGCAGGAGCCGGGCGGCTTCCGCAAGGAGAAGCGCGATTTCTGGCACCTCTACCGGCTGCGCAAGCTCCCCGAAGAGACCCGCGAATACGTCCCCAAGGTTCTGGCCGCCGCCATCGTCTCCCGCGACGCCAAGCGCTTCGGCCTCGAAAACTGAGACTCCAGTCGGACGTCAGGTGTCGCGGCCGATGGCCTGGGGGAGAGTGAGGCCGTCGCGGCGCAGGAGATCGGCGAACCCGCGAGTGAGCCGCTTGGGGAGGCCAGGGCCCTCGAAGACCAGCGCCGTGTAGACCTGCACCAACGAGGCGCCGGCGCGGATGCGTTCGTAAGCGTCCTCCGCGGTGAAGATCCCGCCCACTCCCACGATGGGAATGGAGACGCTTCGGTACAGCAGCCGGCAGACGTGCAGCGCGCGCTCGCGCAACGGCGCCCCGGACAGGCCGCCCTGCTCCGCGGCCCGGGGGTGACTGCGGACGGCGTCGCGGTGGACGGTCGTGTTGGTGGCGATGATCCCGTCGGCTCCCGCCGCCTGCGCGGCGCGCGCCATCTCCACCAGGCGTTCGTCGGGCTCGTCGGGTGACAGCTTCACCAGGACGGGCACTCTCCGCGGGATCGCATCGCGCGCCTTCACCACTTCGCCGACCAGCTCGCCCAGGGCGGACTGGAGCGCGCGCAACCCCGGCGTGTTCGGGCTGGAGACGTTGATGGAGGCGAGCTGGGCGTATGGCGCGAGCGTCCGGAAGGCCGCGACGTAGTCCTCCGCGGCCCGCTCGTTGGGAGTCTCCTTGTTCCGGCCGACGTTGATGCAGACCGGCCCCGGCAAGGCCGGGAGCCGGCGCAGCCGCGCGGCCACGACCTCCGCGCCGGGATTGTTGAATCCCATGCGGTTGACGATGGCGCGGTGTGGAACGAGCCGGAACAGGCGCGGCCGCGCGTTTCCGGCCTGCGGGCGGGGGGTGACGGTGCCGATCTCGACCCACCCGAACCCCATGCGGAACCAGGCGGGCGCGAGGACGTCACCCTTGTCCATCCCCGCCGCCAGTCCCAGGGGATTGGGAAATTCCAGCCCCCAAAGGCTCTGGCGGAGCACGGGATCCGAGGTTCCGGCCCTGCCTCGTCCGCGGCCGGCGCGCAACAGGGCGCCTGCCAGGCCGTGCGCGGTTTCAGCCGGAAGCAGGAAGAGCAGCGGCCGGATCAGGCGGTACACGGGGCGCGGAGGGTAGCACGCGGCCTTGCGCAGTCCGCCTCCGCCGCGGACAATCGACGCTCCGTGCAACCGGCGACGCCACTTCCGGGAACCCAGGACCTCCTCTTCGAGGGGGCGCGCCGCCTCCGCCGCTGCGAGGCGATCCTCTGCGAACGGTTCGAGCGCGCCGGCTACGCCGAGGTGATCCCGCCGGCCATCGAGGCCGCCGACGTCTTCGGGCCCGAGGCGTTCCGGGCGCTGGACAGGAGCGGCAAGCTCATCGCGCTCCGGGCGGACTTCACCGCGCAGGTGGCGCGGATCGCGGCGACGCGGCTCGCCGGCATGTCGCCGCTCCGCCTCTATTACCGCGGCAGCATCGTCCGCCGGCTGGCGCCGGACAGCGGGCCCGTGTACGAGCGGCTCCAGGCAGGATGCGAGCTCGTCGGTCAGGGTGGCCCGGAAGCGGACGCCGAGCTCCTCGCCCTGGCCGCGTCCGCCTTGCACGCTCTCGGGATCAAGGGCCGGATCTCCCTCGGCAGCACCGGCTATTTCTCCGCCCTCGCCGCCGCGGCCGGAGCCTCCCCGCGGCTCGCCGACGCGCTCAACGCCGCCGTCGATCGCAAGGACCTGCCCACGCTGCGCGGCCTCTGCGAGCGCGAGGTGGCGCCGGGAAGAGCGCGGGAGGCCATCCTCATGCTCGCGCAGCCGCCGCGCCCGCAGACCGAAGCGCGCGAGCTGCTGGCCCGCGCCGAAGCACTGGCTCCGTCCGAAGACGCTCTCCAGGCCTTGCGCGGGATCTCCGCCGCGCTGGCCGCGGCGAGAAGCCTGGGAGCGGAGCTGGAAGTTGACCTCGGGGAGGTCCGCGGTCTCGGGTACTACACGGGAATCGTCTTCAACCTGTACGCCATGGGGTCGCCCCGCCCCGTCGGCGGCGGCGGAAGATACGACACCCTCCTGGGGCGCTTTGGCGATCCGCGGCCTGCCGTGGGCTTCTCGCTCGACCTCGACGCGCTGGTGCCGCTGGCATGCTGACGATCGCGCTGCCCAAAGGGCGCCTGCAGAAGCCGTCGTTGGACAGGCTCGCGCGCGCCGGCGTCGTTGCGGACGAGGAGCCCGGCACCTCCCGCAAGCTGATCGTCTCGGCGGGCCCCTCGGCGCGATTCGTCGTGTTGAAGGACGCGGACGTGCCTCTGTACGTGGAGCGGGGAGCGGCCGACCTCGGCGTCTGCGGGCTCGATCAGGTGCTGGAGTCCGGAGCGGACCTGCTCACCCCCATCGATTTCGGTTTCGGCAAGTGCCGCCTCTGCCTGGCGGCGCCGCGAGGGAGCAGCGTGACGGCGGAGATGGGACGGTCGCTGCGGGTGGCGACGAAGTATCCCCGCCTCACCTCGCAATGGTTCGTCCGCCGCGGGGTTCCGGTGGATCTGGTGCACCTCGCCGGCTCGGTCGAGCTGGCGGCGGTGAGCGGCCTGACCGATGCCATCGTCGACCTGGTCGAGAGCGGGCGCACGCTGGAGGAGAACGGGCTGGTGGTGGTCGACGAGCTGCTCGCGGTCAGCGCAAGGCTGGTGGTGAACCGCGCCGCCTACCGGCTGAAGGTCGAGGAGCTGCTGCCGCTGATGGAGGCGCTGGGATGATCCGCGTCCTCCGGCTGGCGGACGCGGGCGCCCGCGCGCAGGCGCTTTCCTTGCGCACCAAGGCGGGATCGTCGCCCGAGGTCGCGCGCTCCGTCTCGGCCATCGTCGCCGACGTGCGCGAGCGGGGTGACGCGGCGGTCCGGGAGCTCACCGAGCGCTTCGACGGCGTCCGCCTCGAGTCCATGTTCCTGGACGAGGCGCGCTGGGACGCCCTCGCCGCGCGCTGCTCTTCCTCCGTTCGCAAGGCGCTGGAGATCGCGCATGAGCGCGTTCGCGCCTTCCACGCCCCGCAGATCCCCGCCTCGTACGCGATGGAGCTCGAGGGTGGAGGCGTGCTCCGGTCCATCGCCGTGCCGTTGCGGCGGGCCGCTTGCTACGTTCCCGGGGGACGCGCCGCTTATCCCTCGACGGTGATCATGACCGTCGCCGTCGCGCGCCTGGCGGGCGTGGCCGACGTCTTCGTGGCGACGCCGCCGCGCCGGGATGGCGGAATTCCCGCCGAGGTGGCGGCCGCCGCGCGCATCGCCGGGGCCAACCGGATCCTGCTGGCCGGCGGCGCCCATGCGGTGGCGGCCCTGGCCCTCGGAACCGCGACGGTCCCACGCGCCGACGTCATCGTCGGACCGGGGAACGCCTACGTCACCGAGGCCAAGAAGCAGCTCTCCGGCGAGGTTCGCATCGACTCGCTGGCCGGGCCCAGCGAAGTGGCCATCGTGGCCGACTCCAGCGCCGACCCGAGGCACGTCGCGGCCGATCTGATCGCGCAAGGCGAGCACGACCCCCTGGCGCTCAGCCTGCTGCTCACCCCGGAAGCGTCGCTCATCGAGCGCACGGGAGAGGCGCTCCGGCGGGAGCTGGACGATCACCCGAATCCCGTCGCCGCAGAGTCGCTCCGCGCGCACGGCGCAGCCATCCTCACCCGCGATCTCGACGAGGCGCTCGCGTTCGCCGACGAGCTGGCGCCCGAGCACCTCGAGCTGCTGCTGCGCGATCCCGCTTCCGCCGCCGCTCGCGTGCCGCGCGCCGGCGCGGTCTTCGTCGGACACCACGCGCCCGTCCCCGTGGGGGATTATCTCGCCGGGCCCAACCACACGATCCCCACGGGAGGGACGGCGCGCTTTTCCTCCGCGCTCAGCGCCTCGGACTTCGTGCGGCGGCAGAACGTGATCGAGTACGGCCCCGGACAGCTCGCCGCCGATGCGGAGGCGATCGAGTCCCTCGCGCACGCCGAGGGCCTGCACGGGCATGCGCGCGCCATCGAGGTGCGCCGCAAATGAGCCGTGCGCCGCAGGACTTCGTCCGCAGCACGGTCCGCCCGCTGGCCGCGTACGGTCCGCCGCGCGACCCGGCGGCGGTGCCGCTGCACTTGAACGAGAGCCCGGCCGATCTGCCGCCGGAGCTGAAGCGCGAGCTGTCCGCCCAGCTCCAGGCGATGGACTGGTCCAAGTATCCGATCACGGACGGCACCCGGCTCGCCGCCGACCTGGCGCGGGCATACGGGTTGGACCCGGCTGGGGTGATGGCCGGCAACGGGTCGAACGAATTGCTCCAGCTCCTCCTCTTCGCTTGCGTCGAGCCCGGGGACACCGTGGTGGTGGCGGCGCCGTCGTTCGCGCTGTACGCGCTCCAGGCGAAAGCGCTGGGCGCCCGCGTCGTGGAGGTGCCGCTGCGCCCTTCCTCCGGCGACTTCCGCTTCCCTCTCGACGAGCTGGTCCGCGCCGCCGCCGATGCCAAGCTCGTCCTGCTCGGCTCGCCGAACAACCCCACCGGCACCACGCTCTCCTTCGACGAAGCAGCGCGTCTCGCGGCCGACGTCCCCTGCCTTCTCGGCATCGACGAGGCCTACCGGGATTTCTGCGGCCAGGACTTTGCTCCGCTGCTGTCGAGGCACCCGCGCCTGGTGCTGTTCCGGACGTTCTCCAAGGGACTGGCGGCCGCTAGCCTCCGCGTCGGCTGCCTGCTCGGCGCGCCGGCGCTCTGCGCCGAGCTGCGCAAGGTCCAGCTCCCGTACAACCTGAGCGCTCCGGCCTCGATGATCGCGCGCGCCTTGCTGGCGCGGACCGAGCTGGTCGCGGAGCGCACCCGGCAGGTGATCGGCGAGCGCGAACGCGTCGGTCGCGCCCTGCGCGAGCTCGGTGCGACCGTCCACGCCAGCGGGGCGAACTTCCTCCTCTTCGAGCAGGACGTTCGCCCCGCCAAGGACCTCCACGCGGCGCTCTTCCGCCGCGGGGTCTTGATCCGCAACGTCTCCAACGCGCCCGGGCTCCAGCGCGCCCTGCGCGTGAGCATCGGAGCGCCGGCGGCGAACGACGCCTTCCTCGCCGCCCTGCGGGCGGAGATGTCGCCGTGAGCTTCTCGCTGCGCGATGTCCGCGGCGTGATCCTCGACGTCGACGGCGTCCTCCTCGACGCCCGCCCCAGCTATCACGCGGTCGCGGAAGAGGCCGCCCGCCGCGCCATCGCGCCGCTCGTCGGCGAGGACCAGGCGCGCGGGGCCTCGTTCGATCGCGACCGCGAGATCCCCGCCTTCAAGGCGGCGGGAGGCTTCAACGACGACTGGGAGATGTCGCGAGCCATCGCCCTGCTCCTCTACTTGCGCGCCCGGCGCGAGGCGCCGCCGCTGGACCAGTTCCTGGCGCAGGCCGACGGCCGCGGGGTGGGCGCGCTGTATGCCCGGCATCCGGTCCCCATCGACCAGAAGACGATCGGGCGCTATTGCGGCGCTCTCTACGGCGGCTCCATGTGCCGGGACCTGTTCGGATTCGAGGCGAAGGACATGGTCGCCGACGCGCCGGAGCGCGGGATGTGGGAGAACGAGGAGGTGCTGCCCGATCCCCGCTTGCTCGCCGCCGTCGCCGCCCGCTTCTCCCTTGCCCTCTATACCGGGCGGAATCCGGGTGAGACGCGCCTGGCACAGCGCCTCTGCAAGCTGAAGATCCCCGACGACCTGTGCTGGGTGGCCGACGGACAGCGGCCGCGCAAGCCCGATCCCGCGGGCCTCCTCTGGCTGACCCACGCCCTGCTGCGCGGCGCCCGCCGCGGCTCCCAGGTGCTGTTCCTGGGCGATACGGCCGACGACCAGGCGGCCGCGCACTCGGCCCAGGACGCCGGGGCGCCGATCATCTACGCTCACATCGGTGAGCCGGGCGACACCACCCGGGTGCTGTCGCGCCTGCTCGCCGAAACGGGAGATGCGCAAGCATGAGCCGGACCGGGAGGATCACGCGCCAGACCAAGGAGACCGAGCTGGAGGTCGTGCTCGACCTGGACGGACGCGGCGACGCGGAGGTGTCCACCGGGATTCCGTTCTTCGATCACATGCTGGACACGCTGGTGAAGCACGCCGCATTCGACGCGCAGATCCGCTGCAAGGGCGACCTGCACATCGACCAGCACCACTCGGTGGAGGACACCGGGATCGCGCTGGGAGGCGCCGTCGACCAGGCCTTGGGCGACCGCAAGGGAATCGCCCGGGCAGGCTGCTTCTATTTCCCGCTCGACGAGGCGCTGGCGCGCACGGTGATCGATCTCTCGGGCCGTTCGTTCCTGCACTGGAACGTGTCGGTCGAGCAAGGACCTCGCAGCGCCATGGATCTCTCCGTGCTGGAGGGGTTCTTCAAGGCGATGGCGGACCACGCGCGCGCCAACGTGCACGTCGACTTGCTCACGGGGCGGGACTTCCACCACGGCGTCGAGGCGGTCTTCAAGTCCTTCGCCCGGGCGCTGCGGCAGGCCGTGTCGCTGGACGCGCGGCTCGCGGGGAGCGTGCCCAGCACCAAGGGCGTCTTGTGAACGTCGCGGTGGTCGACCTGGGGCTGGGCAATCTCGGCTCGGTCCTGCAGGCGCTGCGGCGCGCCGGCGGCCAACCCGAATTGGTGGCCGATCCGGAATCGGTGGCGCGGGCGCCCCGGGTGGTCCTGCCGGGCGTCGCGGCCTTCGGATTGGGAATGGAGCGGGCCGCGCGTTTCCGGACCGCGCTGGGGCAGGCGCTCTCGCGCCGGGCGCCGGTGCTCGGCATCTGCCTCGGCATGCAGCTGTTGTTCGACGAGGGCGAGGAGGACGGACGAAGGCCCGGCCTCGGCTTTCTTCCCGGCAAGGTGACCCGACTTCCATCGGGCGTGCAGACGCCCCACATCGGATGGCAGAAGCTCCAGCCCGCGGCGGACAGCCCCCTGCGCCCCGATGGGTGGGCGTACTTCGCCCATTCCTACCGGTGCGAAGCGCCGGACAGCGTGGTCCAGGCGGTGGCGGAGCACGGTCCGGTCCGCATCGCCGCGGTCGTCGGCCGCGGGACGCTGTTCGGCGTGCAATACCACCCGGAGAAGAGCGCGCAGGACGGCGAAGCGCTCCTCCGCCGCTTCCTCGCCTTGCCGGAGGGCGGGGCATGACTCCGCTGCTCTTTCCCGCCATCGACGTTCTCGAAGGCCGGGCGGTCCGGTTGCACCAGGGAGAGCGGCGGAGCGCGAAGACCTACGCGGAAGACCCGGCCGCGCAGGCGCGCGCATTCGCCGAGCAAGGCGCGCAGGTCTTGCACGTCGTCGATCTGGACGCGGCGTTCGGCGGGCCGCGGCAGCTCCCGCTCATCCGGCGCATCGTCCAGGCGGCCGCGCCGGCCCAGGTCCAGGCGGGCGGCGGCATCCGTGACCTGCGCGCCGCGGAGGACACGTTGGAGGCCGGAGCCGCCCGCGTGATCCTGGGCACCGCCGCCGTGGAAGATCCGGCATTTGCCGCCATGGCCGTCGAACGGTTCGGAGCCGAGCGGGTCGCTTGCGGGATCGACGTCAAGCAAGGCCGCGCCGCCAGCCGCGGTTGGACCGAGGCCCGCGGGCCGTTTGCCGGCGAGCTGGCAACGGAGCTCGCGTCGAAAGGCGTTGGCTGGCTGGTGGTCACCGCCGTCGCGCGCGACGGAACGCTGGAAGGATTCGATCTGGAGCTCCTGCGGGAGGTGGACCGCAGAGCGCCCCAGGCGCGGATCATCGCTTCCGGTGGGGCCGGCGAGCTCGAGCACTTGCGCATCCTGGCCCGGGCGGGGCTGCGCGGACTCGCGGGAGCCGTGGCGGGCACCGCCCTGTACGAGCGGAGGTTCTCCGTTCGAGAAGGCCAGGCGGCGCTGGAGGCGTCGTGCTGACCCGCCGGATCATTCCTTGCCTCGACGTGAAAGACGGCCGCGTCGTCAAAGGCGTTCGCTTCCAGGAGCTGCGCGACGCGGGCGATCCGGTGGAGCAGGCGCGGGCGTACGGGAGCGCGGGGGCCGACGAGCTCTGCTTCCTCGACATCAGCGCCTCGCTCGAGGCCCGCGGCACCCTGGTCCGGCTCGTGGAGCAAGTCGCGCGCGAGCTGAACATTCCCTTCACGGTGGGTGGAGGAGTGCGATCCGTCGCCGACGCCGAGACGCTGCTGCGCGCCGGCGCCGACAAGGTGTCGATGAACACCGCCGCCCTCGCCCACCCGGGACTGATCACGCAGGTGGCCCGGCTCGCGGGCTCGCAGAGCGCCATGGTCGCCGTCGACGCCAAGGCCCGGGGGAGCGGCTGGGAAGTGCACTCGCACGGCGGCACGCGCGGAACGGGCCGGGATCTGATCGAATGGGTGCGGGAGGCGGTGGACCGCGGGGCGGGCGAGGTGCTGCTCACCTCCATGGACCACGATGGCACCGGCAGCGGCTTCGCGACGGTGATGCTCGAGGCGGTCACGGCCGCGGTGCCCGTGCCGGTCATCGCCAGCGGCGGCGCGGGCCAGCCCGAGCACTTCGCCGATGCCTTCGACGCGGGCGCCGCCGCGGCCCTGGCCGCGTCCGTCTTTCATTACGGGACCTGCAGCATCTCCGCCGTGAAGGAGGCCTGCGCCGCCCGCGGGTTCCCCATGCGCCGATGACCCCCGACGACGTGACATGGGATTCGCAGGGCCTCGCTCCCGCCATCGTGCAGGACGCCTCCTCCGGCGAAGTGCTCATGCTGGCCTGGATGAACCGCGAGAGCCTGCGCCGGACGCTGGAGACCGGCCTGGCCACGTTCTGGAGCCGCAGCCGCGGCGAGCTCTGGGTCAAGGGAGCCACCAGCGGAAACAGGCAGGCCGTTCGCGCCGTCCGCCTGGACTGCGATCGCGACGCCATCCTGGTCCGCGTCGACCCGGCGGGCCCAGCGTGTCATACCGGCGCGCGCTCCTGTTTTCTCGCCGGCGAGCCGCTGCTGGATGCCGCTCCCGCGCCGGGAGAGACATTGGCGGCGCTCGAGCGCGTCCTGCGCTCGCGCCAGGACGATCCTCCCCAGGGCTCCTATACGGCGAAGCTCCTGGCCGACGAGACGCTCCGGCACAAGAAGGTGGGCGAGGAAGCCTCCGAGCTGGTGATCGCCTCATTGCGCGGAGATCGGCAACAGATCGCAGCCGAAGCGGCTGACGTCCTCTACCACCTGCTGGTCCTGCTCCGGGCCCACGGCATGGGGCTGGCAGACGTCACCGAAGTGCTGAGGGCGCGAGAAGGAAAACGCCGCGCGTAACGGCCTCAGCGGGGGCGCTTCAGCTCCTTGACCATCACGATCGCGTCCTCGCCCTCGTCCACGTAGTAGTTCGGCCGGACGCCCACCGCGCGGTAGTCGAACTCCCGGTACAGCTCCAGCGCCGCCTGGTTCGAGCGGCGGACCTCGAGGGTGATCAGCGCTGCGCCCGCCTGCTGCGCCCGCCGCTCGGTCTCCGCCATCAGGAGCCGCGCCACCCCTTTGCGCCGCTGCTCGGGGGCCACCGCGACGTTGAGGATGTGGACCTCGTCGTGGACGAGCCAGTAGATGAGGAACCCGACGATGCGCTCGCTGCCTCTCCCACTGGCGCTGGTGAGCGGCTCGAGCCCGATCAGGATGGTGCTCCAGTCGTGCTCCAGCTCCCGGCGGAACAACTCGGGCGACCAGGGATGCCGGAAAGCGGCGCGCTCGATGACCATCACCTCGTCGAGGTCCGCGGGCGTCATGCGGCGGATCTCCAGCCTGGGTCGCGCCCGGACCGCCATCTCACTTCTCCGCCGCGACGGTGCCCTGCCCGTCCAGCGGATCGAGCACCCGGACCGCTGCGCGGCGGCGCAGATCGGTGAGCAGCTCGCGCAGGAGCCGCTGGTACTTCTCCTCGGCGAGCTGCGCGCGGAGGCGGTCGCGTTCCGCCGGAGAGAGGGTCTTCCCGCGCGTCGCGTCCTCGAGCTCGCTGTCCCGGAGCTGGGCGGCGAGCTTGAGCCGGTTGTCGAGGTACCGGGCGACGCGCAGCTCTCGGGCGAGGAGCGCGCCGATCTCTTCCTCGGTCATCTCGATGGCGCGGGTGAAAGCGTCATACTCGGCGCGAGAAGGAAAACGCCCACGGAGCCGGGCCATGAGGGATTCCACCTCGGAGGGCTCGAGATCGAATAGCTTGAGCCGCTGCATCTCGGAGAGGACGATGCGTTCCTCGACCGTCTTGCGCAAGGAAGCGGCGAGGATGGCCCGATCCAGGGGAGCGTTCGCGGCGGCGGGACCCTCCGCCTGCACCAGCCGGACGCGCGTCTCGGCAGCCACCTCCGAGAGCGTGATGGAGTGCGCCTCGACCACCGCCACGACCTCGTCGAGGAGCTGCCGCTCGGCGGCGCCGGCGGGGCGGCCCGCCGCCGCGAGCAGCAGGAGGAGGGGGAGCGCTCTCACACGGGAATGGTAACAGATGGGGCCCTGCAAGGGGCAATTTGCCGCGAGTCCGATTTGACCGTCGGCTTCGAGGTGTTTACGGTCGGAGTGTGATGAAAGACCCGTATTCCGTCCTCGGCGTGTCGAAGACGGCGTCGGCCGACGACATCAAGAAGGCTTACCGGAAGCTGGCGAAGAAGCTGCATCCGGACGTCAATCCCGGCGACAAGAAGTCGGAAGAGCGCTTCAAGGAGGTCTCCTCGGCCTTCGAGGTCCTCGGCGATCCCAAGAAACGCGCCCTGTACGACGAGTTCGGCGAGATCTCCACCCGCCCCGGGTTCGACGAGCAGAAGGCCCGCGAGATCCAGCGGCAGGCGCAAGCGGGCGGGTTCGGCGGCGGCGGCCGGGGATTCGAAGGGTTCGGCGGCGGCGGCTTCGACCCTTCCGATCTGGGGTCCATGTTCGACGATCTCCTCGGCCGCAGGCAGGGCGCCCGCGCCCGTCGGGCCGCGACCCAGCCGGTCCCGGGAGAGGACGCCGAGGCTGGCATCGAGGTCGACCTGCGCGACGCGGTCCTCGGCGCCGAGCGGGAGATCGCCGTCAGCCGGCCCACCCGGTGCCCCGAATGCAAGGGAAGCGGCGCGCGCCCGGGCAGCAAGCCCCAGACGTGTCCGCAGTGCGGAGGCTCGGGCGAGGTCCGCATGGGCGGGGTGTTCAGCGCGCCCTGCCCGCGGTGCCAGGGCGAGGGCACCATCCGCGAGCCCTGTCCCACTTGCGGTGGAGACGGGACGGTCACCGAGACCGCCCGGCTCAAGGTGAAGATCCCTCCCGGCGTGGAGACCGGCTCGCGCATCCGCCTCGCCGGACAGGGCGGGCCCGGCCAGCGCGGCGGCGACCGGGGGGACCTGTATCTCGCGATCACGGTGCGGGAGCATCCAACGGTCCGCGTGCAGGGGCGGGACCTCTTGCTCGACCTCCCCATCACGCCGTCGGAGGCGCTGGCCGGCGCGGAGGTCACGGCTCCGACGTTCGAGGGCCCCGTCAAGCTGAAGATCCCGCCGGGTTCCCAGAGCGGGCGGAAGCTGCGGCTCCGCGGCCGCGGGCTCCCCTCCCTCAAGGGGAGCGCCAGCGGCGGTCCGCGCGGCGATCTCTTCGTCGTCCTCCAGGTCATCCTCCCCGGCGACTCACCCCAGGCGCGCGAGGCCGCCGCCGCCCTGCAGAAGCTCTACAAAATGGACGTGCGCAAGGACGTCGTGCTGTAGAAGGGCGCCATGGGATTGCTCGACATGCTCGGAATGGGCGGCCCCGAGGCGAAGGTGCGCCGGCTGCAGAGGAAAGCCTCGCAGAAGTTCGGCCCCAAGGAGAACCGCCAGGGCGCCATCGAGGAGCTGGGCGCCCTGAAGACGGAGGCCGCCGTCGAAGCACTGCTCACCCGGTACACCTTCCGCGTCGACCCCGGCATCACCGACGACGACGAGAAGGCGCGCGTGCTCGCCCTCATCACGCAAGCCGGCGACGTCGCGCTGGCCCCGGTGAAGCAGTTCATCCGCGGCCGCGACGAGATCTCCTGGCCCTTGCGGGCGGTCGAGGCGCTCTTGCCCGAGGCCGAGGTGGTGAAGTTCCTGGTGGAGATCGCGCGCAAGATCGGCGGCGAGTACAGCCGGGTCCCGGAGAAGAAGGTGCTGCTCCTGCACGCTCTCTCCGCCCGCAGATCCCCGGAGATCGGGCCCGCCGTCCTGCCCTTCCTCGACGACATGGACGACGAAGTGCAGATCGCCGCCGCCGAAGTCCTGGTGAAGCAGCAGGATCCCTCCGGACGCGAGCCGCTGATCCAGCACTTCCTCAAGGCGAACGAAGCCAGCAACGCGCGGGTCCGGGAGGCGCTGTGCGGGCTGTTGGCCGAGTCCGGCTGGGACGTGAAAGGGTACACGCCCAAGGTCGAGGCGGCCCTCCCCGCCGGCTACAAGCTCGACTCGCGCGGCAAGGTCGTGCGCAAGTAAGCGCCTGCCCGCCTGGCAGTGCGGCGGGCGAGCTGTCGAGGATTCCACGGCGGTCAGCGGGTGAGCACCTTCTCGCCCGCATGCTGTTCCTGCTTCTCGCCTCACTCCTCGGCGTCCGCCTCGCGGAGCACGCCCACGAAGCCATGGGCCTGCGCTCCGTGCACCAGCTCTCGCGCGCGGCCAGCGACGACTGCTCGGGATTCGTGCGCACGATCTACGCGCGAGAGGGGCTGAACCTCATGGCGCTGCCGCCGCGGCCCGGAGAGAACGGCGTCTCGCACATCCATCGCCTGGCCCGGACGCGCAAAGCGCTGCGCCGCAGCCCTCGCCCTGGGGACCTGGTCTTCTTCCGGAATACCTACCGGCGGGGCTTGTCGCACGTCGGGATCGTGGACTCGGTCCGCGGCAGCGAAGTGAGCTTCATCCATCGCAGCGGAACCGGCATCGTCCGCTCCAGGCTGGACCTGGATGCGCCCCACGCGCGGGACCGCAACGACGTCCTCCGCCGGGCGCCTCGCCGCGCGCTCGCGGGGGAGCTGCTGGCGGGCTTCGCCTCGCCGGACCCCTTGCGCCGGGCCCCGGGTCGCTGAAGGCGGCTGGCGCAACCGGCACTCTCGCGTCGTGGGCGCAGTCCCGCCTGCCGCGTCAATAGACGGCGTTTTCAGCGCTTGCGCGAGAAGATCCCTGTAAGCGAGGATGCGCGGCATCGATGGCCATCGATTCCGCCGAGCTCTCGCAGATCGCCGCTGAGGCCCAGGACATCGCCCGGAACGTCTCCCAGCCCCCCGGGACGCACCACCTCTTGCTCGCGACGTTCACCGTGCCGGGACCGGCCGACGTGCTGCTCCGCGAGCGCGGCTGCGACGAGGACAAGGTCCTGCAAGAGCTCGCCGCGGGCGGCGCGCCGCCGGAGGAGCCCTCGGACCTCTTCTCCGACGCGCTCACTCGCGCCCGGCAGCTGGCGGACGACTGCGGCAGCGCGCAGGCCTCGGGCTTGCACCTGCTGGTCGCCTTGACGCGCCTGTCGCGTAGCTCCGCCGCCCATCTCCTGGAGAAGACGGCGGCGCCCATCGCCTCGCTGCGAACCACGGCCCTCGGATACCTCACCGGTTCCATCCCGCGCCGGC
>Ga0070708_100001203_pt1 | contig 19925 bp, 18 predicted proteins | sample KBSK5503metaG_FD_65469 | JGI IMG/M metagenome (GOLD analysis project Ga0070708, IMG submission 65469) | Corn, switchgrass and miscanthus rhizosphere microbial communities from Kellogg Biological Station, Michigan, USA - KBS K5-50-3 metaG | ecosystem: Host-associated > Plants > Roots >... | reverse complement strand
ACGAGCAGGAGCGCGTTTCCGATCCCGGCGGCTCGCGCCAGTGTGATCTCGTCGTGGCGCGCGATCCCCACGCACATGGCGTTGACCAGTGGGTTGCCGCTGTAGCTGGCATCGAAGAAGAGCTCGCCCCCGACATCCGGAATCCCGATGCAATTGCCATAGGCGGCGATCCCGCCTACCACCCCGTCGAGCAGGTAGCGGTTCCGCGCGGCAGCGTCGGCATCGGTCCGACCGGAGGCGTCCTCGGCTGGGTCGAGCGGCCCGAAACGGAGCCCGTTAAGGAGAGCGAGCGGGCGGGCGCCCATCGTGAAGATGTCGCGGATGATCCCGCCGACGCCCGTCGCTGCCCCCTGGTGGGGCTCCACGGCGGACGGATGGTTGTGCGATTCGACCTTGAAGACGGCGGCCAAGCCGTCACCGATGTCGACCACGCCGGCGTTCTCTCCTGGACCGACGAGCACCCGGGCTCCCTGGGTCGGCAGTTCGGCCAGCAGGGGACGCGAATGCTTGTAGGCGCAGTGCTCGCTCCACATCGCGCCGAACATGCCGCGCTCGACCGCGTTTGGTTCGCGACCGAGCAGCTCGACAACGAGCCGGTACTCGTCGGGGTTCAGGCCGTGGAGTTCGTCGGGATCGATCGCGGCGGGCGTCGAGAGGGTCAGGCCTGGGGCCCTCCGACCGGACGATCGAGACCGAACTCGGGAAGCAGCGCGCCGGCCGCCGCCGCGAGCATGGCCACCAGGAAGATCAGCGCCCCGGTCGCCGAGGCGGGTCGTGCGACGGCGTCCAGGCCGATCCCCGCGCCGATCAGCGTCACGGCCAAGATCGCGAGCGAGCGGTGCGCAAATTCCGGGACCAGGTCCGCGAAGAAGATCGATGCGCCAACGGCCAGGAGGAGGATCAGGATCAGGATGTTCGGCGTGCTGGCGAGCCCCCAAAGCTGCGTATAACCGACTCCCTGCACCCAGGGAAGAAACAGGGCCACAGCCCCGACCAGCGATCCGACGCCGATGAGCCAGCCCGAGAGGGTCGCCGGCACGTTTACGATCCCGACTGGTCGCGGCCCCCCAGCCTGGGTCGCTCCTGTCGCGCCTACGGCACCTTGCTGCCCTGTCGCCCCTGCGCCGTCGTGCGTGCCTGGTGCGCCGGCGCGCGGCGCGTCTTCTGGGGATGGTGGCGGATTGCGCGCCGCGACGCCGCGGCGCCAGGGCGGCACCTCGCCGGCGGTCGACGTCGAGGCCGGAATGGGCGGCGGCTCAGGCTCGAAGCTGGCGATGCTCTGCGCCTGAGCTGCGGGCTCCTCGTGCCCAGGGCCGGGGGAGACGGACGATGAGTCCTGTCCCTGGGCCCAGGCCGCATGGGCCTCTTCTGGCGTCATCGTCCGAGCCGGCGCGGATCCGGCGGGTGCATCGGGCCAGTCAGGTGCCGGGGGCAGCTCCGGCGTCGCCTCCGCGGCGAGTGGCTGGCCGCAGGCCGGACAGAAGAGTGCCTCATCCTCGACCTCGGTTCCGCAGTGACCACAGATCTGGGACATGGCTAACTCCTGGCGAAGCGGGTGAAGACGCCAATCAGCACGATCAGCGAGGCGAGCACAAAGATGATGCCACCCGGCGTCAGGCCCTTGACCAGCTGCACGAGATCGCCTTGCCATCCTCCGGCCACCTCGACGATGGCGAAGAGAGCGACCAGGCCGAGCGACCAGATGAGCGCGATCAGCAGACCGATACGCTGCACCCCTCCGGGTGCTGCGCGGAGGAACCCGCCGATGGCCAGAACCGCGAGCAGGGCGACGAACGCCGGCGCTGGAGCCGCGAAGCCGAAATAAGCCTGATCGGCGAACCCGCCATTGACCGATGGATAGCCGTTCCAGAAGGCGGCGCCATAGCCGCCCACGGCGCCGAAGCTGCGCTCCCAGAGCGAGCCCGATCCGAATGGGAATGGCAGCTCCCATGCCGTGGCGACACCGATCGCGCCAATGAGCAGCACGATCGGCCCGAGTGCTGCGCCACCGCGGGTCGTGACGGCGGATGGCGCCACGGCTGCAGCGGTCGATCCGGCAGCCACTGCGGCGCCCGGAGGGAGGTAGCCCGGCGCCGGCGTCGCGGTCGCCCGCAGGTTCGCTCCGCAGTTCTGGCAGAAGGCGACGCCGGCGCGATTGTGCGTGCCGCAGCGCGGACATTGCTGCGTCCCCTCCGGAGTGCCGGGCCGCTCGACCGTCGCCGCACCGCCTGGCGCCATGAGCCGCTGGCCGCACTGCCGGCAGAACGCGATTCCGGGACGGTTCTCCGTACCGCAGCGGGGGCAGAGCGTGCTCTCCCCGACGGCCGTGGCGGGGACGCTATGGGCCTGTGTCATCTCGGCGTGCTCTTCAACCGGCGGCGCAACGTACGCCTCGGCCTCGGGGGGTGGAGGCTCGAAGACCGGTGCACTCGCTGAGGCGGGCGCCGGCCATTCGACGGGCGGAGCAGCGACAGGCTCGCCCAGGGGCGGCTCGCCCAGGGGTGCCTCGGCTGCCGGCGCATCAGCCGCGGGCCACTCGTTCCCCGGGCGCGTAACCTCCGCCGCGGGCTGGCCCGCCCCTTCGGGCGGACTCTCCGCCGCAGGAGGGACCTCCGGCGGGGGCTCGGGGGTGCGACCTTCAGGCCGGGCCGCCCCAACTTCCGACGAATCTTGCTCGGGCATCGAGCCGGAGGGTGCCGTCTCGAATTCGTCCGCCGTCTGCTCGTCCGAGTCGGTTGGCTCGTCCTGGGAGGCGCCCGACGGCTCGCCGGCCGAGGGCTTGGGCTGGCGCTCGTCGTGTTCCATCGGTGTCAGCCTCCCATTTCGCGGCTGCCGGACCGCTCGATCATAGCCGACGCTCTGCTGCCGCCGGTTGATCGGCGAGCCATCCGGCGAGCGATTGGAAGATGCGCAGGCCATCGGTCCCACCCACCTCCTCTTCCGACGCCCGTTCGGGGTGGGGCATCAGGCCCAGGACGTTGCCGCGATCGTTGACGATGCCGGCTATCCCGCGCATTGAGCCGTTCGGGTTCGCGTCGGGCGTCACAGCTCCAGTCGACTCCACGTAGCGCAGGACGACGCGATCGGTCCTCTCGAGCTCATCCAGGGTCATTACATCCGCGGTGTATCGGCCCTCACCATGTGAGATGGGAAGCCGGATGAGCTCGCCCGCCTCGAGGTCGGCCAGCCACGGCCCAGCTCCGCGCTCGACCCGCAGCCACTGCCAGTCACATCGGAACTGGAGGTGGTCGTTGCGCAGTAGCGCTCCGGGGAGGAGCCCTGCCTCGCACAGGATCTGGAAGCCGTTGCACGAGCCTATCAGCGGGCCGCCTGCGGCAGCGAATGCCTCCACTGCCGCCATCACCGGCGAGAAGCGCGCGATGGCCCCAGTGCGCAGATGATCGCCGTGCGCGAAACCGCCGGGCAGAACCACCGCGTCCGGTGAGCCCAGGTCGGTCTCCGTATGCCACAGCAGGCGCGCCTCCCAGCCCAGGACCCCAGCGACGTGCACGAAGTCGCGGTCGCTCCACGTTCCGGGGAATACGACGACCGCGATGCGCGGCGTGCTCACGCGAGTCGCTCCTCGCTTGCCGGCTCCTCGTCAGCACGCAGGTCCCAGCTGGCGACTTCCATCACCGGATTCGCGAGCAGGCGGCGGCACATGGTCGCGACCGCGTCATCGGCGGTGGTGGGATCGTCGGCCTCGAACGAGATCCGCAGCAGCTTGCCTGACCGGACCTGCTTCACGCTGGCGAAGCCCAGCGAGCGAAGGCCGCTCGCAATGGTCAGGCCCTCCGGGTCGGCGATTCCGGGGCGGAGCTGGACATGTACCTCGGCGATCCAGCGCACTAGACCGATATCCCCGCTCCGTCCCACGCAAGCCCGGTTAGGCGCTCGTACGCCGTGATGTACCGGATCCGCGTGCCCTCGATCACCTCAGGAGGCAGGGTCGGGGCCGGCGGTTCCTTGTTCCACCCCGAGGCGCTCACGAAGTCGCGGACGTACTGCTTATCGAACGAAGCAGGCGCCGATCCGGGCGCGTAGAGCTCAGCATCCCAGAAGCGACTCGAGTCGGGCGTCAGGACCTCGTCGATGAGCGCGAGCTCGCCGTCGATCCAGCCGAACTCGAATTTCGTGTCGGCGAGGATCAGCCCGACCGCCTCGGCCCGTTCGGCTCCCGCCCCATATGCCGCGAGCGAGCGCTCCTCGAGCTGGCGGGCGAGCTCCGCTCCGACCATCGCCGCCAGCTCGTCGCGGGTGATGTTCTCGTCGTGCCCGACCTCCGCCTTGGTGGATGGGGTGAAGATCGGCTCCGGCAGGCGCTCGGCCTCGCGCAGCCCAGAGGGCAGGGTATGACCGCCGACCATCCCGCCGCTGCGGTATTCGGCCCAACCGGACCCGGCCAGGTAGCCGCGCACCACGCACTCGGCGTCGACGCGCCGGGCTCGCCGAACGAGCATCGATCGGCCCTCGAGCTCCGGGCTGCGGGCGCCGTCCGGCAGGTCGGCGGGGTCGGCGGAGAGGAAGTGGCTCGGCCCGAGGCCTGCCAGCACGTCGAACCAGTAGGCCGAGAGCCGCGTCAGCACGCGCCCCTTGTCCGGAATTGGCTGGTCGAAGACGACGTCGAATGCCGAGAGGCGATCGGTCGCCACCAGGAGCAGCCGGTCGTCCCCCACCGCGTAGGTCTCGCGGACCTTTCCGCGGTGGACAAGGTCGAGCCCGTCGACGGAGCTGCGCATGAGCGTCATTCGAGGTCCTCCATGTGCCCCTCACTGCCGCGAGGCGTCGCAGGCCCGTGGGGATCGAGCGTATCCGGGGTAATGCCCATCCGATGGCGGACGTACGCCTCAACCCGATCGAGGAGCGAAAGCACGACGAGCACAAGCGCGGTACCGAGCACTGCCAGTACATACAGCCCGGCGCCCGCGGCCATCCCGATCGCGGCCACCGACCACAGTGAAGCGGCCGTGGTGAGACCGCGAATGTGCCCCTGGTACTGGAGCACGGCGCCCGCTCCGATGAACCCGATTCCGGTGACGACCTGTGCGGCGATCCGCGTCGGATCCGCCCCGACACCCAGGAACGCATAGGCGGAAACGATGGTGAAGAGGCAGGCGCCCAGGGCGACGAGGCTGTGGGTTCGGAACCCGGCCGGTTGCCGACCGAACTCTCGCTCGAGGCCGATGATCGCGCCGAGCACGAGGCCCAGGAGCAGCCGCAACGCCAGCTCGATCTGCAGGTTGACGGTCAGCTCGTTCGGCATCTCGTCCTCATCGAAGGCCCGCACCCTCCCCGGCCGCGGTCGTCTCTGCAGTCCTTGTTGGCTCGCCCAGCTCGAGCGACCACCAGACTGAGGACCAGACATGGACCGCGCCGCCGATTGCCACGACGCAGAGCCAGATCGCGATGAAGGCTACCAGCAGGAGCGCGACGCTCGGATCGGCGACACGCCCGCCGGCCAGATCACTGCCGATTGGTGACCAAAGGAGGTGCAGCAGTGCCCAGCTCCCAATCAGCCAGACGGCATCGAATGCAGCGGTCACGATCGCGACGGTCAGCAGGCTGACTGGTCGCTGGATGACATCGCGCCCGGCGGCGGCGAGCGCTTGTGGGAAGCTCGCGGCCGTCTCCCCGGCCGCGCGACGCACGGCCGCCGAACCGTAGATCTGACCGATGAGAATGGTCCCCAGGAGGGCGACCTCCAGTGGCCAGAGATCGCCTGCCAGGCGCAGCAGAATCGGACCGCGGATGTCGGGCGACTGGTACTCACCGGGCGCAACCGCGGCCAGCCCAAGACCAAGGATCGCGGCGGCCAGGAGGGCGGGCAAGGCGGCCAGGACCTGGGCTGCCCATACGCGCAGCACCTCCTCGTCGAAGGAACGGGCGCCCGGTGGCGATCCATGCAGCGACCGAATCGCGCCCATCAGGAGCGTCTCGCCCGCGGCGACGAACAACGACGCGGTCATGCCAAGGAGCGCAACGATCGCGCCCAACACGATCACGTTGACGGGAAACGCTGACGACGTCACCAGGCCAGCCGTGAAGAAGGCCAGATCGCCCTGGGATGGGGGACCGACCACTGCTAGGACGAAGGGCAGCCATCCCAGAAACGCGAGATTCGCGAGTGCACCGGGCAGCCAGAGTTCCGGACGGTCAGCGATCAACGCGAGAGACGTCCGGGCGCGGGCCATCATCTCGCCGCCGGTGCTGCGGTCACGCGTCGGTTCCAATCTCGTCCAGGCCAAGCGCGTGGTAGCTGGCGGCGATCCCGGCCAGGTGGTGCTCGAGATCCATCGCTCGCCCGATCTCCTCCTCGTTCAGCCACTCCGCGATTCCGGCGTCGGCGCGGAGCGCCTCCGCGAACGAACAATCGCCACGCCATGCCGCCTGGGCGGCGGCCTGGATCCGGCCGTATGCGGCCTGGCGATTGGCGCCTTTCGCGACCATGGCCAGGAGGAGCGCTTCGGAGTAGACGATTCCGCCGCCCATCTCCAGGTTGGCCCGCATCCGCTCGGGCGACACCTCGAGTCCGTCGAGGATGGTGGCGAGGGTGCGCGTCGCATATCCGGCGACCCCGAGTGCGCGCTCGAAGACGAAGCGTTCCGCCGAGCTGTGGCTGATGTCGCGCTCGTGCCAGAGCGCCATGTTCTCGAGGCCCACGAGCGCGTCGGCACGGAGCAGCCGCGCCATGCCGGTCACACGCTCGGCGAGCACCGGGTTGCGCTTGTGGGGCATGGCGCTCGATCCCTGCTGCCCGGCGCCGAAGGGCTCGAAGGCCTCCCCCACCTCCGTTCGTTGCAGGTGCCGGACTTCGGTGGCGATCCGTTCCAGCGTGCCGCCCAGGATCGCCAGGGTCGTCAGCAGCTCGGCGTGGCGGTCACGGCTGACGACCTGGGTCGCGGCGGGATCCGGCCGCAGCCCGAGCCGATCGCAGACGATGGCTTCGACTGCGGCGCTCACGTTGGCGTGGGTGCCGACAGCACCGGATATCTTGCCGACACTCACCCCCTCGCGGGCCCTCGATAGTCGCTCCATGTCGCGTCCGAGCTCGGCGTACCAGCCCGCGGCCTTGAATCCGAACGTCATCGGCTCCGCGTGCACGCCGTGGCTACGGCCGACCATTGGCGTCGACCGATGTCGCACTGCGAGCCGCCGGACGACCTCGCTGAGGCGGGCAAGCTCGGTCTCCACCACGGCCACCGCGTCCCGTAGCTGCACCGCCGTGGCGGTGTCGAGCAGGTCGGAGCTGGTCAGGCCGAAATGGAGCCACCGACCCTCCGGACCAAGCTTCTCGGTGACACTCCGCAGAAACGCGATCACATCGTGCTGGCTCTCGCGCTCGATCTCGTGGGCGCGTTCGAGATCCACGCCCTGGCCCTGCGTCGCGCTCCGCAGCCGCTGCCAGTCATCGTCCGGGATCGTTCCCGCATCGTGGAGCGCTTCCGCTGCGAGCAGCTCGATCATCAGCCAGAGCTCGAGCTTGTGACCCTCGCTGAAGATGGCACGCAGCTCCGGGAGCGCATATCGGTCGATCATCGCTCCGCTCGCGGGTCGATCCGCGGCTCCGCCTTGGCGGCCTGCTCCGTGCGGAATGCCTCCACGCGTCCCGCGACGGCAGGATCGCCGAGGGCAAGGATTCGCGCGGCCAGGTGTGCGGCGTTCTTGGCCCCCGCAGGACCGATGGCGACGGTCGCGACCGGGACGCCGGGCGGCATCTGGACGGTGCTGTACAGGGCATCGGCTCCGCCGAGTGACCCGCCGTCGAGCGGTATTCCGATGACTGGGAGCGCCGTGAGGCTGGCCAGGACGCCCGCTAGATGCGCGGCCATGCCGGCCGCCCCGATAAAGATCCGGACCCCGGCCCCTTCCGCTTCTCGGACGTAGGCCTGAAGGCGCCCGGCTTGGCGATGAGCGCTGATCACGCTCGCTTCCCAGGGGATGGCGTAGGCGTCGAGCTGGTCGAAGCAGCCGCGCAGAGCGGGCAGATCCGAACGCGAGCCGCAGATGACCGCGACCTGTGGAGCGGGAGCCACCGGCTAAGGATAGCTAGGTCGAGGTCCGTCACGGCAGGCGCTCGAGCTCGCGGGCCGCGATATCGGTCCGATGCTGGCTGTTCTCCAGTACGCAGCCAGCGACGCCCCGATAGGCGGCCTCACGCGCCACACCCGGATCGGGCCCACGGCCCACGAAGGTCACCACCCGGCCGCCCGCCGTCTCATACCCTCCCTCGCTCGCGCGTTGCGTACCGGCGTGGAAACAGAGCACGTCGCCGTCGTCTGACGAGGAAGCTGGCTCGGCACCACTGACGGGGCGACCAAGGATGGGCGCATCCGGGTAGCCTTCGGAGCTGATCACCACGCCGACCGCGGCACCGGAACGCACTCCGATCGATTCCTCCATCATCCGTCGGTCGCCCGAGGCGGTGCCGAGCAGAGCAGCCGAGAGGTCACCTTCGACCATCGGGAAGAGAACCTGGGCCTCGGGGTCGCCAAAGCGGGCGTTGAACTCCAGGACGACGGGGCCGGCGTCCGTCACCATCAGGCCGGCGTACAGCACGCCGCGATACGGCACCCCGTCGCGCGCCATCCGCCACGCGATCGGCTCGAAGACGGACGCGACCACCTCGTCCATGGGCTGCGGCCCGAACCAGGGGACGGGCGCGTAGGCACCCATGCCACCCGTGTTCGGACCCGTATCGCCATCGCCCAGGCGCTTGTAGTCGCATGCCGCCGCAAGCGGAACGACTGCCTCGCCGCTGACCAGGGCGAAGGCCGAGACCTCGCGCCCATCGAGCCGCTCCTCGAGGATTAGGCGAGCGCCGGGCTGCGCGTCGGCCATGAGCGATTGGATCGCTGACTCCGCCTCCTCGATCGTCTCCGCCACGACCACACCCTTGCCGGCCGCGAGCCAATCAGCCTTGACGACGACCCCGCGCCCTCCGGCGGTCATTGCCTGCGCGCGAGCCCGCGCACCCTCTGGGTCCGAGAAGGCCTCGCCGTCCGCAGTGGGCACCCCGGCGCGCCGCATCTGCTCCTTGGCGTAGGCCTTCGACGATTCCAGCCGAGCCGCGGCCGCGGTCGGTCCGAAGACGGGGATCGCCGCCTGCTCGAGCGCGTCAGCGACGCCCGTAGCCAGCGGCGCCTCGGGACCGATCACCACAAGGCCGTATCCCTCGCGGGCGGCGTGTCGAACCACGGCGCGCGGGTCGTTTGGGTCGAGGTCGGGAACCGTCTGGCCGACGGCACTGGTGCCGCCGTTGCCCGGCGCAATGCGGACGCGGCGCACGCCATCATCACGGGCGAGGCGCCATGCAAGGGCATGCTCGCGTCCGCCAGCGCCGAGGACCAGGATCTCCACCCCGGCATGCTAGCCGGGGACCAGCCCGAGGTCAGCCGCTCGGAGCGGGGCTTGCCAATGGAGCGGGAGAACCGCTGGGTGAGGGTGCGGGGGTGCCGGTCAGCTTTTGGAGGGCATCCAGAACGGTTGCCAGCTCATCGATCTTGGCCTGGTAGGTACCCAGCTGCCCGGCCTTGAGGGCGGCCTGCGCCTGGTCGTACAGCTGCTGTGCCCGCGCAACCAGCCCCGCGGCGGTCGCCGGTAGCCCAACGCCTCCACCACCGCCTCCACCGCCCGTGGGCGGTGGCACGGAGGCCTCGCCCAGGATCTGAGCGAGCGCCTGGTCGAGCGTTTCGGCGAAGGCGACGCGCGTCTGGGAGGCAAGGATCACACGCTTGAATTCCGGCTGCGCGTTGGACGTCGAGCGCAGGAAGATCGGCTCGACATAGAGGATCGAATCGCCCATCGGCAGCACGAGCAAGTTGCCGCGAACCACGCTCGAACCCGCAGTCGACCACAGCGTGAACTGCGCGGAGACGGTGCTGTCCTGGTTGATCCGAGACTGGATCAGTGCCGGCCCCGAGGTGCTCGTATCACTCGGAAATTGGAAGGCGATCCGCTCCCCGTAATGCCCCTGGTCCATCCGCGCCGCGACCCACGCGATCATGTTGTTTCGACCGGCAGGGACGAACGGCTGGATGAGCACGAATTCGGCCGCCGCCTCGCCGGGGAGCTTCATGATCACGTAGTACGGCTCAATCACGGTCGTCTGGCCGTTGACATCGGTCTGCTGGGACGCAAGCGCCCAGCGATCGGTCTTGAGGTAGAGGGTCTCGGCACCGGCGTCGTTCGCGCTCAGGTGGTAGAGCTCGTACTGCTGGTTCTGCGCCGTGAAGAGGTCCTCCGGGTAGCGCAGGTGCGCGCGGAGGTCATTGCTTAGCGAGGAGATCGGCTTGAAGAGATTGGGGAAAATCCGGGCCCAGGCATTGATGATCGGATCCTTTGGATCGGCGATGTAGAACTGGATCGATCCGTCATAGGCATCGATCACCACCTTCACGCTGTTCCGGACATAGTTCGCGCCGGTGAACAGGTCCCCGTCGAGCGGCTGCGCGTTCGGGTAGCGATCGCTCGTGGTGTACGCGTCCCAGATCCACACCAGGCGTCCGTCCGCGGACACGAGGTAGGGGTCTCGGTCATAGGTGAGGAAGGGGGCGATCGCATGGACCCGCTCTTCGAGCGTGCGCTGGAAGAGGATCTGCGATTGATCGGTAAGCTGGTTGCTGATCAGCAAGTTCAGGTCGCCGAAGCGTAAGGCGAATAGGAGTCGGCTGAAGAAGCCGCCGACCCCGACGCCGGTGCTTCCCTTCCACGAGGTCGTGGCGTTCTTCTGCGCGCTGACCGGGTAGTCGAACTCGTCGGTCTTGGTGCCCGTCAGAACGTAGCTGCTCTCCGCCTCTCCGAAATAGATCCGCGGCTGTGCGACGGGGATCTGGCCACCCTTCTGGTTCAAGCCGCTGACCAGGTAATCGGGCTGGCCTTCGGGGGTGACGGCGTTGACCGGAACCGCAACGATCCCGTAGCCATGCGTGAAGAAGAGGTGCTGGTTCGTCCAGGTGTCGCCCTCGGGCGGTGAGAGCTCGCGGCCGCTGAGCATGATCTGGCGCTCGGCGTTGTCGATCGTGTAGCGGTCGATGTCGACGTCGCGAAATTCGTAGTAGCTGCGGAGGTTCTGGACCTGGCTTATGGTGGCGAGCAGAGGCCGGTAATCCCAGAGCCGGACGTTGCTGAGGGTCGTGGCGTTGTCCGTGAAGAGTTCGCGGCTCAGCGGCTGGGAGCCCGTGAAGGATTTCTGGGTGACGGCGTCCAGACCGAACGCAGCGCGGGTGGCACCGATGTTGGCGACCACCTGCGGCTTCTCGACGGCGAACTCGTTGGCCTCGACCTGGAATCTCTGCACGAACGCCGGGTAAAGGCCGCCAACCAGGATCGACAGCACGATCCAGCCTGCCCCTGCGAGCGCGACCATCCACAGCGTACGGAACCAGATATTGGCCAGCACGAGGATCGCGGCGATGACCGCTACGACGGTCAGGATCACGTAGGCCGGCTGCTGGGCGTTGAGATCGGTGTACTTCGCCGCCTGGATGGCTCCGCTGATTCCCCGCGTCGAATAGGAGAGCTCCGCGATGTCGAGCTGGTATCCGGAGGCGATCACCAGGAGCAGCAGCGCTCCCAGGATCGAAAGGTGCGCCCGAACCGGCGCCGTCAGGCGGAACTGCCAGCGCAGTGCACCACCGGCATAGACCCCCAGGCTGAGGAGCAGGATGCCGATCAAACCGGCGACTCCCCAGCCCTGCAGGAAGCGCCAGAACGGCAGGCCGAAGATGTAGAAGCCGATGTCATGACCGAAGTGCGGATCGGTGACACCCCAATTGCCGCCGTTGGCGAAGAGCAGGATCGTCGACCAGTTCGCGCTCCACGCGGCGCCGCTCAGCAGCCCGAGCAGGACCGCCACCGCAGCCAGACCGATCGTCACGGCGCGTGACGCGTCCGGAAGCTCCAGCCCGCCAAGGCGCCGCACCGGGACTCGCGGCGCCAGTCGTCGGGCGACGACGATGGAGATCAGCGCCGGGACCGTGAATGCGGCGAAGCCAAGCAGGAAGAAGCCAATCTGAGCGAAGAGCCGCGTCGTGAGGACGCCGCTCAGCCCCAGGGAAGAGAACCACCACAGGTCGGTGACCAGGTTGACGAGCCCGCCGGCCAGGGACAGGAAGACGAGCAACGCGAGCAGTCCAAGACCGATCAGGATCCAGCGCCGGTATCGGCCCCAGTCTCCCCAGTCTGTGGGGATCCGGGTCGATGGGCCCCCGAACGGACCGCCGCCTCCATTCCCCCGGCGACCTCGGCCCGGACCGCCACGACGACCCTGGAGCGGGGTCGGCTCGTCCTCCGACTCGTCGGATGCGTCAGGGCCGTCGTCGCCCACGCCCGGGGTCGGTGTGCGGTAGCGGGCCCGTGGGGAGCGCGACGCGGGCGGTGGAATCGGGCGACCCTCGCGGCGCGCGTCCTGCTCAATCTGGCGGCGCTGTAGCTCCTCGAGGAGGCGATCGAACCAGCTGGACATCGGTCAGCGCATCCTAGTCGTTATCCATCAAGAGGGCCGGCGGGCAGATGGGATGCATCGGCGAAGAGGACCGCGAGGACGACGGAGCCGACGAGAGTCATGCTCGCGGCCAGTGCCGGGGCGAGCCAGCCCGCCGGGCTACCGCCGAGCCAGGCGACTGCGGCGCCAAATGCACCCACGAGCGTTGCCCCTGACGCGAGCAGCGCGGCGAGCGGCGAGCGCAGCCGCGCCAGCTGGCGTCCTGCGAGCATGGTGAGCGCCCCCGCCGCGAGACCAAAGGGGAACAGCACCGGAGCCAGGAGATCGGCCGTCGCGGCGAGCAGGACGCCGCCCGCGACGAGCAGCCAGCCGGCCGCCGTCAGCCGGCGGCGCGCCCGGCGCGCGACCTGGAGCGGATCGGACGGCACGTCGCCCTCGACGGCGCCCCCGTCAGGCGGGCGCCGGTTCCTCGCGAAGCCAGGCCCGCAGCCAGAGGGCCCACCACGGGATGAGGATCAGGAGCGCAACGAGCGACGGCACTCCGGTGACCAGGTTGGCGTCGAGATTCCACTGCAACGTCTTGGCGAGTGGCGGGAAGCCTGCGCCCACGACGGCAATTACCACCAGCAGGACGGCGAGCCAAATAGTGAGCACCCTCCAACCACGCGGCACCCTCTCCTTCTCGCGGGCGAGGCTTGCCGCGGCCACCAGGCCCACGGCGAAGAAGGCGACGAGCCCCCACTGCATCCAGGCCATGACGGACGTAACCAAGTCCAGAATCCCGCCCCGCGCGATCACCTCCGGATCGGCGAAGGCGCATTCGCAGTAGGTCGCGTCGGACGCGACCGCCTGCCCGCCGATGAAGGCAAGCTCTCCAATGACGCCGATGATGGCGGCGAGGACGAGGCCACCCTGCAAGACCCAGCCCCGTGGGTCGTCCGAGGCACTCAGAGCACGCCGAAGAACCGGGGCGAGTGCCGCCACCGCGGCGAAGCTCGCGATGGCGAGCAGAGTCGCAACCAGAACCCAGGGGAAGCGCTCCGACTGATTCTGGAGGATGGTGATGATGCGCTCCGGCAGGACGGCACCCGGTGTGAAAACCGGCTCGGGGGTCGTGATGTTGAGCGCGTCGAGGGTGGCAAGAAGCGTCCCGCCGGCGAAGGTGACTGCCGTCAGCGCAGCGACTGCGCGCCCCCAGGCGCGCCAGGCCGGAGTCAATTCGGGCATCGCTTGCATCGTCGTCGAATCGGCCTCCTCGTCTATTCCCACTCGATGGTGGCGGGCGGCTTGCTGCTGATGTCGTAGACGACCCGGTTGACGCCCGGCACCTCGTTGACGATCCGGCTGCTGATCGTGGCCAGGACCTCGTAGGGCAGCCGTGCCCAGTCGGCCGTCATTCCGTCGTCGCTGGTGACCGCACGGATGGCGACCACGTTCGCATACGTCCGCCCATCGCCCATGACCCCCACCGTCTGGACCGGAGTCAGGATGGCGAAGCTCTGCCACAGTGACCGATACAACCCGGCGCCCTTGATCTCATCGATCACGATCCAGTCCGCCTCGCGCAGCATATCGAGTCGTTCGGCGGTCACCTCGCCGATGATCCGGATCGCGAGGCCCGGCCCCGGAAACGGCTGGCGGAGGACCATGGCGTCCGGCAGGCCGAGCTCGCTGCCAACGCTGCGGACCTCGTCCTTGAACAGGTAACGCAACGGCTCGATCAGGCTGAAGCGCAGGTCCGCCGGCAGGCCGCCCACGTTGTGGTGCGTCTTGATCTTCACCGCCGCCTTCGTCTCGGCGGTCTTCGACTCGATCACGTCGGGGTAGAGCGTGCCCTGCGTCAGGAAGTCGATGCGGCCCAGCTTCGCTGCCTCCTCTTCGAAGACCCGGATGAATTCGTCACCGATGATGCGGCGCTTCTCTTCTGGGTCGGCGACGCCGACCAGCCGGCGGAGGAATCGGTCCTTTGCATCGACCATCACCAGGTGCATGCCGAGGTTCTGCTGAAAGGTCACCCGCAGCAGCTCGCTCTCCCGCTTGCGCATCAGCCCGTGGTCGACGTAGATGCAGGTCAGCTGGTCGCCGATCGCACGGTGCACGAGCGTGGCCGCCACGGCGCTGTCGACCCCACCCGAGAGGGCGCAGATCACACGGCCGGAGCCGACCCGGCCCCGCACCGCGGCGACCGTCGTGTCGATGAAGCTGACGGACGTCCATGTTGGTCGCGCACCAGCGATCTCGAGCACGAAATTGCGCAGGATGTCGCGGCCGCTTGGCGTGTGGACGACTTCCGGATGGAACTGGATGCCGTAAAGCCGGCGCGACGTGTCGGCAAGGCCGGCGAAAGCGGTCGAGGAGGTCTGCGCCGTCGGCACAAAGCCGTCGGGCGGGCGCAGGATCGAGTCCCCGTGGCTCATCCAGACCGGCTGGTCACGCTCGATCCCGCGGAAGAGGCCGTCCTCGCTGGTAATGGTGACCGACGCCGGCCCGTATTCGCGGCGTGTGGCAGGCACCACATCGCCGCCCAGCTCGTGGGCCATGAGCTGGAGTCCATAGCAGATCCCCAACACCGGGACGTTACCGGACCACAGGCGGGGGTCGGGTCGCGGGGCGCCGGGGTCATAGACCGATGCTGGACCGCCCGAGAGGATCACCGCCTTAGGCCGTCGACGTTCGATCTCCGCCCACGGCGTGTCGTGGGGGAGGAGCTCGGAATAGACATGGAGCTCGCGGACCCGCCGCGCGATCAGCTGCGCATACTGGCTCCCGAAGTCGAGGACGATCACCGTATCGGGCTCGGTTGGCGCCTCCCCGTCTCGCTGAGGCGGCGGGGCGTGCAGGGCAGCCTCGAGGTAGGCCTCGACCTCAGCATCATCCGGGGCGAGCACGCGATGACCCGCGTTCGCCAGCTCACCGTGGACCGTGCGCCCGCGCAGCTCGGCAGGCGGGCGCAGCTCGTGAATGTCGGTCTCCTCGTTGGTGCTCTGGTTCAATCGCCGTCGCCGTGCGGTGAGGCGACCAGTCTAGCGATGGGGCGGCGCCAATTGCTACCGTGGACGTCCGCGTTGGCCCGTCCTCGGGCGCCGCTCACCCCGCTGCCCGCTCGCGCCGAGATCGCGCGATCGCGGTCCGCGCCGTTGGGGCCGGGAACGGCGCGCGGGCCACGGCCTCCGCCTCGCGTATCTCCCCGACAATGACAGCGCGGCCAAGCTCGGCCATTTCACCGATCTCCAGCGCCTGGCGCTCGGCGAACTCGGCATCGCCAATGCTGCCGTGCCCCGGAACCACCGCTCCTGAAACCTGCGCCACCACTCGGGCCGCGGTCACGGACCAGGCCGCCGGATACGCGTCACCGTACGAGGGTGGTGCGTCGTTTTCCAGCAGGTCGCCAGCGAAGAGGATTCCAGCATCCGGAACACCGACGACGATGTCGTTATCGGTATGGCCTCGGCCAAGGAAGTGGAGCTCGAGCTGGCGGTCGCCCAGGTCAATGGTTGCCTGGTCGCTGAACGTCATGTCGGGCGGCGTGAAGACCACCTCCTGCAGCTCTTCGGCAACGGCCGGTTCCTGGCTTACGACCCGCCGTCGCATTCGCTCGCCGTCATCTCGGACCCGCTCGGCGCAGCGGACGTGGCCCCAGATCGGCGCCGGGAGGAAGCAGGCGTTGCCGAACGAGTGGTCCCAATGATGATGGGTGTTGACGACTGCCGCCAGTGGGAGACGAGTCAGCTCCCGCAGCTCAGCGTTCAGCTCGTCCGCCAGGCGGTGGGAGGCACGGGTATCGATGACCGCCACGCCGTCGCCCCCAATTACCACACCGATGTTCTGGTCGAACGGCTCGTCGTGCCACGTGTGATACCGCCTCACGAACACCCGATCGCCGACCTCGTGCCAGATGTCGCGCATCACCTCGGACCGCGTTCCCGCATGGTCGAAGGCTCCGCGCCGCCTACTCGCTGCCCGCGAGCTGCCAGGACTTGCCCTCGGTGGCGATGGCGGGAGCGATCACCATCTCGACGTCGTGCATCTCCCTGATCGTGCGCGCCCCGAGTGCCGCCATCGACTGCCGCAGGGCACCAACCAGGTTCTGCGTCCCGTGGGATGTCGTCGCTGGGCCGAACAGGATCCGCTCGAGGGGAAGCCGCTCGCCCATGCGAATGCGCGTGCCGCGAGGCAGCGTCGGCGAGGGTGCTGCCATCCCCCAGTTGAACCCGCGACCAGGCGCTTCGAGCGCAGCTGCGAAGGGCGAGCCGAGCATGACCGCATCGGCGCCGGAGGCGATCGCCTTGGCGATGTCGCCTCCAGTCTTCATGCCTCCGTCGGTGATGATCGGGACGTAGCGTCCGGTCTCCGCCGCAAAGCGATCGCGGGCTGCAGCGACCTCGATGGTCGCCGTGACCTGCGGCACGCCGATGCCGAGCACCTCGCGGGTCGTGCACGCGGCGCCAGGGCCGACACCCACCAGGACCGCAGCGGCCCCCTGGTGCATCAACTGGTACGCCCCCTCGCCGCTCACCGTGTTGCCGACGAGGACGGGGACCTGCAGTCCGCCGGTCAGATCCGAGAGACTCAGGACGCGCCCGGAGGTGGAGATGTGGCGCGCGCTCGAGACCTGCGACTGCACGAGGAAGAGGTCGGCGCCGGCGGCGGCCGCAACCTCGGCATGGTGCCAGGCTGATCCGGGCGTGGTTGCCACCGCCGCGACGCCGCCCTGCGCCTTGATGCGCGTGATGAGCGCGGTGATGAGCTCGTCGCGCACTGGCGCCTCGTAGGCACCCATGAGCACATGGGCCGCCGCGGAGCCATTCTCCGCCGCCGCCACCCGCCCAATGATCGGTGCTGCATCCTCGTACCGGGTGTAAAGGCCCTCGAGGTTGACGAATGCGACGCCGCCGGCCATGTGCATTGCCAGGGCGAACTCGACGTCACTCACCGCATCCATCGCCGCGGCGATGAACGGAATCTCAAGGCGTCGTCCCGCGATCTCGGTAACGAGCTCGACCTCAGCCGGGTCGATCGTCACCGCGCCCGGAACCAGCGCGACCTCCTCGAACCCGTAGGCGCGTCGCAAGCGAGTCGCCACTGGATCGCCGGTCAGCCCGCGCTCTTCGATCACGTGCTCCTCCCGCCCGGTGCGAAAACGCCCGCGGGCGGCGTCGACCGGCGCGGGCTGTGGGTCTGGCTGACGATCGGGACCGCTCGGATGAGGGGAACCTGCATCGGCGTCCTCTGCGGCTTTCGCCGGAGTATAGCGGGCGTCACGACCCGCGCAGAATCATCTGGTCGCGCTCAGGTCCGACCGACAAAAGACTGATCGGTACGCCGGCAAGCGCCTCCAAGCGCTCGACGTAAGCACGCGCCTCCGGCGGCAGCTCATCCCAGGACCGGGCAGCGGAGGTGTCGGTCTTCCAGCCGCGCATCTCCTCGTACACGGGCTCGAGGCGCTCATAGACCGACGCCGAGGCCGGCACGGTATCCCAGCGACGGTCCGTCGACGGGTCGCGATACGCGACGCAGATTCGGACGCGCGCCATAGTGTCGAGAACATCGAGCTTGGTCAGGGCGATTGACGAATAGCCGGCCAGTCGGACGCTGAAGCGCACCGCCACCGCGTCGTACCAGCCGCAGCGCCGCGGCCGGCCCGTGGAGGTCCCGTACTCGACGCCGCGTTCTCGAAGGAGGTCTCCGTCGGCGTCGCTCAGCTCGACCGGCAGTGGTCCGGCCCCGACGGCAGTGGTGTAGGCCTTCGCCACGCCCACCACCCGGTCGATCCGGACGGCCGGCAGCCCGGCGCCGAGCGATGCGCCGCCGGGGATCGGGCTCGAGCTCGTCACGTACGGGTAGGTCCCCCAGTCCAGGTCGCGCATCGTTCCGAGCTGCCCCTCCAGCAGGATGCGCTGGCCGTCACCCAGGGCCTCGTCGACGAGCGCCTGTCCATCCACCACGCGCGACGCGAGCCGCCGACCGGCGGCGATGTACTCCTCGCCGATCTTCTCCTCGTCCGTCGCTGCCTCGATCGTTGCGTGCAGGTCGTCCCCTGAGTCGCCAGCCTCGAAGTAGCCGCTCACCAGCCGTCGCACCCGCGCGAGGGCAGTGGCCAGCTGGTCGCGGAAGGCATCGGGCTCGAGCAGGTCGACGACCCGGAAGCCGCGCCGCGCGACCTTGTCGACATACGCTGGCCCGATTCCCCGGGAGGTGGTGCCCAGCTTCGCCGGCCCCCGCTCGCGCTCCTCGAGCTGGTCCAGCAGGACGTGGTAGGGCATCACCACGTGGGCCCGATCCGAGATGAAGAGCTTGCTGCAGCCGATGCCGGCGGCCTCCAACTCATCGAGCTCGCGGATCAGCGCAGGCGGGTTGATGACAACGCCATTGCCGAGCAGGTTCCGGGTCCCCGGGTGGAAGATGCCCGACGGGATCAGGTGCAGCTTGAAGTGGCCGTGAGGGTTGACGACCGTGTGGCCGGCATTGTTGCCACCGCCGTAGCGGATGACGAGGTCGGCATCAGCCGCAAGGTAGTCGACGACCCGGCCTTTCCCCTCGTCTCCCCATTGGGCGCCGACCACGGCGATGACGGACATGGACCGATGGGGCCTCACCTGCTGGGACGGCGGCTATCCTACAGTGACTGCGGGCGTCGCACTTCGAATGAGGTAGCTCGAATCAAGGTGGCCGCGCATGCGCGCTGGCTGGCAGAGTCAGCTGATCAGGCGAATGAAAGAGGAACACCGCCCTGGATGGCGGTGTTCGCATCGGTCCGGCGCCAGTCGGGTCAGACCCGGGCGCGCACCTTGTCGAAGCAGCTGCTGCAGTAGACCGGCCGATCGTTCCGTGGCAGGAACGGCACGAGCGCCTGGCCTCCGCACTCCGCACACACCGCAGCGTGCATCTCACGCTGTCCGCTGCCCCCGCCCGTCGCAATCCCCAGCGCTCGATTCTGCTTGGCGACGGCACGGCAGCTCTGGCACCGCTGAGGCTCGTTCACAAGCCCCTTCTCGGCGTAGAACTTCTGCTCGCCCGCGCTGAAGACGAAGTCCATCTCGCAGTCACGGCAGCGGATGGTCTTGTCGGCGTACACCCTTTCCCATGCCTCCTGTGCACACACGGCCGGCCCGATGGACGGATCAGTGCCTCCTCGGGCCTCTAGCTGACCGCGTGCGCGTGGCGTACGGATCGGGCGGACTGGGGGCGAACGAGGGCCGGACGTTTCAGCGCCCGACTATACACGCGGCTTCAAGAAGCGTACAGGCTCAAGACGATCCCAGATCGCCGCCCGATTCAGCCTTCGCTCAGTAGGCGGCGACGGTGTCCTCGCGTGCCACCGCATAGAAGCGCGTGTTCGTCTTGCGGAACTGGAGCGGCACCTCACCGATTGGCCCGTTGCGGTGCTTTGCGATCTTGGCCTTGACGAGCTCGACTTCGCTGTCGGGATTCTGCTCGCCGTCGCGATACAGGAAGATCACGACGTCCGCGTCCTGCTCGATGG
>Ga0070708_100001202_pt1 | contig 19937 bp, 18 predicted proteins | sample KBSK5503metaG_FD_65469 | JGI IMG/M metagenome (GOLD analysis project Ga0070708, IMG submission 65469) | Corn, switchgrass and miscanthus rhizosphere microbial communities from Kellogg Biological Station, Michigan, USA - KBS K5-50-3 metaG | ecosystem: Host-associated > Plants > Roots >... | reverse complement strand
CCCGACCTGAGGTTGGCGTCGTGCTCGCGGTGCATCCCACGCATCTCGAGCGGACGGGGAGCATCGAACGGATCGCGCAGGCCAAGGCCGAGCTGCCGGCCTCCCTTCCGGCGGACGGGCTCGCGGTCCTGAACGCCGACGATCCGCGGGTTGCGTCTATGCGCTCAGTGACGCGCGCGGCGGTGCGCACCTTTGGCCTGGGTGCTGGCGCCGACCTCCGCGCGGCCGAGGTCGTCGGGCGGGGCCTGGCCGGGACCGAGTTCCTGCTCGTGACGCCCTGGGGCTCTCGGCGGGTCATCTCGGCCAACCCGGGGCGGCACCTCGTCCCGCATGCCCTCGCTGCAGCGGCCGTCGCGGAACGCTTCGGAGTCCCACTCGACGAGGTGGCCGCCGCCCTGGCCGCCGGCAGCGGCGCGCCACATCGCATGGCGCTGGTCGAATCGTCGAGCGGCGCGACCGTGGTGGACGACACATACAACGCATCACCCGTTTCCGTGGGCGCCGCGCTGGACTTCGTGAGCGAGACGCCGCTGCCGGACGGTCGTCGCCGTCTCGCCGTGCTCGGCGACATGCTCGAGCTTGGGCCTGACGAGGAACGGCTGCACCGTCAGGTCGGGACCCAGGCGGCGGCCATCGTGGACGGGCTCCTCACCGTCGGACCGCGCGGTCGGTGGATCGCCGACGCGGCCCGCAGCGCCGGACTCGGTCACGTCGCGACGGCAGACGACGTCGAAGAGGCGGCGATGCTCGTCGATCGCGAGCTCGCGCCGGCGGCGGGCGACCTGCTGCTCGTGAAGGGCTCGCGGGGCATGGAGCTCGATCGTCTCGTCGAGATGCTTCGCTGATGCTGACCATCCTGGTCGCGCTGCTCCTGGCATTCGGAGGCGTCGTGGCGCTGGGTCCGGTCTACATCGGTCTGTTGCAGCGCCTTGGCTTCGGCAAGCAGATCCGGGTCGACGGTCCGGAAGGGCACTTCAGCAAAGCGGGCACACCGACCATGGGCGGGATGCTGCTGGTGGTGGTCGTCATGTTCCTCGCCATGGCGCTCCGGATCGAGGATGTGAGCACCCTGACGCCGATGCTGACGCTCGTCGGCGTGGGCATCCTGGGAGCGATCGACGACTACGTGAACTCCCAGACCGGCCTCGGCATGCGCGGCCGCTTCAAGCTCGTGTGGCAGACCGTCGTTGCACTGCTCGCGGCGTGGTACATCCAGCGCCACTTTGCGATCGACTTCCTCAACGTCCCCCTCATCGGACCGGTGACCGTCGGGCCGCTGCTCTTCATCGCCTTCGTGGCCTTTGTGATCGTCGCCATGAGCAATGGCGTGAACCTGACCGACGGCCTCGACGGCCTTGCCGGCGGGGTGCTGATCTTCAGCTTCGTCGCGTATCTGCTGATCGCGCTCGTTGCGATTCCCGAGCTCGGCAAGCACTCACAGCCGAACCTGGCGGTCTTTTGCGCCCTGCTCATCGGGGCACTGATGGGCTTCCTCTGGTTCAACGTTCACCCTGCCCAGCTCTTCATGGGGGACTCCGGGGCGCTTGGGCTGGGGGCAACGCTCGCCGTGGTGGCAACCATCTCCGGGCAGCTGCTGCTGCTGGTGGTGATCGGTGCCGTCTTCGTGGCCGTCACGCTCTCCGTCGTCCTCCAGGTCGCATCCTTCAAGCTCCGCGGCCGGCGAATCTTCAGGATGGCGCCGCTGCAGCACCACTTCGAGCTGATCGGCTGGGCCGAGGAGAAGATCACGGTTCGCTTCTGGATCGTCTCCGCCCTGGCTGGACTGCTCGGCTTCAGCCTCTTCCTTGGCAGCGTGAACGGGCTGTAGGTGGACCGATGATGACCACCAGCGCCCGACCGATCCGCACCGCCGATGACCTCCGCGGACGCCGGGCGCTCGTCCTCGGCTTCGCGCGTTCCGGAATGGCCGCGGCGCGCTTCCTCGTGGATGCCGGCGCCGATGTGACGGTCTACGACCGCCGCCCTGCCGCTGAGCTGGCCGAAGCCGTCGCCCGGCTCGAGGCGCGCCCGGTGCGCCTCGCCCTGGGTGTGGGCCAGGCCGAGGCCGAGGCCCTGGTCGCCGGGGCCGACCTGCTCGTCGCGAGCCCTTCGATCTCGCCACGCTTTCCGACGACCGATCCATGGCTGCGCGAGGCCCTCGCGGCCGCCGAGGCGCTCGGCGCGGAGCTGATCAGCGAGGTCGAGCTCTTCCTGCGCCTGACGCAGGCCCGCGTCCTGGCCGTGACCGGCACCAAGGGGAAGACCACGACCGCCGCCCTGCTCGACGCGATGCTCGAGGCTGGCGGCCTCTCGCACGTCCTGGGCGGGAATATCGGGCAGCCTCTCATCGAGAGCGCTCGGGAGCTGACGCATGAGGACTGGGCGGTGGTCGAGCTCTCGGAGCTGCAGCTACCGACCATCAGCCACGGAGCCGACGTCGCGGTCTACACGAACATCCTGGCCGACCACCTCGACCGTCACGGAAGCGTCGAGGCCTACCGAGCGGTGAAATGGCGGCTTGCCGCACTGACCGCCCAGGGTGGTGGTCGGGTCGTGCTGAATGCCGACGATCCGGTCAGCGCAGCTCTCGGCGGGCAGCTGGGATCCGCGACACCGGCCTGGTATTCGTCACAGCCGGGGAGTGAGGACGTCCGGCTCACGGAGGCGGAGGCCTTCATCGAAGGAACGTGGGTCACGCTGCATGGTGAGCGTCTCCTGCCGATCGCCGACCTGCCCCTGCCCGGAGCTCACATGCGGGCAGACCTCCTTGCCGCGGCGCTCGGCGCGAGCCTGGCCGGGGTGGAGCCAGCGGCGATCGCGTCCGCCATCCGCGCGTTCAAGGGCGTGCCGCACCGGATGGAGACCGTCGCCGAGCGAGCGGGCGTGCGGTGGGTCAACGACTCGCAGGCCACCATCCCGGTCGCCGCGATCGCGGCGCTCGAGGCCTTCGCCCCCGCGCGGGTCGTCCTGATCGCCGGCGGTCAGGGCAAGGGCCTCGAGTATCAGGCCTTCGCGGAGGCGATCGTGGCCCACTGCCGCGCGGCGATCTTCATGGGCGAGACCGGGGCCGAGCTTGAGCGGCTGGTTGCCGGCCGCGTGCCGGTCCGTCGCGTCGCGGGCATGGAGGAGGCCGTCCGCGCTGCCGCGGCCGTCGCGCACGCTGGTGACGTCGTGATCCTCTCCCCGGCCGCAGCGAGCTTCGACATGTTCACCGACTACGCGGTACGCGGTGCCGCCTTCCGTGACGCGGTTGCCGCCCTCTCGCCCACGGCGCGGAGCAACCGAACATGAGCGCGACCGCGATCGCCGCTGCGGCGACCCGACGGCGCGAACGGAGCGGCGTGCAGCGCGAGCGACACCAGCCGAGCTACGTCCTGCTGGTTGCGGTCATCGCACTCGTCGCCGTTGGCGTGGTGATGGTCTACTCGGCCTCCAGCGTGCGCGCGTATTTCGCCAGCGATGACCCCTCGACCTACGGCGTGCAGCAGCTGATCTGGGCGGCGCTAGGGCTGACGGTCATGTTCGGCGCCAGCCGCCTCGATTTTCGATGGCTCCGCTACGGAGCGATCCCTGCCTACCTGATCACCATGGGGCTCCTCGTTGTCGTCCTCGTCCCGGACATTGGCACGACGGTCGCCGGCTCGCGGCGGTGGATCTATGTCCCGGGAATCGGCGGCTTCCAGCCCGCAGAGCTCGCCAAGCTGGCGGTCGTCCTCTACCTCGCTCACTGGCTCGACCGGCGTGGCCGTGCCGCCTCCTCGTTCTGGAACGGGTTCGTGCCGTTCGTCCTGCTCGTTGCGCCGGGCTTCCTGCTGATTTCCATGGAGCCGGACCTTGGGACCGCTGGCGTCTACTTCGTTGCGGCGGTCGCCGTCTTCTACATGGCGGGCGCCAACCTGTTGTTCCTGGGCGCAATCGGCACCGCCGGGGTTGCGGCCGCTTACGCCATGGTCATGGCCACGCCTTATCAGATCGCCCGCATGGAAAACTTCCTGAGCCCGGAGCGCGATCCGCTCGGCAAGGGTTACAACGCGCTCCAGGCTCTCATGGCCCTCGCCCTCGGCGGGATCACCGGGCTGGGGCTGGGCGCCAGCCGCCAGAAATACCTGTATCTTCCGGCGCCTTCGACCGACTTCATCTTCGCCATCATCGGCGAGGAGTGGGGATTGATCGGAGCGCTGGTCGTGATCGCCCTCTTCCTGCTGATTGCCTACCAGGGCTACAAGATCGCGATCCACGCACCCGACACGTTCTCCGGCCTGCTTGCCTGCGGGATTACCACCTGGCTCGTGGTGCAGGCATTCATCAACATGGCCGTCGTCACAGCCCTTGCGCCGGTCACCGGCATACCGCTGCCGTTCATCAGCTACGGTGGCTCGTCGCTCACCATCAACCTCGTGGCGATCGGGATCTTGCTCTCGATCAGTCGCGAGACCACGCAGACAGGAACCTTGCTCGATGCGGTGTTCGGTATCGGGCGGCGGGACCGGCGGGCACATCTACCCCGCGCTGGCCGTCGCGCGGGCCTTGCGCGACGCGCGGCCCGACCTTGAGCTGTCGTACATCGGCGGCGCCCGTGGCCTCGAGGCCCGTCTGGTTGGAGCTGCCGGCGAGCTTCCCTACTACCAGCTGCTGGTCCGATCGCTGCGGACGACGCGGCGCGACGTGCATCTCGTCGGCGACCCGGTCCGCCTGGCCGCCAGCATTCCGCAGGCGTGGGGCCTGCTCCGCAGCCTCCTGCCGTCGGCGATCTTCAGCACCGGCGGCTACCTGGCGCTGCCGCTCGTGAATGCCGCACGCCTCCGCGGCATTCCCACGCTCGTCTGGGAGGGGAACGTCATCCCGGGCCGCGCAAACCGCGCGCTCGGCCGGCTGGCGACGCGGGTGGCGGTCTCCTTCTCACCAACGCTCGGGGCCTTCCCAGGTCGCAGCTTCGTCTCCGGCACGCCGGTGCGATCCTTCGCGGGAATCGAGCGGGCGTCCGCCCGCGCCCGGCTGGGCCTGACGCCCGAGGACAGACTGATGCTCGTCTTCGGCGGCTCCCAGGCGGTGACTCGCCTGAACGTTGCCCTGGCCGGCGCGCTGCCGCGCCTCATTCGCGAATGGCGCGTGCTGCACGTGGCCGGCCTGGCTGGTGCCCAGGACGCGATCGCGCGGCGCGACGAGCTTCCGGAGCAGATGCGCGAGCGCTACGTGGTCGAGGCCTTCCTAACCGACACGATGGCCGACGTCCTGGTTGCCGCCGACCTCGTGGTCGGCCGCGCCGGGTCCTCGACATGCGCCGAGGTGGCGGCCGTGGGGATTGCATCGATCCTGGTGCCCTACCCGCATGCGGGTGGCCATCAGCAGGCGAACGCCGCCTGGCTGGCGACCCACGGTGCCGCGGTCGTCGTTCCTGACGAGGAGCTGACCGCCGACCGCCTGGTGGCTGAAGCAGCGGCCCTCCGCGACGATGCGCGTCGCTCCCAGCTCGCCGCAGCCGCGAAGCAACTCGGGCGACCGGATGCCGCACAGGCGCTCGCGAACGAGCTGCTGGCCATGGCCGAGGGCCGGCCGCTCCCTTCCCTCGCGGCGGAGTCGGCATCATGAATCGCACCCTCACCGCGCCGCTGCTCGCCCGGCTCGATCAGCGCGCGGCGGAGGCGTCCCTCACCCTCGACCACGACGTACCGATGGCGCCGCTCACCACGCTGCGCGTCGGTGGCAGTGCGGACCGCATGGCAACCCCAACGACGACCGACGAGCTGCTCACCGTCCTGCGCGTGGCCCGCGCCGCCGAGGTCCCTCTCCTCGTCCTCGGCAAGGGGAGCGACATCGTGGTCGCCGATGACGGCATACGCGGCCTCGTGATCCGAAACCGAGCGGACGCCATCGCCCTCCAGGGCACGACCGTGACCGCCGACTCCGGAAGCGCCATGGCGTTGCTGGTCAAGCGCTGCACCGCAGCCGGACTCGCCGGAATGGAGTTCGGCATCAGCATCCCCGGATCGGTGGGCGGGGCGGTCTGGGCCAACGCCGGCGCGCACGGCGGAGAGATGAAGGACGTCGTTCGTCGCGCCGCGGTCTTCGATCTGCGCGACGCATCGGTCCACGTGCTCGGCACCGATGACTGCGCGTTCGCCTACCGCGAGTCGCGCTTCAAGCACTCACCGGAGATCGTCCTGAGCGCTTACCTGGAGCTCGAGCGCGGCGATCCCAAGACGATCGCCGATGCGGTCCGCGAGCACCAGGCGCAACGCCGCGCGACGCAGCCGCTCGGCGATGCGAACGCCGGGAGCGTCTTCCGCAATCCACCCGGGGATCACGCCGGCCGGCTGGTGGATGCCGCCGGTCTGAAAGGTCATCGGGTCGGCAGCGCCCAGGTCAGCACCCTCCACGCCAACTTCATCGTCACCGACCCCGGCGGCCGCGCGGCCGACGTGCGGGCTCTCGGCAATCACGTGCGCTCGGTCGTCGCCCAGCGCTTCGGAGTGACACTCGAGTACGAGATCGAGTTCGTGGGCGATTGGCCGGTCGCGGAGCTGCCGGGAGAGGCACCGTGAATCGGCTGCGGATCGGGATCATCGCCGGCGGCCGCTCAGCGGAGCATGAGGTCAGCATCAGCTCGGCAGAATCTGTCCTGCGCGCCATTGACCGCGAGCGCTTCGAGCCATTCCTCATCTACATCGATCGAAGCGGGGCGTGGCATCTTCCCGAAGGCCCGGCTCCGGAACTGGGCGACAGCTCGCTGGCCGGGCTGCTTGGAACCACGACCCCGGCGATCCAGGCGAGCCGCCTGCGGGAGCACAGCTACGTGCCGGTGGCGAGGGAGGGGGATCGCTCCGCGCTCGCTCCCCGGCAGGCGGTCCGCTCTCTGGCCGAGGCGATCGACGTCGCCTTCCTGGTCGTCCACGGCCCGTACGGCGAGGACGGGACCCTCCAGGGCTTCCTCGAGCTGGCCGGGATCCCATACATCGGTGCCGGTGTGCTGGCCAGCGCCGTGGCCATGGATAAGGTCGTCTTCAAGGACCTGATGCGCGGCCATGGGCTGCCGGTGGGCGACTACACCTGGTTCCGCATCTCAGCCTGGCGCGACGCACCGGAGCGGGTCCTCCGCGACGCGCTGGCGGCGGTCGGCGAGCGCTCGGTGGTGAAGCCGGCGCGCCTCGGCAGTAGCGTCGGGATGAGCCTGGTCCACGACCCCGATGAGCTGCCGGCCGCCCTCGACGAGGCCTTCCGTTACGACTCCAAGGCGATCGTCGAGCGCTACATACCAGGGGCGCGGGAGCTCGAATGTGGCGTGCTGGGCAACGACGAGCCGATCGTTTTCGAGCCGGGTGAGGTCCGCAGCCATCACGAGTTCTACGACTACGAGGCGAAGTACGTAGAAGGGCTCGCCGACGTGATCCCCCGCGCAGCGATCGAGCCGATGCTGGCCGCTCGCCTCAAGGAGCTGGCCCTGGCCGCGTACCGCGCCGTCGACTGCGCCGGGATGGCGCGGGTCGATTTCCTCGTGACGCCCGAGACGCCCCTCCTCAGCGAGATGAACACGCTGCCCGGCCTGACAGCCACAAGCATGTTCCCCAAGCAGGCGGAGCTCGCCGGGATCGACTTCTCGAACCTGATCAACCGGCTGGTCGAACTTGCCCTGGACGCCGCTCGCCGCGAGCCGACGGGCGAGGAGCCGTCGTGAGCCGAGGCAGCGCGCCGCGCCGCGAACCGAAGGGAGCGTCGCCCAGAGGAGCGTCGCCCAGAGGAGCTTCGCCCAGGGGAGCGTCGCCCAGAGGAGCCTCGCCCAAGGATGGCGGTCCGAAGGGCGTCGCACCGCGGATCACCGGCCCGCGGGCACCGGAGGGCCGATCCCGAACGAGCGCCGCAGCGCGCCCGATCAGCCCCGGAGCACGTCGCTCGTCGCGGGCCCATGCGCACCGCCGCGGCCCGACCCTGCCGCGAGCACCCCGCCTTTCGCGCGTGCCGGCCGCGGGCCGCCTCCTCGCGGTGCTCCTGGCGACGATCACAACCGCCGGTGTCGTCGCGCTGGTCCAGGGGCCATGGCTGCGCGTCGAGACGATCGCGTGGACCGGGACCGCCTATTCGTCCGACGCGGACATGGCCGCGATCCTGCAGCCGGTTCGCGGCACGAGCCTGCTGACGGTGGACGGCGAGGCGCTCGCGGCGCATCTGCGGCGGCTGCCCTCGGTTGCCGATGCACGCGTGGAGTCTCGCTTCCCGAACGTCCTTGCCGTCCAGGTCAGCGAGAAGCAACCGGCATTCGTCTGGCAGACGAGTGCCGTTCAGCTGGTCGGTGCCGGCGACGGGACGATCATCGGCCAGGTTGCGCGCGGGACCGCCCTTCCGGCAGCCCTTGCTCGCCTGCCGTTCGTGGACGACCTGCGCACGCCCTCTCGGGACATCGTGGTGGGCGACCGGATCCCGGCTGACCTCCTGGCGGCAGCTCTCCAGCTCGACGCGGTGAAGGCGGCGGCGCTCGGCTCGAGCGCCAGCCGGCTCTCCCTGGAGCTCGACGAGGCGTGCGGCTTCGTGCTGCTGGCGACCCGGCCTGCGTGGGGCGCCGTCTTTGGCGCGTATGACCTGACGGGCGATCTGGCGGCGATACGGGCTCGTATCACCGAGCAGGTCGCGGCGGTCCGCACGCTGTTCGCCAGGCGCGACGAAGGCGAGGTCGGCTGGGTCGATGCCCGGAACCCCGGGAAGGTATATTGGCGCCCCAACGGCCCGGGCGGGCTTCAACCGTGTTGACGGCGTGGCCCCGGGGCCGCCAACCAGCGGCTATCGGTACCGTCCCGGATGTGGCTCCCACTGATCGGCCTTGCGGTCGGAATCACGCTGGGACTGGCGCTCCAGGTGAACGTCAGTCCGGACCTTGCGCGCTACAGCGCCGTTGGCATCCTGGCTGGGCTCGATTCGGTGCTGGGGGCGATCCGGGCAGAGCTGGATGGACACTACGACAACCGCATCTTCCTCTCCGGCTTCGTGACGAACGCGCTGGTCGCCGTGCTGCTGACCTTCGTCGGGGACCGACTGGGGATCGATCTCTACCTCGTCGCGCTCTTCGCCTTCGGGCTGCGCATCTTCCAAAACGTCGCGCTGATCCGCCGCCACTTCCTGTAAGGTCGAGCGGTCCGGCGTTCGCGCCGACACCCGCGGTCAGGAGGTAGCTTGGACAGGGAGACGGTCCTTGTCGGCGTCGACGCCGGCACGACAAAGGTGACGACCCTCATCGGCGAGGTTGGCCGGTCGGGAGACGTCAACATCATCGGCTACGGCATCGGTCCTTCAGTCGGGATGAAGAAGGGGATGGTCGCCAACATCGACCAGACCGTGAACTCGATCGCGACCAGCATCGAGAAGGCCGAGCGCCTCTCCGGCTACAAGATCAGCTCCGCCTTCGTGAGCGTCGGCGGCAGCCACATCAACAGTCAGAACAGCCGCGGCGTGGTTGCGGTCTCCGGACATCGCCGCGAGGTGAGCCGGGAGGACGTGGCGCGGGCCACCGACGCCGCGAAGGCGATCCAGGTCCCCTCGAATCGCGAGCTGCTGCACGTCATCCCGCGCGGCTTCATCGTCGACGGTCAGGACGGCATCAAGGACCCGCTCGGCATGAGCGCCGTTCGCCTCGAAGTGGAGACCCACATCGTGGCGGGAGCGGCGACCTCGGTGCAGAACCTGACCAAGTGCGTCACGCAGGCCAACGTCCAGATCGACGAGCTGGTGATCAGCTCTCTCGCCGCCGCGGAGGCGGTCCTCACCGACACGGAGAAGGACCTTGGCGTCCTCGTCGCCGACATCGGGGGTGGCACCACGGACATCGCGATCTTCTCGGACGGCGCCGTCTTTCATTCCGCCGTGCTGCCGGTGGGAGCCATCAACGTCACCAACGACGTGGCGATCGGCCTGCGGACGAGCCTCAACCTTGCGGAGGAGATCAAGATCAAGCACGGGACCGCGAACCTCTCCGAGGTCCAGCCGGAGGAGCTGCTTAACGTGGCGGTCCTCGGCGAGAGCGGCGGCCAGACCATCCAGCGGCGCCGGCTCAGCGAGGTCATAGAGGCGCGCATGGCGGAGATCTATTCGCTCATCGCCGAGGAGGTGAAGCGGTCCGGTCACGCGGGCATGCTCCCCGCCGGCGCGGTGCTGACCGGGGGCGGTGCGCGACTCTCCGGGGCTGCCGACCTGGCGCGCGAAGTGCTCCAGATGCCGGTCCGAATCGGTTCACCCCAGGGGGTCGGCGGACTCATGGACCAGCTCAGCAACCCGGCCTTCTCGACCTCGATCGGCCTGCTGCTGTGGGGCGCCAATCACCTGGGCGAAGAGCCGATCGGGTACGCCGCCAGTTCCCCGGTGACCGCCGGCTTCGGCCGCGTCGCCGACTGGCTGCGCGGCCTATTCCCGGGCTGACGATCGTCAGACCGATGGGCGCCTGTGGGCGCCGACCCGCCACCGCGCCGATGGCCTCGCCGCCGCAGGCGCGATTCACGTGTGGATATCCGGCCGTGAGATGGGCCTCCTCTTCCACAACCTTTGCATCGGATGTGGATAACTCGGGAGGGGGCTGTGGAAAAATCGCCACCGCGCGTCCGACGGGATCGGTAGAATCGGTCAAACCCGGGGCGAGACGGGTTTGCCAGCAAACGCAGCCTTGCCAGGGAGAACCCGATGCCGCTTCGTTCCGACGCTGAGCACTTCGCACTCATCAAGGTCATCGGCATCGGTGGCGGCGGCAGCAACGCCGTGAATCGCATGATCCGCGCCGAAATGATGGGCGTGGAGTTCATCGCGGTGAACACCGATGCCCAGGCGCTCCTCCAGAGCGATGCCCCACACAAGATCAGGATCGGCGACAAGCTGACCCGTGGATTGGGCGCCGGCGCCGATCCGGGCATCGGGCAGCGCGCCGCGGAAGAGGACAGCGAAAAAATCTACGAGGCGCTCAAGGACGCCGACATGATCTTCATCACCGCCGGCATGGGCGGTGGCACCGGTTCCGGCGCCGCACCGATCATCGCGGAGATCGCCAAGGACCTGGGCGCGCTGACCGTGGGCGTGATCACCAAGCCGTTCAGCTTCGAGGGAGTGCGCCGCAAGCTCGTCGCCGAGCAGTACAGCGAGGGGCTGAAGGACAAGGTCGACACCCTTATCACGATCCCCAACGACCGCCTGCGCGAGGTGGTCGACAAGAAGACCTCGATCCTGGATGCGTTTCGCGTGGTCGACGACGTCCTGCGCCAGGGCGTTCAGGGGATCAGCGACCTGATCACCGTTCCCGGCCTCATCAACCTCGACTTCGCCGACGTGAAGACCATCATGCGCGACGCTGGCAGCAGCATGATGGGCATCGGGATCGGCACCGGCGAGAACCGAGCCGTGGAGGCCGCGCGGGCGGCGGTCATGAGCCCGCTCCTGGAGGTGAACATCCAGGGGGCGAAGGGAATCCTCTTCAACGTCACCGGTGGTAGCGACCTTGGCCTCTTCGAGGTCAATGAGGCGGCCGAGGTGATCAAGGAGGCGGCGGATCCCGAGGCGAACATCATCTTCGGCACGGTCATCGACGACCGCATGCGCGACGAGGTGAAGGTGACGGTCATCGCCACCGGCTTCGATGGCAGCCGCAAGACCAAGCCGGGCGGACGGCTGTCGGCCGCGGAGGCGGTCGCCGGCATCGATGCGTCGCTTGACGAGCGGAGCCGCGAGATCCTCGCCGAAATCGAGCGCGAGCGCGCCGAGCGACAATCGCTCGAAGACCAGATGGGCAGCCCATCACCCTTCGCCCGTGACGGCGAGGTGGCCGCCGAGCGGCGTGTGACCGAGCGGCAGCCTCTGCCCGTGCGACCCGCGGCGAGCGAGCGTCCGGCGTACGGAGATACTGACCTCGACATCCCCAGCTTCCTGCGGCGCAAGAGCGAGTAGCTCACCCGGCGGCGGACGGCCCGCCGTTTCAGACCGATAGCCCCGGCCTGCCCCGGGGCTCCTTGCTGACCCAGGAAGGGCGTCGCCCGATTCATGCATCATCTTGCATAGACCGATGCAGATTCGGGAGCCATTTGGGCGTCACAGTTGACAAATGGTCGTCGAGGATGTCCTTGGTACGCCGCCGGCTGGCGGACAACGATCTATCGACGGCCCGAACGTTCAGCACGCCTTGCATCGCGAGTTTTCGCAAATTCAATGAGCGGGGGGAGCGGCATACGTGAGCGGCGCCGGCGGCGGAGGGCGCTGCTGGGCCTCGGTTGTCACCGCCGGTGAGCGTCCGGGCCGTCGAGCTCCCTCGATCGTGCCGGCCTACCCGTTTCAGGAGCCATTTGCTCGTCCAAGCCGACAAATCGTCATCGAGGATACCCCGGTACGCCGCCGGCTGGCGGACAACGATCTATCGACGGCCCGAACGCTCACCACGCCTTACATCGCGAGCCTCACCGTAGTCGGTCCGTGAGGTGTGCGCCATCCCGTCGCGGAAGCCGTCATCCGGCTCGCCGGACAGAAGCTGAATAGCGACGGCCGGCCGCGTCTCTCCTGGCTGATCTTCGAGAACCGAAACCAGCGTGTTCCAATGTCCAGGTGACGTCCCCTTCATCGCGGATACCTGACGTGCATGCGACCGATGTTGACCAGCCCTCGGGGGCTGCCTGAGCGATGCAATTCGTCCAGGAACCGGAGATGACGCCAACGCTCATCGGTGAGCGCATCGAGCGCCTTCGTGACCGGCTCAGCGCCGCGGCTGAGCGCGCCGGCCGCGACCCGAATGGTTTCGCGATCGTGGGCGTCACAAAGACGTTGCCGGTCGAGGTCTGTCGGATGGCCCTCGAGGCCGGTCTGAGGCAGCTCGGCGAGAACCGGGTTCAGGAGGCACTCCCCAAGATCGCAGCCCTGCCCGACGCGGAGTGGCACCTGATCGGACGGTTGCAGTCCAACAAGGCGCGGAAGGCGGCGACCGCATTCAGCGCGATCCATTCGGTCGACTCGCTCGAGCTGCTGATTCGACTCGCCTCAGCCGCACACGATTCGGCTCGCCACCCCGCGCTTCTGCTCCAGGTGAACGTGACCGGCGAGACGGCGAAGGCCGGCTTCTCGCTTGACTGGTTCGAGCGAGAGGTGCGCCGTCCTGGTGAGCTGGTGGAGGCGATGCGGTCGGTGCGAGATGCGCGCGTGACGGGTCTCATGGCGATGGCAGAGTTCGGCGTCGATGAGACCGCGGCACGGGCAACTTTCAGGCGCCTCCGCGAGCTGCGCGACGCGCTCCAGGAGACGGCGGGGCGGGGGCTCCCCGAGCTTTCCATGGGAATGACTGCGGACGCGGAGGCGGCGGTAGCCGAGGGTGCGACCATGGTGCGCATCGGTACGGCCATCTTTGGACCTCGCCCGGGTTGAGCCGACGGCCTAAGCCTGGGCCGGGACACGCAAGACCGAGGACTCACACGCTCGGCATGGCCTCGGCCGCGCTATTCTCTCGGGCGCAATGACCAGGATGCTGGCGAACTTCGTCTCCCTGCTGGCGGCCGTCCTCTGGGTGTTGATCCTGCTGCGTGTCCTGATGAGCTGGACGAATCCCACCGGTGGGGGTGGCTTTACCGCCTTCGTCTACCAGGCCACAGAACCAATCCTGGCGCCGATCCGACGCGTCCTTCCGCCAACCGGCGGCTTCGACTGGTCGCCCCTGGTTGCCATCCTGCTGCTGAGCGTGATCACCCGCCTCGTCGCCGGCCTGTGAGCAACCGCCCGGCCGCGAGGGAGGCTCTTCTGGACCTGGTTGTCACGCCTCGGGCGGCATCAGACGAGGTCGGGCCGTACGCCGATGGTGTCCTCCGTGTCCGGGTGACGCGGCCGCCATCGGACGACGAGGCGAATAGCGCGGTCCTCGGCCTCGTGGCACGAGCTCTCGGGATCGCTCCGTCGCGGATCGCCCTGGTGGCCGGTCGGTCATCGCGCAGGAAGCGGGTGCGCGTCGAAGCGCTGTCCTCCGCGGAGCTCGCTCGGCGCCTGGCCAGTGACGCTGGATGAGATCTCGGAACCTCCCCGCAACCCCGTGGATTACCCCCCATCGGCCGCTGGCGGCAGCGCAGGAGCCGCGGCTATACTGCGGCTCCCACGCGGGCGATTGGCTCAGCCTGGTTAGAGCGCACGGTTCACATCCGTGAGGTCACTGGTTCGAATCCAGTATCGCCCACCAGCCACATCCGCCTTCCGCCTGACCGATGTCGAAGCTCATGGGGCGCCTCCGCGCCCGCCTCCGCGCCCTGCGCCTCCTCCAGCCATTGGCGGAGCGTGACTTCGCGCTCCTGACCACCGCGGCGTTCGTCTCGCTGCTTGGCGACGGATTCTTCTCCGTAGCCCTGGCCTGGCAGGTCTACAGCATCAGCAACGTGCCCACCGCGCTCAGCATCGTGGGCTTCGCCTGGACCCTCCCCCTCGTGTTCTTCCTGCTGCTGGGCGGCGTCCTGACCGATCGGTATGATCGGCGCTGGCTGATGATCGGCGCCGATCTGGTGCGGGCCGCGGCTATCGGGCTGCTGGGGATCCTGGCCGTGATGGGGTCGCTGCAGCTCTGGCACATCATCGCGTTGATCGGCTTCGTGGGCTTGGGCGACGCATTCTTCAACCCCGCCTACACGGCCATCGTCCCGGATCTGCTTCCCGACGATCAGCTGCCGCAAGCCAACGCCCTCGCCGGCCTGGTACGGCCGCTCATGGTGCGGCTCGCCGGGCCGGCGATCGGCGGCTTCGTCGTGGCGGGCGTCGGTTCGGGGCCCGCCTTCCTCGTCGACGCGGCGAGCTTCATCGTGTCTGCGGCCGCCGTCGGCGCGATCGTCGCGCGGCCGGTACGAGTCGTTGCCGATCACTCGCTGCGGCGGGCATTTGGCGAGGTTCGCGAGGGCCTGGCCTTCGTGCGCGCCAACCCATGGTGCTGGGCGACGCTCGTGGCCGCGTTCTTCAGCCTCCTCCTCTTTGTCGGGCCGGTCCAGGTACTGCTTCCCTTCCTGGTCAAGAACCGGCTCGGGCTCGGTCCCGAGTCGCTCGGTGGGATCTACGCGGTGGGTGGCATTGGCTCCGTCGCGGCGGCAATCGCGGTAGGGCAGCTCGGGCTTCCGCGGCTGCGCGTGACCGTCATGTACGTGGCATGGACCGTGGGGGTCGCGCTATTGGCGGGCTATGGCCTGATGACCGCGTTCTGGATGGCGCTGGCCATCGGCTTCGTCTCCGCGGCACTCTTCGAGGTCGGCTCGATCATCTGGACCACCCTCCTCCAGCAGCTCGTCCCGCGCGAGATGCTCGGGCGCGTCTCGAGTCTGGACTGGCTCGTGTCGACGGGGCTGGTGCCGGTCTCCTTCGCGCTGACCGGCCCGGTCGCCGGCCTCATTGGCGCGGGTCCGACCATGGTCGCCGGAGGCCTGGTCGGCGCGGTCTTCATGGGGGCCCTGCTCTTCGTGCCGCGCGTACGCGATCCGGAGCGTGCGCCGCCCGCAGTGCTCGTGACCGGCGCGGCGGACTAGACCGATGCGGGTCGCGATCTTTGGCGAGTCGTACCTGCCATACCTCTCGGGTGTCACGGTGGCCACCGAAGCGCTGGCGCACGGCCTCGCCGAGGCGGGACACGATGTCCTGCTCGTGGCACCGGCCCCGGCGAAGGGGATGCAGCCCGGGAGCGCCGGGGTCGGGAACGGCGGAACCGGGGTCTGGCCCACCTTCGACGTCGCGTGGCTGCCTTCGTTCCAGGCGCCGCCCCCAGCACCGCCTGGGTATCGGATCCCGTGGCCGGTCCCGTCGGCCTCGCTGCGAACGGCCGTCGCCTTCCGCCCGCAGGTGATCCATGCGCAGTCGCCGTTCACCTCGGGCCTCATGGCCCGCCGGGTCGCCCGGAGGTCGGGAGCCGCGCTTGTTTTCACCCATCACACCCGCTTTGGCGATTACGGCCACTACCTGGGGCCGCTGGGCTCTGCGCTTCGGGGCGTGCTGGACGGGTACCTGCGCAGCTATTGGCGGGGGTGTCGAGCTGTGGTGGCCCCCTCGAACGACCTCGCCGCGGAGATCGGCGCTAGCCTGGGAGGCGGGGGAGTTGGGAGGCGCGGCCCCACCGTGCGGGCCATCCCAACCGGGATCGACGTCGCGGCTATCGCGCGACTCGAGCCCACCGATCCGCGGCCATCCGCCGGCTGGCCCGCAGACGCCTTGGTGGTCGCAAGCCTTGGTCGCCTGGCGCTCGAAAAGAGCGTTGACGTGCTGATGGATGCCTTCGCCGTTGCGGCCGGGCAGGATGCGCGATTGCGGCTGCTTCTCCTCGGGGAAGGGCCTGCCCGGCCCGCAGTCGAGCGGCGCGCCTCGGCGCCGAATCTGGCCGGCCTGGTAAGGATCACCGGGCTGCTGCCACGCAGCACCGCACTCGCCACGCTGGCGGCAGCGGACCTTTTCGCGTTCGCGTCGCGGACCGAGACTCAGGCCCTGGTCCTCGCCGAGGCATTGGCCAGCGGGCTGCCGATAGTGGCCGTCGAGGGGCCCGGTGTCCGCGACTCGGTCCGCGACGGGATCGACGGGCTGGTGGTCGCCGCCGAACCCGCAAACGACCGGGCGGCTCGACTCGGTGACGCGATCAGCGAGCTGGCCGGCGATCCGACCCGAAGACCCGCCTTCGCCGCAGCCGCACGGGACGGAGCCGGCCGCTTCGATGCCGCGATCAGGATCGGCGAGATGGTCGCCCTCTACCGCGATCTGATCGGCCCAGAGCGACCCAGCGGTTGACCCTTGCGGGGGAAACGGGCGCGCGTACAATGCCGCCATGCGAGTGAGTCTGACGGCCCGCTTCGTCTCTCATCCCCCCATCCACTTCGGATCCGGGAGGCGGCTCAGTGCGCGTCGTCGATTGGGCCTGTCCGGGGGCACCACCGTCTATCACCGCCCGTTGCGGCGTCGTCGCGTCCTCCTCACCGTCGAAGCGCTTCGCGCCCAGACGAGCCTTTTCCGCTTCCCGACGGTCGGTCGCGTCGGTCGCGTCCGCACCCGTCGCACCGTCCCGCCGCTCGGCCTGCCGCGCGCCCGCCGCGCCTAGCGCGGCGTGCCACCGCTGAGAAACGCGCGCGCCACCTCAGCCGGGGGCGTCGTCCATCGGTCCATCCAGGGCACAACCGAGATCCTTCTCGTTCACCGACGGCGTCCTGTCCTGTGGGCGCTCCCCAAGGGCACGCCGAACGCAGGTGAGACCATCGCCGAGACCGCCCTGCGCGAGGTGCGCGAGGAGACCGGCGTCGAGGTCGAGATCGAGGAGCCGCTGGGTGAGATCACCTACTTCTTCGTTCGCGACCGGATCCGCTTTCGCAAGACCGTGCACTTCTTCCTGATGCATCCCACGGGCGGCAGCATCGATGAGCACGACCACGAGTTCGACGACGTGCGCTGGACAGCGATCGACGAGGCGCTGCAGCTGATGAACTACGCAACTGAGCGCGAGGTCATGGAGCGCGCCGCGGACCGATTGGCCCGCGCCACCGGCCGAGAAGCGCGGGTCGGCGCGTGACGGAGACGACCGCCCACGACGCGCCGAACTCGCCCGCGCTGCGCCGGACGCCGCTCTACGACCGCCACGTGGCACTCGGAGCGCGGATGGTCCCCTTTGCAGGCTGGGAGATGCCGGTGCAATACGCCTCGATCCTCGACGAGCACCGGACCGTCCGTTCGGCGATGGGCCTCTTCGACCTTTCCCACATGGGCGAGCTGGGAGTTACGGGGCCTGAGGCCCTCGCCTTCGCCCGGTACGCGCTGGTCTCGGACCCGGGCATCCTCGAGCCGGGTCAGGCGCAGTACTCGATGCTGTGCGCTGCCGATGGTGGCGTCATTGACGACCTGATCTGCTATCGGACCGATGATGGCTACCTGCTCGTCTGCAACGCCGCCAACCACGACGCGGTGGTGGCCCATCTCGCCGACCTGCTGCGCCACGGCGACTTCGACGCGGTGGTCGACGACCGCAGCGACCGGACGGCGCTCATCGCTCCGCAGGGCCCAAGGGCCGCGGAGCTGCTCAGGACCCTGACCGACCTGGACCTCGCGAGCCTCGGCTACTACCACTCGCTGCGTGGCAAGGTGGCCGGGATCGACTGCCTCGTGGCGCGCACCGGCTACACCGGCGAAGACGGCTTCGAGCTCTTCTGCGACGCGCGCCGCGCGGTCGCCCTATGGGACGCGCTGCTCGAGGCCGGCGTCCAGCTGGGCCTCAAGCCGGCCGGGCTGGGCAGCCGCGACACCCTCCGCCTCGAGGCGGGGATGCCGCTCTACGGCAATGAGCTCGACCGCGATCACAATCCCTTCGAAGCGAACCTCGGCCGGGTCGTGAAGCTCGAGAAGGGCGAATTCGTCGGGCGCGCGGCGCTCCAGGCGGTGCAGCAGACCGGCCCGCGTCGCAAGCTCGTCGGGGTTGTCATGCGTGAAACGGCTATCCCGCGTCACGGGTATCCGGTCCGGATCCATGGTGCTGAGGTGGGAACCGTGACCAGTGGGACCGCCTCACCGACCCTCGACCAGAAGATCGGCATGGCCTACGTCCCGGTCGAAGACGCAGCCATCGGCTCCGAGGTCGAAGTTGTCGTCCGTGAGCGCCCATACCGCGCCGAGCAGGTAAAGTTGCCGTTCTACAAGCGGCCGCGCTAGGCACGCGGCCGCGCGAGGCCGCGCTGCGGCGCCATCGGTGCGCCCCGTCCACCACCACCGACATCCAGGAGCCCGTGATTCAGGTGAGCTTCCCCGCTGATCTCCGCTACTCGAAAGAGCACGAGTGGGTGCGCGTCTCGGGGACGACCGGCGCTATCGGAATCACGAGCTTTGCGGCGGACGAGCTGGGTGACATCGTCTACGTCGAGCTGCCGCAGGTCGGGGTCACGGTGAAGCAGTTCGCCACCTGCGGTGTGGTCGAGAGCGTGAAAGCTGTCAGCGACCTCTACGCGCCGGTCTCGGGCACGGTGCTCGAGGTGAACGAGAGGCTCCGTGACGAGCCCGAACTGCTCAATAGCGATGCCTTTGGTGAGGGCTGGCTGGTCAGGATCGAGCTGACCGATCCCGGTGAGCTCGATGCCCTCCTTGACGCCGAGGCGTACGCCGCGCTCGTCGCCTCCTGATCAGCCGATGGCCTATTCGCCCCACACTCTGGCTGACCGCACCGCGATGCTCGCCGAGGTCGGCGTGCCTTCGGTCGACGATCTGTTCGCCGACATCCCGCCAGGCGTTCGCGCTCGACGCTTCGAGATACCGCCGCCCCTGACCGAGCAGGAGGTCCGCGCCGAGCTGAGCCGGCTCGCCGGGCGCAACCGCATTGCAGAGGTGAGCTTCCTGGGTGCGGGCGCGTATCGGCACCTCGTCCCGTCTGCGGTCATGGAAGTGATCGGCCGCAGTGAGTTCGCGACCTCGTACACGCCGTACCAGCCGGAGGTGAGCCAGGGAACCCTCCAGAGCATCTACGAGTTCCAGTCACTGATCTGCGAGCTGACCGGGATGGAGGTTGCCAGCGCCAGCCACTACGACGGTGCGACAGCGACCGCGGAGGCCGCTCTGATGGCCTGCCGGCTCACCGGCCGAGATGCGATTGCGATCTCGACGGCCGTGAACCCCGAGGTGCGCCGCGTGCTGGCGACCTACTGCTCAGGCCCGGGCATCGAGATCAGCGAGGTTCCTGCCGACATGGCGCAGGACGGAAGCGGCCTGACGCCGGTCAATGCGGCGCAGGCGGTCCTGGATGAGCGATTTGCCTGCCTCGTGGCGCAACAGCCGAATTTCTTCGGGGGCATCGAGCCGATGGCTGAGCTGGCGGACGCGGCCCATGCCATCGGCGCGCAGCTGGTTGCCGTGGTCGAGCCCACATCGCTGGGCATTCTTGAGCCGCCGGGTACGTATGACGCCGACATCGTCGCCGCCGAGGGCCAGCCACTCGGCATCCCTGTCAGCTTTGGTGGCCCCTACGTGGG
>Ga0070708_100001200_pt1 | contig 19943 bp, 16 predicted proteins | sample KBSK5503metaG_FD_65469 | JGI IMG/M metagenome (GOLD analysis project Ga0070708, IMG submission 65469) | Corn, switchgrass and miscanthus rhizosphere microbial communities from Kellogg Biological Station, Michigan, USA - KBS K5-50-3 metaG | ecosystem: Host-associated > Plants > Roots >... | reverse complement strand
ACATAATAGAGGGCCAGAACCTCCCGGTCTTCAGCGGACAGCGTGGACAGAGCACTTTCCAAGGATAGTCGCTCCTCGCGATCGATGGCACCCTGCTCCTGGGATTTTGCCCCCGAAGGAAGGGTCTCCCGCATTTCGTCGACATCTTCCGACCTCATCCGGGTCCGCCGCCGCAACAGGTCCAGACAGAGGTTCCTCGCGATCGCCATCACCCACAGATCAAATGGCCTATTCTCGTCGTATCGGTCGAGGTGCTGGTACGCCCGCAAGAAAGCTTCTTGGGCAACCTCGGAAGCCTCCGCCTCCGAGCGGAGCAGGCGAAGGCAGAGGCCGTAGATTGCCCGTTGGATGCTGCGCACCAGGGACGCAAAGGCGGACTGATCGCCCCGCCTTGCAGCGATGACATCCGCTCTCCACGGCTGCGACTTGGCTTCGTCCGCAAGCATCGATTGGATGGCGATGGAAGACGGAATCAGGGAATCAGCAAACGCGGTGGTCGTCACGCATTTGATACGCGATATCTTTCCGGACTATTGCTCCGCCTCTAAAAGTCGCGCCGTCTCCCATTTTTTCTCTGTGATCTCAGGTCCTTACCTCGTCCAAAAGACCTCCGGTCGGAGGCGGGAGGAGGCGGCGTCTGCGCCGGCCGTACGTTCGTCGTGGGGGTAGCCTGGATTTCCGCCCGCGTGTCCTCGCGGTAACAGAAATGGAAAAGGCGCCTGATGATCAAAGTCGCGTAAGACCCGGGGGGCAAGGTGAATGCGACATTGATTTTGAGCAGCCCTCGATTGAGCTCATCTGCCGACGATCTGCCGATAACCAGTTTCTGAGGATAGACGAGCAGGGGCCGGTCTTCGTGCCGGAAGAAGAGCTGGTGCGGCGCCTCTTTGATTTGAAGCCCAGGCAGGGTCAGCTTCTCCTTGGCCAACGACCATTCGACGGCCTGCCGCACCCTCTCATCGGTGAAGTGGCTGTCCGGCCCAAGCAGGGGAAACTGAAGAGGCCGAAGGTATTCGAGCGCGTTGGGGTCGGCATCCCGATGAAAGAGCAGCGTGCCGGCCTGGTAGGGATGGGGAAAGAGGGACTCGCGAGGCAACGACAGTTGCAAAAGTCGTCGCACGCCTTCGTTCCAGAGATAGCTCTGGTAGGTAAAGAGGATCAGGGCCCGATAGTTGCGATCGATCTGCAGGAAGGCGCGGACGAAATTCTTCGGTTCCGCCCGCAACGCACTGAGAATGCGATCGTATTTCTTGCCCGCGGCAAAGGGACTGCGCCGGTCCCAGTGGCCCCAATTCTGGCGCCAGAACCCCTTGACCTTCGCGTCCTCGGATCGATCCAGGTCCGAGGGCTTGGCCATGTAGTTTCGAAGCGCGGCTTCGAAGTCGCCCCGAAGAAGGTCTTTGGCGATGAAGCCCTGGCCATGCTTGAGCGAGCCGAAGCGCTGGCTGTCGAAATAGTTCACCACCCCCAGGCGCTTGACCTCAGCGGCCGACGCATTGAGTTGCGCGAGGTCTTCGTTGCGCAGCGCGCGAACGGTGACCGCGAAGCGATTCGATGCGGTATTCTCTGCGGACAAGGGCGAGTCGCTGCGACCCAGGAACTTCAGCCGAAGGCGAGGCTCCTGCAGCGCGATATCCACCCCGTCGACCGCAACCACCTGCTCGGTGGTTCCCTGCTTGTCCTTCAGCCCGCAGAAGGAGATGGCGCCGGGCTTGAGCCCGAATTGCCGGCGAATGTGCTCGACTGCTTCGAAAGTCGAGAGCTTCTGCTTGGTCATCAGATAGACCCAGTACCTTCCCGTCCTCGAGGGTAGGAAACGGAAGGACTCCTTGACCGAGAAGTCTTCGGGTCTTTGCTTGATTCTCACCTGCGCACCTTTAGCAACTTTTGTCCCGACCGCGACTCACCTTCTTTACCCTTCACGCACTATCTTTCGTCGCTCGATGCCGTTTGCTAGGCTCCAGAGAGGAATTCCTTCGGAATCGGGCAATTGAATGCAGCCTGCGGTCTGTCCCCGTTGCCGGAATCCGACCCCGGCGCCGGTAGCTAGCAACTGCGCGACCTGCGGCGAGCCGTTGAAAGCGGCGGTGATTCCCCTGACCCAGGTCGTTGCCGCGACGGTGCTCCGCGGACCCCGGCTGTCCGGTCGTTTACCGGACGGCAAATTCGGCGACTTCGATCTCGCCGAAAAGAACACCCTCGGTCGCCACGCCAATAACACGTTGCGTCTGGTGGACCGCGAGGTCTCCAAGGAACACGCCAGCATAGAGCAGATGGCCGGCGGCGGATTCCTGCTGCGGGACCTCGGCTCGTCCAACGGAACCTTCGTCAATGGCCGGCGGGTCAAGGAGCTCAAGCTGCGCGAGGGCGACGAAATCTCGCTCGGCAATTCCCGTTTCGTCTTTCACGAGGGCCAACGGGGTGGCTCCAGCTCACCGAACGTGACCGTGGTGGCGAGCGACCAGTCGGTGCCCGCCTTCCTGGCCCAGATCGAGCATGTCGAGGAAGCCGAATTTCGGCCGGCGGAGAAGCTCAACGACATCGGCGCTCTGCGGCTCGACTACGAAAAGCTTCGCATCGCCCATGAGTTTCACCGCCAGGTCGGACTGGAGCGCGATCAAAAGAGCCTGCTGGACAAGATCATCAACGTCGCCTTTCAACTTCTCGCTGCGGACAACGCGGTGCTCTTCCTCGTCGACCATCGCACCGGCGCGCTGGTACCTCAAATGGTCCGCAATCGGCGCAAGGACAGCGAGGAGGTCATCCTCTCGGAGACGGTGCTCAAGCGCGTCATGGAGACGCGGCAGGCCGTGCTGACCGCGGACGCCATTATCGACTCCCGATTCAAGTCTTCGGAGAGCATTGTCGCGCAAGGGATCCGGTCGGCGATGGCCGTCCCCCTTCTGACCAAGGGCGATCTCAAAGGGGTGTTGTTTCTCGATACGCGCGAGCGGACGAATGCGTTTTCCGAGAAAGATCTCAAAATCCTTTCCGGGATTGCATCCCAGGCGGCGATCGCGCTCGAAAACGCGGACCTCGCGCGGAAGATTGAAACGGAAGCGGTGACGCGGGCGGAGCTGTCGCGCTTTCTATCTCCGGCGGTGGCGGAGATGGTGGTGAAGGGACAAGTAGAGCTGCTTCGCGCCGGTCGTCTCGCCGAGGTGAGCGTGCTCTTTGCCGATATCCGCGGCTTTACCACGATGGCGGAAGACGAGAGCCCGCAAGAGACGGTCTTGATGTTGAACGCCTTCTTCACCGCGATGGCCCGGGTCATCTTTCGCAACGAGGGAAATCTCGACAAGTTCATCGGCGACTGCGTGATGGCCGTCTGGGGTTCGCCCTCCTCTCATCCTGACGATGCCGCGCGCGCTCTCCGCGCGGCGATGGAGATGCAAACCGAGATCGAGGCGCTGAATCGCACGCGAACCGCGGCGGGGCAGCGGGCAATCTTTATCGGGGTGGGCGTCAATACCGGACAAGCGGTGGTGGGTTACATGGGTTCCAGCGAACGCCACGAATACACTGCGATCGGTGACTCGGTGAATATCGCAGCCAGGCTCTGTAGTATGGCCAAGCCGGGCGAAGTGTTGGCGACCGAGTCTTCGGTAAGAATGGCCGGCGGCGGCTTCGAGGCGAGCCCGCTCCCTGCCGCGCAGGTGAAGGGAAAGGAAAAGGGAGTGGTGATCTACAAGGTCACCGGCGTCGAGGCCAGCAAGACCGGCGAATGACGTCCACTGCGAATCGAACAGTCCGAGGGCGCCGGGCAAATGGGAGCGAAGCCATCCTCCTGGCTCGCCGGGGTCGGGTGTGGGGTGCAATTCACGGGGAGGTCTGGATGATCATGGCCCGGCTCGAATCGTGGGTGCCGATGGCGTTCGCCGCGGTCAGGACTTTGAGCTCTCTACCCATGGGCTCTCACCCCAGGGGACTGGCTTGATCGGAATCCTCGCAGACAGTCGAGGAGATCTCGAGGCGTTCGGGGCCGCCTACGAGCTGCTTTCGGGGCGTGGCGCGGAGCGCTTCTTCTTCGCCGGTGGATGGTACAGCGATCTGGACAATTGGATCGCCCAGAAGAGGCACACCGCTTCTCTGGTCTCCGAAGCCCAGGCCCTGCTTCGCCTGGAGGACAAGTTCGTCCGAACCCCCGACCGCGACAGCCCCAACTACGCGGATCCGAAGACGGGGAAGAAGGCGCTGGACATGCTGGGCGAGGTGCTCTGCTGCATCGTGCATGACAAGAACGATCTGGACCGGGAGGATCTTCTGAATGCGACGGTGTTCTTTCATGGAAATGGGTCGGAGCCGAAGGTGGTGCAGATCGGGCCAAGATTCTTCGTCACCCCCGGGCAGCTCTCGGGCGTGGCTCAGCCGACCTGCGGCCTGGTCGAGCGCCTGGACCGGGATCTGGTCTTCTCCGCCTTCACGCTCGACGGCAATCGGATCGGGGAGCCACAGCCGCTGGCGATCGCGAAGCGATCGAAGTTGTCGATCAAATGAGCTCCCAAGCGGTCAGCGTGGCGTTGCTGGGTGGCTCGTTCAATCCGCCTCATGTTGGCCATTTGATCGCCGCGCAGTACGTCAAGGCGACCCAGGAGATCCACCAGGTTTGGCTGTTGCCCTCCTTCCGCCATCCCTTCGGCAAGCAACTCACGCCGTTCGAGCACCGGGCGAGCATGTGCCGGGCGATGTGTGCCGATGCTTCGGGCTGGCTTCAGGTTTGCGAGATCGAGCAGCAGCTGGGAGGCGACGGGCGAACGGTAAATACCCTTAAACACTTGCGGGGCAATTACCCCGATCACCGGTTCTCGCTGGTGATCGGTTCGGACATCGTCAAGGACCTGCCCCATTGGAAGGACTTCGACGAAATCGAGAGATTGGCCCGGGTGATTGTCCTCCACCGACCCGGATATCCGGACCCGAGGGCGATTGGCCCGCCTCTGGCGGCGGTCTCCTCCACCGAAGTACGGGACCAGCTTGAGCGTGGGCAGCTCCCGCGAGATCTCGTCCCCCGGGCGGTGCTCGCCTACGCCCAGGCGCACCACCTCTACGGCCTCTGACAGAGCGCGCTCAGGCCACGCGCCCGCCCGCCACAAAGGATGGTCATGGCCGTCCTTTCAAGGTATTCGAGGCAAAGGAGAAATTAGAAAATGCCGGCAACAGATTCTCAGCCCGCCCCTCCGCACATCGTCGCTGCCCTGGAGCAGATCAAATCCGCGATCCGCTCGGTGGATGGTCGCAGCGTCGACGAGCTGACCACGCCGTGGGCGGAGATCGAAAAATCGATCATCAAGTTGCTCGGCGGAGCTTTCCGGATCGATCGCGCCGACCATCAGACGGTCGCTCTTGGGCTTGCCGCGATGTATGCGGCGCGCCTGATCAAGCAGCACCAGGCATTCTGGTTTCCCAATCGCGAGGCGCTGGAGGGAGCCGCCCTCGGCTTTCCGGAAGCGCTGCTCGTCGTCTCTCCGTTTGGCGCGGTGGCGGAGGCTCTCTCGCGGGGCGATCTGACGAAGCTCGACGCGTTCGCGAGCGAGATTGCCGCCTCCCTGGCTCAGGCCCGGTTTTCCGCGACCGGGAACAGCACCCTCGCCAAGCTGGGCGCCGAGGACTATCAACGCATCTTCGATCCGAGCTTCGTCCAATTCGTGGCCATTGATCTCACCAAGGCCAAGACCGTCTGGGACGCCAACGTCGCGCGGCTGATCGCCGACCTTCGCGATGCGCTCTCCCGGGCCGGAGCGCGTTTCCCCAAGGAGGCGCGTACGCTGGTGGAGTCGCGGATCATCACGGTTCTGCAGCGCCTGGATCCGGCGAAGAGTCTGCGCGAGCAGGCCGAGAAAGCGCCTCGCGTCTTCGAGCTGATGACCCACCTCTTCGCTACCGTCGAAGCCTCCGGGTTGGCGCCCGAAGAATTCTGGGCCGGGATCGTCTTCCCGCTCCTCCACATCGGTTCTCCGTCCGATTTCCCACCGGTTGAAGACGAGGATCTGAAGGCGTTTGGCAGCGGAATGGACGCCTTGCTGCTTTTCGTGGACCTGATTCCCTATCGGACCAGCGCGCCGGAGGATGGCCCGCTGGGAGCGTTCGGCGCGGGAGAGGTTTCGCTGCTCGATCCGGCGATGCCTCCTGCTTCCGCGGCTCGCCTGGTGAAGGTGGATCCCAAGCGGCTTTCCCCCTTGCTCGATCCGCTGCAGCCGGGTGCGATTCGAGACGCGGTCACCAAGTTCACCAGGTACCTGGAGCAGAAGAGCAGCGCCGCGCCGGCCCAGTCGGGCGGGTCACCGCTGCTCGACCCAGCGCTGAATCTGCTGGAAGATCTAAAGAAGCTGTGGAGCGTCCAGGGGAGCTCGGTGGTGGGCATTCGCCACGTCACCGAGGCGGAAGCGGCCTTGGAACCGGCCCTGGCCGAGCTTCGAAAGGTGCTGCAGGGGCCGCGAATCATCCTGCTGTGATGTTCAGTCCCTGCTCGACCGCGATCCGCGTCTCCTTGGGGAGCTGACTGCGGACGAGCCACAAGGCGCGCAGCGCCAGATCGCGATAGAGCCCGCGAAGCTCGGTGGGCAGTGCGTCGAGATGACTTCGGATCACCGAGACGTCCCCTCGGATGATCGGTCCGGTGAGCGCCCGCGAAAGCCCCCTTCGCTCGATGCCCATGAGCGCCGAGCGCATCAGCGGAATCAGCGCCGCCATTCCGGCGGGTTCATCGATCCCCGCCTGCGCAAAGGCCGCGGACGCCGCCGAGGCGAGCGCGACCACCCCTGCCGCCGCCAGCACGGCGCCGGCATGGTAGGCCGCGCGTCCCGATTCGGGGACCTCGAGGGGGGAGAGCCCAAGCTCTTGAGCCATCGCCAGCAGCACCCCCTGCAGCGGATCGGTGGTAGCGCTCAGCGCGACCGCGTGACCGGAAAGGTCGTCCTCCGGATCGGAGATGGCGACGAGGGGGTGGAATGAGCCGCGCGGTCGCTCTAGGATCCCCGGCTCCGAGCCGAATGCGGAGAGATCCAGGGCGCCGGAACAATGGACCAATGCCGTCTGCGGCCCCAGGTCGGCTTGCATCATCTTCGCCGCCAGCGGCACCGCGTTGTCCGGCACGGCGAGGATGCAGATGTCCGCCTGATTCAGGGCCTCGTGATCGGCCAGCGGAAGCCGGAAAGCGGCCGCGCGCCGGGTCGATTCGCCAGAGCGGGGAAAAATCCGCACCGGCCAACCCGCCCGCTGCAGGCCCCGTGCGAGCGAGCCTCCGGTTCGGCCAAAGCCGACGATCACCACCTGCCGATGGGCGCGGGGGGACGCACGCCGACTGCGCCCGGAGGAGGGCGCGGCCCGCTTGGATCGAGAGATGCGTCTCGCCATTGCGGTCAACCGCGGCGTGCCCGTTCGAAGGTCAAGTCGCCCGACCTTACGCCGACCCGGATTTCATCTCCCGCAGAAAACTCACCCGCCAGAATTCTTTCCGCCAGCGGCGCTTCGACCCAGCGCTGCACCAGCTGGCGAAGGGGTCGTGCTCCCAGGGCCGGATCGAGCGATCCCGGCCGCGTCAGGTGCTCGACGACCTCGTCTCCGACGGCGTATCGAATCCCCTTCTCCAGCGAGAGTCGCTTGCTGCTCTCGGCCAGCAAGAGCCTGGCGATTCGGGCGATTTCCGGGCCGGTCAGCGGGCGCAGCACCAATCGCTCATCGAAGCGATTCCACAGCTCAGGTGGAAGCGCTTCGCGCACGACGCGTTCTACCGATTCCACCGACGAGCTCTCGGCGGCGCGCGAGGTGCCGAAGCCAAGTGCCTTGTTCTTTTCGCTGAAAAGCTCCGCCCCCAGGTTGCTCGTCGCCACCAGCAGGGCGTTGGAGAAGTCGATGTGCCGTCCCTTGCCGTCGGTCAAACGGCCTTCCTCGAGGATCTGCAGAAGCAGCATCTGGACGTCGCGATGCCCTTTTTCGATCTCGTCGAGCAACACCACGCTCGATGGCCGCCGCCGCACCGGCTCGGTCAGCTGGCCCCCTTCGCCGTAACCCACGTACCCGGCGGGAGCTCCAATCAAGCGCGAAACGCCGTGCGCCTCGGACATCTCGCTCATGTCCAGCCTGAGCAGCGCGTCCGGGCTGCCAAAGAGCACCTCGGCCAACGCGCGCGCCAGCTCGGTCTTGCCGACTCCGGTGGGGCCGATGAGCAGAAACGAGCCCATCGGCCTTCGGCTTGAGAACCCGGCGTAGTTCCGGCGAACCACCTGGGCCATTCGCGCCACGGCATCCTCATGGCCAACGATTCGCGCCGCCAGTTGTTTTTCGAGCGCGAGGAGCCGTGCCGAATCGGTCATCAGCAGGCGTTCTTCTGGAATGCCGGCCAGGTTTGCCACCACCCGGGCGACATCCGCCGGCTCGACCAGGTCTTTGCCCTCGCGCCGGCAGCGGGAGCCGGCCAGGTCGGCGATCGAGATCGCCTTGTCTGGGAGAAAGCGGTCGCTGACGTACTTGGCGGCCATCGATGCCGCGGCCTCCAGCGCCGGAGGCGAGTAGCGCAACCGGTGATGGGCTTCGTACCGGGGAATGACGCCGGCGAGGATTTGCAATGTCTCCGGAACCGAGGGTTCGTTGACCACCACGGGCGTGAACCGGCGTTCGAGCGCCGGATCGGAAGAGATGTATTTGCGGAATTCGTCGTGGGTGGTCGCTCCGATACAGGGGAACTCGCCGCGGGACATCGCGCTCTTGAGCTCGTTGGCGGCGTCCTGCGCCCCGTCTCCCGCCGCCCCGGCGCCGACCAGCGTGTGCAGCTCGTCGATGAATACCACCACGCGGCCCTGAGCTTTGCGGACCTCTTCCTTCAGATGGTTCAACTTTTCCGAAAACGAGCCGCGAAGCTGGGTTCCGGCGGTCAAGCCGGCCATGTCCAGCTCGATGATCGCCCGCTCGGGCGACGCGCCGGCGGCCATCCTCAGTCGCTGGGCCACGCCCTCCACGACCGCGGTCTTCCCCACGCCCGGCTCGCCGACCAGGCAGGGGTTGTTCGTCCGCCGCTTCCCGAGGATGTCGATGACCTCGTCGATCTCCCGGCTGCGCCCGACGACGGGATCGAGTTTCCCCTCCTCGGCGAGCAGGGTCAGATTTCGTCCCAGGGAGGTGAGGAGCGGAAACGCGTCGGGATCCAAAGCTGGCTGGTCGTCATTCCAGCCCAGCATCGGAGCGTCCGGCTCCGCCGCCGGCGGAGGTGGGATTCGAACCGGAGAATGCATCGGCTCCGGCGTCACCAGCGCGGCAACTCTCGGCGCGGAGGCCACGCCTGGCTTTGGAGCGAGGGTGCCTCCTGCCCGGGGCAGCCGGCCGAGCTGCAGCTTCCGGGGCATCCGTCCGCTCAGATAATAGGAAAGCGCGGTATTCCGGGTGCCGTTGAGGTCCAGGCCGGACTGGACCAACAGATCTTGCGCGGCGCACCTCACCCGGGTGGCGCCAATCAGCCAATGGAGGCAGTCGGTCTCGGTGGAGCCGCAGCTTCGCGCGATTTGGCGGCCTCGCTCGCACAGGTCGGCGAGGAGGCCGTCATCTTCCTGGGGAACGCAGGACATCGTGGCGAGGAGTCGGTCTTCGTCGATGCCCCGCTCCCGGAGCAGGACCTGCGCTCGGTTCTCGACCGTGAAGAGCGCCAGTAGAACGTGGGCGGTGGTTAGCTTCTGACCTACGCTTTGGGCAATATCGTCAGCTTCCGCGAGAACCTGAGCAAAATCGGTAGCGTCGACCATCTTGGCTCCCGGCTGGAGAACGCGAGGAAGATCGTCTACACCCATAGAACGAAGCGGGCAAAATATCGACTACAGGCCGCTACAAGGGACGGCTTCGGGGGCTACGTCAGCGGCAGAGGAAATTCCATCAAACCCACGTTGTTGCTCAGCAATCATTTTCTCAGGCGGTCGTAGGCGGTCCGCGAGGGAGCGTCGAACATATGGTGTCGGTTTTTCGGCCCGCGAGGGCAATCGTGGATCCGATGGACGGCATTTCCGCCTCCGTCGATTCCGGCAGTTGGTTTTTGCCCCTGCTGTTTCTGGTTATCGCGGTGAGTTTTTCCGGAGCCGCGTTTGCCCTGCGCTGGAATGCGATGCCGATGGTGACCCAGCAACTTCAGATGACAGGAGAATTACAGAACACCACCGAGCAGGATCTGATGCAGCAGGTCGTCACCGCGCAACGGATTCGGCTGGTGACCGGGGTGGCTCAAGGAGTGTTCGCGATGCCGCTGCTGGTGCTCGTCCTCGCGTCGGTTCTCAAGTTTTCGGGTTGGCTGTTCGGCACCCCGGCGACGTTCGTCAAGTGCTTCTCTGCTGCTTCTCTCTCGATGCTCCCGGTGGCGCTGCTTCATCTCATCCTCGGCGCCTCCTTCCTTCGCCAAATCGGGCTCACGGACGCCCAGGCGCAGCAGTTGGTCCCGTCGAACCTGGCGTTTTTCATGCCGCGCGCCTCGCCGACCGCCGCAAAGATTCTCTCCTCGCTCGACTTCTTCAAACTATGGAGCGCCGCCCTGCTCGGGCTTGGATTTGCGGCCGCCTCTGGAATGCGCCGCCAGCGCGCATTCCTCCTCGGTTTCGCGCTCTACGGGATGTACGTGGCGATCTTCTCGATCGGGATTCCGGGGTTGAGGGGAGGAACCCCGTGAGCGCCTTGGCACTTCTCATCGTGCTGGCAAGCACGCCGATCACGCTCCAGGAAGTGAGGGAGCTGAGCCGGAGAAACACCGCGGCTCTGCTTTCGGATCTCGATCGGGCGCGGGCAGATGAACAGACCCGGATTTCGCGTGCCGCGATCCTGCCCCAGGTCAATCTACAGGCAAGCGCATCCAGATCCTACAACGGAACCTCGAGACGACTTCAGAGCCGGCCCGTCAGCTTCGACATCAACACCGGCCAGCAGCAGTTCGCCAACGTCGTCGCAGACTTTCCCGCGTTCTACACCGGCAGCGACCAGATCATCGCCTCCGTTCAGCAGCTCCTGTTCGATGGCGGCCGCTGGTGGAACCAGATTGCGCAGTCGGGAGCCCAGGCCGCAGCAGCCGAGGGACAATTCCTCGAGCAGCAGATGACCTCCGAGTACGAGGGTGTTCGGCGCTTTTACGTGCTCTACGGGAACCAGAGGACGTTGGACGTCCTTCTGGATACCGTGAAGCGGAGCCAGGATCAGCTCGATCGGGCGGTCGCCCTCTACGAAGCGGGCCGGGGAACGAAGAGCGATGCGATCCAAGCGCAGGTGAACCTCGGCAACGACCGACTTGCCGCCGTCAGGCAGCGCTCGAACATCGCCGGGGCACAATCGGATCTCGCCGTCTGGATCGCGCATCCGGGGGGGGAGGACCTGGTCGCCCAGGATCCCGGAACGATCACCGGACCGCCGGCAACGTTTCCGGTGTTGCAGGACGCGGACGCCACGGCGCGGACGCGGCGGCCCCTGATCAAGGCGCTGGAGAATCAGGTGAAGGCGGCGGACTACGGGATCGCGGTCGCGAAGGCGGCCTTCTGGCCCCGACTTTCGGCGAGCGGCAGCTACGCCCGGACGGGCAGCTCGGTCGATCCGGTGTTTACCGATCCGTCCCGAAACAACACGCTGAGCGCCGGGCTCACGCTCAGCTGGGATCTCTTCTCCGGGTTCGCAACGCTGGCGCAGACCAACCAGGCGCGCGACAACCGGTACACCGCCGAGGTCAATCTCAACGACGCGCAGCGGCAGATCGAGGGAGACATCCGGCGGAACCTTCGAGCCGTGGAAGTGGACCTGGAAGCCTCGAAGATCGCGGGGGACAATCGCCAGGCGGCGGTGGACGGCCTGGTCCTGGCTCAGGAGCGGTTCAACGCCGGGTTGGCGAACACACTTGAAGTTCGCGACGCCCAGCTCAAGCTGACCCAGGCGGACTTGTCCCTCCTGCAGAGCCGAATCGATTTGGAAGTGGCGCGGGAGGCCCTGGCGCGGACGCTGGGTGGCCTTCCCTAGGAGCGGGTAATGACCTGGTGGAAATCGGCAATCGCGGTGGTCTTGTTCCTCGTCATCGCGGCGATCACCGTGGGCGGGTTGCGTCAAAGGCCGCCGCCCTCGGTGGAGGTCCAATTCGCCACCGCGAAAAAGGGGAGCATCAGCCGGACGATCACCGGGGCGGGAAAGGTGGAGGCGGTCACCACGGTGAAGATCTCCTCCAATCTCTCCGGCGATCTGATCCAGCTGCTGATCAAGGAGGGGGATCGCGTCACCAAGGGACAGGTCCTCGGCCAGATCGATCGCAAGCGGTTCGAGGCCGCCTCGAAGCAGGCGCTCGCCGCCCAGAGCGCCGCCCGCGCGGATGCGCAGGTGGCTCAGGTGGAAGTCGAGCGGTCGAGTGCCGACTACGCTCGGGTCGAAGCCCTGGTGAAAAAGGGACTCGCCTCGGGTGCGGAGCTGGACAAAGTGAAGGCGGATCGCGATGCGGCGTTGGCCAGGCTCGCCTCGGCCAAGGAGCGCCACACCCAGGCGGCCGCGGCCTACGAGGAAGCCCAGACCAATCTGGCCAAGACCACCCTGATCTCACCCATCGACGGCAACGTCATTGAGAAGAGTCGAGAGGTCGGCGAACGCGTTCGCGGTTCCGATTTCTCGGAAGACGTGGTGATGACCCTGGCCGCCCTCAATTCGATGGAGGTGAAGATCGAGGTGGGCGAGCACGAGGTCGTGTATCTGAAGCCGGGCCAGAAGGCGGACATCCTGGTGGATGCGCTGGAGGGCCAGACCTTCGAAGGCGTGGTCACCGAAATTGCCCAGAAGGCGTTGATCAAGAATCCGGGGACGGAACAGGAAGTGACGACGTTTCCGATCAAGGTGGCGCTGACCACCCGACCGCCGGGAGTGATGCCGGGAATGAGCGCGGAGGTTCGAATCGCGGCGGAAATGCGCAACGACGCGATCATCGTGCCGATTCAGGCGGTCACCGTCCGCTCGGACAAAAACCTCGGCGACATCCCGGCCCCGGTCGAGGGCACGACGACCCGCCTCTCCGCGAAGAAACACACGGAGACCCTGGCGAAGGTCGTCTTCGTGGTGGACGGGGAGGGCAAGGCGCGGCCGCGACGGGTGCGGACGGGGATTGCCTCGGAAACCGAGATGGAGATCGTGGAGGGTCTTCAAGAGGGCGACAAGATCGTCGAAGGCCCCTACCGGACGCTGTCCAAGGACCTGAAGGACGGGGATCGGGTCGAGGAGATGAAGGCGAAGGGCAAGGGGGGCTTCTCGCGGATTCGCAGCTGAAGCTCAAGTAAGCGACTCGACGCGACCGACGTCTTCCGAGGGAGCAACACCATTTCATGCTGATCACGCTGACGGACATCACGCGGCATTACCAGGTGGGAACGGAGGAGGTTCGCGCGCTCCGCGGCGTCAGCTTTGCCGTCAACCGAGGCGAATGGGTGGCGATCGTCGGCCAGTCCGGCTCCGGCAAGAGCACCCTGATGAACGTGATTGGCTGCCTGGACACCCCGACCAGTGGGCAATATCTGCTCAACGGAAAGGACGTCTCCCGCCTGGCGGACGATGAGCTGGCGGATATCCGCAATCGGGAGATCGGCTTCGTCTTCCAGACCTTCCAGCTCTTGCCGCGGGACACGGCGCTGGCAAATGTGGAGCTTCCGTTGGTCTATCGCGGGCTGACGGCGAAGGATCGCCACGAGCGGGCTCGGCATGCGCTGGAGAAGGTGCAACTGGCGGATCGGATGAAGCACCGGCCCAACGAGCTTTCCGGAGGCCAGCGGCAGCGCGTGGCGATCGCTCGAGCCCTGGTCACCGAACCATCGCTGCTCCTCGCGGACGAGCCCACCGGAAACCTGGATTCCGCCACCGGCGAAGACATCATCGGTCTCTTCGAAAAGCTGCATGAGGCCGGCCACACCATTTGCCTGGTCACCCACGAGCCGAAGCTGGCGGCGCGTTGTCCCCGGGCGATCCGGCTCAGCGATGGAAAGATCGTCGCCGACGGAGTGGGCCAGGAGGTGGCGATGAATGGATCCGCCCGAAAGCCCGCCCAGGTTTTCTCGATATGAGGTTCCGGATCGACATCCTGGAGGGCGGGCGAATGGCCCTCTTTTCGTTGCGGGCCAATCGGCTGCGCACCGTGCTCACCACGGTGGGCATTGGCATCGGCGTGGCCACGCTGCTGGCGATCATCGGGATCATTCAGGGCTTGAACACGTCCTTCGCGAACCAGATGGCGACGATCGGCTCGTCCTCCCTCTACGTCTCCAAGTTCCCCTGGGTGATCAAGGGGGACTGGTGGCAGTACCGGAACCGGAAGGACTTCACCATCGAACAGATGGAGATGGTCCGCGCCCAATCGACCTATGCCGCCGCGGTCGCTCCGGTCGTCTTCCGAACCGCCGACGTCAGTTTCTTGAACGACCAGATCTCCCTCGTCGGCGTGCTGGGGACCCGGGAAGACTACCTCGCTGTGACCGGGTGGGAGCTTTCTTCGGGGCGCTTCCTCAACGAGACCGACGACGACAATCGACGCTCGGTCGTCGTGCTCGGAATGGACGTCGTCGATCGGTTATTTCCGGACTCCGACCCGCTGGGCGCGTCCGTGCGGATCGAGAACCGACCGTTCCGGGTGGTCGGCGTTCTCGCCCGGCGGGGCAAGATGCTCGGGGAGAGCCAGGACCTCCGCGTCATGATCCCCTTCAAGACGTTCTGGGCCTACTTCGGCAAGCGGCGGGGTTTTTCGATCGGCGTCGGCGTCGCGCGGTCGCAGGACATCGATGCGGCCGAGGATCAGCTGATCGGTATCTTACGCCGCGCCCGGAATACGCCGGTGGACCGGCCGGACGACTTCAGCATCAATCGCCCCGAGCAGCTCGCCGCCACCTACCGGCAGCTCACCAGCGCCCTCTACAGCGTCGCGATCGGGATCGGGCTCATCACCATGCTCGTCGGTGGAATCGGAATCATGAACATCATGCTGGTCTCGGTGCGCGAGCGCACCCGGGAAATCGGCATCCGCCGCGCACTGGGAGCCCGGAAACGAACCATCGTCCTGCAATTCTTGATGGAGGCCGCCGCGGTTTCAGGAATCGGTGGGCTGCTGGGAACCATCGTCGGGCTGTCCGGCGCCAAGCTGGTCTCGGAGATCACGCCGCTCGCCGCGGCGGTCGATCCGCTGACGGTGGTGCTCGGCGTCACGTTCGCCGCGATCGTGGGGCTGCTCTTCGGGATCTGGCCGGCGGCGCGCGCCGCCAACCTGGATCCGGTTGAAGCTCTTCGATACGAGTAGCCGATGCGCGCCTTCTGGGACAACTGCCGTCTGGCGCTGAGTACTTTTTGGTCGAATCCCCTCCGATCGCTGCTCACTCTGCTCGGGATCGTGATCGGGGTGGCCACCGTGGTCTCGATGATGGCGATGATCGAAGGCCTCCGGCTCAAGGTAAACCGGGATCTCTCGCAACTCGGCGCGGACGCATTCCAGGTACAGAAGTGGCCGGTCGGATTCGGGCGATTCGATTGGAACAAGTACGCGCGGCGTCCGAACTTAACGATGGCCGACCGCGACGCCATCCTGGCGAACTGTCCCTCGGTGCTCACCGCCGCGGTCGAACAAAGCGAAAACGGTCAGAAGATCTCCACCGCGTCGAAGGAAACCCAGCCCAACGTCTTCGTCTGGGGGGCGACCCCCGAATGGGTTCAAACCAACGGGTGGACGATCGCCGCGGGTCGATCGTTCAGCGATCCGGAGCAGGTCGACGGCCGCGGGGTGGTGGTGCTCGGGCTGGACGTCGCGGATCGCCTCTTCCCGGACATGGATCCGCTCGATCAAACGATCCGGATCAGAGGGCGGCCCTTCATGGTGATCGGCCTGTTGCAGCGCCGCGGCAGCATGCTCGGGCTGGCCAGCCAGGACAACCGGGTGGTGATCCCGCTGAGCGCGTTTCAGGCAATCTTCGGCCGGTACCGGTCCATGAACATCAGCGTTCAGGCCAAGGATGCGGGTCTGGTCAACAAGGCGCAGGACGAGGTCGTCAATCTCTTGCGCCGGCGCCGCCACGTCGCGCCCAACGAGGAGAGCAATTTTGAAATCTTCACCAACGACTCGGTGACCCGGAGCTTCAACAGCCTCTCGCAGGTGATCACCGCGGCGAGCTTTGGCGTATGCATCCTGTCGCTGATCGTGGGTGGGATCGGAATTCTGAACATCATGCTGGTATCGGTGACCGAAAGGACCCGGGAGATCGGGATTCGCAAGGCGCTGGGGGCCAAGCGCCGTCGCATCCTCGGCCAGTTCGCCACCGAGGCGGTCGCCCTCTCCCTGGTGGGGGGTGTGATCGGGATCGTCTGCGGATTCTCCCTCGCCTTTCTCGGCCGATGGATGCTCGATTTTCCCACTTCGGTCCCGGCCTGGGCGGTGGGCGTCTCCCTGCTGATGAGCTCGGGGGTCGGGCTGCTGTTCGGAATCTATCCCGCGGCGCGCGCGGCCCGCCTGGACCCGGTCGAGGCAATGCGCTCCGAGTAGCCCCCGGCGGGGGATCTGATGCAGATTGGACGGCAATGGGTGACTTGCCGTGGATGGGTCTAGGGCTGAGCAGCAACCTGAGCGCCGACGACGTTCCCCATCCCTACCGCATCCGAGATCAGTTCCCCGAGCTCTTCGACTACGTGGAGTACAGCGCGCCCCTCTCCATCGCGGGCGCGCGTCGCGAAGCCTCGCTCTTCGAAGAGCTCTGGGAGCGGCGATCCGAAGTGCCCGTCCTCTTTCACCCCGTGCACCTGAATCTTTACGGTCCTACCCTCGAACCGCCGTCCGCCCTGAGCGATCTCGCGCACCATCTGGTCGAAGTGGATTCGCCCTGGGTGAGCAACGACGTCGCCTGGTGGCATCAGGCCGGCCAGCCGTTCCCCGGCTACTTCTACCTTCCGCCGCCGTTCGACGAATCGGGCCTCGACGACTGCACCGCCCATGCGCTTCACGTCCAGGCGGCAATGCCGGTGCCGCTCCTTCTCGAAAATCCAGCGGTGATCGCCTGCCGCGGACGAATGCACGTCCTTGACTTCATGGCGGAGCTCCATCGGCGGACCGGTCTCGATCTGCTGCTCGATCTGGGCCATCTGTTTTCGTACCAGCTGGCGCGAGGGCTGCCGCCGCTCGCGGGGCTCGACGGCTTTCCACTGGATCGGGTGGTGGAGATCCACCTTGCCGGGGGCATGGTCACCGGGCGCGGCGAGCGCCGCTTCTATGTGGACGACCATTCCCAGCCTCTTCGCGACGAAATTCTCGAGATGCTGGAGCTGCTCGTTCCGCGCTGCGATCGCCTGCGCGCGGTAACCCTGGAGGCGGACGGACATCCTGCCGGGGTCGCCGTCCCTCTGCTTCAACGCTTGAGGACGCTGGTCCCCCGCCGGAAGACGGTGCCGGTCGGGTCGGCGAAGCCCGCCGGCGCTCCCATCGGAATCCCGAGCGGCAGGGCGTGGACGATTTTCGATCGGGCCTACCGCGGCCTTCCCGACGAAGAAGACCCCACGGGCGCTTCCGCCGAGCTCCATTTCCGGCTCGCGATCCTCGCCGAGGAGATCGACCGTGATTGGCCGCTGACCCGCCTCCTCATCGCCGCTTCGCCAAAGGAGCTTGCCCGGTTCGCGGCATCGGCCGAGTTTCGCGGCGTTTTCATATCGGGAAAAGCCATGCAGAAGGCGTTCGCCGCCTTCGCCCGACAATTCTTGAGACAAAACCCCGATCCGGGTGTTGCAACAGTTCTCGCCTTCGAGACCTGGGCCAATTCGGCCCCGGTGAGTTTTTCTCCGACATCGGGCGAGGTGGTATTGGCGGACGGTTTGACCGTGAAGACATTCCCGGTGAACATGTCAGAGTTCCTATTTGCGGCCCCCGCCGTGAAGAGCCATCTTTCGCGCCGTGCATGGGTGACTGGCGAGGTCGACTATGCTGGTTTGGAGAGCATCCGTCAGGTGGTCCGACGCGCCCCTTCGACACCCTGGCCGGTGGCGATCCGCCGACGGAGGGGCCGAATCGAAGTCGTCGGGCTGACCGAGGATCTCCTACATGTTCTTCAAATCGCATCCCATGGAGGTACCCGGGAAGAATTCGACAAGGAGACGGATCAGTGCCGGGCGGCCGTCGGCGAAGCGGTCAGGCTCGGCCTGGTCAAGCTCGGCTCTGCGCGAGGGCCGGCGGGCAAGGGCGCTGATTTCATACCCATCGAGGTAGAAGGAGCGGCGAAATGAATCGGTACCTGGGAGTTTTGGTGGCCTTGATCCTCTTTACGGTCGCGGTGGTGACCGGTACCTCACGGTACAAGGCCAACGCGCTGGAAGCGGATCGCGAGCTGAACCTCGCCCGCATTCAAAAGGATTATCTCGAGCGCGTGGGATGGATCAGATCGAACCCCGACGAGAAGGCCTACAAAGAAGAGGTCAATGGCTTCCTGCGCTGGTACTTCCGGGAGATCAACGAGCACGCGTCGCGCTTCCACGGGAACCGGAAATTCGACGACTACCTCAAAGACTTGTCGAAGCGGGCGGAGAACCCGAAGGAGTTCGCCCAGAGGAAGGCCCTCTACGATTACACGAAGAAATCCTTCGATGAGCTTCGCAGCGGATCCTATTCACCGGTCTTTTCCGCGACGGACAAGGGTATGCGGCTGGACGTCGCCTCGGCGTCCGTTTCCAACGAGAAAAGCAAGCCCGAGGTGAGGCTGGGAATCGCGCTCTGGGGTGCGCAGCGAGAGCTTTCGGATGAGAGCACCGCGGCCAACGGAATCACCGCGGTGATCAGGAAGAAGATGAGCACCAGCGCTTCATTCAACGTGATCTGGAAGCTGTATGACGGCCAAGGCAAATTGATCGGCGAGATGACCGCCCAGGGCGATCCGGCGATGAAGGTGGACTATCCCGAAAAATACATCCGGGAATTCCCGCCCCAGATGGTGCTCGGACATTACTCGATGGACCTGGTTCCAGCGGAAGTGACGAAAATGGACATCGTCTTCCAGGTGGTCTCCCGCTCGCCGAGCGGAGGCGAAGCGTCGGCCCAATTCTCCTGGAAGTTGGACGCCCCGCGAGAGTGGAAGCTGAACCCAGGAGAGAAGTGGGAAAACGCGGAGGAATCGGTTCGCCCGGCGGAGGAGGTCGATCCCCGGGCAGGAAGCAAGGCCTCGGTCAGCTCACGAAGGTAGGCGGCCTCAACGCGCGGTCGAAGAAGTGCCGGAGACGATCGCGAAATGCGAGGCGAGTCGGTACCCGCCCAGCGTTCCGTCCTCGTCCAACAGGTAGAGATTCAATTTCGAGTCGGCCTTGAGGTCGCACAGGCCTATCCCCGAGCGAACCTCGGCGAGGACTTCGCCCGAGTGGACGTCCACCCCGCGAACGCATTCCCCCGGAATGAACGCCACCCCCCGGGCGAATACCGGCGTGCACGGCCAGAGCAATTCGCTTTGCAGGGCGCCCAGACGCCACTCGATTTGACCGTCGCTGCCGAAGCAGACCGCGCCGCCCCGGGGAGAGCAGGCGATGATTCGTTGGCCCACGGTCAGGAGCGAAAAAGGCCCGTGGCCGAGGTGGAGGCGCCGTTCCCAGAGCGCCTGTCCCCTGGCCCCGAGGCAGAGAAGGGCTCCGTCCCCGACGCGCTCTCCGGCGACAAAGACGCGGTTGCGCTGCGTCACCGGCGCGCTCATCGAGCTGAGGTCCAGCTCGGATCTCCAGTCGACGGTGCCGCGGTGCGCATCGATCGCCAGGAGGGAAAAGTGGTCGCGGCGGCCGACCATCGCCAGCGCCTTCTTTCCCCAGGCGATCGGAGGGCCGATAAAGGGCAGCGCGGCGTTCAATCGATAGCGCACCTGTCCATCCTGGAGGTCGAGACCATACAGGTGTCCGGAATCCGCCGCGAGCAACGCGCGGTGGCCCTGGAGGGTGAGGTGGAGGAGGCGGCTTCGGCTCGGGACCACCCGCCACATTTC
>Ga0070708_100001199_pt1 | contig 19945 bp, 18 predicted proteins | sample KBSK5503metaG_FD_65469 | JGI IMG/M metagenome (GOLD analysis project Ga0070708, IMG submission 65469) | Corn, switchgrass and miscanthus rhizosphere microbial communities from Kellogg Biological Station, Michigan, USA - KBS K5-50-3 metaG | ecosystem: Host-associated > Plants > Roots >... | reverse complement strand
GTCATTGATCCGGTCCGGCCGCGCCGACCTCGCGATCCGGTTCCGCCAGTACACCAGCGACGACGGATCGAACCCCGGATCATCCAGCGGGACGCCGGCCGCCACCTTCCACCGCACATCGAACCGGGCCGCCTCCGCCGTCTCCCGGTCCGAATAATCGTGCAAGACCTGCAAGGTCAGCACCGCCGCCATCCGGGTGGCCGGCAGCGACGGCCGGCCCACCCCCGGCGGGGCGAACAGGTCCGCGTACTCCGCATCCGGGAACACCTCAGCCCGGTGCACGGCCAAGAACGCGAACACGCTCCCCGCCGGCACCAGCTGCCCCACCGCAGTGTCCAGTAACACCCCGTCCAACCGCTCAAAGCCCTGCACGGGCCAAATCATCCCAGATGCCCGCCTGGCCGGCCAGACACGCCCACAGGCGGCCTGGCTTTCAGCAGGTTCCTAGCCCCACGTTCCGCAGGTAACCGTCCACAATGATGGGCATGGGCGAGGTGACCGCCGGGCTCAGTGGCCTTTGGCTACCACGTAGCGGACGTAGGCGCCGTAAACGGCCAGGGCGGCGAGGATGACGGTCAGGATGCGCACGGCCAGGGTGATGTCGCGGGTCCGGTTCGGTACGGGCAGGTCGTTGTTCATGATCCAGGCGGCGCGTTCCCTGATGACCGGCGGCCACGGCCAGCGGGGCAGATGCCGGTAGGGGTTTTCCTCGCCGGCGGCGATCGCGTCCCTGGTCCTGTCCACCGACCGGCCGATGAAGTAGAGCTGGACGGTGTTGCCGGCCGGCGCGTACACGCGGTGCACGACCAGGCCGGCCAGAACGCCGATCAGGACCGACTGCCACGGATTACCGGCCAGGTAGGTGCCCAGCCAGTCCAGGCGTGGCGGCACGTGCACCGGGTTGTGCAGGGCGTGGTGCGCGAGGATGGCGTGCCAGAGGAACGGCAGGGCGTAGTTGATCAGCCAGATGCCGGCGGCCACGATCGGGAACGCCACCAGCACGATCAGGACCGGCGAGATCGCCACGTACCAGGCCGGGGCGCGCCGGTCTTTCTTCCGCCAGTTCGCCAGCAGCGACCTGACGAACAAGGTGGCCAGCACCGCCTCGTACACGTCGCGGACGTCGTGCCGGTCGGCGGGCCAGCCGCGGAAGGTGAACAGGTGGTCCCAGGCGGGCTTGAGATAGAGGTAGGTGTGACCGCCGATGTGCCATCTCAGCTGGACGAACAGGTAGTACAGCGCGGAGATGACCAGCGCGCCGACGTTCGCGACCAGGAAAAACCAGATGATCTGCTGCAGCCAGCGGAGCCTGATCGGCCTGCCGTTGACCGGGATGCGTTTCGGCGGCATCAGTTGCGCGGTGACGGCGGTCATTCCCCTTCCCCCGTTTCCCCCAGGCGGGCGTCGTTCACGACTCGATGATGCCCCGTCCCGAGGGGTTCTTACGCCGTATTTGCCCCGAATTGGCCAGGGATCGGCGAGGAGGCTGGCGGCCCTCACTCAAGTGGCTGGACTTCACACGCACGCGGGACGAGGCAATGAGACAACCACGCAGCGTGACACTAACCGGGACCTATCCGTCACGGACGGATAACCGCCAGGCAAGCTACCGCCTTACCAGCCACGCCCTGCCGATTATTTCACGGGCCGTGGCCCGTTGAGTGGTACCGCTGCGCCTCCGCGGCACCTTTCGCCTGACGCGCCTCCGGCGTCTGCCTTGTCTGCTGACGAGCCAGACGGCGCTCACGCCACAGGCGAATCCACCGAGCAAGCCTGGTCTTCACCATTCCCGCCTTCCCTGACTTTCATGGAAGAGCCATGGCGAGCCAAGCTGGCCGCTCCGCTGCTCCGCCTGCTGATCCCCGGACTTGCGATTGCCACCGGCGTCAGCGCGCATGGCACAGTCCAGGTTCCCAGCGTACGCCCGCAGAACGACGCCCAGATCGCGGTTGCCCGTCCCGGTGTTCTGCGATCACGGCGGGCTGAGCTGGGCGCCTCCCCACCTGGCGGTCTCGGAAGCCGCGCGTCCTGCGCCGCCCCGGCCGCCTGGTATTCAGCGTCACCAGCCCGTGATTCACGGCCTGCTATGACGACGACGCCGACAAGGTGACACCACGGCTCCAGCACGACTATTTCGGCCTGAGCGCCATCGCCGAGGAACACGGCGCAGCTACTTACCAACTGACCTACGGCGGCTGGATCCGGACCCTGCGCGGTGCCGGGCTCACCATCGACGACCTCATCGATCCGCGGCCCGATCCCGGAATGCGCAGCGGCTACACCCAAACGGACCCGCGCGACTGGGCTCGCCGCTGGCCAGCGGAAATGCTCTGGATAGCACGCAAACCATAACCCGCACCCGGCGGCTGGGGCTTTGCCGGCTGCGGGCCAGATGTCCAGGGCGGCGTACCTCGGGCTCCACTCCTGGCGGAAGGCGGTGAGCAGCGGCGGCGGGAACTTGCCGAGGACCGCGTCGAGCGTCTGCGGGCTCGCTCCGTTGAGCAGCCACGGCATGTAGGTGGCCGCGTCGCCGCGGAGCCGCTCGGTGTGGTTCTGGGCGAAGTTCTGCCATTCCTGCGGCGTCAGCGAGGCGTCGATCAGGGGCAGCCCGTCGGACTCTTCGTGGGCTAGGTGCGCGGTCAGCTTCGTGGCGAGTTCGTCCACGATGTCGCCGAACCGCTGGTAGCCGTAGCCCTGGTCGGCCGCGGCCGCGTCGATGGCCGTCAGCAGCGGCTCGATGACGGCGTGCTCGGCTTCCAGCGCGTCGGCCAAGGCCAGCCGCTCGGGCCGCCCGGCCACGCGGGCGCGCAGCGCCGGCCACAGCGTGTCGTCTTCGGCCTGGTGGTGGACCACCAGGAACTTCTTGAAGAGCTCCCACCCCAGGGCAGCGCGCAGCAGCGCGCCTGGGTGGTCGTCGCGCAGCCTCGCGATCCGCCCGACCTGCGCGAGCTCACGGCGCAGGGCGTCGTGCATCGCGAACATCATGCTCATGTCGAGCCTGTCGTTCATCGTTCCTCCTCGGTTGGCCTCCTCAGAGTGACACTCAGTCTTATTTAAAGTCAAGTATTAAAAATTACTGAGTATGTTTTGTTTCTGAGTACCGTCTTGAGCTAGGATGGCGGGCATGACGACCCAGCGGGCCGGCGCCACCCAGTCGGCAGGCGACCGTTCCCTGCCGCTGCGCGAGCGCAAGAAGCTGCGGACGCGCCGCGCGCTGGCCGACGCGGCGCTGCGCATGTTCAGCGAGAACGGGTTCGGCGCCACCAGGCTCGAGGACCTGGCCGAGGAGGCCGAGGTCTCCAAGAGCACGTTCTTCCGCTTCTTCCCGGCCAAGGAGGCCGTGGCGATCGAGGCCGAGGCCGAGCTATGGTCGGCCTACCTGGCCGCGCTCGCCGGGCGCGAGCTGTCAGGTCCCGTCCTCGGCGAACTGCACCGGGCGCTGGCCGACGCCGCGGCCGGCCTGGATCCGGGCTGGGACGGGCGCTTTGTCGCCACCCGCCGCCTGGTGGCGGCCGAGCCGGCCCTGCTCGCCTACGTCGAGCACTACCGCAGCGGCGTCAAGAACCAGGTGGTCGCGTGCCTGGCGGACAAGCTCCGGCTTGACCCCGAGGATCTGCGGCTGAACGTCCTGGCCGAACTCGCCGTCACCGCCTTCAGCGTCTCCGGGCGCCACTGGGTCCGGCACGGCGGGCAGGGCGGTCGCCCCGCGCTCCTCGCCGGTCTCGACGAGGCCATCAAGGCCATCCCCGCCAGCCTGGACCTCACCGCGAACCGGTGAGAACCGGTGAGAACCGGTGAGAACAGCAAACGGGTGAGCACCGAGAGGTCGGGCCTGCTCTCACCGTCGAACCTGGTGTCAGCATGGCGAGAGACGATAGGAGCAGGCACATGCCGAACCCAGTGGTTCACTTCGAGATCAGGTCCGCCGATCCGGACGCGACCCGGAAGTTCTTCGGGGAGCTGTTCGGCTGGACGTTCCCGGACGGCGGGATCCCCGGCTACAGCTACGTCGACACCGGGGTCGAGGGCGCGGTGCCCGGCGGCATCAGCCCACTGCAAGGCGGCACGCCGCTGGTCACCTTCTTCGTCGGCGTGGCCGACGTCGCCGCTACCCTGGAGGCCGCGGTCGCCCAGGGCGGACAGGTAGTCCAGCCCGCGACGTCCGGCGGGAGCAGATCAGCCTGGCCTTCGTGGCCGCGCTGCAACGACTGGCGCCCCGCCAGCGCGCCGCCCTGCTGCTGCACGACGTGCTGGCCTTCAGCCACGCGGAGACCGCCGAGGTCCTCGGCGTCAGCACCACCGCCGTCAACAGCCTGCTGTCACGGGCCCGCGAATCCGTGCGCGCCAGCGCGGGCCGGCCCCAGCCCGGTCTCGGCGAGCCTCGGGTACGGCAGCTCCTCGAGCGCTACGTCCGGGCGTGGCAGCTCGCCGACATCGACGGGTTCGTGCAGCTGGTCGCCGAAGACGTCCGCTTCTCCATGCCGCCGCTCACCGCGTGGTTCGACGGCCGCGAGGCGGTCGGCGCGTTCATCGAGAGCGCGGTCTTCGCTCCGGCCCGCCCGCACGGGATCCGCCTGACGGCCGGATCCTGCAACGGCCAGCCCGCGTTCGCCACCTACGAGCCGGACGGCCAGGGCCGCCTCACCGCGAGCGGCCTGCAGGTCCTCCAGCTGGCCGACATCGAAGGGCAGCCGCTGATCACCGCGCTGGTGTCCTACCGCGACCCGGATCTCGCGATCCGCTGCGGGCTGCCGGCTTCGCTCCCCTAGCGAACGAGCCGGCGGCGCAGCAGGATGCCGACGTGATCACCCGCCTGGTCACCAGCAGCCACTGGGGTACCGGCGATCTCGCCAGCCGGCTGGCCGTGGTGCTGCACCGCACCCTCACCACGGGCATATAACGGCCCGGATCCGGTAAAACCCGTCCCGCCCTGTTCATTTTCTTTTGATCCGAACGGTCTGGGTTTCACTCCTTGCTCACGCCTGTCGCGCAGGCGCCCTCGTCGCATGGATGGGTCTTTAGATCCGCGCACGGCCACAGGCGTCGTTTATGAAAACTATGCCGGACACCTACTGTTACGGCTATTGATCGCCGAGTATGCTCATCGGATCAGAGGGCGCCAAAGAGCCTAGTTACTGGCGTTGGGGTGGGGTTTCGCATGATACAGGCGCTGCAGCCTGCGGATCCGCAGGCTATCGGACCATACCGTCTGCTCAGGCAGCTGGGCAGCGGCGGCAATGGGGCAGGTGTTCCTGGGCCTTTCCGCGGGTGGGCGGCTGGTAGCGGTGAAGGTCATCCGCGCCGAACTGGCCGCCGATCCCGAGTTCTGGGCGCGGTTCCGGCGCGAGGTCGCCGCCGCGCGCAAGGTAAGCGGCCTGTTCACGGCCGCGGTGGTGGATGCCGACGTGGACAGTCCGGCACCCTGGCTGGCCACGGCCTACGTGGCCGGGCCTTCTCTGGCGCAGGCGGTCAGCGAGCACGGGCCGCTGCCCGCCGCCTCGGTTCTTGCGCTGGCCGCGGGGCTGGCCGAAAGCCTGACCGCGATCCACGCGGCGGGCCTGGTGCACCGTGACCTGAAGCCGTCCAACGTGCTGCTCGCCGGGGACGGGCCGCGGGTGATCGACTTCGGGATCTCCCGGGCGGCAGAGGTGACGTCCATGACGCGGGCCGGCTTCGTGATGGGCTTGCCCGGCTTCATGTCCCCCGAACAGGCCGAAGGGCGCGCCGTCGGGCCGCCCAGCGACATCTTCAGCCTGGGCACGGTGCTGGCCTTAGCCGCCACCGGGGACGGGCCGTTCGGCGGCGGGTCGACCGCCGCGCTGGTCTACCACGTGGTCCACGGCGAGCCGAACCTGGATGCGGTGCCAGCCCAGGTCCGGCCACTGGTCGAGCGTTGCCTGGCCAAAGACCCCGGCGAGCGCCCGACCGCCGCTGACCTGCTCGCCGGGATCGGGGCCGTCGGGGTCGGACAGCCGGACGCGGGCTGGCTGCCGACGTCGCTGCACGAGGTGCTCGGTCGGTACGCTCTGCCCCCCGCAGGCAGCCGACGCGGCAGGTTCGCCGGTGACGATGACGGGAGCTATAGGCAGCCGGGCCCCGACACATTCGGGAGCGCAGGCGAAACCGGGCGGTAAGACGGCCGGCCCGGCGCGGCGGAACAGGCGACGGCTGGCCTGGGTGGCGGCGGCCGCCGCCGTCATCGCGGCGGCGGCTTCGGCGGTCGTCGCGCTGAGTTCCCCGGGCAGCCCGCGCCCGCCCGGTGCGGCCTTGGCGCTGCACCCGGCGACGTCTGCGGCCGCCTCCGCGCACCGGGCCAGCCCGGCCGCCTTGAAGAAGTCGGACAGCTCGAGTCCGGCGGCCTCGACGAGGTCCAGCCCGGCACCATCGGTCCTGCATCTCCGGTGACGTCGGCCTCCACCTCGCCCGCGAACTCGCCCGCGCCGGCCCAGCCCGCTACCGGCTACGCCCAGGCCGTCCTCGCCGACCACCCGACTGCGTACTGGCAGTTCACCGATGCGACCGAGTCGGCCGGGTACGCCGACTCCTCCGGGGACGGCAACATGCTGCCGGCGGGAATGACGACGCTGACCGGTTCCGGCGTCCGCAACCTCCCCGGCGCGATCTCGACGGCGGGCGGCGGGACGTACACGACCAGCCCGCTGAGCCCGCTGATGGGGGACGCGTCCCGCACGGTCGAGGCATGGTTCAAGACCACGTCGCCCGGATGCATCCTGAACGCCGGATCGGACGGGCACAGCCAGGCCTTCTCGCTCTGCGTACGCGACGGGCCGTACAACGCGCCTACCCCGGGTACACCCGGGATCTACTTCGAGACGTGGGACTCCGACATCTTCGTACCGCTGACGAACATGGTCGACGGCGGCTGGCACTACCTGGCTCTCACCCTGTCCGGAAACGCCGTCGACATCTTTATCGACGGCAGCCAGCCCCGGGCGTACGTATGGAACGGTACCGCGTACGGCGGGCTCACCGGGCAGCCTTTCGCGCTGGCTTACACACCGGACACGGCGCCCAGCGGGCTCGGCGTGGGAACCACCGGTCTCGGCGCCATCGTCGGCGGGCTCGTCGGCACCATCGCCGACATTCGCCGTCTACCCCCGCGCGCTGCCGGTCGCAGAGCTGGCCAGGCACTACCGGCTGGTGACCGGCTAGGCCTTCGCGGTGACCGCGAACAGGGCGCTCGCCAGCAGTGCGGCGACCAGAACGGCGGTGCACGCGAGCGCCGCGGCGGTGTAGCCGGCGTCGGCGGGGAGGCGGCGCCCGGGCGCGGACGCCACAAGCACGGTGGCGCTCAGCACGCTGGCCAGGGCGTAGGCGACGGTGCGCGCGAGCTGGTAGAAGCTGATCGCGCTGCCGGTCTCAGCGGCGGGCACGCCTCCGGTGATCTGCAGCGGGTTGACCGCGTACGCGGCCCCCACGCCCAGGCCGGACAGGGCCATGACCGCCACCAGGCCCGGGTAGCTGCCGCGCGCCACGGCGAACAGCACCGTGGAGGCGATCAGCGCCAGGCAGCTGAGCGCCACCACCAGCTCGGCGGAGGTGCGCCGGGCGGCCGGGGCGGCGAACTTGCTGGCGGCGAAGCTGGCCAGGGAGAACGGCGTGAGCATGGCCGCGGTGTAGCCGATGGCCGGGAACCACAGCAGCCGGACCGCGAAGAGGTAGCAAGGGTGTATCGAGTCGGGTATGCGGCTGGAAGCCGCTCTTGTCCCGGCACCTGTCCGCGCGCGGGCCTTGTGCCGGACCCACAATGCTTAGGGCGCCTTGCCTTCAGGCGGCCTGCGGGATCGCGGTGATGCGCAGCCGCGGACGGGCCAGTCCCTTCTCGATCGCCGACTGAAGCTCACTGACGATGCCGGGGGCGTCGGTCTTGATCCGCTTCGGCGGGAAGTGCAGCGGGAGGATCCCGTGGGCGGCGAGCCTGTCGTGCCTCTCGGTGGTGCGATCCTGGTCCGCGGCCGCCAGGTGGTAGGCGCGGGAATCGATCTCGGCTGCGACCCCGGCCTCGTGCCACCAGGCGTCGACGGTGGCGATGAAGATGCCGTCGGCGTCGAAAAGCTGGGCGTTGAATACTGGCCTGGGCAGCCTCGAGCGCAGGATCAACGTGCGAAAGTCGGCTTCCGCGACGGACCGGACGCCGTCGCCGACCTCGGCCAGGGCCTCGCGGAACAGGGCAGAGCCTGCCGCCGGCCCGGCGTCGAGTTCCTCGGTGAGTTCGGTCACGGTGCAGGCTTGGCGCTGCACCGCCTCACAGACCACATGGCGGACGTCGTCGAAGCGGGTCAGGCCGCGCGCTGCGTCCGCTACCGCACGCGCGGGCTTGGCAAAGCGGATCTTGCCGGTGACGTACAGCCGCTCCGGCATCCGCCGTGTCCGGTGCACCCGGACGAAGCCAGCGCTCTGCCGCTTGCGCTGCCACGGGATCAGCACATCCACGACATCGGGCCCGGCCGGGCGCAGGCGATGGCGGCGCATCGCGGCCGACCCGGTGAGCAGGCTCCGCGGGCCCGCGTACAGCAGCGCCGCCATCTCCCGCTGGTCCTGCGTGGCCGTCCCGGTGACGGCCAGGTACACCCCCGGTACCAGTCGCTGCCAGGGGCCGCCCTGCGCAACGTAGCGGTCCAGCGTGCTGGGCGGCACACCGCACAACAGCGCCTGCCTGCGCGTGATGACCTGGCGCTGCGCCCGCAACACGTGGGTCAGGCGCTCTCTGTCGAAGCCGGACTTCTTAGGCATAGCGACACAGTGTCACACAGGTCTGACAATACGGAGGCGGCGGCGGGCTGGGCTTAGGAGTGCGGGGCCCACCGACCCCATACGGGAGGCGACTCGATCGGGGTGCGGGGCCCACCGGCCCCGCCTATTGGGGCCGGGGGGCCACAGGCCCCATACGGAGGCGCAGGCGGGCGCGGGCGGGAGCGCGGGCGGGAGCGCGGGCGGGCGCGGGCGGGCGCGGGCGGGCGCGCGGGCGGGCGCGAGCAGGAGCGCAGGCGGGCGGGGCGGGGGCTGGGCGCCGCTAGCCCCAGATGTCGTGGGCGGTGTCGACGATGAGGCGGAGCTTGGCCATCTGCTCGTCGTAGGTCAGGGCGTTGCCCTCCACCGTGGAGGAGAAGCCGCACTGGCCGGACAGGCAGAGCTGGTCGAGGGGGACGTACTTGCCGGCCTCGTCGATGCGGCGCTTGAGGTCATCCTTGGACTCCAGCTCGGGGCGCTTGGTGGTGACCAGGCCCAGGACGACCATCTTGCCCTTGGGGACGAACCGGAGCGGCTCGAAGCCGCCGGAGCGCTCGTCGTCGTACTCCAGGAAGAACCCGTCCACGTCCAGCCCGGAGAACAAGGCCTCGGCTACGAAGTCATACCCGCCCGAGGCCACCCAGGAGGACCGGAAGTTGCCACGGCACAGGTGCGTGGTGATGGCCATCCCGGCGGGCCTGTCCTTGACCGCGGCGTTGATCTGGGCGATGTAGCGCAGGTGCATGTGCCCGGCGTCCTCGCCCCGGCCGGTGATCTCGGCGCGCTGCGCCGGGTCGTTGAGGTAGGCCAGCGAGGTGTCGTCGAACTGCAGGTAGGTGCAGCCCAGCGCGTGCAGCCGGGCGACCTCGTCGGCGTAGGCGGCGGCCAGGTCGGCCCAGAACGGCTCCATGTCGGGGTAGATGGCCGGGTCCAGCATGGCCGGGCCGCCGCGGTAGTGCACCATGTTCGGCGACGGGATCGTCAGCTTCGGCACCGCGGTGGTGACGTGGGACTTCAGGAAGGTGAACGCGTCGGCGAAGATCGTCTCGTCGATCCTGACCTTGCCGTCGACATGAATGGACGCCGGGGTGAACTCGATGTCCCCGGCCGCGTTGTGGAACTTGACGGCCATGTGGCCCGGCGCCTTGGAGACCCCGCCGAGGGCGTAGATGAAGTCCATGTGCCAGGACGCGCGGCGGAACTCCCCGTCGGTGGCGGACTGCAGCCCGACCTCCTCCTGCATCCGGATCGCGCCCGGGATCTCCTGGTCCTCCACCGACCGCAGCCCGGCCGCCGAGATCCGCCCGGCCGCGAAATCGTCACGGGCCTGCAGCAGCCGCTGCGGGCGCAGCAGGCTGCCGACGTGGTCGGCGCGGAACGGCGGGCTGGTCCTGCGGGCCATGGCTACCTCTTCCTTGGCGATGGCTTCCCTGGCGGGCGGGATGGCTCAGGTTGTTCGTTACCAGGTGATGTCGAGCGCGGGGCGGTGCAGCGCCAGCACGTGCTCGTGGGTTTCCCGCTCCGCCACCAGGCGCGCCTGGCCGTCCCGGCAGAACACCACCGGCGGCCGCAGCGCGCCGTTGTAGTTGTTGGCCAGCGTGTAGGTGTAGGCCCCGGTGACCGGCATGGCGATCAGGTCGCCGACCCTCGGCGAGGGCAGCGGCAGGTTCGCCACCAGCAGGTCACCCGACTCGCACTGACGGCCGACGAGCTGCACGATCTCGTCCGGCTGGGCCGTCATCCTCGTCGCGGCCGCCGCCTCGAAGCCCTGGCCGGTGAGCGCCGCGTCGAGGTTGTCGGCCATGCCGCCGTCCACCGCGACGAACGTGCGGCCGGTGTGCTTGACCGTGCTCACCCGGTACAGCGTGACGCACGAGCCCGCCACCAGGGACCGGCCGGGCTCGATCACCAGCTTGGCGCCGGCCGGCAGGTACGCGTGGGCGGCCTCGGTGATGGTGTCCAGGTACTGCTCGACGGTGGGCGCCTGGTCCTGAAGGGTGTACCGGACGCCGAGGCCGCCGCCCACGTCGTATACCGGGAACGTGCCCAGCACGGCGACCGCCTCGACCGCCCTGGCGAACGGCTCGGTGTCGAGGATCTGCGACCCGATGTGCAGGTGCAGCCCGTCCAGCTGCAGCTTCTCGCTGGCCTCGATGCGGGCGATCGCCTCGCGGGCCTGGTCCAGGGGCAGCCCGAACTTGGAGTCGTCGCCGCCGGTGGACTGCGATTCGTGGGTTACCGGCGCCACCCCGGGGATGATCCGGATCAGCACCCGCTGCGGGCGGGTGGCCAGCTGTTCCAGCCGGTCGATGTCGTCGAAGTTGTCTACCACCACGGTGGCCACGCCCGCCTCCAGCGCCATGGTCACCTCGGCCGTGGTCTTGGCGTTGCCGTGCAGGTACATCCGCTCGGGCCGGACCCCCGCGGCCAGGGCCATGACCAGCTCGCCTGCCCCGGCGACGTCGATGCTCAGGCCCTCGGCGGCGAACAGCTTGTACACCGCCAGGCAGGGGAACGACTTCGAGGCGAACACCACCTCGGCGTCCGGATGGCGGGCGGCCAGCCCGTTCTTGAAACGGCTTGCCTGGCTCCGCAGGGCTGCCTCGTCCACGATATAGGCCGGCGTGCCGAAGTGTTCGGACAGGTCACGGACACCGACGCCGCCAATGGCCAGTTCCCCGTCCGGCGAGACTGAGGCGTGCTCTGGGAACAGCGGGAGCAGGTCGCGGTTCAGCAGGTCGCGGCTCAGCAGGTCGCGGCTCAGGAGGTCGCGGCTCAGCAGGTCGCCGTCCTGCTGGTCGCTGCTGACGGCGCGGGGCATGTCGGCGGTCATGACCGGCACCTTAGCCGTCGCCGCTGGTCGCCGGGAAGCCGGGGAGCCGACGAGGCAGGGCGGCGGGTCGCCCGGGGGGCGTGGCAGTGGGAGCCGGGCCAGGGCGGCGGGGGAAGTTGGCGGGGCGGCGGGGGAAGTTGGCGGGGCGGCAGCGAGCCGGGCGTGAAAACCCGGCCCGTTCGGGCGTAAAGAATTTCTAAGACCGGTTCGTGAACCGTTCCGCCTGTCCGTACGTGACCAGGGTGGGGACGGTCGCGACCACTGCGGGCGCCGGGACCAACCCGTGTCGACCGGCCACCAACAGGCGTGGCTACCGCTGCTCACGACACTCCCACGCCACCGGTAGCCACCAGGTCGGCGGAGAGACTGGGCTGGGCGGTCACATGGATGGTTGGGGTGCGTGCGCCGGCATCAGGTCCCAGCTGGGCGTCTACCTCACCGGCGCGATCGCCCCGGCTGATCGCGCGACGGTCGTCCGGCACCTGACCGCGTGCGAGGACTGCCGGACCGAACTGGCCGGGCTCGCCGGGCTCCCAGGCCTGCTGCGCAGGCCCGCGGCGGCGCAGGCGGTCACGCTAGCCACCGAGGACGAGGACCCGCCTGCCGGGTCCGCGCCGGAGCCCGGCGAGGCGCGGCCGGGGGGGCCGACGCGGCGACGGCGGCGATGGCGCGCCTAAGAGCTCGCGACCGCCGTTATCGCCGCCGTCGGGACCGCCGCCACGTTCCTGTCGACCGCCGCCACCGACCTCGGCCACGAGGCCAGCACCGTGATCACCGGCCAGGGCACGCCGTCCAGCGCCACCCCGCCGAAACCCGGGCCATGAGGCGCCCGCGCACTCGCTCCGGAGATTGGGGTCCCGGACTCGGCGCAGACACCGTGGGGTTACCCGATGTTCATCCTGCCGACCGGTTTGCCGCGCAGGTCAGAGGCTTCGTTACGCGTAACATGGAGTGTGGTGACTGACACCAGGAACTGCGAGCAGTGCGGCGCGTCGTTCGCCCCGCGCCGGGAGCACGCGCGCTTCTGCTCGGCTCGCTGCCGGGTGGCGTGGAACCGGCTGAACGCCAGCGATCCCCCGGCCGAAGGGGGCGCGCTCGGCTGGACCATCACCGCGATGCGGGAGACGATCGACCGCCTGCTGCGGGCCAGGGCCATGGACCAGCCGCACGCGTTCACGGTGATCAGCGAGGCCGTGTGGTGGGTCACCATGGTCGACGCCACCCTGGTGCGCTATCACGCCGACGCCTACGACGGCGTGCTGGCGGGCCACGCCGCGGCGGAACGCCAGGCGATCGAGGGGACGTTCGGCGGGCTGCGCTTCGTCCGGAACCAGATGGGCTACTACCTGGACCACGCCGACTTCATCCAGTCGGGCGCCGGCGCCATCGCGGCGTGGACCTGGCGGCCGCTGCCCGAGCCCTTGCTCGACGCGCTCCCGGCGCGCGGCCAGGAGTGGGAGCTGACCAGGTACCGGGAGTACCAGGCCCGGCTGGCGGGCCAGCCCGTCGGGGAGACGTTCCGGCGCGCCGCCGCCTTCCTCCGCCGCGCCTCCGAAACCTGCGTCACCCACAGCTAGCCGCGCCCTCCCCTCCCCCCGCGCATGTTTCATGATCGCGGGCAGAAAGAGCCAAATACGGACCAAAACTGCCCGTGATCATGGAAGGTGGCCGGTCAGGGCGTGGCGGGCGCGGGGCGGGGCGGCCCGCATCGTGGGATCGCTCTGGTGCCTTCATCTGTGGGGATGTTGGGTTCACAATGATGTCATCCGCGACCAGAGGAGACGAGCCATGGCGATGCCGAACTCGGATGTCGATGAGCTGGCCAAATTCGGCTACAAGCAGGAACTCGACCGCTCGCTCGGGCTCTTCTCCTCGTTCGCCGCGGGGTTCAGCTACATCTCGATCATGACCGGGGTGTTCGAGCTGTTCTTCTTCGGCTTCGGCTCGGGCGGCCCGGCGTTCATCTGGACCTGGCCGGCGGTGTTCGTCGGCCAGTTCCTGGTCGCGCTGTGCTTCGCCGAGATGGCCGGGCAGTACCCGCTGGCCGGCTCGGTCTACCAGTGGTCCAAGCAGCTCGCCGGGCCGTTCACCTCCTGGTTCGGCGGCTGGATCCTGAGCGTGGGGGCGGTGGTCACGCTGGCCGCGGTGGCGGTGGCCTACCAGGTCGTCGCGCCGCAGATCTCGTCGGCGTTCGAGATCATCGGCGGCAAGTCCGACATCGGGCAGGTGGCGACGCCGGGCGGCGCCAAGAACGCGCTGCTGCTGGCCGCGGTCCTCGTGGTGTTCACCACGATCGTCAACATGGTCGGCGTCAAGACGATGGCCCGGATCAACAACTTCGGCGTCGCCGCCGAACTGGTCGGCGTCACGCTGCTGATCATCCTGCTGGGCGTGCACATCCACCGCGGCTTCGGCGTCATCTTCGACACGTTCGGCACCGGCAAGGGCTATCCGTGGGGGTACTTCGGCGCCTTCCTGGTGGCCGGGCTGATGAGCGCGTACGTGATGTACGGCTTCGACACGGCCGGGTCGCTGGCCGAGGAGACCCTCGACCCGCGGAAGAACGCCCCGCCCGCGATCCTGCGCGCGCTGGCCGCGGCCGGGCTGGCCGGCCTGCTGGTGATCTTGTTCGGCGAGATGTCCGTGCCCAACATCCACGCGCCGCAGCTTAGCACCTCCGGGCTGCCGTACCTGGTGAAGGCGACGCTCGGCGGCACGGTCGGCAACGTGTTCCTGATCGACTCGCTCATCGCGATCACCGTGTGCAGCCTGGCCGTGCACGCCGGAGGCATCCGGATGATCTTCACGATGGGCCGCGACGGCCGGCTGCCGTTCGCCTCCGCCGTGGCCAGGGTGCACGGCAAGTCCAAGACGCCGCTGGTCCCCTCGCTCGTCATCGGCGTGCTCACCATCTTGCTGCTGGTCCTGAACGTCAGCAACCAGCGCGCGTTCTTCGTGCTCACCTCGGTCGCGATCATCATGTTCTACCTCGCCTACATGTGTGTCACCGGGCCGCTGCTCATCAACCGGCTGCGCGGGAAGTGGCCGACGCCTGAGCACGGCCCGTACTTCAACATGGGCCGCTGGGGACTGGTGGTGAACGTGCTGGCCGTCATCTTCCAGGTCGGCGTGCTGGTCAACCTGGCCTGGCCGCGCCCGGCGGTCTACGGCGGCGACCACTGGTACTTCCAGTGGGGCGCGTTCACCTTCACCGGCCTGCTCGGCGGCATCGGCGTCGTCTACTACCTGGTCGTGCACCGCGGCCACCCGGCGACGGTGCTGGCCGAGCACCAGGCCGGGCCGGCGCCGGTCGCGGTCGCCGACGAGCCCGCCTGACGTTCTGTCCTCGCCCCGTGGATGACATCGCGGGCTTCCTCGGGTCCCACCCGCCGTTCGACGCGGTGGACGCCGGCGAGCTGGCCCGGATCGCGGCGGTGACCGAGACCGAGGTCTCGGCGCGGGGAAAGGCGATCTTCCCGCAGGGCGCCGGGCCGGTCGAGTTCGTCTGGGTGGTGCGCAGCGGCTCGGTCGAGGTCGTCCACGACGGGCGGGTGCTCGACCTGCTCGGCCCGGGCGAGCTGTTCGGGCACGCGTCGATGATCTCCGGGCTGCCGACCGGGTTCGAGGCGAGGGCCGGTGAAGACACGGTCTGCTACCGCATCCCGTCGTACGTGATCCGCCCGTTGCTGGTCCGCCCGGACGTGCTCCGGTTCGTGGCCCGGTCGATCGCGGACCGGAGCGAGCCCGTCGTGCGGGTCGCCGCGGATCCGGTGGCCGACCCGGTGCAGAACCGGGTCGCGGCGCTGATCCGGATGCCGCCGCTGGTGTGCCAGGGCAGCGAGCCGATCCGCGAGGCGGCAAGGCGGATGACCGAGCGGGGCGCGAGCGCGGTGCTGGTGCCCCACGGCCGGACGTTCGGTATCGTGACCGACCGTGACCTGCGGACTCGCGTGATCGCCGCGGGCCTCAGCCCGGACGGGCCCGTGTCCGCGATCATGACCGAGCCCGCCTACACCGTGACCGCCGACCGGCTGGGCGGCGACGTCCTGCTCGACATGCTCGAGCGCAACGTGCACCACATCCCGGTGCTGTCGGCGGCCGGCGAGGTCCTCGGCGTGGTCGACGACGGCGACCTGGTGGCGGCCGAGAGCCGCAAGCCGCTCCTGCTGCGGCGGGCCATCGCGCTGGCCGAGAGCCGGGAGGACCTGGCGGCCGCGGCGGCCGGGCTCGGCCCGGTGATCATCGCGCTGCACGACGCGCGGGTGGCGGCCGAGCAGGTGGCGGCGGTCCGTTCGGTCGTGCTGGACGCGCTCACCCGGCGGCTGATCGAGCTGGCCATCCGGGACACCGGCGCTCCGCCCGCACCCTTCACCTGGTTCGCGCTCGGCAGCCTGGCCCGGCGGGAAGCCGTGCCGTCCTCTGATGTGGACAGCGCGCTCGCGTGGGAAGGTGAGGATGGTGCCGCAGCCGGGTACCTGGCCCGGCTGGCCGGCGCGGTGGACGACGGGCTGCGGGCCTGCGGGATGCCGCCCGACGCACACGGCGCGAGCGCGTCCAACCCGCTGTTCGCGCGGTCGCTATCGTCCTGGCAGGCGGCCGCGCGAAGCCTGTCGCAGGATCCGACCCGGGAGCAGGCGCTGATCCTGGTGTCGCTGATCGCCGACAGCAGGCCGGTGTTCAGCACCGGGCCTTCGGCCGGCGAGGGGCTGTGGCCGGGGCAGGCCAGCCCGGAGTACCCGCAGTTGCTGCGGCTGCTGGCCAGGTACGCCCTGTCGTTCCGGCCGCCCACCGGGTTCCTGCGCAACTTCGTGGTCGAGCACTCGGGCGAGCGGCGCGGGCAGCTCGACATCAAGCACGGCGGGCTGATCCCGATCGTCGACCTGGCCCGCTGGGCCGGGATGGCGGCCGGGGTGGCGAGCGCCTCGACCATGGAGCGGCTGCGCGCGGCCGAGGCGGCGCAGACGTTGGATGCCGCGGAGGCGCGCACGCTGATGGAGGCGTTCGGCTTCATCTTCTCGCTGCGGCTGGATCACCAGACCGAGCAGCTGCGGCGGGGCGAGGCGCCCGACGACTTCATCGACCCCAGGACGCTGAACCCGCTGGCCCGGTCCTACCTGCGGGAGGCGTTCCGGGCGGTGGCTTCGGTGCAGGCGGGGCTGTCGGCCGAGCTGTCGCACGGGGTACGGTGGGGCTGAGCTACTTGATGTGGAAGGTGGAAAGGCCTTCGGGGGGTTCGGGGTGGACGGCTACGGTGTCGACGGCGGCTAGGCGGGGGCCGGTGCGGGCCCAGTCGACCAGGCGGCTGACCTGCTCGGGCGGGCCTTCGAAGACGGCTTCGACGCGGCCGTCGGGTAGGTTGCGGACCCAGCCGGCCACGCCGTGCTGCTCGGCCACGCGGCGGCAGGTGTCGCGGAAGAAGACGCCCTGCACGCGGCCGGAGATCAGCACCCTATAGCGGACCACAAGGAGACGGTACGCCGGGGCGGGCACGAGGGGTCGCCGGGGCGGGCACGAGGGGTCGCCGGGGCGGGCACGAGGGGTCGCCGGGGCGGGCGCGAGGGGTCGCCGGGGCGGGGAACTCGCCGTTCGGTCGAAGAAAGGCTAGGTCAGGAGGCGGGCGGTGTCGCGGGCGATCATGAGCTCCTCGTCGGTGGGCACCACCAGGGCCTGGGCCGGTCCGGGGCGGCTGATCCGGCCCCCGGTCGCCCGGCCGTGCGCGGCGTTGGCCGCGGGGTCCTCGGCCAGGCCGAGGACGCCCAGCCGGGCCAGGACCAGGCCGCGGACGACCGCGCTGTTCTCCCCGATGCCGCCGGTGAACACCAGCGCGTCGAGCCGGGCCAGGCTGGTGACCAGGCCGGCGATCGCCTTGGCCAGGCGGTGCACGAACACCTCCACCGCCAGCGCGGCCCGTTCGTCGCCCCGCGCGGCCGCGTCCTGGACGGTCCGCATGTCGTTGCTCGTCTCCGACAACCCCAGCAGGCCGCTGCGGGTGTTCAGCGCCTCGGTCAGCTCCGCCGCGGACAGCCCGGTCCGCCCGCCCAGGTAGCCGAACACGCCGGGGTCGACGTCGCCGGAGCGGGTGCCCATGACCAGGCCCTCGAGCGGGGTCAGCCCCATCGTGGTGTCCACCGACACGCCGCCGCGGACCGCCGCGGCGCTGCACCCGTTCCCCAGGTGCGCGGTGACCAGGTTCAGCTCGGCCAGCGGCCGGCCGAGCAGGGCCGCGGCCCGCTCGCTGACGAACCGGTGGCTGGTGCCGTGGAACCCGTACCGCCGCACCCCGTACCGGGTGTACCACTCCTGCGGCACCGCGTACCGGTAGGCGCGGGGCGGCATGGTCTGGTGGAACGCGGTGTCGAACACCGCCACCTGCGGGAGTTCGGGGCGGACCGCGCGGATCGTCTCGATGCCGGCCAGATCGGCCGGGTTCTGCAGCGGCGCCAGCGGGGCGAACGAGCGGATGGCCGCGATGACCTCGTCGTCCACCAGCACCGAAGCGGTGAACCGATCGCCCCCGTGCACCACCCGGTGCCCGGCGCCGAGGAGATCCGCGTGACCGGCGTCGACCACGTGATCCAGGACGCGGGAGATGACGGCCTGGCGGCTGCCGTCCGGGAGCGGCTCCTCGACGGGGCCGCCTGAGCCGGGCCCGCGGACGTGCAGCATGGCTTGGTCGGTGCCGACCTCCTCGGCCAGCCCGTCCAGCACCCGCTCGCCGGTTTCGGGGGTGAGCAGCGCGAACTTCACCGAGGAACTGCCGGAGTTGAGGGCCAGCACCAGGCCGCCGGAGGAGCCGGTCATGCCCGGATGCTACCGGCCCGGGGTGTCGTAATCGCTACGATGGTTTCCCGTCGGGACCAGCCGTGCCCTGATCAACAACGACCTGGACGGCAGATGTCACTTTCTGGCGTGAACCCGGACGTCGACGACGTCGCGCCCGCCGAGCCCGAGCCTGAGCCCGGGCCCCAGCCCGAGGCGGCCAGGGCCGGGCGGCGCTGGTCCGTCCCGGCACCGCCGCGGCTGCCGCTGCCCCTGGCCGGGACGCTGATCTACGCGGGCATCCGGCTGCTCGGCGTGGCGATCACCGCGTTCGTGCTCGGGCACGGCCAGTACCGCCTGCGGCACTGGTCGCTGCTGCGCTGGATGCGGTCGAACGACGGCGGGCACTACCAGGCCATCGCCGCGCACGGATACACCTACCCGCCCGGCCAGCTGGCGCACGCCTCGGTGTTCTCCTGGTTCCCCGGGTATCCCGCCGTCATCGACTCCATCGCCTGGCTGCCGGTGATCACCATCGTCGCGGCGGGCCTGCTGGTGACGGCCGCCGCCGGCCTTGTCGCGGCGTGGGGACTCACCACGCTGGGCATGAAGCTGACCGGCGACCCGCGGATCAGCCTGCTCCTGGTGGCCATCTGGGCGGTGGCGCCGAGCTCGACCGTCCTGTCCATGATGTACGCCGAGGCGCTGTTCTGCGCCCTGGCCGTCTGGGCGCTGGTCGCGCTGGTCAGTCAGCGGTGGCTGACCGCGGCGGGCCTGGCCCTGGCGGCCGGGACCGTGCGCAGCACCGCGCTGGCGCTCATCCTGACCGTGTGCGCGGGCGCGCTGATCGCGGTGGTGAAGGCGGTGCGGGCGCGCGAGCCCTTCGCCGCGTGGTGGCGGCCGCTCGTCGCCATGCTGGCGGCGCCGCTGGGACTGCTGGGGTACCTGACGTACGTCTCGGTGGCGACGCACCGGCTGGACGGGTGGTTCTGGGTCGAGAAGCACGTCATGCACATGGTCTTCGACTGGGGGGTGAGCACGGCGCGCTTCATGAAGGGCACGCTGCTCGACGCGCCTTCGGTCGCCGACGTGCTCGTGATGGGGGCCATCCTCGGGGCGGTGCTGCTCACGCTGTGGAGCCTGACCGAGCGCATCCCGGTCTACCTGCACATCTACACGCTGGTGGTGGTCTTCCTCGCGGTCACCACCAGCGCCAACTGGATCAGCTCCAAGCCGCGGTTCCTGCTCCCGGCCGTGCTGCTGGCCCTGCCGGTGGCGCGGCTGCTGGCCCCGCTGCGCAATGCGGTGCTCGTGCCGCTGATCGGGGTGCTGGTGGTGGCCTCGACCTGGTTCGGTCTCTACCTGACCGTCATCGAACGGTGGACGCCCTGAAATTCGGCTGACTTTCCGCCCAAAGTTACCGAATCTTTTTTGGCTAACCACCCATCCGGCGGGGCTTCGGTCGCGAAGCACCGTCGTGAAAGGCGATCCGGGGACCGAGGGGGTCACGGCATCCGAGCCGGCCTGGCCAGCGCCAGGCCGTGCCCTGATCGTTCGCCGGCATCCCCGGTTCGCCTGCCACCGACCCCGGAGGCTCGGCCG